>Ga0247608_10000820_pt1 | contig 47067 bp, 27 predicted proteins | sample 176DNAGHGlowgp2_FD_193490 | JGI IMG/M metagenome (GOLD analysis project Ga0247608, IMG submission 193490) | Sheep rumen microbial communities from Palmerston North, Manawatu-Wanganui, New Zealand - 1766 DNA GHGlow gp2 | ecosystem: Host-associated > Mammals > Digestive system > Stomach > Rumen ...
TAAGATTGGAGTGGCTCAATGCTCTAAAGGTCCGTGGCGCGAGAAGGTGAACCAGGAAATGCTGGCCGCCCAGCACCTGTATGAACACGACGTGGAAGTGGACATCGTCAACTCGTTTGACGACCCGGAAATGCAGGCTCGGCAGATAGACAGTCTTGCCAAGACGGACATCGACCTGATGGTGGTGGCACCATACGAGGACATCAAGCCCATCAACGATGCCATAGCGCGGGTGCTGAAGGCGGGCATCCCCGTGGTGAGCTTCGACCGCAAGACCAGTGCCAAATACACCGCATTCATCGGCGGCAACAACGTGGAGGCGGGGCTGATAGTGGGGCAACACATTGCCGCGATAGCAGCCTCCCCCGGTTCCTCGCAAGGGGGGAAGAGCAGACCGATAGTGATGGAGATTACGGGACTGCTGAGCAGCACGCCGGCACTGGAGCGCCACATAGGTTTCGAGAAAGCCATGAAGGCTATGCCCGAGGCGGAGTATATATGCAGGAAGAGCGACTGGTCGAGCGACAGTTCGTGTCGGCTGGCCAGCGAGCTGATCGACTCGCTGAGGGCGGCGGGTGACGAGGGACGGATAGACAACACCTACATCTTCTGCCACAACGACGGCATGGCAACAGGCGTGTACAAGGCCGTGGTGGAGAAAAACGTGGAGGGCCGCATCAAGATACTGGGCATCGACGGTATGCCGGGCGAGGGCTTAGAGTATGTGAGGCTGGGGCATCAGGTGGGAACCTACTACTATCCCACGCATGGCGAGAAGATAGTCAGGCTGGCGCTTGACATACTGACGGGCAAGCCATACGAGCGCGAGAACCCGATGCTGGGATTCGTGGTGACTCCCGAAAACGTGGACCTGGTCATCACAGAGTCGGAAGAGCTGATGAAGCAGGATGACGACCTGATTACCATACACGACAAGCTGGAGGCTTCGTTCGGACTATACAATACACAGCGCAAGGTCTTGATAGGCAGCTTTATCACCATTATACTGCTGTCCGTGGCCTTTGTCATGATGTGGATGGCCATCATCAAGGCAAGACGCGCCCTGCACGACCGTCAGGCCATGAACGAGGAACAGACGCTGTTCTATACCAAACCGGAGAGCCGCACGCTGCGCCAGGTGTTTGACACGCCACAGGAGGAAATGCCGCCACAGAAGACGCAGGATGCCATCTTTGCCGAGAGGCTGAACGAGGCCATACGCCAAAATATGTCGAATCCATCGCTAAAAATGGACGATTTGGGCGATACCGTGGGGCTGAGCCGCGTGCAGCTGTACCGCAAGGTAAAGTCCATCACGGGACTGTCGCCGGTGGAACTGCTGCGGCAGATGCGCCTGCAGCAGGGCTACGTGCTGCTGACAACGACCGATAAGACCGTTCAGGAGATAGCCTACGAGGTAGGATTCGGCACGCCTGGCTATTTTTCAAAATGTTTCCGCCAGCAATATGGCAAATCTCCGATGGAACTGAGGAGTTGACAAATGTGACGAAATAGTGAACAATTGTTCCATGTAACATAATTACAAGTCTGCGAACGATAATTAATAGTCAATTATCGTTCGTATTTGTATCTTTGCGCTACAATTTCATTACTAACCAATTAAAAACGTAACGCAAATGAAACAAGCGAAACGAAGCATTCTGAGTTTCCTGTTATTGATGACGGGTACATTAATGATGTGCGCGCAGGAGATAACGGGAACAGTGAACGATGCCATGGGGCCGGTCATCGGTGCCACGGTGATGGAGAAGGGTACCACCAACGGTACCGTGACCGATTTCGACGGTAACTTCCGTCTGAAGGTGGAGGCTGGCAAGACACTGGTCTTCTCATACATCGGTTACAAGACAACGGAGTTGCCGGCCAAGGACGGCATGATAGTGACGATGGAGGACGACGCCCTGTCACTGAACGAAGTCGTCGTGACGGGTTACACCACCCAGCGCAAGGCCGACCTGACGGGTGCCGTGTCAGTGGTGAGCGTCAGCGAGCTGGCCAAGCAGAACGAAAACAACCCGATGAAGGCCCTGCAGGGCCGTGTGCCAGGCATGAACATCCAGGCCGACGGTAACCTGGAGGGTGCTGCCACGGTGCGCATTCGTGGTGAGGGTACGCTGAACTCGGGCGTCGACCCGCTGTATATCATCGACGGCGTGCCCACACAGGGCGGTATGCACGAGCTGAACGGCAACGACATCGAGAGCATACAGGTGCTGAAGGATGCTGCCTCGGCATCCATCTACGGTAGCCGCGCTGCCAACGGTGTGATCATCATCACCACCAAGAAGGGCAAAGACGGCAAGGTGAAGGTCAACTTCGACGCTTCGGTAGCGGCTTCGTTCTATGCCCACAAGATTGAGACGATGAACGCCAAGGAGTGGGGACAAGCCTTCTGGCGTGCCAACGTGAACGACGGATTGAACCCCAACAACAACAACCTGGGCTACAACTTCGACTGGACATACGACAAGCAGGGCATCCCGACGCTGAACAATGTATGGATGAACATGTTCCTGGACGAGGGTGCCACGGTGCGCTCGGCTGACACCGACTGGTTCAACGAGATTACCCGCACGGGTGTGGTGCAGCAGTACAACCTCTCCGTCAGCAACGGCAACGATAAGGGCAACTCGTTCTTCTCAGTGGGCTACTACGACAATCTTGGTACCATCAAGGAGTCGGAGTTCAGCCGCCTGTCGGCTCGCGCCAATGCCGACTACAAGCTGTTTGACGGCAAGGTGGTCATCGGCGAGAACTTCACCGTGAACCGCACCAAGGGCATTTCAGCTCCGGGCGGCATCCTGGAGAACGCGCTGGAGTTTAACCCCAACTTCCCCATCTATGCCGAGAACGGCGAGTACGCCCAGGCCTTGGGTGCCTACTCGGAGCGCGAAAACCCGCTGAGTCTGTTGCATAATAATAAGGATAATGAATACACGCAGTGGCGTATGTTCGGCGATGCCCACCTGAGCATCACGCCGTTCAAGAACTTCACCGTGCGCACCACCCTCGGACTGGACTACACGCAGAAGGAACAGCGATTCTTCCTCTATCCCATTGCCAACGGTAAGATGAAGCGCACCGACTCGGCTGTGGAGAGCAAGCAGGAGCACTGGATGAACTGGATGTGGAACGCCATTGCCACATACAACCTGGAAATCGGACAGCACCGAGGCGACGCCATGATTGGTGTGGAGGTGAACCGCCAGGACTACAAGATGAGCAGCGCACAGCGCTACGAACTGGCCATTCTGAACACCGACTACATGTGGCCGTCGGCAGGTACTGGCCGCCAGCTGGCATTAGGCTTCGGCAACGGCTACTCGCTGGCATCGTTCTTCGGAAAGGTGAACTACACCTACGCTGACAAGTACATGGCCTCTGTGACCATCCGCCACGACGGTTCAAGCCGCTTCGGACACAACCACCAGTATGGTACGTTCCCGTCCATCTCGGCCGGTTGGCGCATCACGCAGGAGAAATTCATGAAAAACACTTCCAGCTGGCTCGACGACCTGAAGCTGCGCTACTCGTGGGGACAGACCGGTAACCAGGCCATCGACAACACGGCACGCTACACGCTGTATCAGGCCGTGGTATCGGCCAACATCTGGGATGAGAACGTCGCCAGCTCGGCCTACGACATCGCCGGCACCAATGGCGGCACACCCATCCCCAGCGGATACGTGCGCCAGCAGCGCGGCAACGAGGACATCAAGTGGGAAACCACCACACAGCACAACATCGGTATCGACTTCGCCCTGCTGCGCAACGAGATATACGGTAGCGCCGACTGGTTCCACAAGAAGACCACCGACATCCTGCTTTTCATGGAGGGCATAGCCTCGATGGGTGAGGGTAGCGGACAGTGGATTAACGCCGGCGAGATGAAGAACACCGGTTGGGAGTTCGCGTTGGGCTACCGCCACAAGCTGCAGAACGGCTTCTCGTGGGACATCAACGGCAACATCAGCCTCTATCGCAACGAGATTACAAAGCTGCCTGAAACGGTGATTGCCAACGGTAAATTCGGCGGCAACAGCAAGATGAGCGTCATCGGCAACTCTAAGGGCTCGCTGGTGGGCTACGTGGCCGACGGACTGTTCCAGAGTCAGGAGGAAATAGACAACCACGCCATTCAGGCTGGTGCCGGACTGGGACGCATACGCTATAGGGACGTCAACGGCGACGGCTATATCACTGAAGACGACCAGACATGGATTTTTGACCCGACACCCGACTTCTCATGGGGTATCAACGTCTACCTGCAATACAAAAACTTCGATTTCACCATGTTCTGGCAAGGTGTGCAGGGTGTTGACGTCAACTGCCACGGATTCAAGGCCCGCACTGACTTCTGGGCTAACTCAACGGTCAACGTACCTTACCTGAACAAGGGCGTACGCGTGCTGGATGCCTGGACACCCGTCAACAGGGGCAGCGACATTCCCGCACTGACCACGGCAGACACCAACAACGAGGGACGTCTGTCAACATACTACATAGAGAACGGTTCGTTTGCCAAGCTGCGCACAATACAGTTAGGCTACAACATTCCTAAGAGCTTCACTGACAAGCTGCGCCTGGACCGTCTGCGCCTCTACCTCTCGGCACAGAACCTGCTGACCATCAAGAGCAAGAAGTTCTCGGGTGTGGATCCCGAGAATCCAGGATTCGGCTATCCCATTCCTCTCAATGTGACATTTGGACTCAACGTGGGATTCTAAAGGATTGAAGAATTGAAGGATTGAAGAATTGAAGGATTGAAGAATTTGCTTTCTCCAAATAATAAAAGAAATATAGTTATGAAGACATATAAATATAATAAGGTAGTGGTCAGAGCATGCTCTTTCCTCTTACCGCTCACTGCTTACCTCTTTATGTCCTGCTCGTCGTTCCTGGAAGAGCAAGTGCCGCAGGCCACGCTGACACAGGACGAAGTGAAAGACCCTAAATACATTGACGATGTGCTCACGTCGGCATACGCCGGACTGGTGGCCATCGAGGATATGAACTCGTCGTTCTCGCTGTGGAACTACGACACGCGCTCTGACGATGCCTACGTGGGCGGAGCCTCGTTCTCTGACGGTGAACCGTTCCACCGGCTGGAGAAAGGCACGGGCGTGATGACTAACGACTGGCCCTTCGGCTCCATCTGGAACAAGCTGTATAAGTATCTCTCGCGTGTATCGCTGTCGCTCGACATGCTGGCCGAGGCCGACCAGAACAATGCCGTCATCCAGCAGCGCACGGCCGAGATGAAGTTCCTGCGTGCCTACGGTCACTTCCAGCTGAAGCGACTGTTCAAGAAGATTCCGTTTGTCAACAAGCCGAACATGACCGAGGACGACTACAACAACCTGTCGAACACCGAATATACCAATGACGAGGGCTGGCAGCAGATTATCAACGACCTGGAGGATGCCTACAAGGTACTGCCCGACAAGCAGGCCGAGAAGGGACGCCCCACCAAGGCTGCCGCCGCTGCCTTCCTGGCAAAGGTGTATCTCTACAAGGCATACCGTCAGGACGATGCCACCAACAACCGCGTGACCAGCATCAGCAGCGAGGACCTGCAGAAGGTGGTGGAATACACCAACCTCGCCATCTATACCGGTGCCGGCTACGGACTGGAGAGCGACCTTCACAACAACTTCCGCCCCGAGGAGCCATACGAGAACGGCAAGGAGAGCATCTGGGCAATACAGTATTCGCGTAACGACGGTACGACTTGGGGCAACCTCAACTTCGCATTCCGCCTGATCGTACCCTGTATTCCCAAGGTTCACGACTCGGGTAACGACTTCTACAAGCCGTCGCTGAGCCTGGTCAATGCCTTCCGCACCAATAGCAACGGACTGCCCTATCTGGAGTCTGCTCCCGCCACGGACTATGAGGTGGGGTCTGCCGAAACGGTCGATCCGCGACTGTTCGTCACCGTCGGCGTACCGGGCACACCCTATATGTTCAATCCCAACTTCATGGTGGCCAAGACCAACACATGGAGCCGTGCCGGCAGCGGCACCTACGGATGGAACGTTTCACTGAAGCAGAACGTTGACCCGGCACTGACCGATGTCTATCTGTTCGACTGCGACAACCAGTGGGCATCGTCGATGAACCGCATCGTCTTCCGCTTTGCCGACGTGCTGCTGATGCGTGCCGAGGCACTGGCTCAGCTGGGACAGACCACCGAGGCCGTGGCTCTCATCAACCAGGTGCGCGACCGTGCCGCCGGAATGGCCAAGAACAGCATCGTATCAACCTATCCCGTCAAGTATGGTGTTCACTTTGCCGTCAACAAATACACTGGCAGCTACGGCAAGGACGACGTCATCAAGATGGTGAAGATGGAACGCCGCTTAGAGCTGGCCATGGAGTATGAGCGATTCTTCGACCTCGTGCGCTGGGGCGATGCCGCTACCGTCATCAACAGATTCTACGTTGAGGAGGGGGCTAAGATGAACTTCCTTGACGGCGCCATGTTCACTGCCGACAAGAACGAGTATCTGCCTATTCCCGACGACCAGATAAAAGCCTCAAACGGACACTATCAGCAGAACTGCGGACAGTGGTAACATAATAAATGAGCAGTAAAAACTCATTTTGACTAAATATTACTAATAAAAAAAAGAAAAAGAGTTATGATTAACAAGATAAAGGCATTATTCCTTGCAGGTCTTGTATGCTGCGGCATTGCCGTCGGCCTCACCGCCTGCTCCGACGACAACACCAGCGACCTGAGACTCTCGGGGGCATGCCTCGTGGAGGAACTGGTGCTGAACGGACAGTACAAGGCTGTCATCAACACTGAGAAGAAACTGCTGAAGGTGAAGGTTCCCGTTGACTTCACCGCCAAGAGCGACATGGAGATTACCAGTCTCAGACTCTCGGAGGGTGCAACGAGCAACTTCAAGGTGGGCGACCACCTCAACCTTGACGGCGCAAAGACGGTGAAGGTCAGAAACGGCGACCTGGAAATGGACTACCAGCTGTCGGTGCGCAACGACGAGGCCATCATGACATCGTTCGTGCTGGAAGGCGTGAAGGGTGCCATCAACCAGGCCGACAAGAGCATCACGGTATCCATCAGCGGCAATGCAGGCATCGACCTGGCCAACGCCACCTTCGAGGCCGTATATAGCGAGGATGCCGTCTGCAGCCCTGCCAGCGGCACCAAGGCCAACTTCACGGCACCTCTGGAAATCGTGCTGACAGACAACACCGCCTCCACGACATATACCGTTTATGTCACGGTGATTGAGAACCCCGTGGCTCTGTTTGTGGGCAACGCCGAAAACATCGAGATGCTGAACGTGGAGGAGAAGGCCGCCGCCAAGTGGCTCACGGGCAACATAGCCGGCTCTGCATACGCCTCATTTGCCGACATTGCCAGCGGCAACATATCGCTCGACGAGGTGAAACTGGTGTTCTTCCACCGCCATTGTCCGTCATACGGTAACTACAACGGCTTCGCCGATGCGGAGACGGGAGCCATGACGGCACTGTCGAAGATGAAGGAACTCTGGGAGCGTGGCGTAGGCTTCGTGCTGAGCCGCTCGGCTGTCAACTATGCCATTGCCTTAGGCGCAGCTCCTGAGAACGCTTATCCCAACAACTGCTGGGGTGGCAGCGGCGAAGGCTCTGACCAGATGGGACCCGAGCCCTGGATGTTCTCTGTATTTGACACATCACACCCGTTGTGGAAGGGCTTGGAGAAATTCCCAGGTGCCGCCGACAATCGTGTATGCACGCTTGACGAGGGCTACACCATCTGCAACACCACGTCGCAGTTCCACTGCTGGGCACCGCTGAATACACCTGCCGACGTTGAGGCTCTGTTAGGCGGACGCGCACTCATCGGCCACTCTGAGGAGGTTGCCGGATGGGAACTGAAGGCCAAGAACGGACAGTACGGTAAGGGCGGCATCATCTGCATCGGCTCCGGACTCTTCGACTGGAACTCTCCCACGCCCTACGTCAGCAAGTACCACGACAACATGGGTAAGATAATGCTCAACGCCTTCGACTATCTGGCTGGGAAATGAAGAATGAAAAATGAAGAATGAAAAACTCTAAACAGAATATAACTATGAATAAAATGATAAAGAATCTACTGAGTGCAGGGCTCGTTTGCTGCGGCTTAGCCGCAGCCACCGCCTGCAGCGATGACAGCATCGCTCCAGACCCCGCAAAGGACTGGGCAGGTACTACATACTTCTTTGCGCCTACCGACGCACAGACTTTCTCCACCTACTATACGCCCGCTGTAGGGCGCGTAGGCGACCCCATGCCGTTCTACGACCAGAAAGCAGGAGCCTTCCGTGTGCTCTACCTGCAGGAATTCCCCAACAACGCCACCTTCCGCTTCCACCCCATCTGGGGCGTAGAGACCAAGGACGGCAGCAGCTATCAGTCGTTAGGCGAAATCATCCCCTATGGCGAGAACGACTTCCAGCAGGATGCTGCCATCGGCACGGGATGCTGCTACTACAACGATAAGGACGGCCTCTACTACGTCTATTACACCGGCCATAACGGCAACTGCAAGAACCGCGAGGTGGTGATGCGTGCCACGTCGCCAGACTTCAAGACATGGACCAAGGACGAGCTGTGGCAGCTCAACGGTCCGTCCAACGGCTACTCGTCCAACGATTTCCGCGACCCGCAGATTTTCGTGGCCGACGACGGTCTCTACCACATGATTATCTCCACCTATCCCGTCAATGGCGGCGACCCCGTGTTCGCTGAGTTCAAGTCGGCAGACATGAAAAACTGGGAGCACATAGGCCGCATCCGCATGATCTGGGACCGTATGCTGGAGTGTCCCGACATCTTCAAGATGGGTGACTACTGGTATATGGTGTATAGCGAGTCGTTCCGCGCCTCATGGAGCCGCAAGGTGAAGTACATGATGGCCCGCACCTACGAGGACCTGAAGGCCTGCTTCAACGACGGTCCGAAGTGGCCTGCCGACGGTCACGAGGGTGTGCTCGACAGCCGTGCCTTCTATGCCGGCAAGACCGCCTCGAACGGTACCGACCGTTACATCTGGGGCTGGTGTCCCTTCCGCTCTGGTGGCGACATCCACGAGAAGAACATCAACGTAGGTGCCGGTGACGGCAACGAACCCAACTGGTCGGGCGCCCTCGTCTGCCACAAAATCATCCAGCATGCCGACGGCACGCTGACCCTCGGTGCTGTACCTGCCATGGCCGCGAAATACAATCAGCCTGTCAGTGCTAACATCATGAAGTCGAACGGATATAACAGCGGTACGCTCTCTGGCGACGACGCATACGTACTCTACAACCGTCTTGGTACGGCCAACCATATCTCTTTCACTGTCAAGACCTCCAACAACTGGGACAAGTTTGGTATCTCCTTCGTCCGCGGCACCGACTCAAAGAAGTATTACACCATAGTGGTTAATCCGGAGGACGAGAATCACCGTAAAGTGAACTTCGAACAGGAAGGCGAGGAAGGCAAGGGATTCATCGAGGGCATCGACGGCTACTGGTTCGAGCGTCCGGCCGACAACGTGTATAACATCGACATCTACACCGACAACAGCGTCCTGACACTCTACATCAACGATGTCTGTGCTTACACGCAGCGCATCTACGGTATCCAGAAAAACTGCTGGAGCATCAACAACTACGGTGGCTCCGTCACCGTCAGCGACGTCAAAGTCAGTCAACAGTAGTAACTCACAAGAAAACGTTCATTGCTGCAAAAAATGTTGCAATGAACGTTTTTTCTTATTTTTTGTATCATAATTTATACCAAAATAGGGGAAATTATGATACTTTTGCTGCAGATTTGATAACTAAAAACAAGACAATGATGAAAAAAAATTTGTTGACACTGGTGGCAGTGATGACGCTGGCCTTGGCCAAGGCGCAGGTCGCTCCCATTATTTTAGGTGACAGTCATGCCATGCTGAAGGTGAAACAGGGCAACAAGTATCTGCTGATGCCCGTGCAGGAGAGTGAGGACATTGCGGCCATTGCCGTGCTGAACGGGCAGAACGAGATGGCGAAACGCCTGAACGTGAAGTTGGCTATCGACCGCGTAGACTATTATGTACCCTTGGAACTGAAGGGGGCTGCGCTGCTGGACATCGAATTCCACGGCGACCGCCGCCAGAAAGGTGCCGTGGGCGAGTTTGTGTGCTGGAAAGAGATGAAGTTCTCCAACACGTTCGACACGACCAACCGCGAGCGCTTCCGTCCCGCGTACCACCATACGCCCCTGTATGGCTGGATGAATGACCCCAATGGTATGTTTTATAAGGACGGTGTGTGGCACCTGTACTACCAGTGGAACCCCTACGGAAGCCAGTGGGAGAACATGACCTGGGGACACTCCACTTCGAAGGACCTGATACACTGGGAGGCACAGCCTACTGCCATCGAGGCCGACTGGCTGGGCTCCATTTTCAGCGGTTCGTGCGTGACCAACGGCGACGACGTGGTGGCCATGTACACGTCGGCCGGACACCACCAGACGCAGTCGCTGGCTGTGTCGAAGGACGGCGGACGGACGTTTGAGAAATACGCTGGCAACCCTGTGCTGACAACGAGCGATGTGGCTGACTTCCGCGACCCGCGCCCGTTCTGGAACGAGGACATCAAGGCATGGAACCTCATACTGGCTGCCGGACAGGAGATGCGCATTTACTCGTCGAAGGACTTGAAGGACTGGAAATACGAAAGTTCGTTCGGCAAGGAGTATGGCAACCATGGCGGCGTATGGGAGTGCCCGGACCTGTTTGAGATTAAAAATGAAAAATTAAACATTAAAAATTGGGTGCTGATATGCAATATCAACCCTGGTGGACCGTTTGGCGGCTCGGCCACACAGTATTTCGTGGGACAGTTCGACGGCAGGAAGTTTACCTGCGAGTCGATGCCAAAGGTGACGAAGTGGCTGGACTACGGTAAGGATCACTATGCCACGGTGTCGTTCTATAATGCTCCTGAGAACCGCCGCGTGGTGCTGGCGTGGATGTCGAACTGGCAGTACGCCAACCAGGTGCCGACGCAGCAGTTCCGCTCGGCCAACTCCATTCCCCGCGACCTCGGACTGTTCCGTTGCGGCGAAGAGACCTACGTCAGCGTGACGCCCTCGAAGGAGATGCTGGCCGTACGTGGTGCTAAGGTGAAGAAGCCGACGGAGGCCTGCGAGATTGTCGTCGATGCGAAGGGCCAGACGGAGATAGTGCTGTCGAACGCGAAGGGTGAGCAGGTGACGATGGCCTACGACGGCCAGAAGCAGACGTTCACGATGGATCGCACGAAGAGCGGCAACGTGAGCTTCAGCGAAGCATTCCCTACCGTGACCGTGGCTCCCACCTACGGACAGATCAAGCAGCTGCGCATCTTCATCGACCGCTGCAGTATTGAGGCTTTCGATGCCGACGGCAAGATGGCGATGACCAACCTCGTGTTCCCTTCGGAGCCTTATAATAGTGTAAAAGTGAAGGGCGGCAAAGCCACAATCTACGATATTAAACATTAAAGATTAAACATTATACGTTATGGGTAATCAAAACAAATCCATTTATCTCATTCCCGTGATGCTCTGCTTCTTCTGCATGGGCTTCGTGGACCTGGTGGGCATTGCCTCCAACTATGTGAAAGAAGACTTGGGACTGACGGACTCCGTCGCCAACATTTTCCCCTCGTTAGTGTTCTTCTGGTTCCTCATCTTCAGCGTACCTACGGGCATGCTGATGAACAAGATAGGTCGCAAGAAGACCGTACTGCTGTCGCTCATTGTCACCGTGGTATCGCTGTTCATACCGCTGTTCGGCGAGAGCTTCGCAGTGATGCTGGTAGCCTTCTCGCTGCTTGGCATCGGCAACGCACTGATGCAGACCAGCATCAACCCGCTGGCCATGCTCATCATCGGCGACAAGAATCTGGCATCGACGCTGACCTTCGGACAGTTTGTCAAGGCCATCGCCTCGTTCCTTGCTCCCTATCTGGCCATGTGGGGTGCCACAGCCGCCATGCCGTCGTTCGGCTACGGATGGAAGGTGCTGTTCATGGTCTATTTCGTGGTGGGCGTACTGGCTTCCATTCTGCTGTGGGTGACACCCATCCAAGAGGACATGCAGGAGGGCAAGTCGTCGTCGTTCATGGACTGCATCAAGCTGTTGTCGAAACCCATTGTGCTGCTGTCGTTCTTTGGCATCATGTGTCATGTGGGCATTGATGTAGGAACCAACACCACGGCGCCGAAGTTGCTGATGGAGCGCGTGGGCATGACGCTCAACGAGGCTGCCTTCGCCACCTCGCTCTACTTCATCTTCCGTACCATCGGCGCCCTGACGGGCTCGTTCTTCCTGCGTGTGATGAAGACGCGCTGGTTCTTCATCATCAGTGTCTGTCTGATGGCTGCCTCGATGATTCTGATGTTCAGTGGTGAGTCGAAGATGGTGCTCTACACGGCTATCGCACTTGTGGGCTACGGCAACTCGAACATCTTCTCGATGGCTTTCTCTGAAGCATTGCTCTCGGTGCCTGACAAGCAGAACGAGGTCTCAGGTCTGATGATTATGGGACTCTTCGGCGGCACCATCTTTCCGCTCATCATGGGATTCATGAGCGACGCCATGGGACAGGCTGGAGCAGTGGCAGTGATGGCTGTCGGTGTCATCTACCTCTTCACATATATTCCACAAGTCAAACATTAAAACCTAAAATATTATGGCTAACAAACGTTATGTAGTAGGACTCGGAGAGGTCCTGTGGGATGTACTTCCCGAAGGTAAGAAACTGGGTGGCGCACCCGCCAACTTCGCCTATCATGCCGGGCAGTTCTTAGGTATGGACAACACCATCGCCGTCAGCGCATTGGGTGAAGACGCGCTGGCCGAAGAAACGATTAACGCTCTCAAAGAGCATGGACTGAATTACCTGCTGCCCCGCGTCGAGTATCCTACTGGTACGGTACAGGTGACACTGACCGGTGAGGGCATCCCCACCTATGAAATCAAGGAAAATGTGGCATGGGACAACATTCCCTATACTGCTGAAATGGCTGAAATAGCCAAGAGCTGCCGTGCCGTGTGCTTCGGTTCGCTGGCCCAGCGCAACATCACGTCGTGGGCAACCATCCGCCAGTTCCTCGACGACACCCCCGAGGACTGCCTGAAAATCTTCGACATCAACCTGCGCCAGCAGTTCTATTCCAAGGATGTCATTGAGGAGTCGTTCAAGCGTTGCAACATTCTGAAGATTAACGATGAGGAGCTGGTGGTTCTCAAGCGCATGTATGGCTATGACGCCCTTGACATGCGAGGCATCTGTGAGCGCATCCTGGCTGAGTACGAGTTGAAGCTGCTCGTGCTGACCTGCGGCACCAATGGCTCATACGTCTTCGCACCGGGCTTGACATCCTTCCAGGAAACACCGAAGGTGACGGTGGCTGATACCGTCGGTGCCGGCGACTCGTTTACGGGTTCGTTCTGTGCCGCCATCCTCAACGGCAGACCGATGGAAGAGGCTCACAAGCGTGCCGTCCAGATCAGTGCCTATGTCTGCACGCAGAATGGTGCCATGCCCACCTACCCGGAAGAGCTGCTGAAATAAAGAAATATAACCTCCCCCCTCCTTTCCCCCCTCCTTGGAAAGGAGGGGGTATTCCTGTTAAATAATGCCAAAATGACGAGCGAAACCATTTTTATTACGATTATAATTATTATATTTGCAATAAATAATGGAATGACACATGAAAGAAACGGAAGTAAACAACCCCTTTGTAGTGGGTAAGTACTTATCAGACAGGTATTTCTGCGACAGGAAAGAAGAGACGGAATTTCTGCGGAAGCAAATGGAAAACGGACGTGACGTGGCACTCATATCGCCTCGTCGCATAGGAAAATCTGGTCTTATTCAGCATTTCTTCAATCAGACTGACATCCAACAGAAGTACTATGTGTTCTTTGTTGACATCTATGCCACCACGTCGTTGGCGGAATTTGTCTATCTGTTGGGAAAGGAAATTTATGGTCAGTTGAAGCCGCAGGCGACCATTTGGAAGGAGAAGTTTTTCCAGATTGTCACTTCTTTTCGCGTCGGGTTCAAATTGGACGCGACGACCGGCGCCCCATCGTTTGACTTGGGACTGGGGGACATTCAGGCACCCCAGACTACACTCGATGAAATATTTGCATATATAGAAGAGGCTGATAAACCCTGTATCATAGCCATTGATGAATTCCAACAGATTGGAGCTTATGCTGAAAAGAATGTGGAAGCGCTATTGCGCACCAATATCCAAAAATGCCACCGGGCTCAGTTCATATTTTCCGGCAGTAAACGGCATTTGATGAGCAATATGTTCAACTCGCCGTCGAAGCCGTTCTACCAGAGTGCCATCACCATGGGGCTGCAGCCTATTCCTCTCGACACATACGCGACATTTGCCACTGCGTTGTTCGAGGAAAGAGACAGGCATATTGACAAGGAAGTCATTGAAAGCGTATGGTATCGATATGACGGCCACACGTGGTTTGTGCAAATGATGATGAACGAGCTGTTTGCCTTGACAGCTAATGGGGGAACCTGCGGCACCGATATGATGGTCGAGGCGCGCCGTAACGTCATTATGGCTCAGGAACAGAGTTATAAGGACTTGTTGTCGAACATACCGCCCAAGCAAAAAATAGTGTTGCAGGCTATTGCCAAGGAAGGCGTGGCCCTCAATGTCACTTCCGCCAAGTTCATTAAGAAATACAACCTCAATTCTGCCAGTTCGGTACAGGCCGCCGTCAAACTACTATTGAAGAACGATTTGCTGACCCAGAAGGACAATGGCTACCGCGTTTACGACTTCTTTTTGGCCGAATGGCTTTCAAGCGTCTATTAGTAAGCGAGCAAAACAGCAATTACAAAGAAAACGGTTTTGATGTTATTGCATTTTTTTTTCATCAGAAAAATCTTTAAAGTAGCCTTCACCCTTCACCTTTGAAGTTAATGTTCTGTACTATAGGCAATTATGCGTGAAGGCAGCATTCAATTTTCCGATTAAGCCTTCATCTTTTCTGGCTTTTCACTCTGGTTTTATCATTTTGTTAACATTTATTTTAAGTAGTTTCCAACGTAATATCATGAGGGAACTGCGAGTTTCCTCAATGGAAACTATAAGTTTCCCCAATGGAAACTGTAAGTTCCAGTCAGTGTTGTTATTCATAAACTTCTTGTAAATAAGGCGAATACGTTGTTTTCTATAGCGATTGTGGACTTCTGTACCATAAAACAGCCTAAAAGGTGAAGGTAAGGTGAAGGTTGCCTTCACCACTTAAACTATTGGAAGCCAAAAGAATAGCATAAAAGGTGAAAGGTGAAGGACATTATTACTTATGCCAAATGATATTATTTTCACAATCACATCCAGTCCCTCGTGACAGACGAAGATAAGGCTCGCTATCGACGAAGATAAAGCTCGACGGCAATGAGCTATGTAGCTCGTCGCCGTCGAGCCTCACAGGGGGACAGACCCCCTGTGAGGTCAAAGACATTAGCTGTTTTGCCGGGTGTATCTCTCCACCTCCAGTAAAATCTTTTCTTTTATGCTTTCCCAAGTGACATTGACAAACATGTAAGGCATTGGCTGTGGATCGGCATCACCAAAATAAGTCATACTCATAAGGGCTCGATATACAGTGCCGTCAGCATATTTCTCCAAATAAAAGCGCATTAACTGCTCAAAGGAATAGTGTTGCAACAGGAAATAGATGTCTATGAAGTCTTTCTTGGTGCCACGCCCCATAACAGCATTTACCTTCATGGCAGCAATGTCTTTAGGAGAGGCGAGCATTAAACCTTCTTCCTTTAAAGCTTCATCTATCCATGGATAATTATAGTTGACAATATCAACCTTGACATCCCTGATTCTATAGACTCTTATAGTCTTTGATGCAGACAACAAAGTTAGGCCTCCTGTGTATTCCTTTAATGCTTCAGACAATTCTTCAACACTCTCTGTCGTTTGGCCGAAAAAATCCAAATCAACTGAACGCCTATGACCATATTGCAAAGCGAGTGCAGTTCCGCCTACAAGACGCATATTACTCAAAATAGGAGCCTGAGCCAGTGTCTTCAAGAGTTCCAAGGTGTTGGGGTCGATTGTCTGAAATGATAGCATCGGTATTCCTCTGGCTTAGTGTGAGATATAGTACAAATAAAAGAAAGACAAACAGGGTCAAGAGAACGCATCTGCTTGCACTCTTCCACAATCTTGTCAAGCCCATAGTAGCGATTGATGAGCCTCCAGTCATTCATTTGCCCGTATTCCAAGACGCGTTGAATGATGTATGAAGAATGAGTGTTCATCATCAATTGGGATGAGTCAACATCCCAAAACAAATTGTGTGAAAACATTCTAAGACATTCCTTGCTACTCATGTACTCTCCCCTGATTTCTATTCTAATTCCGATTGCAAATTTAGAAAGAAAAACCGAAACAACCAAACGATTTATCGAGAAAAAGAAGGAAGGGAAAAAGTTACATTTCGAAGTGTCCTCATTTTTTATGTTCACAGGGGTAATATGACACGCACTCCGGGGTGTGGTTGATAAGTCTGCTTAACCTCACAGGGGGACTGTCCCCCTGTGAGCTCTTCATGCCTTGGCGTATTCTTCTCGGATTGTCTGATGAAGCATAGCACGTGCCGTCTCAAGGTCTACTGTCTCCGCCTCTTCACCTACTAACTCAAGATTGCGCAAATCCGTAGGCTGAAGATACATCTCTACTGTTACTCTACACATAGCATTCATTTTTTATTCCGCCGCAAAGCTACAAACTTTATTTGATACTTCCAAACAATTCCGCTGATTTGTTTCAAAATGATATAAATCAAGGTTTTGCGGCGTAAAAAATCCCGCCCAAGCTGAATGCCTGGGCGGGATGGAACTACTGTCGATGTCGCGTCAGAAGTCGTAATCGTCGTCTTCAAATAATGAACCTTCGCGGGAAAAATTCCCGGAACCACCATCTCCACCATTAGAGATACTGCCTTTATTATTTCCGTTTGGATCAATAATCTCGTTATTACTAACTGTCAACAGGCTAAAGCCATCCTCTTCTAAGCAATAGCTCTCAGGCTTAATATATACACGTTTCATAGATTCTATCCACATTACAATTTACTCAACAATCTTTTTCTTACCATTCACAATATATATGCCTTTGGAAAGACCTTCAAGAGAACCATTGCTCACTTTTTGGCCGTTCAAGTTGTAAACAGCATCCTTGTCAACCACTCCATTATTAAAGGTCGAACCGTCAGAATTGACTACCTCTATGGTGTAAATTCCCGTCGTCATGTCCTCATCTTCTGGTGTAAAACTAAAATCAGCTGTCATCATTCTCGAAGAATTAGCTTCCTTTGGTCTCAACCATCCACGGGAACCAGGATAAGCAGTCGTTTCAGTATTGCCATCGTTGAAACGATAAAGCTTTCCGTCATTGCCGATGAAATAATCATATCGGTGCATTGATATATATCCAGTAGCATCCGTCTTCACCAGCGAACCAATCATCGAGTAGTCAGCACAAGCACCCGTTATTGTCTCCACCTCATCGGCTTCAATCTGCACACCTTCGAACGTCACATTGCTCATATCTGCATCTGCCTTGGTCGGTTTGATGATGGCAGGTGTACCAGCCACTAACATCTGGTGGTTGTGAAGCATGAACTGGATAGTGTTATAGTTGACAATGTTATTGAAGTGAATGACAGCAGTACCTGCGCCAAACGCTTTCTCTAACTGTGTTGGACTAACACTGAACGGAAGCACCAATGATGCCCACGTGTCTTTTTTGAAACTTCTGTTCAAAGTGACATCTACAGTATGAGCTCCATAATTGGTTTTTATATCATAAGGAGTCTTTTCATCGTTGTAGGGGCCTGTGATAGTGGTCTTAGAGTCGGTGATGGTAATGGTCTTACGACTGTTTACTTCTTCCGTCGGGATGAACTGGAAGCCACGGATACCAATCTTGGTACCCTGACCTAAGAAGAAATAGGTCTTACCAGCCTTCACCTCGAAGGTGTACTTGGCGTAACCACCAGATATCAGCACGTAACCTGTACCGTCATTACTACTATCCTTATAGAGTCCATTGGCCTGCGAATGGGTTTCTGTACCTGTATGAATTGCTATCGGCTGGATGGGATCACCAACAGAGATGTTATTCTCTGTCAGATAGGTGCTAAATCTATCATATAATGTGGTAGATTCATCAGGAGTGAAGCCTGTATTAGGAATCCACTTTGTACTGCCATCACGAAGTGTGATACTCTGACCTTTACCGTCACCACTTACTCCGTCGGCTTTATTTTCAATGAATCCAGCCCAAGCACTAGCATCGGCTGTAGCTTTAACCTTACTCCAGTTTTCACTCAGCCGGGCTGTACTCCACATCTGGGGTATATTGTTAACAGTCTTCACCTGATAGCTCTTGCCCTGTTCGTCAATGAAGTATACAGGGCGGCAACGGATGAACTCGTCGCACAGGTACTGGTCATCTTCATAATGAATAGAACCCTGCTGTAGCACCCAAATTGTCAGGTCACCATCTTTTTCTGGCTCAAAGCGCACATAGGCACCCTTAGCAGGCAACTTAAAGGTCTTTTCGTGCGTGGTGGTGAGCTCCGAATAGATGTGGTTATAGGCATCGACTGAAACTTCTTTGCCACTATCGTTCGTCCTCTTCACCTTCGCTTCTATACGTGCATTGTCCGTAGCCTTAATTGTATAGTCGCCGACATTGTCAAGCGGGGTACCGATAGCATCATCGGCAATGGTCATATACGACCAACCCTCAAGATCATATCCGCCGAAAGTTGCCGTAATATCTGCCTGGGCATAGGTGATGTATCCCGTGCCACCAGAAGCCAGCGAGTTGGTATTTACCTTCGAACCTGAATTGGTTACTGACAAGCTACTGTTGGTAGAGATAACAAAGCCGTCGTCCTTTGCCAACACACCACCTGGAGTGGTTTGTTCTACAGCCTCCCAAACAGGATATTTATTTCTATTGATAATGAAGACAGCCGTGGAAACTGAACTACTTGCCTCGTCAAGCACAGTGACTGCCTTACCTGTTGTAGTCTTAGCAATGGTGAAAGGAGTAGCATACTTAATGGAATTGGACGACTCGCCAGGAACAGAACCATCAAGCGTAAAGTAGATAGTACCCTGAATGCTATTAGGATCTACAATACGAATCTGCCAAGACGGGGCAATCGTAATTTCCTCACCGCCGTACCAGCAGGTGCCATTAACTGTCAGTGTTGTTGCTCCTGCTGACCCAAGTCCTTTCCAAGTAGTGCCATCCTCAGATACCTGGAAGTATGGCTTCTCCATATCTGTGGTATAGATATAGTTCGAAGTCACTACATTACTGAAGATGTCAGTTGCAGGGTCATACGCAATAGCCTTTATGGCCACGTTTCCTGAAATGACAACCTTCTCCAGACCTGAATATTTGTAGGTACCTTCTGCCCCAATCTCAGGTTCAGTGCCATCAACGGTATAGTAAATCACAGCACCAGCCCGAGCACAGGCAATCTGAACTGTCAGCGATGTCGTGTAATAGTAATAAGGCGATGGTACGCCATCGGGATCAAAGATGGGGTCAGGAATGGCATCCACCTTGGTATAAGTTTCACTGACGACACGACTTACCTGACTGGTCGATTCTGGATTATAGGCAATGGCCTGAACAATCGTTGTGGTAGTGGCAACACCCTCAAACGTAGAACCATGCTTCAGATAGGTTCCTGTTCCGTATGCAGGTGTAGGGCCATTCAAGGTGTAATATACATCCCAGTTGGCAGGAGCCTTTATCTTAAAGGCCTGTGTAGAGGTGAAGTTACGTGTAGGAGGTGTAATCTCCGGCTCTTCTTTTGCTGGGTCTGCTATAGACATAGAAGTAAGCATCGGAAGGAGCAGTGGTACTGACATACTGGGGCTCACCTGTCGTTCCGCCATGAGTCTCGCCACCACCATAATAGGCGCGTACCCTTACCCAACCAGTCTGCGCGCCTGCAGTGACAGCACCAGTTGCTTCATTGATTGTTGCATCAGAAGCACCGTTTCGAGTGACAATGCTGAAGGTGACAGTCTTGGTATCTACATCCTGCCATCCTGGAGTAATCTTGTTATACCATTTTACGGTAGTCTCACGGACTGAACTTACCTTGTTACCTGATGTTGATGAACTGCTGACATTGATGTACTCGTCACCTGAAGGAGTCAGAGCCAGACGAGTATCATACAGATACCAATACTCGGTGTAGGTCTGCGGACTGATGTACTCGCCATAACCATAAGTGCCGTCTGAAGTGTTTGTGTAAATCTGCACAGCAGTAAAACGACGCTTGGCCACCTCTGTTGACACCACAGGTACACTGGAGATACCTTTCTGTACATGTTCCTCATTAATCAATTGCTCTGTATGGTACACGGTGCTGGTAGAGAATTTGCCATAGACCAAGTTGTCTGAAGCGCCATAGGCTACCACATTCTCAGAGGTATCCATGATTTTACGAGACTTATCATCGTCAACCTTGTTCTTGGAAGAATCGACATCAGGTGATACAGGGTCGTAGGTAGGAGCCTCTGGACGTGCATGGGACACCAGCGGGAACTTGAAGCGAGCTACCGAACCATAGAGGTTACCGTTGCTATTGACAGCAACAATATTCAGCGTGACGTAGGATGTTCCGCTCACGAAACTATCGTCCACATAGATGGGTACACCGCGATTGTATTTAAAGATGCGCTTTTTCTTGTTTATAGAAGGATCGTCGGAAATGGTTGCAGCATTTCCGTTTTCTGCGTATGAGAACCATATTGCATTAACACCAGCTGCAACAGCCTCGTCACTCAATTTAGCATAGAACATACGTCCGTTGGGGAATCCGCCTGAGAAGATGCCACTTTTGAACGTCCTCAGCTTGGTGGCGTCCTCAGAATATTCGCTGGCAGAAACCTCACGAGTACATGCAGCATCCCAGTAGAACTTCAGCTGGATTTCACTGACTTTCTCAATGATAGTAATCTTAGTGGTGGTGGTCTGTGCTGACGAACCTGAGCTGAAGAGGCTTTGGTACTCTTCATTTGGTGTCGCACTTATGGTGATGTTGCGCCATGCTCCAACGTCCGCCGCAGTAGTGCCGTCAGTTGACTCGGTACGAATCTGCCCTGGGTTAGCATCAACTACAGCAATTTGATCATAGTTAGTACCACTACCATCGGCATTTGTGAAGCTAAAGACAAAATAATCAGAGTAGTCTGGAGTTTCTTCCTCTTCATCCAGTACGTATGTTTCATAGACACCAGATGTAGCCGTTTCCCTGATACCGATACGATTGCCGCTATTGTCTGTGATAATCGGTGTAATGGCAGTAAGCTGTCCTTTCTGAACCTCCTGGTCAGGAGCAACAATATTGAACGGACCAGGAGCTGTCACTGTTAAGTCTACATAGGTAGTAGCAGAGGCATAAGAGTCGTTGCCAGAAAAAGTAAATGTAACCCGACTTGTTCCGCCAACACCCATCGGCATACCTTTTACGATAACCTTGCCTGCTGTTGAGCAGTCAAAGGTAACACCTGAAGTGCCAATAACAGAAGCGTCGGAAGATGATATCGACAACTGACTACTTTCTATTCCAGCGTCAGTAGGTTCATACAATATCTCAAAATCAGGCCAGGTAGTTTTTCCCCCCTTATTTAATGTGGTATATTGTCCACCCTTAGGACTGAATCGCGTTAGCGTGCTCTTGCCCACAGGCTCGACTTTTACACCGTAGATGTTGACACCAGAACCAGCATAGATATAGACGTCTGTTGCGCTGGAGATGGTTTCAGTTGACAGTGTCGCCATGTCATTGCCAAAGTCCGTGGTAGCTTTATGTGTATCGCTGATGGAACCAGTGTCAATATAGATAGCACGGCTCACGCCTGATTTGGCAGAAACGCCCCAAACAGACACCTTGGTATTGGCTTCTACCTTGAAATGAATATAGCGATAGGTAGAAGAACCTGCATCCTTGAATTGCAGACGGCTGGTATATTTTACTCCTTCATAGGTCTTGTTACTTGATGTAATCGCCATATCATGTGTGTCATCACCTACAAGCTCCATGTTGTTTTCTATAACTGCAGACTTAATGCTAGAAACACTAAACTGATCAAAAGTCCAAGTGCGGTCGCTCTCTGGAGTTAGTGCTGAAGCACCTGCTACGGTATAGGTAGCAGTACTCACAAGACCGGATACACCATTCATGATGGCCACAGCCTTAAGAGTTGTTGAAGCTGTAATCACAATTGGTGAGCTGTAGAGAGTGCTTGTTGATGTTGGGTCTGTGCCATCTGTTGTATAGTAAATAGAAGCTCCTTCTGTCGTGGTTGACAACGTTACAGATGTACCTGAAGTCACCTCGCCTGAACCAGGACTAAACGTGACTGGCTTCGGAGTAATATTCACGGTATAAGTAGCGTTTGACGCAGCTCCGATAAAGTCAGTCCCTGTAAAAGCGGCTGTGATGGTTGTAGAGCCAGGAGCTACAGCAGTAACCTCTCCAGTATTAGCATCAACAGTGGCTACACTGGAGTCCGAACTACTGTATGTCACTTTCAGGTATTGGGGATTTGTAGTAGTAAATACCGACTCTGTAACATCGTCGCCTACGGTAGCAGAAACTGTTGCAGTAGCGAACGAAAGCGTTGGGGTAACCAGCGTTGCATCAAATCCTGTACCTTTGTCATAATATAGTTTAATGCTCTTGATCCAAATTGAGTTTGAACTCGTCAATTGCATCGAGGCCCAAGAACGCCCTAATGTTATTGTAACGGTTTTGAATTGGCTGTTTGTTGCAGGCAGGAAAGTCGTTTCACCTGCAGCATCTGTCACCGCATTCGTAACAATAGTTGCATCCGATTGTTCGTCTCCATAGGTTCTGTAGGTAATTTCTATCTTATAGATAGTACATTTGCCTTGATTGTTCTCCATGATACCAATCTTACCACCAGAACCACCGGCATATCTCATAAGTATTTCTTCGCCATTGTTATATTTGATGGCTTCACCCGATGAGAAAGTAAACTGAAAACCCTTTAGGGTTCTGTCAAGTTTGTTGTCGCTTGAGTTAAGTCCACTTGTAGTGGGAGCAAAGGAGAAATTATTGATGGTGAACAAATCTTGATTTGCACCATCCCCTGCACTGCTATTTACCTGGAATCCAACAGTGGTGCTACAACTTGTATATCCAGTAACTTCGGATTTGGGTGTAGCAGTAGCCCTTAAATAAAACTTTCCTACAGCATGACCTGCTGATAACTTTGTTCCGCTTATGCTGGCAGCGTTTGCCTCGCTGGGATCATTGAGGATTTCATATGTTATATCGAAAGACGAAGTAATATCAGTACTATTATATTCTACTTTTGGGATAGGAGTCAATGTATGTCCTGTCAGCAGTTGGGCCAGACTTTCCGATATAGTGACATCAGAATTTTGGTCATCCTTTACTGGAACTGATATAGATATTGTTGGGGTAACATTTGAGCCTGTTATATAGGTGACTGTCGCATTTTTTAGGCGCATTTTGTTCCAAGACTGGAATACCACGCTTGTCGAAGTTCCTGTCCAGCTATTATTTGAGTAAGTTCCGCCACCTGAAGAAATGGTGAGTGGGCCACCTGTCCTATCGTTATCGCTGCCATCAAATACAAAAGTAATCCCAGTAATGGTGTTTGTAGAACTCACAGTAATAGTTCCATCAGTCGAATTAGAATCGAACCGAAAATCGGTTGTTCCACTTTGTGAGCCCTTGCTAAACGAAATAGTTACGCCATCCTTGGTAGCACCATTAGCATCTGGGTTAGTCTCGTCATAATGAAACGTTACATTTTGCGCCCAGGCTTTGCCTCCCCCGAAGACTAATAGGAAGAGGGTTGTTAAGAAAAGAAACTTTTTAATCATGTTATTTTTATTTTGGTTTTTTGCGAATGATAATTTGGTCATAATGGCTATTTGCCACTAACTCGGTGCAAAGTTAGTATAAATATTTGAGACACAGGAATATCTTTTCTTGTTTTTTCACGTAAAGGTTTGCGAAAAGCGCACTTTGTTATAAAAAATTCCGCCCAAGCTGAATGCCTGGGCGGGATGGATTGTTTATTGGTCTCCTACTGTGGGTGACACGTTAGGCCTCAGTCTGTGGCTGTGGCTTGTAGAACAGCGAGTAGAGGACGGGGATGATGACCAGCACGATGATGGTACCGGCCAGCAGGCCGCCCATGATGGTGGCTGCCATGGCTGAGAACATGTCGTCGAAGAGCAGGGGCACCATGCCTAAGATGGTGGTCAGCGACGCCATGGTGACGGGGCGCAGACGGGTCTTAGAGGCATCGATGAGTGCCTTGTGCTGCTCCTTGCCGCTGGCTAACTGCAGGCGTATCTCGTCGACGAGGACGATGCCGTTCTTCAGCATCATGCCTACGAGTCCCAAGGCGCCGACGATGGCCACGAAGTTGAAGGCGTTGCCGCTGGCGAGGATGGCTGGGATGATGCCGACAAAGACGAACGGTATGCAGCAGAACAGCAGCAGGGCCGTGCGGAAGCGCTTGAACAGCCATATCAGGATGGCTATCATCAGCAGGATGACGACGGGGTAGGGTGCGAAGAGGTATCTCAACGACAGGTCGGAGGCATGCTTCTCGCCGCCCCAGTCAATGCTATAGCCCTCGGGGAGTTGTATCTTCTCGACCTCCTTGGCCAGGATGGAGCGAGCCTCCTCGGTGAGGTAGCCACTGGCGGGAGTGCCGACGATGCTCTGTACGCGTTCGTTATTATAGCGCGGGATGATGGGGTCTTCCCACTCAATGTTGATGCCGTCGCTGACTTCCTTCAGCTGTGCGGCATTGGTGAGTCCGAGACCGGTGATGCCAGAGCCTTTCAGCACGTTCATCAGCTGGTTGGCAATGTTGTCCTTGTTGATGAGGCTGTTGATGTTGGGCAGCATGCCGAAGACCGTGGCGTTATTGAGGTCAGCTGTGGGCTGGTTGTTGTTGTCCGTCACGTTGAGGTAGATGTTGTGCGGGGTGATGCCGTCGTACATGCTGCCTACGGGGATACCGTCGGTAGCCGACATCAGCGACATGCCTACCTCAGAGCGTGAGATGGCTTTGTTGCGGGCATGGGTCTGGTCGTAGTTCACTACCATGGTGGGTACCTTCGGATCCCAGTCGAACTTGACGGGTTCGATGACTTTCAGCCGCTTGGCAATGGTCATGGCGGTGTCAGCCAGCTGGTGCAGCACGGCAGGGTCAGGACCGACGAAGCGCAGTTCTATGGGGTAGCGCATGAACATGAGGTTGTAGCGCTTGAAGAGCAGGTAGGCGTCGGGATATTCGGCAGCCATCTGCTTCTGCAGGGCCTCGTAGTTCTTCTCTAATGCCCGTGGCGACTTGAAGTCGACGATGAGCTCGCCGTACGACAGGGACGGCAGGCTGACAGGGCGCACCAGGTTGTAGCGGCACGGTGTGGCGCCGACGGATGTCGTGACGTGCGTCACGTCGTCCATCTTCTCTAACTTCTTGCGTATCTCTTCCAGGTCGGCTCTGACCTTGGTGGTGTTGTTGCCCTCGGGCAGCTTGTACTCCATGTAGAGCTGGTCGTACTCCATGTCGGGGAACAGTGTTCTTGGCATGAGCGTATAGCAGAAGCCCGTGATGACGAGCAATATGACCATGACGGCCACGGTAGCCCAAGGATGTGCCAAGGTCTTCTGCAGGATGTTGGTCAGCCCCTGATACCAGCGGTTGGTGAAGGGGTCTTCGGCCTTGGCTGTGGTGACGCTCTGCTCTTCGTCCTTAGCGTAAATCCAGTAGCCGGCGATGATGGGTACGAGGACCAGTGCCAGTACCCACGACAGCAGGAGCGATACGGCGAGGACGATGAACATGTCGCGGACGTAGAGTCCCGTGACGTCAGGGCTCATGAAGATGGGCAAGAATGCCAGGATGGCAATGAGCGTGGCGCCCAACAGCGGCATGGCGGTCTTGCGGCCGATGGCTGTCAGGGCTTCCGAGCGCGGTTTGCCGGCTTTCTTGTCAACCAGGATGCCGTCGACGATGACGATGGCATTGTCAACCAGCATACCCATGGCCAGGATGAACGAGCCTAACGAGACGCGCTGCAGTGTGCCGTCGAAGTAATACAGGATGAAGATGGTGCCTAACACGGTGATGACCAGCGTGGCTCCGAGGATGACGCCTGAACGGAAGTTCATGCAGAAGATGAGCAGCACGATGACCAACAGCACGGACTCCACCAGGTTGATGATGAACGTCAGCATGGCGTCCTGGACGCGGTCGGACTGGAAGAACACCTTTTCGCACGAGATGCTGGCGGGCAGGCGGTTGGCCTTCAGTTCTTCCATCTTTTCCTCCACGGCCTTACCTATCTTGACAATGTCGGTACCTGAGCAGGCAGCAATGCTGATGCCGAGGGCCGACTGGCCGTCGCGCAGGAACTCAGCGCGGTTGACCTTCTCGGGTTCCATCCTGACCTCGGCAATGTCCTTCAACTTGATCTGGTCGTTCTCATGGCCCTGCAGAATGAGGTTGCTGATGTCGTCAACGGTCTTATAGCGGTCGTTGATGCTGACGCGGATGCGGTGGTCGCCATTCTGGTAGTAGCCTGAGTAGACGTTGGCATTCTGGTTGTTCAGCGTAGTCAGGATTTCTGCCGGCATGATGTTGAGGTTGGACAGCTTGTCCTGGCGCAGCATGATGTTGACACACTGCTTCTGGGCGCCGTAGATGTCGACGTGTGCCACGCCGTCAATCCTCTGCAGTTCGCGGCGTATCATTTCGGCATAGGCTTCCATGCGCTGCGGGGCAATGCCGTCGCCCTTCATGGCGTAGAACAGTCCGTAGACGTCGCCGAAGTCGTCCTTCACGATAATCTGTGACTCGGAGGGCAGCTTGGTGTCGGAAATCTTGTTGCGCATGATGTTCCAGTTTTCTGACAGCTTGTCTTCTGGAACCTTGGAATCCTGCGATACCAGCAGATAGCACATATCGGCATAGCTATAGCTTTGGACCGTCTCGATGTCGCCAATCTGCTTGATGCCTTTCTCTAAGGGGTCGGTGAGCTCCAGCTCGACCTGATGTGCCGAGGCACCCGGGTAGACGCCTACGACAAGGGCCTGACGAACCACGATCTCCGGGTCTTCCAGCTTGGGCATGTTGTAGTATGCCACGAAGCCGCCCACCGTCAGTATGGCTGTCAGCAGGAATACCAGTCGCTGGTTATTCAGTCCCCATTTTGATAAATCAATCTTCATAGTGGCAGCGCTTTAAAGGAGGTTACCGGCATTGATGTTGGATGTCTTCTTCAATGCCTTGACTTTCTGACCGTCGGTGAGCTTGCTGATGCCCGATGCCACCACGCGTGTGCCGGCGTCCAGACCATTGCTGATGACAGCATTGCCGTCGGTCGTCAGGTTCTCGACCGCTACGGCGGTCTTCTTCACGGTGCTGCTCTTCTCGTCGAAGACAAACACGAAGGTCTTGCCGTCGACATTGGCGATGGCACCTGTGGGAACTACAATCTTGCTGGTTTCGCCGTTAGCCTCACGCTGGATGGTGACCGTGACGCTCATGCCTGGCGTGACGTCCTTCACCTTCCCGGTCAGTCCGAAACGCATCTGGTAGAGCTGGTTGGCGTTGGCCTTCGAAGTGACGCTCTTCAGGGTCAGCGGGAACGACTGGTCGGGGATGGCTGCAAACTTGGCCGTATAGGTGGCTTTCTGGTTGCGGAGCATGTATTCCGACTCGGGGATGTTGATGACGAGGTCGCAGCTGCCTGACGTGAACAGGGACACGACGGGGATGCTCGGGCCTGCCATTTCCTTGTCGGTACGGTAAACCTGACCGATGGAGCCGCTATAGGGTGCATAGAGCACACAGTCGCTGAGCTGGTCGCGGTGGTGCTTCAGCTGGGCGCTGATGCGCTCCAGACCGGAACGTGCCTTGTCGTAGTTGTTGTCAGAGACGGCATGTTCAGCGTGCATGGCCATGATGCGCTCGCACTCTGCCTTAATCTGGCGGTATTCTGACTCGGTGGCCGAGAGCTGGGTCTGGTAGTCGCGGCTGTCCATGCGTGCCAGCACCTGACCGGCTTTGACGTGGTCGCCCTCCTTGACATAGACCTTGCTGATGGTTCCCATAACCTTAAACGAGAGATCGGTGACGTCCTGCGCCTCCGTCTGTCCGGGATATTCGGCGTGGAGGGCAGCCTGGTTGCCTTGTGCCTCAATGACGTCGACGAGCATGTCGGTAGACTGCTGGCTCTTGTTCTTGCAAGAAACCACGAGGGCTGCCAAGGCTAAACATACTAATAATTTGTTAGGTGTCTTCATATCTGATGCTTTTTTAGTTTTCCAATTCGCTTAAAGTTTTCCGGCTGCCTTGCGCCACTTGATGAGCTTGTTCTTCAGCTGGTATTTCGTTTCAACCAGTTCTGCGTAAGCCTGTTGCCAGAGCAGCTGTGCCGTCAGCAGGTCGGAGAGCGTCTCATAACCGACGTCGTACGACTTGCGGCTGATGCGGAGGTTCTCCTCGCACTGCTCCAGATTGCGCTTGCGCAAAGCTACTTCAAGGTTGGCCTCGTCCACTTCGTTGACCTGCTGTTGCAGTTCGAGGTCCATCTTCTCGCAGAGACTCTGCTGTTCCATGCGCTGCTGGTTGAGCTCTTCCTTGGCTGCGCGGATTTTATTCGTCGTCTCGTTGAGGTGGAAGATGGGTACTTTGAGCGACACCATGGCGTTGAACATGGGCTTGAACTTGAACATCTTGGAACCGGCAAACTCCAGACCGTCGATCATGGCACCCTGGGCCACCAAGCCTAACTGCGGTAACAGATTGGCCTTCTGGAGCTTCACCTGCTGCTCTGCCAGCTTGGTCTTCATATCCAATAGCTGATATTCCGTGCGGTCGGTGATGCTGGCGTGGAGGTCAATCACAGCAAAGCTGTCGCTGTCCTTGTCGGGCTCAATGTCAATGGGTGTATGGAGCGGCAGGCCGATGAGCTGGCAGAGGTTCATGCGTGCCAGTCGGATGCCGTTTTCGGCCTGACGGATCTTCAGCTCGGCCTCGTTCTTCTTCACCAGGACCTTCATCTCCTCGTTGCGGCTCACCATGCCGTGCTCAAGGGCGCTGTGTACGTCCTTGGTCAGCTGCACCAACAGCGAGTCGTACTTCAGGGCTACAACCCTGAGCTCCTTGGCTTTCACCAGCAGGTGATAGCCTTCGTAGACGGATACGATGATTTTCTCGCGTGACAGCGCCTGGTTGAGATTGGCCATCTCGGCACCGATCTTACCCATGTTGTAGCCAGCGGTAATCTTACCACCCATATAGAGGGGCTGGACGACCTGCACCGCTCCGGAGATGATGTTCTTCACCTTGTAGTCAAGGGAAGGGGCAAAGCCACCCATTCCGATGTCGAGCACTTGTTCGCCACTGAGCGTGCTGTAGGCATCGGAAGCAGTGAGACTGACGTTGGGGAAGTAGTTGGCGTACAACGCCTTCTTCTCGTACTCATACTTTTGCTGCAGGTGCTTGGCAGCCTGGATGTCTTTGTTGGACTCCAAGGCCATCTCTACGCAGCGGTCAAGGCTGTACACCTGCTGTGCCGGCAACTGTAGGGAGGTGCCAGCCAGCAGTGTGATACAGAGGAGTCTGAATGTTTTTTCCATCAGCTATAGATTTAATGATTTGTAGTGTTTATTAGAATGACACGTCCTTCAATTCACCATTGACAGGCAGTACGTAGCCGTCGTAAACCTGTTCGTAGTGCATGCGGTCAACTTTTCCTGCAAGACGCATTCTGAAGTGTCCTTCGTGGAATTGGTAGCCAGCGATGTTGACACCCTTAGGCAGCGTGTCCTTCATCATCTGTTCCATGCGGGTCAGTACCTGGATGTCAGACTCCTGACAGTTAGGTTCCTTGATGAGGTGTACAACGATGCGCGGGTTCTTGACGTCACCGTTGATGATGCTGGCCAGCGAGTCTTTAATGGCAGCATCCTGACGCAGGTCGTTGGCAATGTCGAACATGTAGACGGGTTCGCCGTTGGGTGCATCGATGTGCTGCTTCATACGGCCGTAGATGTAGAGCAGACCGTCCTCGTCAATCTCTCCTAAGTCACTACTGTGTATCCAGCCGTTCTGCAGAGTCTGGCGGGTGAGTTCCTCGTTGCCGTAGTAACCCATCATGGCCGTCGGAGACTTGATCCATACCTCGCCGCGCTCACCGTAAGACAGCTCCTTGCCGTCCTTGTCGAAGATACCGACGGTGACACCCGGGAAGGGATAGCCCACGCTGATGGACTTGCGGCTCTTCTTGTCGAAATTGTTCGGACGATAGTCCACCGTAGCTACAGAGCCTACCTCGGTCATGCCGTAACCGCAGGACAGCGATGCCGGGCTGCCGCATTCGCGCAACAGGTTGTCCATCTCCTTCAGGGATTCCGGTGTACAGCCTTCGCCACCCATGATAGGCATGCGCAGGAAGCTCAAGTCGGGTTTCTTGCCCTGGGCAATCAGCTCTTTAACGTTCTCGAAGAATCCTTCCCACAGACCTCCGGGGACTAACGTTATCTGAGGTTTGACGGAGAAGACGGACTTGGTGAAGAGGTCTAACGAGAGACGCGGGTCCAGAAAGACCGTCATGTTCGTGTAGAGAGGACCCAGCATCAGGATGAAGAATGCTGTCAGCGCAAAGGGAGGCAGGTAACAATAAGCCGTGGCACCGTCAGTAAACGGATGACCGATCTGATTGAAAGCCAGTGCATTGTTGAACATGTTGACCAGGGCTTCGTCGCTCATGCCGACAAGCTTGGCCTGGCTGACCATGGTGGTACCGCTGGAGGCGAAAATCATATTGGGCTTACCATGTGCGACAGGAGCATCCTCCAACTCGCCTTTGTAATTACCGAAGCGGCGTAAGGCCTTTGCCATGGTCATGTATTTAGGATGACGATGGCGCACCTTGTGGTACTTGACCATGCTGATGGCCTCCACCAACAGCTTCGTAGCTAAGCCCATGGAGCGGTCGACACTCATGACGACGACGTACTCAAACTGATCCTTCAGCAGGGCTTTGGTCAGCTTCTGTTCCATACCCTCGAAGACAAAGGCTACGCGGGCATCGCAAACGGCAGCCTGTACCATTTCGTCAGATGAGAACAGGTTGGGCATGACGGTGATGACACCAATCATGTCGGCTGCCAGCAGCACGTAAATGCTCTCAGGGAAAGCCGGGGCTAAGAGTAAGATTTCGTCACCGGGCTTGAGACCCATGCCTTTCAAGACCCTTGCCCATTGGTGAACGTTCTCAACGAATTTGCTACGCTTGATGTGATTGCCGAAATAGACAACGGCATCGTACTCGTCGCCGTCCTTCAGCATCTTATCTTCCAAGAATTTCCATAAGGTCACTCGTGGCATCTTTTCCTTCATGAACTCCTCCACCTGAGGAGTGTAAAACTGCTTCCATCGCATTTCCTCGGATGGCAGTAATCGTTTAATCTCTTTTTCCATTTTTTGTTAATAATTGGATTGTGCCTGTTAAAGTTTATATATATCTCGATGCAAATGTATAAAAAAAAAGTGAAATAGAGGGGTATTGAACGATAAAAAATCTTAAATACCGCTTTTTTCTTATTCAAGATGTGCGTGTGAAGAATGATTTTTCGTTACCTTTGCGATTTCTAAATGACAAAAAGACCAATATGGACGAACGCCTTATAACCAGTGTGCAGAACCCCAAGGTAAAGCATGTGGCACTGCTGCAACAGAAGTCGTCGGAGCGTCGCCGTACCGGGCTCTTCGTTGTTGAAGGACAGCGTGAGATAGGGCATTGTATGGAGGCCGGTCTCGAGATTGACAGCTTGTTCTACTGTCCGCAACTGCTGCAGGACGGCGGTCTTGAACTCAACACTCAACACTCAACACTCAACACTCAACACTCAACACTCAACACTCAACACTCAACACTCAACACTCAACACTCAACACTCAACACTGTTCCTTCCTACGAAGTGACGCCTGCGGTCTATGAGAAAATGGCCTATCGTGGCAGTACTGAAGGTATGCTGGCTGTTGTGCGTTCGCGTCCTGCGACACTGGACGGCCTGACACTCAGCGAGCATCCGCTGATTGTAGTGCTTGAGCGTGTTGAGAAACCAGGGAACCTGGGTGCTGTGCTGCGCTCGGCTGATGCCGCTCAGGCTGATGCCGTCATCGTCTGCGACCCATTGACCGACCTTTACAATCCCAACCTCATCCGCAGCTCCATCGGCGCCATCTTCAGCGTGCCCTGTGTGGCTTGTACCTCCGAGGCGTGCATCAGTTTCCTCAAGGCGCACGGCATCCGCATTCTTACGGCACAGTTGCAGGACTCGCATCTCTACTACGATACGGATATGTGTCAGGGTACGGCCATCGTCATGGGCACGGAGTCAACAGGACTGACCGACACGTGGCGCCAGGCTGCCGATGCCCATATCCGCATTCCCATGCTGGGCCGGCTCGACTCGCTCAACGTGTCGGTCAGTGCTGCCATCCTCCTCTTTGAGGCGGTCAGGCAGAGGGGTTACTCAAAATAGTACAGGAAGGAGGCAATGCCCTCAAGGGCAGGTTTGCGCTGGCCTTCAATCTCGATGGTGAACTTGATTTCTGCCTTGCAGATGCCGCGCAGGTTCTGGATGTTGTGCAATGTCGTCACCAGACGGACGCGGCTGCCGGTAATGACGGGCTGGCCAAAGCGCATGTCGTTCATGCCGTAGTTTACCAGCATCTTGATATTGTTCACCTCGATGATCTGGTCCCACATGTAGGGCAGCAGACTCAGCGTCAGATAGCCGTGGGCAATGGTCGACTTGTAGGGGCTCTCTTCCTTGGCACGCGCTACGTCGACGTGTATCCACTGGTGGTCCAGCGTAGCGTCTGCAAACAAGTTGATGCGCTTCTGATCTACCTGCAGCCATTCCGACTTTCCTAACTCTTCGCCCAAATGGGCGGCAAACTCGTCGTACGAGTTAATGACTAATTTTCCCATAGATGTCTTGTTGGTTTGCAATGAGACTGCAAAATTACATATTTTTCTACTCTTTCTGATGTCATTTGCAAAAAAAATGTGTTTTTCCAGTATCCACCAATAGCGTTACGCCAGCAACCGCTTGGCAAAATAACGTACCGGATACCAGACGCTGAGGAAGCCCACGGCCAGGACGGTGACAAAGATGAGGATGACATCCAGGGGGTGGACGCTGACGGGATAGGCATCGACAACGAACGACCCTTGGCTGGAACCTAACTTGACGAAACTGTACTGCTGCTGCAGCCAGCAGAGCAGCAGACCTATGGCAATGCCGATGATGGCGCCGATGAAGCTGATCATGCGCCCCTCGAAAAGGAATATCTTGGTAATCTGCTTGTCAGAGGCTCCAAGGTTGCGGAGGGTCACGACATCGTCGCGCTTGTCGATGATGAGCATGGATAGCGAGCCAATGATGTTGAAGCAGGCTATCATGAGGATAAAGGTGAGGAAGATGTAAGCGATGAGCTTCTCAATCTTCATGATGCGGAAGGTGTCTTCCTGCTGTTCGTAGCGGTCGTAGACGTGAAACTTGTCGCCGGCAATGGCCTGCATCTCTTCTTTCACACTCTCGAAGTTGCTGCCTGGCTTCAGGCGCAGCTCCAGCGACGACAGCATGCCGTCCTGTGAAAACAGGTTGCGTGTGAAATTGATGGAGGTCAGGATGTAGTTCTTGTCGTATTTTCCCTGTTTGACGCAGAAGACGGTGCCTGGCGAGTATAGCTCGTCTTCGACAAAACCTTCCATGGGGTTTGCCAAGTTAATCTGGCCTTCGCGTCGAGGCGCATAGATTTTCAGGGGCTGCTGGTAAGCATAGCCCGTACCGAGCACATAGGCAACGCCAAGTCCCAGGATGCCGTAGTTCAAATCGGCGGCATGCAGTTCAAAGTCCCCGTCGCCCATGAGGATTTCACGGATATGGGTCAGCTCGTCGAAGTTGTCGTCGACACCTTTCAGCCTGACCATCAGCTGACGGTCGCCGTAGACGGCCAGAGCCTGGTCTTCAAGGCATTCCGTGGCAACGCTGACTTGCGGCAACTGCCGTATCTTGGTCAGGATGGGGTCGTCGGCAGCTGCTACCTTGCCTTTGACGGGCGTCACCTTCAGCTGCGGGTCCATTTGGGTGAGGAAAGAGGCTACCATGTCGTGGAAACCGTTGAACACGCTGAGTGTCACCACCAGGGCCATAGTGGCCACGGCCACCCCGATGGCCGAGATGGCGCTGATGATGTTGATGGCATGTGTCGACTTCTTCGAAAAGAGGTATCTACGCGCAATATAGAAAGGGAAATTCAAGGTTTTACTTTTTTACCTTTTTACTTTTTTACCTTTTTACTTCTTCAGTAACTCGTCGATGCGGTCGATGTAGTCGAGGGAGTCGTCGATGAAGAATCGCAGCTCGGGAATGATGCGCAGCTGATAGCGGACGCGGGTGCCCAGCTCATAGCGTATCTGTTTCTCGTGCGTCGTGATGTTGTTAAGCATCTCCTCGCCCTTTTCCGAAGGGAAGATGCTCAGATAGGCCGTACAGATACTGAGGTCGGGGCTGATTTTTACGCGGGTCACGCTGACCATGACCCCATGTAAGGAGCGCGTCTGCTCCTGGAAAATCTGACTGAGTTCCTTCTGGAGCAGACGCGCAATTTTGTTTTGTCTGGTCTCTTGCATTATTTCTTACCGTCTACTTCAATCAGTTCAATCTTGAAGATGAGCATAGAGAAAGGCTTGATGTCAGCACCTTGCTGGCGCTCGCCATAAGCAAGCTCCTGAGGAATGTACACCTCCCAAACAGAACCGGCGGGCATGTGGACGAGAGCCTCAGTCCAACCCTTGATGACCTGGTTGGCACGGAACTCAGCAGGCTCACCACGCTTGTAAGAACTGTCAAAGACAGTGCCGTCCATGGTCTTACCCTCGTAGTGTACCTTCACGTTTGAAGTGTCAGTGGGAATCGGACCGTTGCCTTCCTTGATGACCTTGTACTGAACACCACCGTCCAGAACCTTCACGCCTTCCTTCTTGGCGTTGGCAGCGAGGAACTTCTCACCAGCCACCTTGTTGGGGCCGAACTCCTTCTCCATGTTCTTGGCCTTGATGGCGCGCATCTTCTCCTGAGCGACCTGCTGGGCAGAGTCAACAGTCATGAGACCACCCTTGCCAGTGGTACCGCTGATGAAACCGGCCATGAAGTTCTTCAGAGAGATGGTCTTGGTGCTGTCATCACCAAACAGCTCGTGGTTGATACCCTTAACCATCTGGTTGCTGATCTGCTGACCAATCTGGATACCTGCATAGTAGGCAGCCTTCTTCTTGTCGTCACCGGCATTGGCACCCTCGTTGAGGCCTTTGATGAATTCGTCCATGTAGGCAGTGTCAACGCCCAGACGACCTACGAGATAATCCTTCAGACCCTGGGTCTGAGCCATACCAATGGCATAGCTGACCGTATCCACATCACTCCTCAGGTTTGCCTTAGGAGTGCCGTTGCCGCATGCGAACAGCATCACGGCTACTGCTGCAAAAGCAGCAAAAGTAAACTTTTTCATTGTGTTTCTAAAAATATTAATTGTTATCTGTTTTAATTTTTAATCTTTAATTTTTAATCTTTAATTTTTAATCTTTAATTTTTAATTTAGGGCGAAGCCCGTATCACATCACCTGTATCAGCTCGACGTCGAAGATGAGCGCTGCAAACGGAGGAATGGAACTGCCTGCACCGCCTTCGCCGTAAGCCAGGCGATAGGGGATGAAGAAACGGTACTTGGCACCCTCCTGCATCAACTGCAGACCCTCAGTCCAACCGGCAATGACCTGTTGCAGTCCGAAGACAGCGGGTTCGCCGCGCTGGACGCTGGAGTCGAAAACGGTGCCGTCGATGAGGAAACCCTCGTAGTGGCACTTGACGGAGTCCTTGGCTGTCGGCTTCTTGCCGTTGCCTTCCTTCAGCACCTGATACTGCAGGCCGCTGGGCAGGGTGATGATACCGTCCTTCTTGGCATTTTCAGCCAGATATTTCTCACCAGCCTCCTTGTGGGCCTTGCCAGCCTCGGCACGCTGCTTGTTGATTTTCTCTTCCTGTGCAGCAAAATAACTCTGTACGATTTTCTGTGCTTCCTGGTGTGACACCTTCAGCTCATTGCCTGCAATGACATCCTTGATAGCCTGTGCAAAATCGTCAATATTCAGTTCTGAAGCTCCCATCTGTGACAGTTGGTGACCGATGCCGAGCCCCAATGCGTAACTTACTTTATCCATGTTTTCTCTATATTAATAATGTATATGCTTTGAAAATCGGCTGCAAAGGTATATAAAATATGGAACACAAAGACATAGAGATACAAAGGTTTTTCTTTTTTTAACTTAATCTTTGTGTCTTTGTGCTCTTGTCTTCCATAAAATGATTAAATTTGCAACCAAATAAATGGTTTTTGCTTATGAAAAAGATTGTTGTTTTGACTGGTGCCGGCATGTCTGTGGAGAGCGGCTTGAAAACGTTCCGCGATGCCGACGGATTGTGGGAGGAGTATCCTGTTCAGCAGGTTGCTACTCATGAGGGATGGCTCAACGACCCCACATTAGTGACAAACTTTTACAACATGCTGCGTAAGAAGTGCTGGAACGTACAACCCAACGAGGGCCATAAGTTGGTGGCTGAGTTGGAGAAGAATTACGACGTGACGGTGGTGACGCAGAATGTTGACAACCTGCACGAGATGGCTGGTTCGTCGAAGGTGATTCATCTGCATGGCGAACTGATGAAGGTGTGCTCGTCCAATGACCCTGACGACCCGCGCTATCAGCAACTGCTGACTCCCGACAATTGCGAGGTAAAGCCGGGTACGAAGGCTGGCGATGGTTCCCTGTTGCGCCCGTTCATCGTATTCTTCGGTGAGGCTGTTCCCATGATTGCCCCTGCAGCTGCTGAGTGCCAGGAGGCAGACATCTTTATCATCATCGGCACGTCGCTGAATGTCTATCCTGCTGCCGGGCTTATTCAGTACACGCGACCCGATATCCCCGTCTACCTGATTGACCCCAAACCAGTGTCTACTGGCAGTCGCCGCGTGACGCAGATTCAGAAAGGTGCTTCTGAGGGCATGCGCGAACTCATGACCATGCTGTAGGAGACCTCAGGGGTTGAGCTTTTGCTGGTATTCTCCTTCCGTATTAAGGATGCGCTCGGCTTCGCGCAACGTCTTGTCGTTGCGAAGCCCTACCTGCATCTGTCCGCTTTGGTAGTAGTAGGCCGAGACAATGTCCTGCTCTAAGAGCTGCTGTATTTCTTCACGACGGCGGTCCAGTTCTTTGGCAATGTCGTGATGGTCTATCTTGGCTTTCAGGGCTTCAAACTCTGCTTGGGCCTCGTCGTAATAACCTTCAAATTTGGCTACGCGCACCAGTTCGTCATATTGTTTCTTGCTGACTTGGTCGTAGTTGAAGCCTGCCTTGATGACGCGCTGCTTGAACTCGTCGTAGTCGGCATCCGTAAGATGGAAGTCCTTGGCAGGTGCAATGGTGGGGTGCTTGCCGATGTAGTCCACCACATAGTCAAACATTACCTCAGTAGAGTCTAAGCGGTCTAGATAGATGCTGATGTTGGCCATCGTGTCGGGCTTTACCTCGATATCGGGCTTGATACCCTCCTTGATTTCTATGCCACGTCCAGAAGGCAGATAATAGCGCGAGGTGGTCAGCTTCAGGTTGGCATTGTAGGGCAGGTCTACGTTCGGTACTTGCACCAATCCTTTCCCATACGTGCGCGTTCCTATAATGATACCGCGTTTCAGGTCTTGCAACGCACCGCTGGTAATCTCGCTGGCCGATGCTGTTTCCTGATTGACCAGCACCACTAAAGGCATCACGGTGTCAATAGGCTCCAATCGCGTCTTGTATTCCGAATTGGCGCGCTTCATCTTGCCTCGGGTCTCTACGATTTTCTGTCCCTTCGGTACCCACATGCTCAAGATGTCGACACACTCTGACAGCGAGCCGCCGCCATTGCTGCGCAGGTCGAGGATGAGCTTTTGTGCACCCTGCTTTTTCAGATCGAGGAACGCCAGACGCATGGGCTTCGAGGGTTCTCCGGTGAACGTGTTGAGGTTGATGTATCCGATGTTATTCGGCAGCATGCCGTACCATGTGATCTCTGGCATCTTAATGCTTTGGCGGGTAATCTTGAAGTTCAGGGTCTTGCCTGTAGACGGACGCTTTACCTTAAGCATAAACGTCGTGCCTGCATCACCGCGCAGGTGACTGCTGACGTAACTGGTGTTCTTGTCCGTCATCACCGAGTCGTCAATTTGCAGGATGATATCACCCTTTTTCAGTCCAGCCAGGGCGGCAGGCATGCCCTCGTAAGGCTCGTCAATGACGACGCGCTTTAACTTCTGGTGGTAGCGGATAAGCGCACCGATGCCAGCATACTTGCCCGTCAGCATCTGCTTGAGATCCTTCTGCCGGTCTTCAGGATAATACTCCGTATAGCGGTCCAACGAGTTCAACATGGCGTCAATGCCTGCCGTGATGACCTTGTTGGCATCCAGCGTGTCAACATACATCAGGTCAAGATTCTTATACAGGGCATTGAAAATTTCGAGGTTTTTCGCCACCTCCAGTTGGTGGTTCTTAACATCCTGGGCCGATACTGTTAGAGCCATGAGCAAGACGCTCAGTAACACTATCAAATGTCTTTTCATCTTTCTAAGTTCTATGTTTGGGTGGCAAAATTACAAAAAAAAACGAGTAAATCGAATTTTTTTGCCAAAAAGTTTGCGCAATTCAGAAAAACATATTACCTTTGCACCCGCAAACGAGAAAACGAACGCACTTTCAAGAGCGAAAGTCCAAAATTGCTTCAGTAGCTCAGTTGGTTAGAGCACCTGACTGTTAATCAGGGGGTCGTTGGTTCAAACCCATCCTGAAGCGCCTTAGAAATCAAGGAGTTACGAGAAATCGCAACTCCTTTTTCGTTATTTAGAATTTGTCCTGTGAACTGCTGGTGAACTGACAGCCCATGCAATCAAGGATGTGCTTCGTATGTCCGAGGAACATTCTTTTCTCCCCCGATGACACCCAGATCCTCGTCTGTCAGATGGAAGTAGAGTTCCTTCCAGTTGTCAGGCACTCCGAGATTCTTCTCCACATACTTGTGTTTCACCTCGCCCGTGATGAAGTAGAGCGTCCTTCGCTCTATCAGCCCATAGACTACGGGCGTATCTACGATGCTAAATCACGAGCGCATTTCCTACTCATAAAACCCTTGCAACCCCTATAAACAGGGCTTTTCTGCGTTAATTGGGTTAAATAAGGTTAATTAATCCTCTTAAAGAGAGCGTTTGCAGGCATTAGTTATTATTTTTGCATTTATTTATATAGTTTAGATACTGATGAAAAAATTATCGCCATGGTATTCTACCGCTATCTTTTTGATGAGTGGTATGATGTTATTGACCTCGTGTAGCGACAGCGACGACAAGGACAATAGTGATACAACGAATCCTTCCGACAACACATGGGTGGAACCTACTACCGACCAGATGGGAGTCCGGGTCACAGTTGATGTGCCGGCGGTTTCACTCAGTCAGTTTGAGGAAAAGTCGGTAGGTGCGGCACTTATCAAGCGCCTGCCCAAAGTAAGCAGTGCTATTACTGACGACACAGAGCTCGTCCTGCTGAGAGGCAGCGATGTCGCCGGTCAATCAGACGCAGTGATGGCGCAGGTTGCCAATGTGCTTGCTTTGGGGGGATATGTCGCCTTGGAGCGACCCACCGAGACCCAGTTGGATAATTTCATGGACAAGATAGAGGCAGCACTTGGCAACGTGGTGGAACAGACGGTGACAGACCTCTTCGAGGAAGTGGCACCAGAACAGATGGCGGCAACCGTCAAATCTTCGATGGCAGGGCGTATGGCGATGCGTAAGGCTAACCTTGCCAGCTCTTCTCGGGCAGCATCTGCCGACGAGGTCTGTGCCGAACTGATAATCTTCGGTTCGGAGGATAACTATTTCGAGAATCCTATAGATGAGACAGTCCAAGTAACCACTTACTATACTGATTCAGACGGTAATATTTTGGAGGACAAAGGTTCAGAGACCATCCATCTGGGTGAGGTGACCGCCTACCAATACGGGCTGATTGCCGACGGTGCCGCCCAATGGATCAACGATATAGAGGCGCAGTATGATGAGGAGGATGCTTGGTATCAGGTGGATGGTGCCTCGCGGCGTGTGTCCCGTCGTGCCGGTGGTATGGCTGCCATCAATGACTTGATGAACGCCACTGAGACGTTTACGAGGACTTTTCAGGTTTATTTCAGAACATATGATGCCTCAGCTATGGAAACCAAGACAAATCTCATGTGGTTTCACCGTGTTGCCATGACTCTCCGCACATGGGGTGTTCATAATATTGAGACAAACAAAGACTTTTACTATGTCAATCAGAACGTGCTGCTGAGAATGGGTAACGGTGACGGTTACGACCCCTTCCTCACCAGGTATTTCTCTCCAATGGACTGGATGCAAGAGGTAGACAAGGACAAGAAAAAGACTGGTAACCGCTGGTATGGTAATTTCCTGACACAGTATGTCACGTCGATGGATCTGCAGACTGCAGACACTAAGGCTGCTGGTGTTATTGCGTGTTTGGCAGCGACCCCTGAGACGGCAAACCAGGTTGTCACGCAATCAGTTAATACTACGCAGTCGACTACATCATCCAATACTATAACCCACTCATTTACCGCTACCATAGGAATGACAGGAGGCAGCGCTGAGATAAGAGGAAATTATAAGTTCAACGGACAGTTTACGAAGACCCAAGGCAACTCGTTTGCCATGACTAATTCGAAAACCATCAAAGATCTGGATGTGGTCAAGAATACCTTAGGTACCCAGGTGACCTGGTCGTACAACGGCAAACGTCCAAAAACATCGGGTCCAGGCAACGTCATTCACGACCAGCCTGCCGACATCTTGGTGAATGATGCCAATCTTGTGAACGATGCCTGCTGGTCGGTAGAGTCCCCCAGCGGACAGTATAAAGTGCAAGTGGGTAACCTGCCGGTTACGGGTGTCCTCCTCTTAGACAGTAAGGGAAAATCATCCATACAAGAGACGAAGACAGCCTTTGATAATATATGGAATGTCACCTTGGCACAGCCTTGCCGTTCGCTGCAGAAGTGGCGTATGTTTGTCAGAGTGCTCGAATGGAAGGACGGTTTCAAGGAAGGAGCACAGTCCGACTTGCAACAAGCCCTCATGAAGAAATTCCCAGACCTTTACCAAAGTACCATCCAAATTGGTGAGTTGACTCCTGAAAGCGTTAAGAATGCTACAGCTTATATCCTTTACTCTCAAAAGGTGTTCGATGTTTATAAGGACATCCTTCAGGGAATCGCCAAGAGTTTCGGTATTAAGAAGTTCCGCATTACCTGGAGTGGCGATAAGAATCTGGAGACCCAAAAAGGCTATGAAGTGACGGTAGAGTAAGATTAAAGATGGAAGAAGTTATGAAAAGATATATGCAATGGGTGTTTGCCGCCATCCTGATGATCAGCGGCGGATGTGTACTGACTTCGTGTAGCGATGACGACAGTAGCACTGGTGGTAATGACGTGAGCGAGTATACCTCAGAGGAACCTGCCACAGACCAACTTGATGTGCGTGTGACAGTTGACCTGCCAGCGGCATCGCTCAGTCAGTTTGACGACAACTCCACGGGTGCGTCACTGATTAAACGACTGCCCCGTGTGACCAGTGCCATCCAGGAAGATACTAAGTTCGTACTGCTGAAAGGCGGTGATGTCGCCAGCCAGTCGGATGCGGTGATTACTCAGATGGCGCAGATATTGATGAATGAGGGTTACGTTGCCGTAGAGACACCCACAGAGGCACAGCTGAACACTTTCATTGACAGGATTGACAAAGGAATAGCCGCTATTGTCTCCGACTATGTTAATGATGTCTTCGACCTGACCCCTGAGCAGATGGCTGCCACCGTCAAAGCCTCGATGGCAGGACGTATGGAGTCACGCCGTGCCAGTCTCAGCAGTTATATGCGTGGAACAGCAGACGGGGCTGTCAGTGCCGAACTGGTCATCTTCGGTGCTACCGACTATTTTTACCAGGAGCCGGATAACAGTAGTGATATGATGACCACTTACGCTACCGACACCGATGGTAATATGGTGGAGCCAGCTAATGAGACCACCTATGCTGACAGACGGCAGACAGCCTACCACTATGGTCTGTTTGCCGATGGTGCCGCCCAGTGGCTGAATGACACCGAGACAGCGAAGAAGAAAGATACAGAGGGGGAGGACGCTCAAAGCAAAGCTTCCCGGCGTGCCAATGGTGGTCAGGCGATCAATAGTCTGGAGAGTGCTGTCGAGACGTTTACGCACTATCAGAATATCGATTACAAAACCATGAATAACCAATCGGCTTATAAAGCCAAAGCCTGTCAGACAACCCTCAGCTACTGGGGAGCCCATCAGATGGCTACCAACCGCGACTATTACTACGTCAGTCAGAAAGTGGTGCTTAGCATGGGACCTGTCAATAACGTGGACCTCTTCTACTGCCGAGGTAAAAAGGAGGATTACTGGTTGGTAGTCGCCAACTCGTTGACGTATTACTTTAAGAATTACGACCTGATGTATGGCAGTTATCTGACGCAATACGACACATCCATGAACCTGAAAGGCGATAAGGGATCTATTCATATTGAGGCTGCCACCCCTGAGACTGCCAATCAGAGTGTCACTGAGACGGTCAATTTGACATCTTCGTCTTCTTCTACATCGGGAGGTGGTGTTATTGCAGGCGTGTCGGGAGGATGGACTTTTAACAAGGGACTGACTTTGAATGTAGAAGTTGGCGGACAGCATATAAGCGGTTCGTCTCAAGGCAGTTCTTTTGCTATGGGTAATTCAAAGAGCATCAAAGACCTGAGCGTCGTCAAGAACTCGGCAGACACCCAAGTGAAATGGACTTATTCGGGCAAAAATCTTCAGGTGACAGGAGGTCCAAACAATTGGAAGCATGACGTAGTACCTGAGATTCTGGTCAACGATGCCAATATCGCCAATGACGTATGCTGGTCGGTGGAGAATCCCAGCGGCAACTATACTCTTGAGGTGCTGTCACAGCCAGAGGTAGGTATGTTGCTCATCAATAACAGCTCAGATAATCGGGTGGTACAGCGAACGAAGACGGCGCTTGATACCTATACCCACCAGTTGAAGAAACCGAATCGCTATATGCAGACGTGGCGTATGTTCATCGTCATTAACGAATGGATGGATGGTGCCAGGTATTCTTCAGGGGTGCAGTCGCGTCTGGAGAATGACTTTAAGAACAGCTTCTCCGATATCTATGCCGATATGTTTAATGTCTGTGAGACCGAGGAGAACAGTGTCCTTTTAGCTACCTCCATTATCAAGCACGCTAAAAAGGTCTTGGATGCCAATAAAGACCAGTTGCCAGGTATTGCCGAAGGTCGTGGCGTGAAGAAGTTTACTATCCACTGGCGTTGCGACGACACCAATGTCAAATTACGGAATGCCTATGTGGTAGAGGTGAAATGAGATGTTAGAGAGATCATGTAAGAATAAGAGGCTATGAGGAAATATTTTCTTGTATTATGTTGTCTGCTGACGATGACGGCACAGGCACAGGTCGATTATTTGGAGCGATCATGGGATGCGGAGAGGAAACAGGTAATCACCCAGAAGAGGACCTGTAATACCTTCAAGGAGATTACTGGTAATTTAGCAAATATCAGAGATACGTATGGCAGTGGTTGGTATGTCATCAAGGGCGACGTAGCGCGTTTTCAGATGTATTTTAAGGGTGAAGTCCACCTGATCCTCACGGATGGTTGCAAGGTGAGAGTCAAGGGTATCGTTGTTCATAAACATGAGAATACCAAGCTTTATATTTACAGCCAGTCGGACGGAGAGAACCAAGGGAAGATTGAGGCTATCAATGATTACTTTGATCTAAATGCCGCTATCGGTGGTGTTGAGAAAAGTAGTATGGGTTCTCTATATATTCATGGCGGTGACATTTCCGCCACCCAGAATAAAGTCAGTCCTGCTGCTATCGGCGGTGGTGATGGAGGGCAGATAGACCCACAAAGCGAGATTGTCGTTTATGGCGGAAAGGTGACTGCCAAGGCTGCCCTTATGGCTGCTATTGGTGCTGGATATGCAAGAGACCAGGGAGGTCCTGTCACTATCTATGGCGGTGTTGTGGACGCTACTGGTGGTAGTTCCGGTGCTGGTATCGGTGGCGCGCATAATGGTAGTGGCGGTAGGGTGAATGTCTATGGCGGAAAGGTCACTGCACGGGGTCAAGATTCTAAAAATTCATGTGCTGGTATCGGTGGCTTCAATGGTGGTGATGTCCATGTCTACGGTGGTGAGGTGTATGCCTATGGCGGAGGCTGGGCAGCAGGTATCGGCGGGGCAGGAGGTGCCAACGGATATAGTGCCGCTGGTAATGGCGGTACGTTAGAGGTGACTGGCGGATTGGTGTTCGCTTCCTGTAATCAGCATGATGAATGGCAGGCACCTGCTATTGGCGGTGGTCAGGGTGGTGATGCCGGTAAGGTGACGATCACGGGAGGTACCGTCATGGCAGTCACCAGACAGGACAACAAGTATGCCCCAGCCCCTATCGGTGCCGGTTCTTACTATGGTGGACATTTGTACTATAGTAAAGGAGAACTGCATTTGGGCGACAATATGAAGGTGTCGTATAGTGCTCATCAGGATGCCATCAAAGACGCGAAGTACCGGGAGGGAATCTATCTCCATACTGTCAGTGCCGCGCAGCGTGAGGACGCATGTACGAATCACACGTATACCTTTGTCAAGATTGAAGCCTGTTCCCATCCTCAATTCACCTATGTCTGTAAGGATGATGCGAAACATGTGCGCCAGTGTACGTTGTGTAATAACAAGGTAGAGGAGGCTCATGCCTATCCAGACGGTCAAGTGTGTGCCTGTGGAAGATTGAATGCTGACAACAGTGATTTCTGGACGGTTAAATACTGTTACTCCAAAGACGGCAAGACGTACGATCAAAGCGAGGACTATCAGGTCATCAAGGGGATGGACTTCTCGCTGCCAGCTCCTCCTGACATAGAAGGACTGTCCTTTATGGGTTATCTGCCGATATTGAGCAGCACACCTTCTGGTATCGAGATGAAGGATAGTGAGCAGGAGAGGGGAGAGCTGATGGCAGCTGGAACAACCATCACACCCTCGATGAATACGACGCTCTATGCCCGCTATCGTTGTCATTATACAGAGAACTGGGAGTGGAGCGATGACTTAACGACGGCAACGGTCACGGTCACCAATACCAAGACTGGTGATACGAAGAAATTAAATGCTACCATTACAGAGGAAGAGCAGGAACGGGTGGAGCCGACGGAGGAGTCATTGGGTGAGGCGCATTTTACGGCAGTAGCCACCTATACTAAGGCACAGGGCGTTACCTATCATTTTGAAGACCGGGCGAAAGCGACGCTCTTCAAGCCCAAGAGCATCATCCTCGATGCGCTCGATACGGATGGTGGGAATACGGCACTGTTGGAGAAATACTATGGTTTCCATGCGGAGGTCACCATCAATCACCTCACGCTGAAGAAAGACGGAAAGCTGCATACCATCTGCCTGCCCTTCAGTCTTACAGACTTGAAGGACACACCGTTGGAGGGTGCTACGCTGTATAAGTATCTCGGTTATAGTAAAGACAGCGACAAGATGACGCTGCAGTTCAGTCGGACTACGGGTGTTGAGGCAGGCATCCCTTGCTTCTACCTGTTCAAGAACGAGGGAACGGAGGTGAGTCATCCCACATTCCCGGTGGTTGTCATTGACGACTTCGACGGCAGCGGGAATTACGAGGATGGCTTCGACATGGTGGGTACCTATCAGACCTTTGGCTTTGTCGATGAGGAGCGTGACAATATCGTCGTGTTCGACGCTAATGAGATAGTTCATAACGTGGAGACCGTCGATGCCTTCAGCGGCTATTTCTATATCGTCCCGTCTTTCGGTGAGCAGGGTAACCGCACTGTCCGTACGCTCTCGTTGGAGTTCGACAAATCTGACGGTCTGGTGTTCACCAAGAGACTCTTCGACAGTTGGACTGGTGAGGGCACCGCAGCTTCTCCGTATATGATTATGAGAGACGTGCAGTTGGTGGAGTTGCAAGAGACGATGAGCAGTGCCGATGCCTCCCGTCTGAAAGGCAAATACTTCAAGCAGGGTGCCAACATCACGTTCGACAAGACGACGGTGAACAACTTCACGCCGATCACTAACTTCAAAGCTCATTATGATGGTGCCGGCTATATTATCAGTGGTCTGAACATCAGTCTGTCGGATTATCAGAACGCCACCTTGTTTGGAATCCTTGATGAGGGCGCCTCCGTCAAGAATGTCATCGTTCAGAACAGCAGTCTCAAGGGCTATTCCGCCGCGGCAATAGCCAGTACGGTACTGGGGGGCGCACACGTGGAGAACTGTCACGTGCTGAAGGATGTCACCATCGAGTCGGAGACGAATGCCGGTGGTGTCGTAGGAGCCGTCAACGACAATGCGTCTCTTGTGACAGGCTGTAGCAGTCATGCCACCGTGAAAGGCATCGCGAGTGTCGGTGGTATTGTCGGTATGCTGACCACTGGTGTGGTGTCGAACAGTATCTATTTGGGAAATAGTATCACGGCGAATGCGGAATATCACGCTGTCGTCGGCGCTCGCCAGGGTGGAAAGGTGGAGAACTGCTATTTCACCGCACCAACACTCAGCGACCCAAGGGCGAAGTTGATGCC
>Ga0247608_10000822_pt1 | contig 47037 bp, 40 predicted proteins | sample 176DNAGHGlowgp2_FD_193490 | JGI IMG/M metagenome (GOLD analysis project Ga0247608, IMG submission 193490) | Sheep rumen microbial communities from Palmerston North, Manawatu-Wanganui, New Zealand - 1766 DNA GHGlow gp2 | ecosystem: Host-associated > Mammals > Digestive system > Stomach > Rumen ...
TGCTGGGTCAGGGTTTCCCCCATTGCCCAATATTCCCCACTGCTGCCTCCCGTAGGAGTCTGGGCCGTGTCTCAGTCCCAATGTGGCCGATCAACCTCTCAGTTCGGCTACCGATCGCGGTCTTGGTAGGCCGTTACCCCACCAACTAACTAATCGGACGCGAGGCCATCCTTCAGCGAATAAATCCTTTGGTCTTAAGAACATGCGATCTCAAGACGTTATGCGGTATTAGCACCGATTTCTCGGTGTTATTCCCCACTGAAGGGCAGGTTCCTCACGCGTTACTCACCCGTCCGCCACTAAGCTAAAACAAAAGCAAGCTTCCGTAATAGCTCCGTTCGACTTGCATGTGTTAGGCATGCCGCCAGCGTTCATCCTGAGCCAGGATCAAACTCTCAAAAAAATATTTGAGAGCCATTTGGCTCAAATTACTAATTTAAAAACTCAATTCAATAGAATCGATTAGGCTCGTTATTTTCAAGTTTTGCATTCTATTCAATTTTCAAGATCCGCGCCCTTTTGCGAGCTGTTTTCTCGCGAAGTGCTTGAATATATTACCTTGCTTATTTATCAAAGTCAAGCACTTTTTTACCCTTTTTTGAAAAAATTTTGCCCGCCGGTCATAACTGTGTACAGAAGGTGTCCTTAAAGCCCTTTATTTACTGCATTTCGCGAGGCTATCCGGATGCCGCTTTATATATAATATAAAACCTTAAATAATTCCGGTGGGTTTACGTATCTTACCCTTGCCTCTGCCGTTTGCAGCTCTCTTAAGCTTCCTTACCCTTACTATAAGGGCTACATTGATCGCAACTATCGCAACGAATATGGCAAGGCACACACCTGTTACCACAGGCTGCTCCTTAACGAATATCCTGATCGGATGAGGCTTATTCTCAACAGGCGAGGGGATCGGCGTAAGCGTTGCTACGGGAGCCGGCGTAGGTGTCGGTTCCATTGCTTTGATTTCCTCTTCGGACAGTTTGTCACCCGGGAATATCAGACTGTCATGTGCCGGCTGCTGGGCCGCAGGTGCATTGACATATCTGTAATCTCCGGTCGTTCCCGGATATTTGGTCACAGAGTCCTTCTTCCAGCACGCCAGATGTCCGTAAGCTGTAACCGAGGCAGCATACATAGTCGTAAAGTACTGGTAATCAGCGGGGATCCCGCATATCGACACCATGAGTTCATGTCCGTTCTCATTGACTGTGGCAAGCGTAAGACCCTTGCCGGCTTTGGATGTCGTACCCGTCTTGCCTCCGATTATGGCAATCAGATGTGAATCTATCCCTTCTCCCGTCTGTGCAGCAAGCCATGGATCGAAGAGCAGATAGTCAGTATTCTTGACATACGACCAGGCATCGTTCGAATGGCGGTTCGTTGCCTTGAAGATGTGGCTCGTTGTGCTTATCAGGATCTTAAAATCCTTCTTCTCATAGGCCTTGCCGATAATGAGCGTCAAGTCACTGGCCGAAGTGTAATGCTCGTCATCATGAAGCCCGTGGGCATTGACAAAATGAGTGTTCTTGCATCCCAGGTTCTTTGCCCTGAGGTTCATAAGACTAGCGAAAGCAGTCAGCTTGTACTTGTCTTTTATGTCCTGTTCACTCTTGCCTAACTGCTCGACAAGATAAGATGCGTTAACGCCGTCAGGGCCCTTCTCCGTGCCGTTTGCAGGATACTTCTCGAACATTGCATCGACAACGCCTTCAGCAAGCACGTTCGCCGCATCGTTGCCCGACGGGAGCATGAGACCGTAAAGGAGCTCGGATACCTGCACTACTTCACCTTCCTGGATCCCCATGACGGAAGAATCTGATGTGATATCGCGCATCGCATTCTTCGATACCGTCAGATAATCGGCCAGATCAAGGTAGTCGAGCGCGAGCTGGCATGTCATGATCTTCGTCTGAGAGGCAGGAAAGATCTTCTTGTCAGGCTCAACGCTGATTATGATCTCGTCAGCAGTCTTATCGTAGACACAGTAGGAAGCGCTGTGTACATTCTCCAGAGGAGGCACTCTCAAAGGCGGCTGTTCGATATCCGCACTGACAGAAGCAGTGCAGATATTGCCCAAGATACCGGCTGTAACAAGTATTACAGACGTTAACGAACGCACAGTGTCCTTAATGGATCTCATCAGATATCTCCGTCGCCGTCCTCTGAAAACTCAGCGGATACGGATCCCTCTTCCTGTGAAGTGATATCCTCTGCTGCGTCAGAAGCCTGGTCTGCGCCGTCTTCACTGCCCTCTTCAGGTTCATCTGTCTCATGATCAGTGAGAGCGAAATCAACGATCTTCGCATTCTTCGAACGCATGAGCCTTACACCTGATGTAGCTCTCGACAATGTCGGGATCTCGGATGCGGATACCCTGATGATAACGCCCTGGTCAGTGATGATGAGCAGGTCATGCTCGTCATTAACGATGGTAACGCCGATGAGGTTGCCTGTCTTATCATTGACCTTGTATGTGATGAGGCCCTTACCGCCTCTGTTCTGTACCTTGTAGTCATCAACAGATGATCTCTTACCGTATCCGTTCTCGGAGATAACGAGCAGCTCGCCGTTCTCCGTAACAGGCTCCATGCCGATGACATAGTCCTTCTCGGAGAGCTTGATGCCGCGGACGCCCGTAGCGCTCCTGCCCATCTCACGGCAATCATCAGAATTAAACCTGATAGCCTTACCTTCAGACGTAACGAGGATTATCTCCTGCCCTGCAGTCGTAAGCGATACTGCGACAACAGCATCATCTTCACGGATATTGGTGGCGATGAGGCCGTTCTTATTGATGTTTGCATACTTCTCGACGGCTGTCCTCTTAACAACGCCGCGCTTGGTCGCAACAGTAAGATAGAGCTCATCCTCGAAGTTATCGATCGGGATGATATTTGTGATCTTCTCATTGTCACCGAGCTTGAGAAGGTTAACGATCGCCGTGCCTCTCGCACTTCTGCTCTGCGTCTCGGGGATCCTGTATCCCTTGATCTTGAACACACGTCCGGTATCCGTGAAGCACAGGAGGAACTTGTGAGTCGTTGTCGTGATGATCTTCTCGACATAATCCTCTTCCCTTGTACTCTGTCCGGAGATGCCCCTGCCGCCTCTGTGCTGCGCCTTATACGTATCTACTCTCTGACGCTTGATATAGCCAAGGTGTGTAAGAGTAACAACGATATCCTCTTCCTGGATGAGCGATTCGTCATCGATATCCTCAAAGGAGCCCTGCACGATCTCACTTAAACGGGGTGTAGCATATTTACGCTTGATCTCAAGGATCTCGCTCTTGATAGTCTCATGGAGCACGTTCTTATCGCTCAGGATGAGCTTATACTGCTCGATCCTCGCGGTCAGTTCCTCGATCTCTGCCTCAAGCTTCTCACGCTCGAGACCGGTAAGTCTTCCGAGCCTCATGTCAACGATGTGCTGAGCCTGCTTGTCACTGAAGCCGAAGCGCTCGCACATCCTGTCCTTCGCTTCCTGCTCCGTTCTGGACGATCTGATGATGGCGATGATCTCGTCAATATGATCCATGGCGATCAGGAGACCTTCGTCGATGTGACGCTTCATCTCGTCCTTCTCCATGTCGAACTCAGTCCTTCTCGTAACGACATTCTCCTGATGTTCAACATAATAATGAAGGGCATCTACAAGGGTAATGAGCTTAGGCTCGAGCTTGCCGTCAGCATCAGGTGCGAGCGCGAGCATGTTCGCACAGCACGCATCCTGGAGGGCACAGTTCTTGTAGAGCTGGTTGAGAACGACTTCGGGATTTGCATCCTTCCTGACATCGATAACGATCCTGACCTTCTCATTACGGTCAGATTCATCCCTGATATTCGTGATGCCTTCAACCTTCTTATCCTTGGACAGTTCAGCCATTCTCTCGATGAGCCTTGCCTTGTTGACCGCGAAAGGAAGGTCGTGCACGATGATCCTCTGCTTGCCCTCGTTGCCTTCAACCTCACAGTGAGCTCTGACAACGATCCTGCCCTTGCCCGTCGTGTAAGCCTCACGGATACCCATTGTTCCGAGGATCTGACCGCCCAGAGGGAAGTCAGGGCCCTTAACGACCGTCATGAGGTCGTCCACGGTGCAGTCCGGATTATCAAGCATCATTACAACGCCGTCTATCACCTCTCCCAGGTTATGCGGAGGGATATTGGTAGCCATACCTACAGCGATGCCGACGGAACCGTTAACGAGCAGATTAGGGAATCTGGAGGGCAATGCAACAGGCTCGACATCATGTTCATCGAAGTTAGGCCTGAAATCAACGGTATTCTTGTTGATGTCCCTCATCATCTCAAGTGCGATCTTATCCAGACGCGCCTCCGTGTAACGGTAGGCTGCCGGCGGGTCTCCGTCGATGGAACCGAAGTTGCCGTGACCGTCAACGAGCGGATGTCTCAGCGAGAAATCCTGTGCAAGTCTGACGAGTGCGTCATATACGGATGCGTCACCATGGGGATGGAAACGTCCGAGAACGTCACCGATCGTGGTAGCGCACTTACGGTATGCCTTATCAGGGGTGAAACCCTGAGTGAACATGGAATAGAGTATCCTTCTGTGTACCGGCTTCATTCCATCTCTGATATCCGGAAGAGCACGGTCAGATATTACTGACATGGCGTAGTCGATAAATGACTTACGCATCTCCTTATCAAGATCTACAGGTACTATCGTCGTCTGTTCCGACTTAAAAACATCATCCATCTGCGCTTCCTGCTGTTTGCGCAATTCCTTATTATCGGCCATCCGATACCTCCAAATATAAACTTAACTATAGTATTATAACATATATTATTATAATTATAATAAAGAATTTGAAGGTCCTGAGGGACTGTTTTGGTCGTTTTGACAATACTTATCAGCTGTTCTTGACGGTGCACTTTCCGGTTGCGATCTCGGTCCCGTCAGATGAATAGAACGTGATCACGTATTCGCCTTCGGCGAGGTTGCCGTTGCTGTCTTTCTTTGCATCATCCCAATCGCTCTTATAGAACGCGTGAGAGGACTGCGGGCCCGTAAGTGAGGAATATACTTCAGAACCGTTGTAGCTCACGCTGTAGCGCACAGGAGAGCCTTTCGCGCTGTCCTTGAGTATAAGGTCAAGTTCTATTTCCTTAACGTTCGAGAACTCACCTACGTCAGATACCTTCAATGAACCGACCCAATAGAGCTTATCGACATCGTCCTTTGTAACGGGCTCCATATCGTCCGTCGATGCACCGACGATCCTGCACATATCAGATGCAAGTTTGTTCCCTGCTTCATCGAAGAACGTTACAGTATAACTGCCGCCGGCAAAGTGACCGTTTGCATCCTTGGGGGCCCCATCCTCGATCGCAAGGTATACTCCGGCAACAGACTTCTCGTCTTCCGTAACTTCCTTGATGTCGCTCTTATAAAGCTTGAATCCCTCATATGTGACTTCATAGTAGACCTTAAGGCCTGTCACGCCGGGCTTGAACGTGATATCGAGATGCATGAGCATGGAATCAGTATATGTGATGATATCGCCGGAATCCGAGTCATACCACCACCACTTAACACTCTCGACCCTGTCAGTGTCAAATATCTGAGCCGTGGGCGATGATGCGCCCTCTACCGACATAGCAGGCGTGGTATCCTGCTCAACAGTACACTTAGCCTCAAGGAGCATCTCATCAGACGTGCCGTAGAACCCGATAACATATGTCCCGGATTCCAGATGTCCAGCCGAATTGGTCTTCGCCCCGGGCGACCTGATGCCGAACTCAGCCTCAAACTTCCCGTCATCAATATCGCTCTTATAGACCTCGCTGTCGTTGAACTTTACGGTGTAGTAGTGGTCTCCCCCTGCAAAACCGCCGTTAAAGACGATCTCACAGCCGATCATATCAACATCCTTGTATTCCGGGGACCCGGGATCCGTCTGGTTATAGAGCCATTTTATCTCCTGCACGCTCTCAGACGCCGGTCTGGCAATGTCAAGGGCATCTATGACCTTGTAGAAATCTTCAAGGACTTCTCTGCTGTTTACGAGAAGCCACCTGTCTTCTATCTTCTCAAACTCCATTGTGGACGGTATCTTCCTGTCCTCATCCTTTACAGTGTAGGTAATATCGACAGGGACCGTCTCCTCCTTGCCGTTTATCTCTATGTCCTCATCAATGGCATAGGTGACCTTCTCCCTGGCAGTATTTGCCACGATCTCAGTGATGCGCATCTCCATCTTCTCGAAATCATCGTCCTTGATCCCATCAGAAAGCTTTTTTATCTGGCGTGTATTGCCGTCCATGAGAGCCTCTGCAAAGCGCTCTGAAGCCTCGAGGACCTCTTCCCTGTCATGGGATACATTTCTGCACCCCGTCAAGCATAAAACAGCTAATATGGCGGTCAGGAACGTCATCATGATCACACTATGTCTTCTCACTTTTCCCTCCTATCATAAGGACTGCCATAAAGGCAGTCCTTAATTACAAACTCAATATACCATGAAAAAGAAGATAGATGTTATTCTTTTACGATCTCAGCATCAGGTGCATTCTTCTGGATCGAAGCTACACCGTTCTTGCAGGCCTTGATAGTCGTATAGCCCTCACCTGTTGCAATGATCTGACCATTCTTAGCCTTGAGGCGGAATCTGAACTCACCCTTCTTGTCTGCATAGATCTCAAACTTGGGGTTGGTCTCTGTCTTGAACCCTTCCACAGTCTGATCTTCTATCGCAGCGATGGGAGCATTCTTCTTAACGCTCTCGATCCCCGTCTTCAGAGTAGCTTCGCTCTTGTATGTCTGAGACTGAGCGATCACCTGACCGTTAGCAGCCTTGAGATTGAATGTAAAACCGCCGTTTTTTGTCTGCTTTGTTACGAACTTACCTGTAGCCATCTGAAAACTCCTCCGATACTGAATATATTACGGTTGATGAACCATATTCATTTTAGAATAGTTTCACCGGATTTATCACGCTAAAGATGATTTGTTCACAGTTTATTTTCCAAACGGCTCAAATGTGACAGAAATCCGAAGCAAGATCAGTTCAGAACAGCTTTGTGAAACACCTTTTTGCCTTTCTGGATCTTAACGGATGAAGCAAGGTCATCCCTGGAGACCGTGGCAAAGACATCAGTCACTTTGGCGCCATTCACGGACACACCGCCCTGCTCGATGAGTCTCTTGGCCTCGCCCTTGCTCTTTGCAAGCTTGCAGAGGACCATGAGTTCAGCTACCTGGATATCATCTCCGGGAACATCAGATGCAGCAAGTTCGGTCGTGGGCATATTGGCATCATCACCTGATCCTGAGAAGATCGCTGCAGCCGTATTCTTCGCCTTCGTAGCTTCCTCCTCGCCGTGAACAAGAGATGTAAGGCTGTATGCCAGGATCTCCTTCTTCTCGTTGATCCTTGAATCATCCCACTTCTCCATCTCCTCTATCTCCTCGAGCGAAATGAAAGTGAGCATCTTGATGCACTTCATGACATCAGCATCGTCAACATTCCTCCAGTACTGGTAGAACTCATAAGGTGAAGTCTTCTCGGGATCGAGCCATACCGCACCTCTTGCGGTCTTACCCATCTTCTTGCCCTCACTGTTGAGAAGGAGGGTGATCGTCATTGCATATGCGTCTTCACCGTCCTTGCGGCGGATGAGCTCAGTTCCGGCCAGCATGTTGCTCCACTGGTCATCGCCTCCGAACTCCATATTGCATCCGTAGTTGTTATGCAGATACCAGAAATCGTATGCCTGCATGATCATGTAGTTGAATTCCAGGAAGCTCAGACCCTTCTCCATCCTCTGCTTGTAGCACTCTGCCCTGAGCATGTTGTTGACTGAGAAATGAGCGCCGACTTCCCTTAAGAGGTCGATATAGTTAAGGTCAAGGAGCCAGTCGGCATTGTTGACCATGAGAGCCTTATCCTCACCGAATTCGATAAACCTCTCCATCTGCTTCTTGAAGCATTCACAGTTGTGCTGGATCGTCTCGGGTGTGAGCATCGACCTCATGTCTGTCCTTCCCGTGGGATCGCCGATATATCCGGTTCCGCCGCCGATGAGGACAACAGGACGGTTGCCTGCCATCTGGAGACGCTTCATGAGGCACAGGGCCATGAAATGGCCTACATGAAGAGAATCAGCAGTAGGATCAAAGCCGATATAGAATCTGGCTCCGCCGTTATTGATAAGTTCTCTTATCTCATTCTCATCAGTTACCTGAGCTATCAGACCTCTTGTCTGAAGTTCCTCATATATGCCCATAAACACCTCCAAAAGTGACATCAAGTGATAGTTTTCCAAAGGATTATACTCTTTTGGAGCGATTATCTCAAACCTGTACAATTATTAAATGAAATAGGTTAAAATAATAACATTATCGACCGAAATGTGATAATCGGGTACTGACTCCTGATCTATTCAAAGGAGGTTCATGACATGCTTCAGTTCTTAGGCAGAGGCGCAGCCTTTAATGATTCGTTCAACAGCGCCTTTTTCAGGGACGGGAACGATCTTATCCTTATCGACTGCAACGCAACGACTTTTCATATCGTTAAGAAGATGGATCTTGCCGGAGTAGACAATATCTACATCCTCGTAACGCATACCCACAGCGATCATATAGGAGGCATAGCTCTTCTCGTGGATTATGAATACTTCATCGGGAATATCCCCGTAACCGTATTTGCCCCTAATGATGCCGTGTATGAAGACCTGAGATACTATCTTAAGAATCTTGACGGCTGCGAAGACAACTGGTACACATTAAGGACCGTGGCAGACCTTGATAAGTCCTGGTTTACGGCCGCGATACCCACGGAACACACGCCTGCCCTGAAGGGCAAGTGTTTTGGCTACGCGCTGACAGTAAACGGAACGCCTGTAGTCTATACAGGAGACACCCGCATTACGGATCCCTACGTGCCTTACCTTACTCCCGGGACAAAGCTGTACATGGAGATCTCGTCTCACAGGAGCGATGTCCATCTGTACGCCCCGGATGTCAGGGGATTTATTGAGAATGCTGTTGCAAAAGGTATTGAAGTATACCTGATGCATCTTGATAATGAAGATAAGATCACGGAACTAACAGCAGGCACGGGAGCAGAACTTGCACCACTCTACCGGGAATGTTCAGGAGGAACAACTATGAATAAGAATGACTCAGCGATCCTTGACGAGATCTACAACATCAGCGACAAGCTCTACAGATCAATGTGCTCCAACCAGGAGAACGATCATGCCACTCTCTTCAACTACCTGACAGAACTTGGCAAGACCATAGTAGGCGCAGACCGTGCCAGCTTCTGGAAATGGGATACCAGGAGGAATGAGCTGTGGACGACTTCAGCTACCGGAGTTGACAGGATAGTCATACCGGATACGACCGGACTCGTCGGCAAGTCTCTGCATTCAGGGCAGGTCGTTATCACGAACGATCCTTACAACGATCCTGATTTCAACTCGGCCGTTGATAAGAAGACGGGGTATGTCACAAAGTCAGTCCTCGTCCTCCCCGTTGCCGACATCAACGGAAAGTTCATCGGTGCTTTCCAGCTGATAAACAAGCTCGGCGAACCCTCTGCCTTTGAGGAACAGGATGTGCGCAAGCTCTCCCTGGCAGCCCTCATCTGCGGCATCGCTCTCGAGTCTGAGACATTCCTTGAGGATTCGCACCATGACAAGCTCACTAAGCTCAAAAACAGGATGGGATTCTATAATGACTTCTCACGCAGATACAACAAGTATCTCCAGCCTGAATCAGACAGGCCTCTATCCATGTTCATATGCGATATCGATAAGTTCAAGAGGGTCAACGACACATATGGCCACAATGCAGGTGACGATGTCCTCGCCTTCTGCGCCAGCCTGATCATGAAGGCATGTACGGATAAGGACTCCGCTTACAGATGGGGCGGCGAGGAATTCATAATGATCATGCAGGATACAACGCTTGAAGAAGCCGTACAGAAGGCGGAAGATCTCCGCAAGATAGTTGAAGCAGCGGACTTCCCCGCAGACGGCAATACGATCCACTGTACGCTGAGCTTCGGATGCACCACTTTCGCTAAGGACAAGACAATCGAAGAGAACATCAGCGTCGCTGACGGTCACCTCTACACTGCGAAAGAGACCGGCAGGAACCGCGTAGTATTCTGATCGTGTTGATCGCTTCAGGCATATTGGTATTGTTTTTCCTTGCGGGTTTCCAGCCACGCCGGGAGAAGCTTGCCTCAAGATCAGCGGTCACCGATCTTATAGTCTGCCTTGCCACATCCCTTGCAACGGTCTCGTTCTTCGACTTATGCCCGTATAACAACGATTACTACGCCATGGATGAGAGCGTATTCATCTATATCGCCAGGATGATGAGGAGAGGATATGTTCCCTACCGTGACATGTTCGATCACAAAGGCCCTTATCTGTTCTTCTTCGAGCTGATCGGCGATCTTTGCGGTGATACCGGCATATGGATCCTGGAACTGATCTTTGCGTTTGCAACTTCTATTCTTATCCTCAAGATATCAAAGCTCATTACGGATAATCCGGCGTCACAGTATCTCACGTTATTTGCCGTACTGTTCGTCGGCGGGATGGATCTGTTCGAGGGCGGCAACTACACTGAATTCTGGGCTTTGCCGTTCATCTGCCACTCACTTCTCGTATTCACCTTATTCCTTAAGACAAAGGAGTACCGTATAACCGATATCCTGTTCATCGGCGTTGACTTTGCGGTAGTATTCCTGCTTCAGCCAAACCTCGTAAATGTGTGGATCGTATTCGTTCCCGCAACTGTCATCTCACTTATCGCAAACAGGCGTGCAAAGGAGATATTCAAGTGCGCGCTGATCATAATATCCGGTATCATGATCACGCTGATTCCCGTACTCGTATATTTCGGGATGAACGGTGCGTTAGGTGACCTTTTTGAGTGCTTCTGGAAGTTTAATTTCATCTACTCCGGCAACAGCTTTACGATCAGGAATCTCTTCAAAGTGATCCTTTTCCTTTCCTTAAAGATCATCCCACTTGTGATCTTATTCATCATATCGATCATACCCGGGATAAAGGATAAGATATTCCGTATCAACCTCATTTTCGTCATCGTGTCTTACGTAACTTCTTCCATAAGCGGAAGAGAATATGCACATTATGCGGTAACCATACTTCCCTGCTTCATAATACCCCTGTCCCTTCTGTTCGACCGTCTCTACAGAGCAGATATCAGGATAGGAAGACCGATGGCATGTATCACATGTGTTATTGCGTGTCTGGGCACATTTGCCTTTGTATTCATGAACACAGCCTATGCTGTCATTACCGCTCCCAAAACGGAGCCTGCGATCATTACTTATCTCAAGAGCACGACAGCTCCGGATGATGACGTGCTCGTCATTAACGGATACGGGATATTCAATCTGTTGAGCGGCCGGTACACAACGCAGAAATACTTCTACCAGCATCCCCTGGAAGTCTATTCCGTTTACTACGATGAATTCTTTGACAGTATCGGAAAGGACAAGCCTGATGTGATCTTGTTTGTCGAATCGAGGGAGACTTTCGAGCAGCAGAGGAAGGATGCAAAAGAGCATAATGTAAAGAGCTATATCGTAGACATAGACGGATTCTGCAGTGATGATCCAAACGGATATGTGCTGGATGATCAGGGCAGGTTCTTCGCTTACCGCCTCAGATCATCTTCCTGAGTTCTTCCTTGACGCTCTCCGTCGTAAAAGCAGCATCGATCGAATTATTAAGGATCGCCTTTTCCTGCTCAGGCGTCAGACCGTAATCCTTCTCCATCAGTCTGTATTCATCTGCGAGGCTTATTCCCTGAACACCCATATCATCAGTGTTGAGCGTAACCTTAATACCCCTGTTAAGATAATCCATGAAAGGATACTTCGTCATATCCTCAACAGCATGGGTCATACGGTTGCTGGTGGGGCACATCTCCAGAGTGACATTCTTTTCCTTGAGGAGGTTTAAGACTTCTTCGCTCTCATAACTCCTTGTTCCGTGACCGATCCTTCTTGCTCCGTACTCTATAGCGAGCCTGACGCTCCCGGCACCATCGGCCTCACCTGCATGGAATGTAAACGGGATATTATATTTCCTTACCTTCGCGAAAAGATCCCCGTAATCAGATGTCGGGTACAGCGCCTCAGCGCCTGCTATGTCAACGGCAACTACTCCGCCGTCTTCCACCAGATACTTGCGGGCCAGTTCAAGAGTCTCGTAATTAGCTTCTCCATTATCATCACCACGCATAAAGCAGAGGATGATATTCGTCTTAAGATCCGACTTCTTAAGGCCGTCGATGACCGCATTGACGGCATCTTCCTGCGTCATGCCCTTCTGCGTATGGAGCTGGGGAGCAAACCTTATCTCGGCATAGATGACTCCCTGTGACTTGATATTATCAGCAACGAGATGAGCAGCTTCGCTTAAGCCTTCTTTTGTCTGAAGAAGGGACAGCGGGAAAGCAAAGCACTCCAGAAAGTCATTGAGGCTCGTACAATCAGGCTGCACGGTAAGGAACTTCGTAAGTTCCTCATCATCTTCGACCGGTAATGTTATCCCCTGGATATCAGCAAGCTTCTTAGCTATCTCCGTAGTGATCGCTCCGTCGAGATGGAGATGAAGATCGATATACTTGTCTGCATACTGCGCTTTGCCGGAACCTGAGCTGCACCCGGCCATCGTAAGGATCATTACCGCCATAAGCATCATCGAGATCAATCGCTTCATTTCACACCTCCAGTGTAAATATACCACATTTTTAATAATAAGCTTTACAGCATCATGCCTCACAGCGATATAATTAAGGTATGAGCAAAGGAAACAAAAAGTTCAAACTGCCGTCAGTTGTCGATACTGCCCTCGCCGTCGCAGGCGCGATCCTGTGCGGGTTAGGCTGCGGGCTTGTAAACTTTGCCTCTGTCGGAATGGATTCCGTGGGAATATTTTATGACGGCATACGCAACATATTGAACCTCGAGCCCGATCAGATAGGTTATGCTTCATATATCGTAAGCTTTGCCCTGTCGATCTTCCTTCTTTTTGCTGACCGCAAGTATGTCAGTTTCGGCAGCATCATCTACATCCTCGTGTACGGTGAATTTGCAAACCTTGGGACCATGCTCGGCAGCATGCTCATCAGGACAGACAACATGATCGTAAGATACGCTGTTTCCGTGTCAGGACTTATGATCCTTTTCCTCGGACTTGGTATCTACATTGCCATCGATATCGGCGTTGATGCATTTACGGGAGTAGTCCTGTGGCTCAGCAACATAACGCACAAGAAGATGGAGGCGGTGAAGATAATCTTCGATCTCGCGCTCACAATCATAGGCATACTGTTAGGCGGCAAGATTGGAGTTATCACCGTGGTCTCCATAGCAGTAGGCGGACCCGTAATAGCCTTCTTCACGAAGAAGGTCCAGAAGATCTATTTCAAGCAGAAGCTCAAAAGGGTTTGAACCGTATCAGAACTTAACCGTTACAGGCGCGCTCGTAAATGAACTGAACACTGCTGTCGCATCCTTGAAGTAGAATACCTCGGTATTGCCGTCATCAGCCTTATACATCCCCTGAAGTTCAGGATACTTATCGAGCATTGCCTGTCTTGCGGATGATCTGTCATCCTCCACGAGCAACCCGGATACCCTGAGCCATTCCCCATCCATAAATGCGCATATCTCGGCCTTGGGATTGGCGTGGAGCTGCCTGGATACATCCTTCACCTTGCCTGTCTGTATATACAGTTTCCCCTCGAAGACATTAACCGTCCCGAAAGGCCTGACCCTCGGCTGATCACCCTCTGCCGTAGCCAGGTAATATGTCTTTGCCTTATCAAGAAAATCAACTACTCTCTGCATGTTCTTGTCTCCTTCCAACAGGTTCTTGATACTGGTATTTTACCACGGGCAGGGTGTATTACAGGTATTATTTGCAATATTGACACGGACATTTCCAGGTGATAGGATGTTAATACCTACCAACTTAGTAGGCAATCAATCATACAAGAGGTTTACCAATGGCAGACATCAGACATATCTACGCGGATAATGCGGCTACGACACGCATGAGCAAGACCGCCATCGAAGCGATGCTCCCCTACATGGATAAGATCTACGGCAATCCGTCGAGTCTCTATTCCATCGGACAGGATGCAAAAGAAGCACTTGAGGAAGCAAGGCAGGATGTAGCCGCCCTGCTTGGCTGTTCCCCGAAGGAGATCTATTTCACATCAGGCGGAAGCGAGGCAGATAACCAGGCAATAAGATCAGCTGCACTGTTCGGAGCAAAGAAGAACAAGAAGCACATCATCTCTTCCAAATTTGAGCATCACGCAGTTCTCCATACACTGGATAAACTTGCCAAGGAAGGTTTTGAGATCACACTCCTTGACGTTGGTCCCAGGGGGATCGTAGATCCCAAACTTGTCGCAGACAGTATCAGAGAGGACACTGCTCTCGTCACCATCATGTATGCAAATAATGAGATCGGAACGATCCAGCCCATCAAGGAGATAGGTGCGGTCTGCAAAGAGAAAGGCGTCATCTTCCACACTGACGCCGTACAGGCAGCAGGTCATATCAGCATCGACGTTAAGGATCAGAACATCGACATGCTCTCCTTATCTGCTCACAAATTCCATGGTCCCAAAGGCTGCGGAGTCCTTTATTCAAGGCTCGGCATCCCCCTCATAAACATCATCGAGGGAGGCGCACAGGAGAGAGGCAAGAGAGGCGGGACCGAGAATGTTCCCGCGATCATGGGAATGGCGGCTGCGCTTAAGGAAGCCTGCGGCAACACCCAAAAGAATACCGAACATCTTCTCCCCTTAAGGAACAGACTGATCGACGGCCTTGATAAGATCCCTTATTCAGAACTCAACGGGGATAAGGATTTGCGGCTTCCGGGCAATGTTAACTTCTGTTTCGAGGGTATCGAGGGAGAGTCCCTGCTTCTCCTTCTTGACGACAAAGGGATCAGCGCTTCGTCAGGCTCTGCATGCACTTCAGGATCCTTGGATCCCAGCCATGTTCTCCTGGCGATCGGAAGACCGCATGAGGTTGCTCACGGTTCTTTGAGACTGTCCATAGGAGAAGAGGCGACAGAAGAGGATATTGATTATATAATAGAATCCGTAAATGATGTTGTCACTTACCTGCGCAACATGTCTCCGTTCTGGAGAGATCTTACTGAAGGTAAGAGACCACACATTTTCGAAGAGTAAGAGGTAATCATCATGGCTTTATACAGCGAGAAAGTAATGGATCATTTCAGGAACCCCAGGAATGTCGGGACCATCGACAATGCTGACGGCATCGGCGAGGTCGGTAATCCCGTATGCGGTGACATCATGAAGATATATCTTCAGATAGAGGATGATATCATCACTGACGTCAAGTTCGAGACATTCGGCTGCGGCAGTGCCATCGCTTCAAGTTCGATGGCGACCGAGATGATCAAGGGCAAGCCCATATCAGAGGCGTTGGAACTTACAAACAAGGCAGTTACTGAAGCTTTGGACGGTCTTCCCGCACATAAGCTCCACTGTTCTGTCCTGGCGGAAGAAGCGATCAAATCAGCCATCAAGGATTACTACGACAAAAACGGAATAGAATACGACAAGAGCATTTTCCCGGATGAGAATGCCTGCGATCACTGTCATCTTAAATGAAAGCACTTATAGCAATGAGCGGCGGAGTGGACAGCAGCGTTGCTGCACTCCTTACAAAAAGGATGGGGTACGAATCCATAGGCTGTACCATGAAGCTTCATGATATGGCTTCAGCAGAGGATACGGCTTCCAAGACCTGCTGCTCTTTAAGTGATGTCGAGGATGCAAGGAGCGTATGCAGCAGGATCGGCATCCCCTACTACGTTTTCAATTTCAAGGATGAGTTCAACGAGAAAGTCATCCGCAAGTTCATCGACAGCTACACACGCGGCATCACGCCTAATCCGTGTCTTGACTGCAACCGCTATCTCAAGTTTGCAAAACTCTACGAGCGTGCGGCAGTACTCGGATGCGACAAGATAGTGACCGGACATTATGCCCGCATCACGGAAGATAACGGGGTATACAGCCTTCGTAAAGGTCTCGATGATTCCAAGGATCAGAGCTATGTCCTCTACAATCTGACGCAGGACCAGCTCGCACACACTCTTTTCCCTCTTGGAGACATCTCCAAAAAGGAGGCGAGACAGATAGCCGAAGAGAACGGGTTCATCAATTCACACAAAGCCGACAGTCAGGATATCTGCTTTGTCCCTGACGGGGATTACGGGCGCTTCATCGAAGAACAGACGGGAAAGCATTTTCCGCCCGGTGATTTCATAGGTCCTGACGGGGAAGTATTAGGTCAGCACAAAGGGATAATAAGATACACGGTCGGCCAGCGCAAAGGACTTGGCATTGCCTACAGCGAGCCCTTATTCGTTAAGAGGATATCGCCCTCCGATAACAGGGTCTATCTGGCTACGGACAGGGAGATCTATTCCAGGCATGCGGACATCGAGGACATGAACATCATATCAGGGACAGTCCCTTCCTCACCTTTCAGGTGCAAGGTAAGGATCAGATATAAGCATCAGGAACAGGATGCGACGGTGACTCCTGAAGGTGACGGAAAGGCTCACATCGAATTTGATTCCGAACAGAGGGCGGTAACGCCCGGCCAGTCAGCCGTATTCTACGACGGGGATACTGTTCTCGGCGGAGGCGTTATTGTTGTATAATACCCTCTATGAGCAACTATAAGATCATAGACAGGGATAGCTATTACCGCAAAGGCGTATACCGCCATTTTACGGAAGACTGCAAGTGTTCTGTATCCATGACTGCAAGGATAGACGTCACGGATCTCGTGTCATACTCAAAAAAGACCGGTACCAGGTTCTACATCAATTTCCTGTATCTCTTGTGCAAAGTCCTTAACTCGAGGGATGACTACAGGATGCAGTATCTGTGGCAGTCCGACGAACTGATCTGCTTCGACAAGATCAATCCCGCGCAGTATGTCTTCCATGAGGATACCCAGACATGTACACCTGTTTATACGGAGTACTGCGAAGATTACAAGACATTCTATTTGGCTGCGTCATCCGATATCGACAAGGCCGGTAAGACCCGTGATTATCAGCTCGACAGTGCATCGCACCCTAACTGGTTTGATGCGTCATACATATCGTGGCTGTCCTATGATTCTCTTAACATCGAACTCCCGGACGGGTATCTTTATTTCCTGCCGATAATAAACTGGGGCAGGTACCGTGAAGAGAACGGAAGGCTCATGATGCCGGTGACTGTCCGCATGAACCACGCGATAGCAGACGGTTTCCTGGTTGCAAACGTTTACAGACTGCTCGAACAGGAGATAAGCAAGTTCGTCCTATCCCCTTCTCTTCTTTCCGGGGACAGGTAATTCAGGATACATCGCCTCAAGGAGTCCTTCAAGGAATCTCCTGTCGTCGACATTATCAACAAGGATCATCTCTTTGGCACCTTCATATGGCAGTTCCATACCTGCTTCAGGCATCAGCTCCTTTGCAGCCTTTACAGGCTTAACAAGGAATCTGTCATCATAGATGCCGCCTGCTACCTTGCCCCGGTAATAGATTATGTATTCCCCCATCATGGCGCGGTACGACACATCTTCAAGACCTGCCAGCTGTTCCATGATGAATTCAAGATACTCTTTGCTTGAAGCCATGCTGATACCTCCCTGTCACTGAATATAGACGACTGCCGTCTTGCGGAATGCCGTAATGATCCTTGTTGCTGCATTGTAGATCAGACCGCTGCAGTAGACATATACAAGTATATCGACCGATCCCATGAATATCAGGCTTACCAGTGCGATCAATATGTTAACCACTCCCTGGAACATATCAGCCTTCCATGCATATCCTTTCTTCCTGCTCCTCACCGCTTTGACGACATTGATGCCGCCCGTAATGGCGTGACCTGCCGTAAGATAGATACCGATTATCGCTGCCGATCTCTCGGCGATCGTCCCGACAAAGACTCCGAAATCAAGCATGATTATGCCTGAGAAGAGGATCGTCTTCCCTCCGACCATGTGCTGAGCCATGGTCAGGTAATAGGAAATATAACTGAAGCCCTTTATCATAAGGATAACAGCTATAATCAAAGCGATGAGCAGAAATGCATCTTTGGGAATGATCATAGAGATCAACGCAAAATGGATTACGAAGATTCCGCTTATAACGTTCCAGATACGCTTCAACTTACCCATCTTCTCTCCTCACCCGTGCTCGATCAGCTTCATATAATCTTTGATGCCTGCAAAGCCGTGCTCATTGAAATCTATAGAAAATCCGGCAAGCTTATTGCCCGACTTATAGATCTGGTTCGTTACCATGCTCTTCTGCGCCAGGGCAGCTATGATAAACCTGCCGAGGAACGTATCATCGACTTTGTCTTCGCCGGCATTCTTATACTCTTCAACATATCTTGAATCATCGAAATCAGGGATCTTCCCACCGGACAGTTCCTCACCGAAAGCCTTCCAGTCCCCGCTTGCGCTGAGCTGCCTTGCGGTAAGGATGCTCATTATCCTTTCCTTGTAAGGAGCACACTTCTCCTCATCGTACTTCCCGGTCTCAAAAGTGTCCCTCTCTCCCCTCAGATAACCCATGGCATAGATCATCTGACAGAAAGCGTTGTAGTACTCAGCGGGGTTATCTTTAAGACACTCCCTGTAGCCGTCCCATGCCGGCATATACTTATACCTGATGAAGCTGTAATCCGGCAGATGACCTGCTCTTCCGTGGCCAAGGTTCATGATCGTCTTCTCGCCGATGCTGTACACGGTGTTCGTATATTTCGCGTTATCGATATCATCAGAAGCACCCGGGTTATGCCCAAACGTTATCTTCCGCAGGGAATCGTCAGGCATCACCTCAAAGAAATAGTCGTTCGTATTATTTATGACCATGGACGGTGTCCCCGCGAAATTACGGTGCGCCCACGTGTCCGCCAGGACGTGCATGGCAAGTCCTGCTGCCTGAAGATCCTTATCCTTTGCCAGTTCGACAGTGCGGATGACCAGATCGCCGTTCGGAGCACAGATCAGCCTGTACTTGTTCTTGTAGCGCTTGAACAGTGCCTTGACCGGAGCTTTAAGATCACCGGGAAGGAAATGGAAAGATGCCCAGATCCTCGTGATATCCTGGAGACCTATAAGATCAGTCCTCACATCGATAAGCTCCGTCTGTGACTGTGTCGTCGCTGCCTGCCTCGGGCCCTTGATCCCGGACAGGAAAGCCTTGGTACAGCAGTCGACAAACTGCGCACTGTAGCAGATATCAAGGCTCTCTTCATGAGAATAGCCCGCAAGGAAAGCAGCACAATATGTCGCATAATAATGGAAGTCAAGCTGCATTGCCGCTTTTCCTCCTTCTGCTGCAGATCGATGCCACAAACAGTTCGATCAGCATTACGAGCGATGTCAGTTCCACGATCAGACAGGCATAATCATACAGGCTGAAATCATCCTTTAATATGATCGATTCTGCCTCGAGATATATCGAGAGGATCGATCCTGCTGCTATGTTTCCGGCAAGGATGAGATACCAACGCCCCTGCCTCAGTCCCCTGGATTCCCTCCAGGCACACCGGCCCACGATGTATCTTAGTATAACGTCCGTCACGATAAGGTGAACGACCACGATAATGACTATCCACGCCAATATCGTTCCTGTATCAGAGTATGTGTTGACCAAGTCTTCTCTGATCTGACCGATCAGGCATTCCATTACGAACTTTACAACACTCCAGAGACCGAAGGCCATAACACCCAAACCTGCAACAGAAAGCGTACCTCTGTTGCGTCTCATCTTTACGGCTTGCGGTTCATTGTTAACTAAGCTGCTCATTTTTTCCTCTTGTCATGACTGACCTTTATCACCCTTGGAGTATATCACACATTAAGGTCATGGGCTTTCCTGTTTGTTAGGGTGATGGATCCGGGTATGTTATAATGCGTACCGCAGGTTATCATACCGGGGACTACCGGTTTTGGAGGAGGAAGGATCATGAATATTCTGGTCTTGGGCGGGACGAGGTTCTTTGGCATCCATATGGTAAATGATCTCTTAGAGCAAGGTCATGAAGTCACTGTTGCAACAAGGGGGATCACGCCTGACGGCTTTGGGGACCAGGTTTCCAGGATACATTTCGACAGGTCTGATGAGGACAGCATCAGAGCCGTGATAGCAGGTGCACATTACGATGTGATCATAGACAAGATCGCCTATTGCTCTAATGATATCCGCAAGATCATGGAAGCGGCCGACTTTGACAGATACATCTATATGTCCAGCACGGCTGTTTATGATCCCCTGCACCTGAATACCGTCGAAGACGATCTTGACGGTACGGCCGGTGAACTTATCTGGTGTGACAGACAGGACTATCCGTACGATGTGGTAAAAAGACAGGCCGAATATGCTCTGTGGCAGAAGTATCCCGATAAAGACTGGATCGCCGTCAGATATCCTTTTGTAACCGGAAGAGATGATTATACAAGGCGGCTTTATTTCTATGTTGAGCATGTCCTGGGGCAGATCCCCATGCATGTGGATAACCTTGATTCCCAAATGGCTTTCATCAGGTCTGATGAAGCCGGCAGGTTCCTGTCATTTCTTGTGGATAAAGATCTCAAGGGCGCCGTAAACGGAAGTTCAAAAGGCACCATCTCCGTAAGGGAAATCTTAGGGTATCTCGAGAAAGCAACGGGAACTGCGGCAGTCTTAAGCGATGACGGTGACCCCGCTCCGTATAACGGCATGCCGGATTACAGTATAAATACGGACAAGGCGTGTTCCCTCGGCTTCAAGTTTACTGAACTGAAAGACTGGATCTACGGCTTGCTCGATCATTATATCGATGTGGCTCACGAAGCCATGCTGGGAATGCATGACCTAAATGATTGATCGCCGCAGTCCAAAGTGCAGTCTTATGGCAAACAAAAATCCCGAAAGCCTGTAAACAAAGACTTCCGGGATCATGACTGGCGGAGAAGGAGGGATTCGAACCCTCGAAACCCTTTTGGGGTTTACACGATTTCCAGTCGTGCGCCCTCGACCAGGCTAGGCGACTTCTCCGTGTGCTATTGCGCAGCTTATTTTACTTGCTTTACCCATATTTGTCAACATAATGAGGGCGCTTAGTGTTATAATGCATTGTCGTTGTTTGGCTAATATATAGAGTTGGAAGGATACTATTGATGAACGGTTCAAGAGTTTTGCGCATCCTGATCGCGGGATTGATGATATTTAGCATTTTCGCAATGGCCGGCTGCAAGGAAGATATTCCTGCCTACGAGAATATCGTGAAGGCCATAGATACATACCGTACAAACTACTTCGAATACTGCAAGAACCCCGATGACAACAGGGTCACGGTGACCACTGAATCTGCCGTAAGGCCGGACGGAACGCCGTGCAGATCGTATTATGTAAAGTCTTCTGACGGCAAGTACATGTCCGTTAACCTTGAGTATGAGAAGGACGGAACGACGATGGTGGACGAGTATTACTACCTGTCAGACAAGGCTGTCTATATCGCCAATTCATACCTGGACAGCACCTCGAACTCTCCCGTGGTCACACAGTACTATGTCTGGAACGGCAAGGTGTATCTGATAGACGATCAGTCTTCTTCACTTAAGGAAGCTGACGGTTCCGTTACAGAGGGGTTCTATACTTCTTTTGATAAGCTTGCAGAAGCTTACGGACCTAAATAAAGATAAGGCTGATAATGGATTTCAGGAACGGTGTCAAAGACGGACTGGCAATAGGACTCGGATACCTCTCGGTATCCATTTCTTTTGGCATACTTGCCGTAACAAACGGTCTGTCCTGGTGGCAGGCTGTTCTTGTATCCCTTACCAATCTGACATCAGCCGGTCAGGTCGCAGGTGTCGGGATCATGGCTTCCGGCGGCTCGCTTATCGAGATGGCGGTCGCAACACTTGTCATCAATCTCCGGTATTCTCTGATGGGAATATCGCTGTCACAAAAGACGGATGAGACCATGAATACACCGGCAAGGCTGTACTCCGGATTCTTTATTACCGATGAGATCTTCGGAGTGGCTTCCTCCAAGGATGGCCGGATATCATTCAAATACATGCGCGGCATCGGACTTCTCCCCATCGCCGGATGGACCCTGGGAACCCTTATCGGCGCAGTCCTCGGGAACATCCTTCCGGATATCGTTACATGTGCTCTCTCGATCGCGATCTACGGCATGTTCATAGCGATCGTTATCCCGGCATCACGCAAGTCCCGGGGTGTGCTCATCGTATCCGTCATATCCTCTTTACTCGCAACAGTCTTCTACTATGTTCCCGTGCTCAGGGAAAACATATCTTCAGGGTTTGCGACAATAATCTGCGCTGTCACAGCGGCTCTTACAGGTGCATTCCTTATGCCTTCAGGAGAAAAGGAGGAGAACAATGGATAACCGTATCTTCTTCCCCCTTCTCGCTGTTATGGTCCTGGTGACATATCTGATCCGCGCCGTTCCTTTCGTGCTGTTCCGCAGGAAGATCACGAATCCCCAGATCAGGGCTTTCTTTGAGTACATCCCCTACACAGTGCTGTCAGCAATGACTTTCCCTGCGATACTCTACTCGACCGCTTCCGTATATAGTGCCGTGGCGGGCATGGCCGTCGCACTCATACTCTCATGGAAGAATAAGAGCCTTCTGTTTGTTGCCATCGCGGCAAGTGTCACGGCACTCATAGTGGATCTGATACTAAAGTTGCCGACATTATGAGTTTGTGATATACTCTTCTTCGCAATAGCGATACGCCTCTATAGCTCAGTAGGTAGAGCGCATCCATGGTAAGGATGAGGTCGCCGGTTCGATCCCGGCTGGAGGCTCCAATACTTATAACCCCATGCTCAGGCATGGGGTTACTTAATTCAGGTTCATTCCAGTTTCTTCCTTATCCTGTTTGCAAGATCAAGAAAACTCTTGGCTTTGACTACGGCAAGTCCCTGACCTTCATCTCCGAGCACAACCAACTGATCCCCGGGTTTGATGTCAAACACCTTGCGTGCTTTGGCAGGAATCACGATCTGGCCTTTGTCACCCACCGTGACAATTCCAAAAAGATGCTTACCCTTGGGCGGAACATCCAGCCCAAGATTCTCGTCTGAAGAATAATTCGCAAGGTCGTCCAAAGAGACTCCAAATAGATCTGCTATGATCTTGCATTTCTCCAGGTCTGGAATCGAGTCGCCTGACTCCCACTTTGCAACCGACTGTCTTGTGACTCCGACAGCATCTGCCAGATCCTCCTGTGTCATGCCGTGATATTTGCGCAATTGAACGAGGTTATCCTTTAGCATTTTCCGCCTCCTTTTTCTTGCTGATGCCGAGTACTGCCCAGCGCCAGAATGGTATCCGTGATATGAATGCATTGAGCAGATATGCCCCTCCGAATCCTGCTGCTGCAGTCAGGATATAGCCTGCTGCGGGAGGAACCAGACCAGGCTTTGCTATGTAAAGTGCAAATGCTGAGATCCCCAGGTAGTGGAATACATAAAGTCCAAAACTCCTCTTTGTCATCCACTCTGTAAAACCGTTGCTTACATCGCCATACTTAGCCATTCCTCCGAGGAACGCAAGGCTTGCAAAGTAGCTGTATAACAGGAAATGCGGTGCCTTATATATTGGATCGTCTGCGTAGTTATAACCGAAAAACATCCAGCAGAACAAAACACAAAGCACGACTGATGCAACCAGAAATAACATGAACCACTTCTTAAGCACTTCAATAACCTCGTCGTGTGAAAACACGAAATAACCCAGAAGGAACACGAAGAAATAGAGCCCGAACCTGTAGACGACAATGATCGGCGTGTTAAGTATCTGTCCTGCTCCCCAAACGAGCGGAGCAAACAGAAGGATCGCGGTGATCCCTGTCTTTTTGCAGAGGTTCCAGAGACGGTCCTTTTCGACTTTGCGGATAAGAACAAGAGCAAGCGAGAAGAGCCAGAGCATCTGGATATACCACAAAACGCCGATGCCGCTCAGTATTGTCGCGATGACAATACCAACCGCCGGCATTCCGGACTGAGCGGTTACTCCTGAGATAGATGCATTGATATAACCCTGAATGAACTGAAATGCTACAAGACCGATCGTGCACGGGACGAGGAGCTTTGCCGTCCTGCTCCTGATAAATTCCTTATGGGAGTGCTTATCGAGATAGAGACGGGAACTGATTCCCGACACGATGAAGAGCAGCGGCATGATCCATGGATAAACGATGTATTGGAACAGGTCCTGATACTGAACTTCCATCCGTGTGATCCTGCCAGTCACACCGGCAATCCCCTCTGCATTGTACATATAGATAACATGGTAAATAACGACTATTGCTACCGTTACCCATCTGATGTTGTCCAAATAGTGTTTTCTCATATCTATCCCACCTTTGCAACTGTTTTTAACATAATTCTACTGGCAGCACAATGAGATGTCTACCAACCGGGAATGACAATTAGACACCCAAAATGTTAATATCAGTTGCTTTTGTGTCAGGCGGGTATTCCGTTATGGTGACCGCTTCATTGTCAGTAAGTTCAGGAACCGGCTTGATCTTCTTGAGGAAAGCATCGAAGAACTCAAGATGACACCTGCACATATTCTCATGGGCAACGTCCGCATCGAGCTTACCGACATAAAAGCCGATCCTGAGCCGGTACTTCATGTCTGAGAATCCAAGGTGCTTCATCTTATCGAAGACCACCTTATACACTTTTGATGAGTGCTTAAGATACACGCGGGATACGATCCCCTCATTCTCCCTGCAGCTGATCTGCATAAACGGCCTGTTCAGGACGGTATCCGTGTAGTCACCGAACAATGCTCCATCCATATTGATGCCGCATACAAAATCAGGATCCATAGTGCAAAGCCTGTATGCCGTATCTCCCCCATAGGAATGTCCGGATGCTCCTATCCCGGCAGAAAAGTCTATCAGGTCTCCAAGATTCTCCCTGGCATATCTGACAGCGGCTTTCGTGTCCTTGACCCATTCATCGATCCTGTTCATCAGGAATGTTGAATATGACCTCTGGAAAGCATCGAAAGCCTCCGACAGTTCTTTGGCCGTCCCCTTCATCTTTATCATCTTCATGTTTGCCCTAAGGCCTCTCCAATACGGATCAAGGGTCCTCTTATTGAAGGAACTGTCAAAGTAGACACAAGTACCGTCGTCAGATTCAGCACAGACCGTCTCATACGGATGCCCTACGAGGATCACGACATAACCGTGCGATACAAGGTCGATGCACAGGTACGAATTCGCTTCCCTGAATGATCCGTAGGCGCAGCTGAACACAATGAGAGGAAACTTCTTTCCTTTGGCCGCCGGAGCATTAAGGTAGCATTCGGATATGTTCTCGCCTCTTGCCTCTGCCTTGTCGTAATCGACCGGCAGCCTCATTACCTTCCGGAGCCCTGATGCCATATCGCGGGACATATACTGATGCTTCTTCAGTCCTTCGACCGTACTCCTGTCCACAGGATAATAGACTCTCGAAGACACGCTTCTCATCTTACCCGGGTACAGGGTCTCCTCACGGTCATTAAAAACGGTAAAGGTAAAAGTCCCTACCGCATATTCTCCTGTCGGCTGAGGTGTGTTCCTATTCATCTGATCATTCCGTCAGAAGCATCTCTGCTTCCTTGCCTTCTTGCATGCCTCAACATCGCCGCAGCGGTAGCAGAGTTCATTATCGCAGATCCCGTCATTCTCAAAACATGACAAGATGTTCTTAACGGTCGTATCAGCGATATTTCCCAACGCTTCTTCGGTCAGGAAAGCCTGGTGTGAAGTCACGATGACATTCGGCATCGATATAAGCCTTGACAGAAGATCATCATTTAATATGTGACCTGATCTGTCTTCAAAGAAGATATCTGCTTCCTCCTCGTAAACGTCGAGGCATGCGGCGCCGACTTTACGGGCCTTGATGCCTTCGAGCAATGCCTCCGCATCGATCAGCGCGCCCCTTGAAGTGTTTACGATGACAACGCCCTTCTTCATCTTTGATATGGCGTCGCTTCCTATCATGTGGCGCGTCTCTTCCGTGAGCGGACAGTGCAGTGAGATGATGTCACTCCTGGTAAAGAGCTCATCGAGATCAACGTATTCTATCCCACTGTCAGGGACGGGGAACTTATCGAAAGCGATCACATGCATGCCGAATCCTCTGCATATGTCGATAAAGATCCTTCCGATCTTGCCTGTTCCGACAACGCCCACGGTCTTCCCGTGGAAATCAAATCCCGTGAGTCCGTTCAGGGAGAAATTGAAGTCCCTTGTCCTGTTATAAGCCTTATGGATCCTTCTGACAGAAGCAAGCAGAAGGGCCGCGGCATGTTCTGCAACAGCATAAGGCGAGTATGCGGGAACATGCGACACATGGATCTTGCCGAAAGCGTGCTTGACATCGACATTGTTGTAGCCGGCACACCTTAATGCGATCATCCTGACTCCGAATTCGTACAGCTTATCTATTACTTCTGCATTGACCGTATCGTTGACGAAAACGCACACGGCATCACAACCCTTTGCAAGGTCAGCCGTATCTGCCGTGAGCTTGGTCTCGAGGAACTTGAACTCGATCTCACTGCTTCCTGTCTTCTCAAATGATGCCCTGTCGTATTCCTTTGTATCGTAAAATGCTACTTTGATCACAGTAAACTCCTTATCTTATACGCATCTATCTCAGATGCTTTCTTCCCTGCTATTTTACAGGAAAGAGGCTTGATGCCACAATGATATTTGTTAATTTCGGGGTGGTTATATTATAATTTTATAATAAGGACAAGTATCTTAATGATCCGAAGGAGAATCTTTATGGCAAAATGGATAATGGTCGTTGATGACGATGTCACGAACCTGCAGATGGCAGGACATATCTTGAGCAAGAACAATATGAGGGTAACGGCACTCAAATCGGGCCGTGCCCTTTTGGATTACATAGACAGCAAGGGCGTCCCGGATCTTATTCTTCTCGATATCAAGATGCCGGAGATGGATGGTTTTGAGACTCTTAAGAGGCTCCGCGCTCTCGAACAGGAGAAGAGCCTGTCCGAGACACCCGTTATCTTCCTGACGGCATCTGAAGACAGTGATACCGAGACAAGAGGCTTTGAGGAAGGCGTATCCGACTATGTCAGGAAGCCGTTTAACCCTGACGTGCTCCTCCGCCGCATAGAGAATGTCGTGTCGATGCAGAGCGAGATGAAGTCTCTTAAGGATGAGGCAACGACCGATAAGCTGACAGGTCTCATCAACAAGGCTGCAACAGTCGTTGAACTCTCCAAGATGTGTTCAGACACGGCAGGATGCCTGATGATGATCGACCTTGACTCATTCAAGCTCGTCAACGACATCTATGGCCATGAGATGGGTGACAAAGTGCTCATCTCTTTCGCGGACATAATCAGAGGCACCATCACGGAAGGCAGCAAGGCCGGAAGGATCGGCGGAGATGAATTCGTATCTTTCTGCAAGGGCGTCGCAACTGAAGAGCAGGTATCGGATATCACAAAGCAGCTTAATGAGAAGCTGCTGGCTTCCGCGAAGGAACTTATGGGTGAGGACATGAATATCCCGCTCGGCGTGTCAGTCGGTGCCATCATGGTCCCCAAGTACGGCAATGACTACACTTCACTGCTCAAGCTCGCGGACAAGGCACTCTATAAGGTCAAGAAGAACGGTAAGCACGGATATGCAATGTACTCCTCAGAATCATTCAAGGAGGACGGAACATCGAACCAGACTATAGGTGAACTGTCGGAGATCCTCGGAGAACGTAATATCAGTGATGTTGCGATGCAGCTCGATATGGATGCTTTCTCATATGTATACAGATACGTGATACGTTATGTGGAACGTCACAAGACAACGGCCTGCAAACTCCTCTTCACACTCGAAGCATCAGAAGGAACTGATGAGCAGGCATATACCGATGCCTGTGATGAGTTTGGCAATCACGTGAGGATGTCACTGCGCAAGTCTGACATCATGACGAGGAACAGGACAAATCAGTATTATGTATTCTTTACCGAATTCCGTGAGGATTATGTCGAGAGAGTCGTCAGCAAGATCATAGACGAATGGTACGGGTCCAAAGGACATATCGTTGACATCACATATGATACGGAATTCGTAAGGCACAACAGCACCGGCAAGCCCTTGTCATTCGAGGACAAGCATGTACTGATGGTCGACGATGACATGATCAATCTCAAACTTGCCGAGAAGGCTCTGAACGAGGGCGGAATACGTGTTACGAGCCTCACTTCCGGCGATGCGCTCCTCGAGTATATCGACAATAACGAAGTGCTTCCCGATCTCATCCTCCTTGACATCAAGATGCCGGGAATGGATGGTTATGAGACGATGAGCAGGCTTATCGGCAAAGGACCCGACGTTGCGAAGATACCCGTTATATTCCTTACGGCAGATGAGAGCGACGGAGCAGAAGTCAAGGGGTTGGAACTCGGCGCCATGGATTTCCTGAGGAAGCCTTTTGTTCCTGAGATCTTAAGGCTTCGCGTCAACCATATACTCGAACTTGTTATGCTTAGGAAGAGATATCACAGATAATACCGAGGTGGCACATCTATGAGTGGCAAGAGTGATACAAATGAACTGTTCAAGACTTCGAATCTGATACTCCTGGCAGGATTTACATTATTTGCAGCCGCGCTGACAGCGGAAGCTTTCCTGCTCGATTGGGAGAAATGGCCTCTGATCCTGATAGGTGTCGCAGTCGTATCCTGCTGGATCATGCATATCCGCAGGACCGGCAACGAATCCCTCAGAGTCTGGATCTGTGCTGCGCTGATGATGTGTACTTTCTTCTACTATGGCACGCATACGTCCAGTACTTTCGATCTGGCAATAGTAATAGCTACAGTTATGACCCTGTTCACCATGACGGGCATGAAGGGGCTTGTTACGTTAGCACAGATATCATTCTATCTTACAATGACTTATGCCATCGTTGAGATGATCATTGACGGGTATGAATTTGACCTGCTAGTCATAAGCCGCACGGTACTGCATGTGTTCATGATCACTCTCGTCGGGTGGTTTGCCAGGACTATCATCGAGAAATGGGCCGATGTGCTCAGCAGGTCCAACGATGAGATCGATCAGCTCACCGAATCCACCGACAGGCTCAATGACTTCCTTGCAAATGTATCACACGAGATCAGGACACCCGTTAATGCAGTCATAGGTCTTACCGGCGTCTGCATCGACAAGGAGAAGGATGCTGATGTCAGGAAGGACATGATGTCAGTAAGGAGCGCAGGCCGCAAGGTAGCAGAGCAGATCGGGGATATACTTGATTTCTCCGAGATAGACAGGAATAAAGCAGTCAAGAACTGCGAAGACTATATGCTATCTTCCCTCATGAACGATCTCGTATCCGAACTGCGTGAGAACAGGAACGATGATGTGGAACTTGTCATCAATATCAGCCCTTCAATCCCTGCCGTAATGAATACGGACGTTGCAAAGCTCAAGAAGATAATCAGGGCTCTCGTGTCCAACGGTCTCAAGTACACCAAGTCAGGTGGTGTTTACCTGAAGATAGATTCTGAACCTAAGGATTATGGAGTTAACCTTTGCATCGAGGTCACTGATACCGGTATCGGCATGACCGATGAACAGCTCGAGAACGTATATGAGCGATTCTACCAGGCCGATTCAGGACGTTCGCGTTCCGGAGGCGGTCTCGGACTGGGTCTGGGTATCGTTCATGGTTTTGTTAAGCTCCTTGGCGGCTTTATGACCATCAAGAGCAGACCCGGAGTGGGAACCACGGTCAGAGTAAGCCTCCCGCAGACTGTGGTGGATGATACGAGCTGTATGTCACTGTCTGAACCTGAGAAGCTCTACCTGGCCGCATATCTGCATTTCGATAAGTTCACTTCCCCGATGGTAAGAGAATACTACAATGCAGTAGTCTTCAACATGGTCAAAGGTCTTGGCGTCCAGATGCACAGAGTGGAGAACGGCGAGAATCTCAGTAAGCTTGCAAATTCGATCAATATCACCCACCTGTTCGTCGGAGAAGATGAATATTTAAACGACCGCGATCTGATAGAAGACCTTGCAGCTGAGATGGTCGTTGTCGTAGTAGCTAACCCGGAATTCCAGCTTCCCAAAGACTCGGGAGCCAGGGTAATGCTCAAGCCGTTCTATTGCTTTCCAGTGGCTGCGATCCTTAATGCCGGCCTGGGAAGAAGGAGTCTGACTCAGGGTCACATGCTCCTCGAAGGCATCACGGCACTTGTCGTCGATGACGAACCGATGAACCTTATCGTCGCGAAAAGTATCTTCGGTCGTTATCACATGAACATCGATACGGCAGCATCCGGAAGCGAATCCATCAAGTCGTGCCGCTCCAAGAAGTACGATATCATCTTCATGGATCATATGATGAGCGGCATGGACGGTGTCGAAGCAATGAAGAAGATCAAGGCGGATGTTACCGGTCTTAACCGAGATGTCCCGATCATCGCCCTGACGGCAAACGCCATGAGTTCTGCAAAGCAGATGTTCATAAACGAAGGATTTGACGGGTTCGTAAGTAAACCTGTCGAGATCGAAGAGCTTGAGAGAGTGCTTAAGAAGACTCTTCCCAAATCAGCGATCACGTATGAAGACTTGAGCAAGAAGCCTGCCCCCGCCCCAGCTCCTGAAGGGACAGAGGAATCTTCTGCCGAAGAACCGCAGGCAGATGATACTCCCCGTCCGAAGACACTGCGCGGCAAGCTGACCGAGGCAGGTATTGATGTCCAGACCGGACTTCATTACTGCGCAGGTGACCTTGATTTTTATGAGACGCTCCTTCTCCAGGTAGCGACCGAAGGCAAGGGCAAGATAGGATCACTTAAGGGATTCTACGCTCAGCAGGATTGGAAGAACTATGAGATCCTCATACATTCGACCAAGAGTTCCATGAAGACTATCGGTGCTCTGGCACTGTCCGAAGAAGCTCTCAAGCTAGAGATGGCAGCTAAGGGAGAGGATGCCGATTATATCATTGCAAATCATGACCGTGTGATCGCAGATTACGACAGGACGATAACTTCCATACTGGCAGCACTTGATAATGGGGATGCTCCCAAAGAAGCACCTGCCGTGGAAGAGCAAAAGGCAGAAGACGAAGAAGAAGTCTTTGAATTCGGACCTGAGAACGTGGAGGAACTGTCATGACCATAAGAAGACCGATCGAATTTTTGTATGACGATTCCGTTGACATCTCACACAGGATATTTGCTCTGAGTAATTTCCTTACTATCATGATGCTCACGATATCTACGGTACTGATGTGCTTCAGCCCTATCTACATTCATGATGCATCCTACATGACCGGGATCATACTCCTGATCCTTTTGGTATCCATTCTGGCGGCAAAGAAGAACAGAATGACATTAGGAGCGATCTTCACTCTGTCTTTCCTTTGCTTCGCATACTTTCCGATCTCTTTCTTCAATGAAAACGGTGCGGAAGGCGCAGCCCCCTTCTGGTTCATCTATAACCTGTTCCTTATAGGTGTTCTTCTCAAGGGCAGATTGAGGACCGTATTCTTCGCCATTGAAGAGCTGGTTGGACTTGGATGCTATATAGTATCATTCTATTTTCCCCAGTATGTTGCAAACACTTCGTCTCTTATGACATATGTATTCAATGTCATAACGCTCATTCTGGTAAGCATGAGCATTGTTACCGTGATCAATCTGCAGCACAGGCTTTTCGTCAGGAAGGACGAGATCGCAGCTAAGCAGCACAAGGAGATCGAAGCACTCAATGCATCACAGAACAGGTTCTTCTCGAGCATGAGCCACGAGATCAGGACACCTATCAATACGATCATTGGCTTAAATGAGATGATCCTCAGGGAAGACATCAGTGACGAAGTTGCCGAAGATGCCGTTAACATCCGTATAGCAGGTAAGCTCTTATTGAACCTTATCAACGATATCCTTGACATGTCCAAGGTCCAGGCAGGTGATATGCATCTTCTCATCGACTCATATGCCACCGGCAATATGCTCTCAGAACTCGTTGGAATGCTGTGGATGAGAGCCAAGGATAAGAATCTCGAATTCCGTGTTAAGGTCGCGCCTGACGTTCCTGCAGAGCTTATGGGTGACGAAGTCAGGATCAAGCAGATCCTTATGAACATCCTTAACAATGCGATCAAGTATACAAAGGAAGGTTCGATATCACTCAGCGTTGAATGCCAGAAGGTCGAAGGCAGCAATTATAACATGATATACACGGTAGAAGATACCGGTATGGGTATCAAGAAGGAAGACATCCCTTACCTGTTCACAGCCTTCAAGCGTGTTGATGAGGACAATACAAAGCATATCGAAGGTACGGGTCTTGGTCTGTCCATCGTAAAGCAGCTTCTTGACCTTATGGGCGGTAAAGTTACCGTAAACAGCGTCTATACCAAGGGTTCGACCTTTATCATCGAGATCCCCCAGAAGGCTGCATCCGACAAGCAGATCGGAGAATACGACTATGCGAAGAAGCATTCGCTCGGCAGGAGATCATCTTATAAGCGCAAGTTCGAGGCGCCCAAGGCAAGGATACTCGCAGTCGATGATAATTCATCCAATCTCCTCGTCGTAACGAAGCTCCTTCGTGATACAAAGGTTCAGATAGACACTGCAGCAAGCGGTGCGGAAGCTCTCAAGATGACACTGAACGAGAGATACGACGTCATCTTCATGGATCATCTGATGCCGGAGATGGACGGTATCGAATGCTTCGATAAGATCAGGAATCAGATGGGCGGCAAGAACAAGGATACAAAGGTCGTTGTCCTCACTGCAAACGCCGGTGAAGAGAACAGGGCTCTGTATGCCAATGCCGGATTCAACGGATATCTCGTCAAGCCCGTAAGCGGAGAAGACCTTGAGAACGAGCTCATCAGATGTCTTCCCAAGGATCTTGTCAGGATCACGGGCGGCGACGATGAGATCCTTGAAGACACAGTTTCCTGGATGCACAACACCCAGAAGAAGAAGAGGATCGCCATCACAACAGAGAGTATTGCAGACATTCCTCCTGAACTCATCAGCAGATTTGACATAGCTGTTATTCCTCATAAGGTATTAACATCTGAGGGCACTTCCTTCCGCGACGGCGTTGATATCGATACAAACGGCGTATTGTCGTACATGGAGGATGAATCCCACACGATGCTCCCGCAGCCGCCGGATGTCAAAGAGCTTGAGGAATTCTACGCGGAACAGCTTACAAAGGCAAACAACATCATCCATATCTCCGTCTCTTCCAAGGTTGCAAACAGCGGATGCATGGCAGCCATGGAAGCTGCGAACTCATTTGACAATGTTACCGTTATTGACAGCGGACACCTGTCGAGCGGCCAGGGTATCATAGTCCTTGCAGCATGCCTGATCGCAGATTCAGGCCGTAACGTTGACGAGGTAGTCAGCCTCCTTAAGAGCATCATCCCCAAGGTTCATACGAGTTTTATCGTTGATAACCTCAATTACCTTGCGAGATCCGGACAGGTCAGCCTGCGTGCCTCCAACCTCATGAACTCATTCATGGCAAAACCCGTGGTAGTCATGAAGAAGGGTGTCCTGAAGTCAGGGAAGGTCTATTTCGGATCGTCGAAGAAAGTCTGGAAGAAGTACATCAAGTCCAGCCTGGCCGGCATCAAGGTCAACGCACGCGCGCTCTTCGTCACTTACGTCGGTCTCAGCAAACGTGACCTTGACTGGATCAAGGAACAGATCGGAAAGTATGCTCATTTCAATAAGATATACTTCATTCAGGCCAGCCCCGCTATCGCAGCAAACTGCGGGCCCGGAACGTTCGGACTTCTTCTCATGGAGGATTTCATCCCGGATAAGGATAAATAAGACTTACTTCTCCAGATAATCTATAAACTCGAAATCAACAGTATACTGCACGTTCGAGAAAGCGGATATCATCTCAATGTATTTTTTGATCAGATCCTTGGCACGCTGATCTGCTGTCATCATGACCTGGCCGTTCTTGATGATGGACAGTTTGGAATAGAGGTTTGTCTCCCTTATCGCATTCGTGACGTCGGAGGCAGTTATCTTATTCTCCTGCCTCCATGCAGACTGTGATTCCACGGCAACTGAATTGATGTCATATGAAGATGAATCGATACTCACCTCGCCTATGAGAGTTGCATGAGGCATCCTCACCTTTATGTGATTCCCCTGTGTTGTCATGGTTACCTTGCTCATATCGATACCGACCTGTGCGGAACCGCTGTATTCTATCCAGAATTTACGGTCTTCCTGAGAGATCGCGAAGATCCCCGTATCAGCAGGCTTAACGGCCTTGGCAACGTTATGGAAATAGACCTCGAGGGTCGCGAGTTGGCATATGTTGCGTATCTGGATCTCATCGGGCTTACCGCTTCCGATGACTGCACCTGTCAGGTCAGCATCCTTTGCGTCATATTGTACGTTGGAAGATACGACACGGGCTTTCTTGAGAGTCTTCTTGTGAGGCTCCTTGCCACATCCGCTGATGAGCAGTGCACAAAGGGACAGGATCAAAAGAACAGAAGTTATCTTCTTCATTATCATCCCTCCTTCCAGACTATCTCAAGTTTAACGCCGGGATAGAACTGCTTTACGATGGGGTCCGTGATGGCATGCACTTCAGCTTCCGTATTATGCCTTGCATATTCGAACATCTTGGTATCAGCTTCAACACGTTTCTTCAGGTCTTCCTCACACCTTGTCTGTGCATCGATGGAAGTCTGCATGTTGTCGTAGGACTTATCAACAAAGAGATAATCCAATGTTCCCGCATTAACGTTCATCGACTGGATCTTCACTTTGGGAAGCCTGACAGTGTATGTGTTTGTATCGATCTTATAATCTGCAGAGATCTGGTCTGCATCGATCCCCAGAACAACGACAGCTTCATAGGCGATATAGTAAATGGGATCCTTGCTGTTTGCATCCTTATAGACCCGGCAGATGGCCTGGTAGTCATATCTTAAGGTCTGAAGTTCATTGATCCCCATGACCTTATCTATCGATGTATGGTTCTCCACGACCTGTGCCTGATTTCTGTTGCCCGCGAGGAGCGCTGCATCATTCTGGATCTTATCCGAGATCGATGAGCCTGCGCTGATCTTCCAGATGACCACGACTGCGATTATCAGGACGAGAATGATGACCCCCATGATAAAGATCATCTTATTCCTGCGTGGCTCCATGACCGCTATTATCTGCTGCTTTCTCATATGTCACCTGTCAGAGAATGTTCTTCTCGTAAAAATGCTTGATTATCGCTCTTCTCGTTACTATTCCTATGAACAGCCCCCTGTCATCCACGATCGGCACGAAATTGACATCCATCGCCCTCATTATCAGATCTTCTATCGGAGCCGTAATGGATACCGGCGTGCCTGTCTCGTTATCTGCCTTCATGTAATCCACATCACCGAGTGACAGCTTCTCGAGCGCTTCCACTGCAATGGTGTGAGGCTCTCCGCCCTCTCCTCTGACGATGTACCACAGGAGGTTGCCTTCGCTTAGTATTCCCTTGTAGAACCCGTTCCTGTCAAGCACGGGTATTGCCGTAAAACCTCCATGGTGCATGGTCTCCAATGCCTGCCTGACAGTGTAATCAGAATAGACAAATTTGACGTCTGCCTTAGGTATCATAAAAAACGCTATGTTCAATCCCTATGTTCCTCCAAGTGTCTTCTCAACGTCTGTGCAGAAAGGTGTTGCAGCAAGACCGTTGTCAGCATAGAGCGGCGTCGCTCCGTAACTGAAATAACCATATCTGACCTTCACGGGATACTCGACCTTGGGACAGTTCAAGATGATCGTCTTGCCGTCGAAATCGACAGTAGCCGATGCCTTGTAGAACTCTCCGTCCTCTCCGGCAACTTCAAATCCCGTATCGTTAGGATCATATCCCGTAGCCATATTGAGGAGCCTGAAATCCCCGCCGAAACTGATCTCGACTCCGTCCCCTCTTCTTGCATCGATAACATAAGGCGCACGCGCAGGCACGTCGCTGAAACCGTAAACATATTTAAGAGCGATGGCTGCAAGCCTTATGCCCGGTGTCCTCTTATCCGCAGGATGGATATTATCGAATTCTCCGCAATCTGCCAGTACTGCCATATAGGTGTCATGAACATCATTTGCCACCCTCTCCTGCTGTTCGCGAAGCTTCACCCATGCAAGATCATCGTAGTTCATAAAGCGGCGTTCCTTTGAGATGTACATGGGGAGCTGACAGAAAATGAACGGCATGTCAGGATTAACGAAGACCTCGCGCCACTCCTCGATGAGACTCTTAAAGACAGTACCATACAGAACGGCATTCTCTTCACAGTCTGTCTCACCCTGATAATATATGACGCCTCTTATCACAAAAGGAGCGACCCTGCTGACCATGCAGTCGAACAAAGACCCGGGACGCCTTACCGACCTTGCACCCTTTGGCGGGTTGATAAGGAAGGGGCCTATCTGCTCCTTGACCTGTTCATATGTGAGGTAGGGATCGTTCTTGAGCATGGATCTGATGCACGAATCATACTGACGCTTATCGATCTCATATTCTTCCTGAAGCTCATCGAAATCCTGCTCAGTTATGTCAGCGGCTTCACGGTCATAACGCTCCTTCATCCTCTTACCGTCCGGAGTGCTCATGAGCTTCTCTTCGCTGAGCCAGTAACACACGGATGTCTTGGACATATAACAGCCGATGATACCTATCTTACAGTCGATACTTGCCTCAAGCTCCCTCCCGAAATAGAAAGCAACCGCAGACATCTCCCTGCACGAATCCTTATCAACTATTACCCATTCCGATGCCTCTTCTTCCCTCTCCTGTTCCTCATCCATGAACCCTGCCTGGGGAACGTGATAGAAATGGATGTCAGTCTCCGGAAGTTCCTCTAACGTATACTGTGCAAACTCGCTCCTGACTAAGGGATACTTCATATTGTCCTGACCTGCAGCAAGCCAGACCTCGCCGGCATAGCAGCCATTCATCGTTTTCTCTTCGTTGCATTCATCTTCTGTGTCAGTCAGGGAATAGACCTGTACCGTGTAAGGACCGCCGGGTTCGGGGACAGCCTTGAGACACACGACAAAGCTCAGGTCATCCTCGGTAGTTCCGCCGGATTCATCGATTATCTCTCCATCCTTGATCATGCGGATGAAGATCGAGCATGCCTCATCAGCAACTCCGAACACGCGGAGTTCCGCTCCCCACTGGAATATCATGTTGTCCTTGAATATCCCGTTAAGTCTCAGGTGCATCTCAAATGTTCCTCATCCAAAAAAAGTATGTATAAAGACTACCGCCTTCGCAGCGTTGCCGTTGATCGTTACGGAACCGTCTCCAACAGCATCGTATATAGTCTTCCTGCCGTTAAGTATGTCTGCCATGACGGAGGGATCACAGTCAATGTAAAAGTCCGCATTATGATACTCATAAGGAGCCACTTCGGGCACCCTGTCTTCAATCTTGATGTAGAGCGGCTGGAAATCGCAATCGCCTGTCAGAGTGATCTGTGTCGCAGTAAATCCCGGTCCGAAAGTCTTAGCTGATGCTATCTCCTGGATGGCTCTGAAAATACTTCCGTATGCAGGAGCAACCTCTTTCTTTGCTTTTGCCATGATCACACCTCCCGGTCAGATAATATGCTGCTTTTTATATTTTAACATTTAATCCAGCGTATTATCCAATTTTGTGGGATTATTTTCGAGATGAGATGAAGGAGTTTCTGGCTTATGCCCGGAACATAAGTCCTATGTCCCCTTCCGTTCGCTTTGACGGCTCCTACTGCTATGTCAGCAGGGTCCTTTACGATATGGGCGCGCATTCCTGTAAACTCGTCACCGGCACCGCGGGTCGCCCTCTTCTGGAACGAAGTCCTGACCGGTCCCGGACACACGGCGGTCACCCTGACATGTCTTGCCTTAAGCTCATAGTGCAATGCGCGCGAGAACGATATGACATATGATTTGCTCGCCGCATAAACGGCAAAGCCGGGCTGCGGTATGAATCCGGCAGAAGAAGCTATGTTGATGATCCCCGCACCATCTCTGAGATACGGGAGACACATGCGGCACACCCTTGTCAGTGCCGTACAGTTTACGTCTATCGTATCCTTAAGCTCACTGTCGCTCTGATCTTCGACTTTATAACGGTAACCAATGCCGGCGCAGTTTGCCAGGAGCTTTATCGAAGGCGCCTCATCTTCTATCTTCCTCCTGAGGATCTCTATCCCTTCATCCGAAGAGATATCAGCTTCGATGATCACTGCCTTCGTCTTGATACTGTCCCGCAGATCAGAGAGTGCCTGACCGTTACGGCCGGTGATCCATAATTCATCTGCTGCAGATATGCTGTCAAGATAGATGACAAGCTCTCTTCCGATGCCTGATGAGGCACCCGTAACTATGGCCGCAGAAGGTACCTGATCCATCAGATGCCACCGCCCAGCACATGGTATTCGTAGATCCAGCTCAAAGAATAATCCGATACGATAGTTCCTTCTGACGGGAAGAACCTGTCGGACAGATATATGTCAGGCTTTAGATTTGCGACCTTGTTCATATCGCCTTCCTTCATGGCTGCGACAGTCTGATCGATATACGAATTGTATCTGACCGTATCAATGACAAACAGGACAGCATTGCTCATGACACTGACACTCAGTATCGTGACAAGGACCGCATCAAAGATAAGTGACGGTCTTCCCTGACCTGACAGTGCGTACGGACGGACCCTTCCTATCAGGAATATCACGGCAAACACAAGTAACGTCAGGATCCCTGACATCCAGTTGAGCGTCAGGAACTGAAGTGCCGAGATGGTTATCAGGGCCGCATAGACCGACTTGACTTTCCGCTCTCCCTTGTAGTTATACAAGAGCAAAAGAGTGAAATTCCACATCGGTATCAGAAGTGGAAGAGAAGACGTGAAGATCGCTCTCGATATGACAACCCCGGACATTCCGAGAGCCAGTGAACCGAGCAGACATGCTATCGTGACCGCCATCGGCCTTAATATATCCCTCCAGCCTGACTTCCTGAAGATGATCATGAAGAGAGTTACCAGGATCGGGAACAACACGATCGCATTCCAGTCGATGAACCTTCCAAGATAACCGTAAGAGGTACGGAGGACATCCAGCACTCCGATGCTCTCATGAAGGTCAACTGCTGCCATCCTGTTGGCATTTCCGGGTGAGAGCAGTATCAGCATTATTCCCGGAACTGCGCTTACCAGAGCAGCGATGTAAAAACCGGTCTTGTGCTTGCGGTGTGCCAACATCCTCAATACGATAACAACGATCAGCATCCCGCCGGCTATCTCTCCCGTGGAAGAAGCGATCAGCACGGCAACGCAAGCCAGGATACCGGATGCAACGCCCGGCTTCGAGCAGTCGATCAGATATAGAGCCCATAAGATGGCCGTTCCTGCCCACAGATAGTTAACGCTTCCGGAGATCCATACGACTGAATCACCCCACACGGGAAGGACCAGGAACATGGACAGGTATACAAACGGCAAAAGGAACTTCAGAGCCTTTGCTATGTCGACGGTAATATGCTTGTAGATCAGGTATCCCGCAGTAACATACATAAGCGCATTCAGATTGGCAAACAATGCCCTCGGAAGATTATCCAGCGCGAAAACGAGGAAATGACACACTACCCTGCCGCCGCTGTACTGATAATAGTGAGCGGCTGACTGGAAGATGTCCCCGAGCGAACCGACCCTGACCTCCTGACCTGCATTAGCGCCAAATCCGTTCCAGATGAACTTGAAATGCATGTCATCGGTTATGAGGGGACATATAAAACTCAATAACAGTACCAGCAGAAAGACTGCTGATACTGTTATGACATTGATCTTATTATGCTTGAAATCACTTAACGGATCCATTATCACCTGCATTATCCTGAGGCTTAGGATCAGGCATGTTCCTTGCTATCGAAGCCGACTTAGGTCTCTTGATCGGGGGCTTAAGTCCGGGCGTAGCATTTGTGTTCGCGGGAGTACTGCCGGTATTACCTGCGGAAGTTGCCGGTGTTGCAAGTGTCTGCGCACCTGGTCTCTTAAACGGAGAAGAATTACGTCTTGCTTCCGTATCTATCTCCTTAACAGGCTCTTCCTTACGCATCTTGAGCTGAGCATAAGTTACTGCCGCACTGCTTGGTTTATTCTCGGGCTTCCTCTCCCAGATGGGGATCTGCTTCTCAGGTTCTGCTGAAGTCTTGTGAGGAACAGAAGCCTTACCGTCAGGTGCATTGATCTCATTCTTCTTCTCTATCGTTGCCGCTGCAGATGCCACAGCAGATGCAGCAGGAGCCGCGTTATGTGCGCCAAGTTCAGCTGCTCTCTTAGCCTCTGCCTCAGCCACAGCTCTTGCCTGCTCAGCGATCTTCATGGCCTCTTCAGCCTTTGCCTTGGCAGCCTCAGCCTTTGCCCTTGTCTCCATAGCCCTGGCAGAAGCTTCATCAGCAGATGTTGCAGGTCTCTTGGGAGCGGCGTTCTGCATCTTCGCCTGCTGTGCGATATTCGGATTGGATGAATACTGTGCAGGACGCTTGACCGGAGGCTTCATTGCAGCAGGAGTCTTTGTCATCTCCTTAGTTGCTGCAGCTGAAGCTGCAACTGTTGCGGCCGCAGCCGGTCTCTTGGGAGCCGCATTCTGTATCTTCGCCTGCTGAGCGACATTCGGATTGGATGAATACTGCGGAGGTCTCTTAACGGGAGCTCTCTGCGTAACAGGAGTTGATGCGGATGATGATTGAGGTGTTCCTGTCTTCGTCTGGCCCGCGTGGTTGACGGAATATTGAGGCGGCCGCTTGATCGGCTGTCTGACGCCGGGTATGGCAGCAGGACTTGCCTTCACGGCGTTATTCCCGTTTGCCTCAGACATCTTCATAGCATTGATCTCCTTCATTGAGGCAGCAAGGCCTGCACCGGTCTGTGAAGAACCTGTTCCGGCGGAAGATGTTCTCTGCCCGTAAACAGCAGGTGCAGCTGACGGATCAGGGGTACCCGTTCCGGGGATGAAATACCTGACCGATTCCTTGACTGTATATCCCTTGCCCTTGTTAAGGTACAGGAATCTTACTGCGATGAGCATTACAACTAGAGCCAGCAGCAGCCAAGGCCACCAGGTCGTGGCCCGTCCCGTCTTAAGATCGACAGGATCAGGAACAAATGTAGGTGTGGGCGTAGGTTTATCCTGCCCGCTTGTCTCTACAGTGCCGGGAACGAGAGCAGAAGGCGTAGGTTCGCGGAGCGTCTCCCTCGTCTCTTCCGGTACGGGTGTAGCTGTAATGGCAGGTGTAGCCTCAGGTGCCTTGGTAGGCTTCTTCGTAGGCTTCTTCTCGGGAGCTTTTGTGGGCTTCTTCGTAGGCTTCTTCTCGGGAGCTTTTGTGGGCTTCTTCGTAGGCTTCTTCTCAGGTGCTTTTGTAGGAGCTTTTGTCGGCGCCTTGGTAGGCTTCTTCGTGGGTGCCTTTGTAGGGGCTTTTGTCGGTTTCTTCGTAGGAGTCTTGGTAGGCTTCTTTGTAGGTGTTATCTTCTCCTCAGTCGAACCGGACATGGACATACGCTTCAGGTTTTTTACGTCCTTGCAGGAAAAAGTAAAACCCCAGTCGTGATTGTATCCGCCCCAGTCATCGACCTTAAGCTTAACTGATTTTGTGGTCTTTTTTCCGTCCAGACTGACACCCCATGTGTTAGTAACTGTAACCTCTTCGTTGAAATAAACATAGACGTAGGCTTTGCATTTACTGGGAGAAGGAAAACCGCTGCAGTGTCCTGAGAAGTTTCCGCCACCATCCCAGGTCTCAGAGATCTTGCCGCCAACCGTATTGGCAGCTTCGACCGTTCTCGACGGGAAGAAATACATTACTGAAGCAACGCATATGATGACGGACAACACATAGACCGCTATTGTCTTGAACTTCGACTCTCTCACAATACACCCTCCGAGGTCTGAAATAATAAAACAAAGTATAATAAATTATACGACCTCGCAGAGCATTTTTCAAACAGATTATTGGTCCTTAGCCTTCATCTCCTGTGCCTTCCTCGCCTCGGCAGTATTGGAATAGACAGGCCTGGGGTTATATGTGTTGGATTTCTGACGGTATCCGTTGATCACGACGGGAGCATCAGGATCATCCTCTCCGGTCTTCTCCTTCTTCCCTCCCAATGACTTTATCCTGACGATCATGACGACGATCACTGCAGCAGCTGCCACGCCCACTGCTGATAATACGGCTACTGCAGCAACGGGGATCTCTGATGTCTTCTCATCCGTTCCGGGCACGGCGGGAGAAGTTGCGGCAGTGCCGGAAGCTTCAGACGAAGGCGCGGTGACAGTTCCTGCCTCAGGCGCCCCGGAAGGTTCTGCCGGAGCAGCGGGATCTATTATCTCACCGGTGTAGTCAGACAATGCAATGCCGTTATTTCCCAGGGGGACCTTATGATCAAGACCTACGAACTTTCCATTGCTGTCCGTCCAGAGGACCTCCTTCACGAAAGCGTATTTCTCCTCGTCCCACGTCTTGAAATCATCCTGTACCAGTCCGCCGGTATCACCGGAATTGGCATTGTAGCACCAGAAAGTGTGGTTCAGATGCTGCTCTGAGAGCAGCTGCCTGATATACGTCATCCATGTCAGATTGTCACCCTGCATGAATCCGCCCCACTCACCGATAAAGACAGGCGCGATATCCTCCTCAACGATGTAGAGCCAGTAATCATGCCATGCGTCCTTATAGAGCGAATCATATGTAAAACCGCCTTCAAACCAGGGCTGGGGGTACACGGCCGGACCATAGTCGTGAACTGAATAGACCAGCTGCCTGTTGCGTTCTTCAGACCCAAGGTCTATCGGACGGTCCTTGACTCCCATGAGGTTTGCGCCCCACCAGGTGGTGTAGTAATCATCCTGATCCTTCGATACATAATCGTTGGACCTGATATCTTTCGGATATGCTTCGATCCCTTCGACAACGATAAGTGCATGAGGATTGACGTCGAGTATCGCGCCTGCGGTATCTTCTGCCACTGCCGCCCAGTTATCAGGATCACTAGATCCGTTCCAGATGGCTTTGACATCCTCGCTGCCTTTGCCGTGCGGCTCGTTCTTCAGGTCGTATGCAATGATCGTATCGTCATCTTTGTACCTGTCGGCGATCCAGACAAGAGCCTCCCTGAACTGGTCTGCGCTTATCCTGTCCGTGTACCACAGCGGGTAGTTATGACCTGCCGCATCAGTATTTGCCGAGTGAATGTCTATCATGACCTTGATGCCGTATTCTTCGCAAAGATCAAGAACATAGTCGAAGATCTGAAGGCTGTTCTTGCCGTTAAGATCGTCGTTCAATGCCTGATTGTAATTGGCGTTCGGATACTCTTTGTTCTTCCACTGAAGGAGGAGCTCTGCTGATATCGGAAGCCTTAAGGTGTTAAATCCCCTGTTGGCGATCCCCGCCAGACTCTCCTTAAGATTACAGTTCCACACACCGTCGAACATGTTCGTTCCCGTGTTATAACCGAACCAGTTGCATCCCGTCATCCAGACCCGGTCTCCGTTCTGATCGACGATCTTACTGCCGTCAGTCGTAAGCCAGTCATCACCTGCGACCGGATCAACATGATCTCTCGCAGGGGAATCGGGAGGAGCCGCGTTTGTCATCCCTGATGCCTGTGTTTCCGTGTCAGCATTGCCGGGCGTGCCGTCGCCCGTTATCGAAATGAACTTCGCTCCTGTTATGTCGGAACCTTCGACCTGGATGCCGACATTCCCGTTATATCCCCAGTTGTTCGGACCTGTCGATGAGCATGTGGCGATAACCTTGCTGCCATCGACTTTATATGTGTCAAAGCCCCATCCTGAAGCTGACTTTACCTTGCCCTTGAACTCAACTGTCACAGTGATCGTACTGTAACCCGAGCAGCCTGAGAGTACGAGCGTTATCTGTCCTCCGGACCCCCAGGGATTGACGTTGTCCACCTTGGCTGAGGGACCATCTGCCAGAGCCATGGAAGACATCATGATAAACACTATCAGGACCGCCATCATGACGGCCATAAAACGCGGCAGCTTATTTTGCATCTTACACCTTCAACGTGATCTCTTTATCACCGGACTCGTACTTTGTGTACTTGACTCCGGCACTGTCCAGCATCTTCCTTGCAGCGATCTCCATATCGGTATCGTGGTACTTGTCATCAAGATAGATGATATTGCTGATGCCTTTCTGTATGATCGCCTTTGTGCATTCATTGCACGGGAAAAGAGTAACATATACAGTAGTTCCCCTAAGGTCAGGAGCTTTGCAGTTAAGGATGGCATTAAGCTCGGCATGACATACATACGCATACTTCGTATCGAGCATGTTGCCTTCACGGTCCCACGGATATTCATCGTCAGAACAGCCCATGGGCATTCCGTTATAACCTACCGACAAAATGTGCTTATTGGAATCGATGATGCAAGCCCCGACCTGCGTTCCGGGATCCTTGCTCCTCTTCGCAGCAAGCTGCGCCACTCCCATGAAATACTCATCCCAGGTGATATAACCGTCTCTCTTCAAAGCTCTTATCCTCCTGTCTTTGTTACTTATCAATACCCGTCTATTTTAGCCTACTATACTGCTTACGGCAAGGTACGAAGAGCCCGCTGCAAAGGCAAGGTTATAACCTCCGCTTATGCCGTCAACATCTGTGTTCTCACCGACAATATAGAGGTTTGGGACTATCCTGGAACCATATGTCTTGCGGTCTATCTCTGACAGATCCACGCCTCCCCTCGTACAGTAAGCGGAAGCCATGTCAGGCACCTTTGTGATCTCAAACCTGTACTCCCTGAGTTTCCTTAGAACATCCTTGCGCACTGATGCGCTTACGTCACTGCATTTCGATGTGGTATCCGTACATATCATCTCAGCTAAGCTTCTCGGTACAAAGTCCGCCGTCACGTTGACGAACAGCGATCTGGAGTGTTCAGCCATCTTTGTTAGCAGGACCTGATCGGTAACATCACGGGCGAAGTCTGCGCATATATGGACGTCCCCGTTTATGCGGTGCGGGATCTCTCTTGCAAGCTCCATCGCAGCAGGGCCTGACAATCCCTTATGCGTAAACAGCAGGTCACCTGATGTTGAAGCAGTCTTTTTGCCATTTACGAACAGGGACAGGACAACATCTCTTACAGTCACTCCCGACAGCCTGGTAACGATCTCATCGTCCGAAGGGATCATGGCAAGCGCCGGCCTAGGGGCAACTATGGTATGTCCCAGGGAAGACGCGAGGGCAAAGCCTGAACCGTCAGATCCTGTCATGGGGTAGCTCTTCCCTCCCGCTGCCAGTATGAGACTATCAGAAGTCACTTTCCTCCCGTCCTCAGAAGTTACCGTAAAACCGTTCTCATCTGCTGTTACGGAAGTACAGCAAAACCCGGTAAGGATGTTATCCATGCCTATGTAACTTACCATCCTGTCCCTGACATCAGAGGCCTTATCAGACACCGGAAAGACCCTGTCATTCTCCTCTGTCTTGAGCTTAAGTCCAAGTTCTCCGGTAATAAAATCCATGCAGTCCTCAGGGGTAAATCTCCGGAGTGCAGGATACACAAATCTTGATGCTTCATGGTATCCGGAAGACAGTATCCGGGGCTCTTTGTTATTCGTGATATTGCACCGCCCGTGGCCGGTTATCAGGAGCTTTTTGCCGCACTCTTCATTGCGCTCGAGGATCACAAATCCCGCACCTGCCTTCTTGAGGAAACACCCCGCAAAAAGGCCCGCAGCGCCGCCACCGATCACAACCGTCTTAGCCATACAGAAATACTCCGGATCAACTGTTTTTTCACCTCAAGATTATAACCGAACCGGCAGCTATGTGTCATCTGTATTACACATTTGTAAAATAGGGGTCACACAACATTGGTATACTTTTATAAATAAAGAAAAACAGGAGGAAGATCATGCTCGCTATCGTCTATCTGATAATTACGGCTGTGTTCGGCTTGACTTTGGTAAATCTTGCTGTGCCCGATGTAAGACGTCTTTTTGTTGCATGCGCACCTTCCAAAGATATAGTAGCCTTCATTCCAAATACACTGTTCACTGTTCCGGCAGGCGTCCTCGTCGGCGTTATCGTTACGGGGTTCATAAACTACTACAGCATACTCGGGCTGTCTTATTTCGTTGACAGCGGTGCTCTCTGCAAGAGGATCGGCATGATAATCACTTTCGCGGTGCTCCTCTGGCTGACACTTACGAACCTGATCATAATCAACAAGAGGAGGATGAAGAGGATCATCAATCCTTCCCTAGAAGAAATCCCCCCTCATAAGTATACGGTCGGCGGAACTGTGTTCTATGGCCTGTTCATAGCACTCATCACTGCTGCCGTCACATTCCTCATGCTCTACACTTACAGGGCTTCGAACGGGGAACTTAACGCAGGGTTCTCAACATTCTCGGATCTCGCGCCCCATACGGCGATGGTATCTTCCTTCTCGAAAGGTTTTAATTTCCCGACACAGTACATGCACTTCTCAGGTGACGGGATCCAGTATCATTTCCTGTTCTATTTCTTCGCAGGCATGCTCAACTACGGCGGTCTTCCGATCGATGTATCGCTCAACGTTCTCAGCATCGTTACGATGGTATCAGCGCTCATCCTCCTGAGCCTCCTCGCATTCCTCCTGTCAGGCAGGAGATTTGCATTTGTGACTGCACCTGTCCTCGTACTGTTCAGGAGCGCATGGAATGTATTCGATCACATCCTCGTTCTCCTCAAGTCCGAGACACTCAGCGAAGCAATAAAAGATGTTGCGGAATTCGAAGCATGGTACGAGGTAACGCCCTATGATTCATGGGGCATCTGGGCTATAAACGTATAT
>Ga0247608_10000823_pt1 | contig 46917 bp, 58 predicted proteins | sample 176DNAGHGlowgp2_FD_193490 | JGI IMG/M metagenome (GOLD analysis project Ga0247608, IMG submission 193490) | Sheep rumen microbial communities from Palmerston North, Manawatu-Wanganui, New Zealand - 1766 DNA GHGlow gp2 | ecosystem: Host-associated > Mammals > Digestive system > Stomach > Rumen ...
TGGTGATGGTTGTCTTGAAATTGTGAGTGATGATTTTGAAACAACTATTGCTAAATGCTTGATTATACATCCTTTTTCAAAAGAATTTTATACCAATGAAGAATTTTATGTTCAAGTACCAAATGCACGTTCAATTTTAAAATATATTTCTGAATTTGAATTAAATAAAACCTTTTTACCTGAAATATTAGGAAGTTTCCAAAAGCTTTTATTAAATGAAACATATGATAGTATTCAGCGTATTAAAGATACACGTAGTATAAATCGTGTTAGTTCAGATCAAATTACTAACTTGATTAGCTTTTTAGGTCTTAATGTAAATGTAACTAACATTAGTCTTGAACGTAAACATGCTTTATTAGAAGAATTAACAAACTTTTATGATATAGTTGGTACACGTACATCTTATGAATTTTATAATACTTTAACAACATCAGGAAGTATTTCAAATTTATTCCAATTATTTACTCCAATTAAAGATCTTACAATAAATGATGAATATGGTCCTGCTAAAAGATATGTAACATTTAAAACCGCTGAAGAATTGGGTGCAGTTACAAAAACTAGATATGAATATCCTATGCATGATTTAGGACAAGTTAGTGAATTAGCTGAAGTCACAGATTCATTTACAAATAAACCTAGATCACGCGGAAAATATCCTAATATGGAAATACCTCCGATCATTAAAACAAGTGTAACAGGTAATTTAAGTCAAAGACCTGTAACATATGTATTTGGTAAAATTGGAATAGATGATACAACAGGTACTATATTTAGTGATAAAAATAAAATAGTCGGTTATATTGAAGATTATGATAGTACAGAATTAAATAAAAATATAAACAAAAACATATTAAGTCCAACAGATACCTTATTAGGTGTTGTTGATAGCATAATAGTTATAAATACTGATACTGAATCATATAATATGGTTACTATAGAAGCAAAAGTAACTTTAACAGCAAATGATTATACAATCCAGCCTACACCTGGACCAAATCAACCTCAAATAGATTTTGGTTTAGTAGATGAGCCATTTATAAGTATATATGATTTTGGTAGTGTTGATGATATAATTAAAGGAAAATGGATACAATGGACAGAATGGGATAGACCTAAAAAATGGCATCCAACAAATCACGTAGAAGTTAATGTAAAAATACCTCCTGATGCAAGTTATGAAGACTTTATGGCCGAATTCAAAAAAACTTTTTATGATATCGCCAGCGCGGTTCTATATATACATAGTATAGTTGAGGTATATGAGTTCGGTAATGCTAATTCTCTAAATGCAGGTGGTATGCCTCTTTTCGACTTAACTACCGCTCCAGTTTATTATGAAATGTCATATACATTTACAAATGACCCAGCTCGTCAGGATTATAGATATTAAAAGGAAAAGGTATAATATATGTTAGTAGATAGAAGTAAATTAGTACAATATTCGATTGCTAGTGATCTATGGTTTAGTAGACGTTCTGGTGAAGGCAATCCCATAAGCCGTAATGAATTTTTTAATAGAAATCCGGCTCGCTTAACTACAGCTTTATATTGTGCTATTGGTAGTGATGCTGCTGGCTGGGAATTAGAAATGTTTAATGGAGTTAACTGGGTTGTAATTACACCAGATACAACCTATACTCTTATTATTACAAATAATGGTTTAAAAGCTTTGAGTAATATTAAACGTGGAGGAATGCAATTATATTTCTCAGGCTTAAAAATTATTAATAACACTGTATTAAATCCAGCCTCTCCTATTATTACTTGGACAGATAATAATTTATTAGAAGCAGGTGAAGTTGTATTCGCTTGTGGTTGTACTGGTACAAATATAGAAGCTCCAGATGGTGAATTATACTTAAATAAAATTTTAAGTTGGCGTTATAATGATTCTTCAGGTGGTTTACAATATATTGTAAGTTTACCTGCTGAAGGTTATGGCTCAGAAGCGGATGATGGTTCAACAGACTGGGAAATCGGTGCTATTGGTTTATATGTAAAAGATCCAACTGATAATGCCACGGATGTATTATTTGCAGTTGCTACATTACCTGAAGTTGTTATAAAACACGCAACAACAACTAAACGTGTTGGTAGTTCACTTAAATTATATTTTAATACTATTTTGACTAACTTAGGTATTGTAGCTAATGTTGATGTAATGAAAGAGGCAGACGTTAGTTTACCAGAAGTAGCCAATGAAACGTTATTATTATATTCACCAGATGATGCTAAGAAAAAGCCATATAATTGTTATATAATTGATAATTATAATGGTACTAATACTCCAGCTATTGCAGTACAAAGAAAAACAACTCCAGCTACAATGGCTGAATATAATGTAAATAATGATTGGGTATTATTTACACCTACAGATACATCAATGAATTTTGATCCAAATGCTTTTGATAGTAATGTTAGAAACTATGATTTAGTATATTGGGATAGTGCAGCAAATAAATATAAAAAAGCTCAAGGTATAAATTTACCTACACAATCAGGGGCTGTAAATAATAAGCAACCTATAGGCTTACGTGTAGGTAACTCTATTATATCTACTGGTATAGTTGTTAATACTACAGAAGCATATCAATATACTGTAACATTATCAGCTGGAGGTGCTAATTATGCGGCTGGCGATGAATTACTTATTCCAGGCGTTAGTAACTTAGTCTTTAAAGTTGCAGTATTAAGTGTAAATGCTAATGGAGCTATAGAACGATTTCAATTTATTAATCCTACAATTGGTGATATAGCTATACCAGATGGTGTAATTATATTAAATGCTATATATGATCCACATTCTCAAATTCCTAGAGATGGTACAGGTGCTAGATTTACAGTTACTTCAACGCTGCAACCAAAATATCAATGGAATTTCCCATCTACTATGTGGAATAAGCCTATTTATTGTGATACAAGTGCACATCCTGGACAGATTACTGCAACAGAAACTGATTCCATGGTTGGTTGGTGTTTAGGTAAAAATATAATTCAATTAGGTTTAGACCTTCGCAGTGAAGCAACCACTGATAGATGTGGTATAATGCAATTTGCTACAGATGATCAAGTAAGACGTGTTTCAGCTAATGAGGGAGTTTCTACAAGAAGAGCTGTATGTCCAAAATATTTGAAAAACAATTACTTACAAATTTCTAAACCTAATGCTACTGGTACTTATACAAGTGGGGATGGTTCAAGCTTAAATACACCAATTTTAGTTGATACATTTGTTAAATTTAATCAAATAGTATTAGGCAAGCATGCAAAATCTCCATATGATAGCACATCTTCAAATCCGAATGTTACTAATGCAGATTTAGACTTTTATGGCTGTTCATATCGTGCATGGTATGCAGATATCGCTGAATTTTATGAATCAGATGAATTATATGAACCTGGTACTTTGGTTTATTTTGGTGGTGCAAAAGAAATAACTATAGCTAGTGAAGAATGTGAGGCAATTATTTCTACAAAACCTGGTTTTCAATTAGGTAATAAGCTCAGTGATTTACATTTACCAGTGGCTTTAGTTGGTAGAGTTCCTGTTAGATTTGATGGTAACTGTATGCCTAAAACTGGTGATAAAATATATTTATCAAAAATTAAAAAAGGTTGTGCATCAACTGTGCCAAATGGTAAATGTTTAGGAAAAATTATAGAAAAGAAAATTGGTACTTCTAAACTTATTGAATGTATTGTTAGAATAGATTTTTAGGAAAAAATGAAGGAAATTAAAAATGGCTTCGATATCTGAAACAACTGCCGTATCTCTTCGTAAAGGCTCTACAGCTTCAAATTTAAACTTTACCGGAACGTTAGGTGAAGTAGTTGCTGATTTGGGCATTGATGCTAGTGGTACAGATATAAATACAACATTACGCTTACATAACGGTGTAAATTCCGGTGGTATACCATTAGCTCGTGCTGATATGGCTAATATCGAAACTAGTGCTTTAGCTCAAAATAGAAGATTATTTGGTGATAAAAATTTAGCCTATGCTGATTTAAGTAATTTTGAAACAACAGAAGACCCAGATGTTATAGCAGTTATAAAAGAAGCTTTTGATGAATATGGTTTAGCTACTGATGAAGATATTGCTCGTTTAGATGAAGATAAAGCTAATAAAACCATGGATAATGTTGATACAGCTTCACTCGCTACAGGTGAAGGCGAGACAGGTAAACATTCTGGTAAAAATTTAGCTTACGCTGATGGCTCTAATATTAATACTAAATATTTTGCAAATGAAACATATCGTACTGGCTTAGATGGTGATAATGCTTTAGCTTATGCTAACTTAAGTAATATAGATACAACAAATCTAATATTAGATGAAACTACACGCCCGGGTACAGTAAGTGGTCCTGTTTTAGCACGTGTTGATATGACAAATATTAGTGAGATTGATCTTAAAAATAAATTAGATACTGTATCTGTAGAATATAATACTAATAAAGTTACATCAATAGATCCAAATTCATCATCAACTTCTACTGAGTATCCTACAACTGGAGCTACTATAGAATATGTAGCTAATGAATTAGATAAATTAGACTATATGAACCCTAATTTTGATAATGCTTCTACCTGGGATCCATTATATGCTAAAGTTGGTGAACCAATTATCTATAATACTGATATAGATAATTTTACAGCTCAGGGTGATAGTTTTGATGAAAAACAATATGTAGTATATCAGATAGATGATAAACCAGAAACTACTATTGAATTACCAGCAATTATTCCTACAAATAAGGTTTTAAGTGGACCAGTTAATCTTAAAATGGCTGTTTATAGCTTGACTCCTGCTCCTTATAAAAATCCATATACTGTTAGATTATGGCCAGAATACGGTACTACTCAATTAGAAAATCAAGAAATAACATTTATAAATAATATGGGTAGTACTGTAGTAGCCAATTTAGAATGTACACCACATCCTACTTTAACTAATCCACAAGTATATCATTATTGTGTTGCTGTAGCTGGTGATGAGGCTTTTGGTCCTGATGGTACTCCAGAAACAAGTAGTGGATGGAATTGTAATGATAGTAAAAATATAAACGATATTCCGTCTTATCCAAATATAAATGGAATCTTAGTTACACCTGTATTAACAGTATTAATAGATACCGTAGCAAGTGGTAAAATAAGTAAATTTACTTTTAATCCAGAAGATTCTAATGTAGAAATTAGCCCAGAAAGTCCAGAATCTTTAATATTTGGACATCCGTTTAAAGTTAAAATTGAATCAAGTGAGGATGATCCAGAAGAAAAATATGCAACGGCTATTATAGAATCTGGAACTGATGCTACATTTAATTTAAGTACAATTCTTGATGAAAATTTACCTATAATCGGTGGTGCATCATTATTAAAAAATTCATTAAATAATTTACCAGGTATGACTATAACTGATATATTAGAAAATGATAATGCCGCTTGGACTATAAATAAAACAAAGCCAACACCTTCACATAAATTAAATACAATTGATTCAAGTGAAGATGTAAGATTAGCCACCATTAAACAAGTTTGGGAGGCAGCCGTTAAAGCCTCTGAAGTAACATTTAAAAAATGGTCATAAAATGGTCCAGAATTAACAAATTTATAAAAAATAATAGATTATAAGTAAAAATAAAAAGAGCTCACTCTACGGTCAAAAAATGAGCTCTTTTTTATATTATTTAATTTTATTTTTAGTCTATTTCATTTAGAAGTTGATTTGTAATATTATTTTGAGCTTTTTCAGCAGCATCTTGTTTTTGATAGCATATAATTATTTCTGTAAAGCTTTTTGATCCATCTAAACAAGCATAATCATAATTTGTTTGAATAAATTTATTCGTAGAAATAACATGTGTTTTTTGTATAGTACATCCTACAACTGGAGTAATAAGAAGTATAAACCAGAAAAGAATGATTATAATTTTACATATAAATTTAATACTTTTATACATTTTTTCTAAAATACTCCAAAAGTTGTTTAGATGGTTTAACATCACCACATGAATCAGCAGGAATATTTTTAAGTTTTTCCTTATATTTATCTTCTACTTCTTTAATTTGTTCGTTTTTTTGATTATTATATTCAACAAGTTTTAAATTATCTAATTGTAAAGCTTCAATAGTTGCATTAGCATGTACTAATTCAGCAGATTTTTTATCTAACTTATCTGATGTTCTTGACCACATAAAACCACAAAAACACATTCCTATAAAGAAGATAAGAATAAAAATATATGGAATATAAGATTTGTTAATTGACATCATATTATTTTCCTACTTTTTTAAGACTATATTATAGAACTAAAAAAATTAAAAAGAAAAAACCGCCTATAAAGACGGTTTGATTGACTCGAATTTTTATTATATCATTTAATTTTACGCTTATGTGGTTTTTTTGCTTTTTCTTCAATTTTTATTTCATGGCCAATAGCTGAAGATGTAATATGTAATAAAACTGCCTTAAAAATACCAGTAAAATAATCTAAAATAGATACACCAACAACTCCACTCACACCTGCACAAGCAAGTACCCAATTTTTGTGTTCAAAATCAGGTAAAAAAAGTCCAATAATTATTCCAGAAAATGAAGCAGTAACTAAGGTAGATATAAATCTTTTTAGATTAAAGCAAGATTCAAAATTAGATAATTCACGAGCTATGCCTCCTAAACAGCTTAAAATAGCACACATAAATATTGCTAAATATTCTGGCTCATGTCCTGTATTATTATTTTCTAACATTTCATTTCTTGTCCTTCTTTTTGATTAGACATGCGCCACAGCATTTATATTTCCAAAATCCTACCAATGCCCAATTAAGAATCGCTGTGATTAGAAGCATAAGACCAACTGCTATTTCAAGCTCTTTATCTACGGGTTCTTTTGGATAGTTAGTTACACCTGTTATGACTAATAAATTTTTACCTTTTACTGTAAAGTGTCTAAATTCCCATATAATTTTACTTTGATTAGGCTCTTTAGTTACAAATGATCCATGTTTATTTTTAGCTATGCAATCTCTTATTTCTTTTGATTCATGTGGATGTTTTTTAAGTAAAAATGGACAATTTGCCGAATGATAAATTTCTGCTTTGGAATTTGGAATAAAAGCATCTGATTCATCATAGAGCATATATGTATATGTATTATCGAAAGTATCGAGAGTTAATATTGAATTTTTTACGTCTTTAAAAGTAGATAAACTTTCTGTTAATGTTATTAATTGCTTTTTTTCACTTATTTGTCTAATTAAATCACGATCATATAATCTTTCAAATAAATTAATAAAATAAAATATACCAATGGTAACAATAATTAAAGGAAAAAGCCATATAAACCTTTTCGCAGTGGTTTTAAATTTAGATTCTTCCATCCCGAATAGTCCTACAAAACAAAGCTCTATATTATATTTTCCCTAATCTTTCTTATTCATTAGAACTTTATCGTAAGCATAGCTTTTTCTAAAACTAAATTATTTTTTTAAATATAAAAAGACCCAGAAATTAATCAGGGTCTTATTCTTGGTTTTAATATTTTGAGAGAATAAAATTTTACTTATTCAGATTTTTCTTCTAAAGCATCAATTTCAGCTTGAACTTCGTTAATTTGGTCACGAAGGGCTTGACGAGTTGTTCTAACTTCAGCATATTCTTCTTCAGTCAAGGCTCCATCTACAAATTTTAAGCATTTATAATCAGTAGCTTGTAATTCCCCTTTTAATTGCCATAATCTTTGATTAAGTAAATCTTTTTCTGTTGGTACATATGGTTCAGGTTCAAGATCCTTTTTCTTCTCAATATAACTCCATTCGCCAGTTTCTTTATCGAATTTTCTGTTAAAGCCTTCTTTTTCTTCAGGAGGCATTGTCCAAGTACAATTACCAGGAAGCAACCATACATCTTCACCCTTTAATTTACTTTCTAAAGGATCTTTTTGACAAGTAGATTCACCTTCATAAATACCATCATCTTTATATCTATATGCTAGCATGTTATTATATATCCTTCTTCAAAAATTTTTAATATATTTTGTAATATTACAGATATATAGAACTAGAAAAAGACTTATTTATTATAAAAATTATGGAGCCAATTTAATGACTCCATAATTTATTTTTTTTATTAATTAAGTATTATTAGTTAGATGTTGTAACTGTAACACTTGTATCAGCACCCATTACATTACTATGAATGATAATAAATTCACTCGTATATGTAGGATACAAATAAATATCAACCATCAATTGATTACGAGCAATTACATCTGGTGTATTATTTGAAGTATCACAAACAACTCTATAAGCTTGAATACCTTCAGCAGATAAAATTTGATCTAAGAAAGCATTAAATTGTAATGTAATTTGCATTCTTTCATAAGATGTATTATTTTCGAATACATGCCATTGAGCAGCATCACGTAATACTGTTTCAATATAAATTACAGTACGAGCAACATTAATACGATCTAAAGCAGAAGGCTTTTGCTGTAATGTTCTTTGACCCCAGTTGGCATAACCAGAAGCTACACTACGAATTAAGCAGTTAATTTGATAATCTGTATACAAATTACCGCCATAGGTTTCATCATAGTATTGAGTCAAACCAGTAGGGGAAACTGTAGCGGAACCGATAATACCACGATTCAAGCCAGCTGGAGCTTGCCAAGGTTCATAAGCACCCATAATTTTAGCAATATATGCAGATGGGCACATAATGAAATTTGCACGACCTTGAACTGAATCATATGTCTTAACCCAAGGAGAAGATAATGCAGCACGATAGGTATTCATACCTTGAATATTCTTTCTCCAATCAGTAGCATCTTCATAAGCCGTTTCTGTCATAGGAATGTCAAATAAACAGAAGCAGTCACGACGAGCTTCGGCAATTTCTAACATTTTTTCTTGGTAAGAGGTATTATTCTTTAATACATAACCAGAGTTTAATAACAATGAAACTGATGTTTGAGAACGATCACGGAATAATTCCCAAGCTTCACATAATTTACTATATTTAGCTGCAACATCTTTAAAGTTACCAGATTTACCACCATTTAAAGCAACATTAGAAATTTCAGCTGGAACTATAGCTACATCTGGATCTTCTTTTTCATGATTCTTATTTACAAATACTTGAATATATTTAGAAGAGTCATTAATTACATCTTCAACATACGTAGAATTACCATAAGCATCCTGAGCTTGATATAATGTGCAATAAGGGAATGTTTCCAATACACTCATTACACGGCCAACTTTTTCAGATACTGTTACTGAGAAAGTTGTTTCATTATCAAATGGATATAAACCTATACGAGCATTTGTATCACCAGCAGTTGTTTCTTCAGATGGAACTACATATGTAATAGCCGCAGTTTCAGGATTACCTTCTTCATCATCAGAAATAGAAATTGTTTTAATAACAAATGTACCATTTAAGGCTTTATTAGCCATTCTACTAACTGCAATTTTATCACCTGGAACAGAATCAACAAATTCAGAAGCTTCAACAAATACAGTAACTTTTGTAACAACAACTCCAGATTCTTCTTCTGTTTCTAACACAGTAGAATTTGGAGTAGTTACAGGATATGCTTTATTTTCATTTATTGTAGTATCTGCAATAGAAACATAAAATTTACGATCATTAGGATCATTTGCAATTACCATAAAAGCTGAATCATAATCATCTTCATCAAATAAACCTGCATCTAAGCCGGCTTCACGAGCAGTTTGAGCAGCTTTAATTTCTTCATAGAAATAACCATCAGAAACTGGAGCACGTTCTGTAGATTTATCTGTCATAAAATCGGCAGCAGCCCATTTAGCATTATCACTACGATCTGAATCATCTGCGTTACCAGTATTAACAACACGAACAAAATAGTGTTGATTAATTGTTTCAGCCGCAACTGCTAATGAATAGCCTGCATAACCATATTTTGAACTCAACTTACCAAATCTATCAGTATAATCTTGTAAAGTTGATAACAAGATTGGTTTAAAAACTGGACCATATTCTGCTTCACCAACATAAGCTGCAGTGGTTACATTATTATTAGAAACAATGCCACTGAAGTCACGAATCGAAGCATATACACCAGGAAATTTATATGTAGCCATTATTAGTACTTCCTCTATAAAAGTTTATTAACGTTAATATCTTTTTATTAGAACTTTTTAAGCGAGTATAACAAATGGACAATCCAATTATACCACTTTACAAATTCTCTGTATGTAAAGAACTCAATAAAATTTGGATTGTTTAGCATTTATATATTAAAAACTATATAATCAGTCTAATTCAAATATACTTTTATTCGGAAACATCCTATCTAAAAATTTATTTATTTTAGGAAAACGTAAACTATTCCCAATTACATCATCAAATACACTTATCCAGTTTTCACGTAAAAATGAATCATTTAAATCAAAATTTAATGTGACTTTTACATCTTTAATTTTACGTGGAAAACCTAATTCACGATTAGGATATAAATTTTTATAAATAGAGCGTTTATGTAATACCTTTGAAGTTTCTAAAAATTCAACTATTTCTGGCAATTCAATAAATTCCAAAAATTCTTTTTTATCAACTATCATTGGAGCATGTACTTCATAATTATAATCAGTTAATGTATGTAATTTTTTTAATAATTCTGTATCTGAAATAAAACCAGTTTGCCATCTTGATAATTTTCTACGTTTACTCCATTTTTCAGCCTCAGCAGATATAGTACCCAAACAAATATTTAAACTTTCTTCCCAATTATGAATTGGACGTAAAGCTATAAAATCATCATTCATTAAAACAAATTTGTTAGAAATACCATCTGTTTTACAAGCTGTTTTCCAATTAAGTGTACTATTTTGCCATTTATTACCTTTTTGTTCGGTTTCAACATATTCTACATTTGTTAACCATTCTGGTTTATATCCTATAATCCAAATTTTTCTATAGGTACAAAATTTTTCAACTGAACGTAAAGACATACGTAAGTCTGGATTATAATCAGATTTTTTGAGAATATATACTAAATCATAATTCTTATCGCTATCTACAATAGTATTATCTAATTCTTGATTTATTAAACTTTCACCAAGTTGTGTTATTGTAGCGCGAGCTTTCATTATTTCTGCTCTTCTAGCTAAAGCTTTTATTATATTTGAAGCTTCATACATTAGTATTCTCCTTTCTATTATTTTTTTTAATTTTCTGTATTATAATTCATTTTTTTCAATTCGGCAATTAGTTGTTTTACACCGTCATAAGCTGCATGTGTAGAAAAACTATTTAACATATCTTCTAAAGTATTTATATCGTATGAAATATCATTATTAAATTCTTTATTTATTACTGGATTTGGACTATCAGCTATGGCCTGTTCAATTTCAGCTATTTCATTGATATCAAAAGCATAAAGTTTAGCCAATTTTAACATACCTGTATCAACTTCTTCTGAAGTTAATTCTTTTTTATCATTTGGATCTAATAATTTAAGCATTTCATTATATTGTTCAGTAGTCATTTCATAGCGTTGAGCTATTATTTGAGCTATTTCATATGAATCATACATACGATCTTTTTCTACTTCTTCTTGTATTGTAGATTCTGTTAATTCTGTACTTTCTTTAACTTCTTTTGAAGTTTCCGAGTTATCTTCACCGGTTTCAGCTTCTTCTTCACCATCAGCATAAGCATCTTTTATTGTATCTACTTGAGATAATCCAGTATTTAATTGAGCCAAATGTTTAATTTCTTCATTTTTTATATCTATTAACATATCATGAAATAAATCAACTAAACTCTTAGTGGTTACATGAGGTTCAATTGATAAAATCTGATCATATTCAACAATAGCTCCACTTTCACTAGCCACTGCTTTTATTATAGCTTGTTTATATTGCTCATCATATGATAAATCAACACTATTTGTTTCGAGAGGATTAATTTCAGCCTCATTTAAAACTTTCTTTTTGGGAATAAATTTCATTGTATATCTCTTTAAATAAATTTATAATATATAGAACTAACTTAATAAAAAATCCTCAACCAAAGTCGAGGATTTAATACATTTATCGATATATTCTAAGCAATTATCTAGCTAATGGGAATGAATCACTTACTTTATTTACTTTATAAGTATCATTATCTAATTCGAGTAATACATTTTCTACTTGAATTTTCTTAGGTAATTTATTTTTATCAATTTGGCTTACTTTATAGGCATTATTTTTTTGTTCATCGTATACTTGATCTACATGTATAGCCTCAGAGCCTTCACCTATTTTATTTTTTAATGCTTTTACAACATCAGAAACACTAATACGCGTATCAGGTACAAAATCTAGCGGACCAGCATAATTACTTGATTCAGCCAAAATTTTCTTTGTTACATTTTCTCGTAAATAATCAATACAAGTTTTGCCACCTAAAATTTTATCAATGATTTTAGAAACACTGGATTCACCGAATTCTAAAATGTGTAATTCATTTTCTTTACAATTTTCATCATCACAATGAGAATCAGCCGAAATATCTACTAAATCATTCATAATATTATTAACAGTACCTAATAAAGAATTGTCACCACTATTATTTGGCTGATTAGTAGCTTTTCCTTCAAAATCTGTATCGTTTGACATACAAGCAGCATTAACTAAATTTTCTTTATTTGTAATTTCTTCTGGTGAAAATTCACCTGGATTAGTATTTGCCATACCCATATCATTAAAAGATTGAGCAGCATTAGACTGAATCATATCTTGACTACTTTCTAAGCCTTCATTTAAAGCTTTTTGCATAGCAGTCGTTAATTTTTCTTCCAAACTCATATTGATTTTCTTCCTATATCGATATAATGAAAAAATAAATTTACTTTATAACTAGAACTTACTATAATTTTAGATAAACTTTCCTACTTACTTGGTATAAATCCTGGACACAATGTTACTATTTTACCGTCTTTTGATTTTGCATACATAGCACATTTCGGCTTTCCATTTTTTATCCAATTACGACAAAGATTAATATGAAAATGTGAATAACAATTATTAGATTCAGCAAAATATTTGCATGAACAAGTTTTAAGATTTATATCTATAAAATGAGATTCAATCAAAGTACCGGATATTTTTTCTTCCACATTATATCCAACAATTTCATCATTAACAATTTTTTCTGAAATTAAATACATTGTTTTCCTTTGCTTTTATAAAACCATATTTTTTAGAACATTAAAAATATATAAATAATAATATAAAAAAGAGTCCTGAAAATAATCAAGACTCTTCTTATAAATTATCTATGAATTAACCAAAATAACGCTTGGAGAAACGATTTTCATCCCCTGTTTCAACAATAAAGTTATTAGTATCGGCAGATTCTTTGAATTCAGCTACAAATTTGCCATATTTGCTATCAAATACGCGTGAACATTCTTTTAAAGATCCACGATTAAAGGTAGAAACAATTAAACCAATTTTTTCTTCTTTAACACCAGCCTTTTCCAAAGATTCAACCATTGTCATATAATCCTTACCACTTTTGGCTGATTCTTCATATTTGCCTAAGCAAGATTCAACAGCAACTGCATCTTCATCTTCATCCCAGGACATATCTTCAACAGCCGGAATTGGAGAATCATCAAAAGAATCCATAGCAGTTTCATCTTCCCAAGAATTTTCAGGATAAATTTCACCAAAATCGGCTTCTGTATCATAAGCACCCATAACTTCACCAGCTTCTGTCAAAGCAATTTCACGCTTACCTGGTTTGATTGAACCTTTCAAAGCCGAAACACGAGAAGCAAATTCTTTATAATCATTATAGCTTTCTTTCTTAACAGCATCCGTTTTTAAAGAAGACATACGAATCGGAGAAGCAGATTCGTCAATAGCTACTGATTCACATTTTAATTTTTTACTTGCACGAATTACATTTTCAGCAAATTTACTATATTTATTTTCAACAGATTCTTTCTTTTCATCATCAACATCTACTTCAGCGACCTCGATATCTTCACCATCTGTATCACCGAGAGCGTCAACAACGTCTTCTACATCTTCACCATCTAAAACAGCATCAAGAGCTGGTTTTTGAACAAATTCAACATCAGATAATTCGTCAGCAGAACTTAATATTTCAGCAACTTTTTCAGCTACATCAGCATCAGAAATTACAACAACAGCTGCCGAACCATCGAGAACCAAGTTACCATCTTCGTCACCACCAACGTTAACCATTTCGCCCTTATTGAATTCAACATCGCCTTCGTCTGTTTCACAAATCAAATTTCTGGTTACAATCCAGTTTTTAGATTCTTTTAATTTGGCTAAAGCTACTCTAGCTGCCAAACGATTTAAATATTTAGCCATATTTATTTTTCCTTAAAATTTATTTTTTATTTGCATAACTAAAAACTAGAAAGTAAATGTAAACTAGATAAACTATGTAATTAGAACAATAAAAATTTTTAATTTATTATAATACGATTTGTTCTTCCATCATTTTTTACTGTTAAATTCATACGGATTGTCTCAATGAGAGCTGTAGGCAAAGGTTCATCAGTTATGCATGCCCATATATTTATATTAAAAGCTGTACCATAAATATAACCATGATCCTTTAATTTTTCGGCACTCTTAGGATATTTCTCTATATTTGGTATATCAAAAACAGTAAATATTTGATTTTCATTATTTAAAATAGTAGGAGAAGCATATTTCCACCAAATTTTAGCATCCCATACGCGTAACATTAATTTATCACGTATATATTGAATTTCATCTCTATTATCTGCTAAAATAACAGCCGAATATTTACCAGTAATTGCTTTACCTTTGAATATTGAAGTATTACCATTATTTATTGGCTTAATTTGATCTTCCGTAAACCAAATTGTTGTTTTTGGATTAGCTGGCTCAAATGGATCTGTTGATAATATTCTTCCATTTTTACTAATACTAAATAAAAATATACCATTCTCTTGCTTTATATCAGCAATAGTACCAGACATTCCCCTGTATTTGTCAAAAGTTTTAATAATGATTTCTTGTCCAATTTTTAAATCTTTTGGAGAATAAGGTATTTCAAATTCCCATTGAGCATCACGATTACCAGTGCCCCAAAAAACAGATTCAATATCTTCCTGAGTATATGCTAAAATAGGGTATGATATATCTACATCTTTTTGATTATTTACATTTTTACGTAATAAATATGTATCAAAAATTTCTTCAGTTGTTAAATCATCCACAAAAAATATACGAGATTTGTCCCATAAAAATTCATTTTCTTCTTTGGCTATGTTATCTTGCTCTCTGGACTTATTACGCGGATCAGCTATACGAATTTGATGCAATAAAATAGATTTCATAGCTATATCTATTTCATTTAAACTGCTATGAAATCTAGAATTAGAAGGTATATCTAATATAATATCCGGCATATTATTTCTCGTTATTTGTTATGTATATCATTTAGAACTTTTTCTCGAGGGTACTTTGTTATAAATCTAGACTTTGGCCAGCGTCCATAATCTAAAGCTATAAGTTTAAAATGATTATGGTATAAATAACGGCTAAAACCTTCTTCAAAATTAATAACAGTATATATCCATTTCAAAGTTAATTCTCTACCAACCTCTTCAGTTCTTCTGTTTATCCATTTCTTTTCAGTATCTGAAAATTTATATTTCTTTAACCATTTTTTGATATTTTTATTTTTTGCTGGTTTATAATTTTCTATAAATTTATCAATAAAATCATAAGTTTCTTTTTTACAAGTTATCCAATAACTTTGTAACATAAATTTTGATTTACACATACCATAAACTTTTTCTTCACAGTTATCAATTTCTATTAAAGCTTTTATAAAAGTTTGATTTGTGCATTTTGGAAAAACTATTGAGCTATTGACAAAAGTTATACTATCATAATCATTTAGTATATGTGTAAACTTTAAATATCTAAATCCACACATATAAGAATGTGCATCATATAAATTATGTCTAGATATTTGAATATATTTTACTTTTGGTAGCTTTTGTATATTTTTTATATAATTACAATCAGATATAAATAAAACATCACCTAATTTATTAAGAAGATTTATTTCATCTATAATATATTGTTTTATTTCATTTTTAAAATCATAATGAGCAAAAATAAAACATTTTTTCATAATTGAACCAATTTATAATATAAATCCATTTTTCTGTAAATAATTAACAAATTCCATTAAGTGAGCACAAAAACCCATTAAATTTTTTGGATTATTTGGTTTTCTATTAGTTTTTCTTACATAAAATGGAAATCTAGCACCTGTACCAACACCATGTAAACGATTAGCCTTATCAAATCTAAATCTATAATTTGGACAAGAGCATCTTCCCATTATTTCATTTTCACCTAAAGTCGGTTTTGGTTTAAAACCTTGCCTAATTTCTTCATCTGTTAAACCATCTTCTGGCCTAACATTTTTAAAAGTTAACATTACATTATATGTACCAAATTCAGTATGTGAACGAACTTTTCCATAAAAAGTAAGAGTACGTGTTCCTGCATAATATTGTAAATCTAAATCTTCAACCTTAGCATTTACAAGAACACTAGTTGGTGTTTTAGGACTAACTTTTGGAGTTGAACGTAATACCGCTCTATATATAGCCATTATTTAATTACTCGATAGATAAAGATTCTAAATTAGTAGTATTTAATTGTTGTGCAATCCAGTTTTCACATTCATCTAAAGTACGCCACTCTAAAACTTCATAACCTTGATTTACTAATACATTAGTCCAAGCTATTTGTTCTGGAGATTTTTTTCCTTTTTTCCACTTAAATTCAACAAAAGTACATTTGCCTTTATGAATTATTATTAAATCAGGAAAACCTTTACTTCCACCCATACGTGTCATATGCTGTTTATATATAGCTTTTCCTGCAATATCTTTTATAAATGATATAGCGTTAAAAACATCAGTACAACTACAAATCATATTATGACCACGTAATTTAGCCACACAAGCTTTTTGTAAATCATGTTCAGATTCAATTTCAAAAGGTTTTACTGCAATATTTTTGTATTTTGCACGAACATTTTTTGAAGATTGTCTTTGTTTTCTAGCGTAAGTCATTTATGATTCCTGATTATTTATATCTAATATACTATTAGCCAAAATAGCAATACTAACTTTAGCTTGTTCCCAAATCATTAAAGCATTTGATAAATATAATTTATTAGCGTTTTCTTTAGTAATTTGTAATTTTTTAATATATTCTGCTACATTATTTAAATATATAACTAAATCTGGATTATTCTCATAAAGCTTTTTATCAACACAATATTTATATAATGAAAATCCTTTTTCAATAATATCATTTAACATTTGTATAGAAGATTCTGTATGATTTATTCTTCCATCTTCAGCAATATACATATCGCAATATAAATTTATTTCATTTAAAATAATTTCAGAAAGTTCTACTGCTTTTTTCATATTAAATCTCCTTTTATTCCATAGTATCAAATATTCCAACTAGTCTATTAAAATTATTCATATTTGCATATTCAGCTATTACAGCACTTAAAACAATAGCTTTTTCTTTATCTACTACAATTTTATTATTTGTTTTAGTATTGGTTAAACAAAGTAATGTAGAATTACCATCAGGTTGAATTTCAACCAAAATATCTTGTAAAGTAATATCTTGAAAATGAATACTATTTACATTTTTTGGTTTTAATGCTTTTTTCTCGACTTTATGAAAAAGCCTTTTTAACTTTTGGAACATTTTTATCTCCTTTCTACTATTTATTTTATTAGAACAGGACTTAATTGATATTCTATATAATAAATTTTAACAATTTCGGAATAAAAAATGCCTATTTATAAAACAAATCAATTCTGGGATTATTTATTTAATGAACCATTAGGTATAATAAACGAAGCCCGCAAAATATTAACTAAAAAGGATTATAATTTTGATACAAAAAGTTATGACATATCACAATATTATCAAAATATTTCGTCTATTGAAATAGAATATTGTTTATATGATACTATACGTTTTCCTAGTGGTCTAACTCCTTGGTTAAGTAAAAAATTATCTCTTCCAATTGAAGATAAATTATATACTGAAAAAAAATGGACTTTTGATGAGGTATATAATGAATTTGTAAAAGTACATAAAATTAATTCAGATTTTGAAATATATGATTATCAAATAGAGGGTGTTTTAGCATCTCTTAATAATTTTAAAAGTTTAATAAATGCAAGTGTTGGTAGTGGAAAAACTTCAATTATGTCAATGGTTTGTAAGATCCTAAAAGATCAAAAAATATTAATTTTAAATGGAAATAATGTAATATTAAGTCAAATAGCTGAAAGATTAGAATCATTCGGCATTACAGACATTTCATGGAATCCAAGTAAAGAACCTGATTATACCAAACAAGTTGTTATTTTAAATATATCTAATTCAGATTCACGTTTAAATAGGCAAGATGAAAAATATATAAATTTTTTAAAAAACAATGTAAATACAATAATTTATGATGAAGCACATCATATTCAATCATTAACAGCTTTTGAACCTATATTTTATACCAATCCAGATAATCTAAAACACTTAATAGGTTATAGTGGTAGTCCTTTTCGTGAAAAAGATAATCCTTATAGTAATAAGGATGATTTTAGAACAATTGCTATTATTGGAGAACCAAATTTTAATTATGAAATGAAAGATGCTATTTCAAATGGTAATATAGCACAACCATATGGATATTTTATAAATTATAAAAATAAAGAATGTTTTGTTCCAGAAGCCTATAAAGATAATTATTATATGCAGTATAGAGCAAATATTACTTATAATAAAGCTAGAAATACAGCTGGATTTGAAATGTTAAAATTTTTAAATGCTAATAATATAAAAACTTTTATATCCATAAATAATTCAAAACAAGCACAGAAAAAAATGAAAGAATTAAAAATTATTGGAATAAATTCTCTTTTGATGTGTGGTAATGAAACCATATATGAATGGGTAAATGGGAAAAGAAAAGGCTTTGTGCTAGAAAAACGTAAAGGAAGTAAAAAAGAAATAGAAGAAGCATTAAATAATAAATATAATTTAGTATTTGGTACATCAGTATTAGATGAGGGTGTGAGTATAAATACTTTTCAAGCGGCTGTATTATTTTCTGCTGGAAAAACAGCTATTGCTGGAATACAAAGACTTGGACGTTCAAGTAGAAAAAGAAAAATAGGTAAAAATGTATCATTTGTAATAGATTTTAAAGATACGGGGGGATATCCAACTTTTGAAGAACACTATGAAAAACGTAAAAAAATGATGGTTGATTCTGGTGTAAAAATGTTTAATACTGTTTATGATTTTATGAATATGATAAAAGAAGTAGGTTTAGAAAATATAAGCTATTCAGAAAAATAATTAAGTAGAAATAATATATTTTATATATTCTAAAGAAAGTTAAGTGGAGGTAATGTAAATGGAAACATCATTCGAAAATGAATTTGGCTTGGACGTTCAAAAAAAATTTTTAAGTGTAATGATATATGATCCTAGTTGGACCGCTATTAATGGATTAGAAGTAGTTAAACCTGATTATTTCGAAAATAATTATTTACATAATATATGCAAATGGATTCATGATTATCATAAACAATATAAAACTGTACCAACTAAACTAGTATTATCAGAAAAAGTAAAAGATTTATATAATAATAACAAAATTCAAACACGTGAATATTATCGTTATATTGAAATATTAGATGAAATTTATCAAATAAGTGGCTCTGATGATTATGAATTTTTTAAAGAAAAAGTTGTAACTTTTGCCAGAGAAATGGCTTGGAAACATGCATTAAATGATGCCACAGGCATTTTAAAATCAGGTAATTATGAGGAGGCTTTAGAAAAATTTAAAGAAGTATTATCTATTGGTTTAGAAAAAGATTTAGGTTTAGATTTTTCTAAATTAACAGCAGATGAACTTATTAAGTTAGCAAGTGAATCCTATGATACTTCAAATATGGTAAGAACAGGTATAGCTGGATGGGATAAAGCACTTGGTGGGGGCTTTGTTCGTGATAATATTCATATTATTGCAGCTTCACCTGGTGGAGGTAAAAGTCGTACAATGGCCTTCTTAACTAAAAATGCCTTAATGGCTATGAAAAGAGTTATTTTTATTACTTTAGAATTAAGTGAAGTAGAAACTATGACAAATATTTATACATCTATCTCAGGATATACTATGTATGATATGTTAAAACCTGAAAATAGAGAAGACTTTAAACGTAAAGTTTCTATGTTTAAAAATACTTTTTCACAAAATTTATTAGTTAAATTTTTTAGACCAGGATGTGTTAATACAGATTCAATTCATAATTATATTCGTAAAGTAATACAAGAAAAACAAGAAGAAAATGGAATAGAATGGAAACCTGATATAATTTTTGTTGATTATATGGATAAATTATTACCAATACAGCGTATAAAAGGTAGTAGTTATGAAGACATGGGAGCCGTAGCAAATGATTTAAAAAACTTAGCTATTAGTTTTAGGTGTCCAGTTGTTAGTGGATCACAATTAGGTAGATATTCTTGGAACGTAACAGGAAATGATGTAGTAAGTATGGATTCAATTGCAGAATCTGCAGCTAAAGTACATTTAGCTCACTCGATGACAACTATAAATTCAAATCCAGAAGAAAAAGCATTAGGTAGAGCAAGATTTTTCTTAGCAAAATCAAGATCGGGTAATGTTAATTCAGTAGTTTGGGTTGAAAATAATTTAGCTAAATGTAATATTACAGAAATTGATGCTTGGGATCCAATAACTTTAACAGGTGGAGCTCAGTATAATATTAAATCTAGTAGCGGAAATAAAAAATAGAGTGAAATTAATCACTCTATTAGATATTTAACCGCTTAGACCATAAGATACTTGAGCTTTTCTTCTTGTTTTATTCAGTCCAACTATTTTTCACGGAAATTATATTTAAATATCTTTTTAATAGAACAGTAGTAAAAATTGCTTTACAAATATTAATTTTATATTTATAAAAAAATACAATTTAATATATTTTTGAAAGGAATTTAATATGAAAAAAATTTTAACAATTTTTGCTGTAATTTCAATGCTTTCTGGTTGTGGTGCAGAACAAATTGATACAGGTAATCGTGGCGTAGAAACTTCTTGGGGTAAGATTGTTTCAGCAGAACCAATGTCAGAAGGATTGTATTTTTATAATCTTATTGGTGGTGATATTATTGAATATGAATGCAAAACTCAATCTTTTGAAGTTAAAATGAGTACATACACAAAAGATATGCAAACTGCTGATTTAACTGTTACTATTAACTATAATCTTCAACCAGAAAATGTAGTTAAACTTCATAAAGAAATTGGAACATATTATAAAACAAAAGTCCTTGAACCAAAAATTTCTAATGCTATTAAAGATGTTGTTGGTCAATGGAATGCTGCACAATTAGTTTCAAGTAGAGATAAAGCAGCCGCTCAAATGACAGAAATTCTTTCTGAACAAGTTGCTAAAAACTATATTAATATTCAATCGGTTATGATTAATAATATTGATTATAGTGATGTTTTTGAAAATGCTATTGAAGCAAAAGTTGTTGCTACTCAAAAAGCCGAAGAAGCAAAAAATAAAACCATTCAAGTTGAAGAAGAAGCTAAACAAACTGTTTTAAAAGCTGAAGCAGAAGCTAAGGCTATGAAAATTAAAAGTGATGCTCTTGCACAAAATAAATCTCTTGTTGCATATGAAGCAGTACAGCGTTGGGATGGTAAATTGCCTCAATATATGTTAGGTGATTCAATGAATATGCTAATGAATGTAAAATAGGAAAAATTATGAATTTTTTTAATTTTGGATATCATAAAAAATATATACAATTACTTGATAATGTTATAAAAGTATTAGATAAAATTGAAAATTATTTACAAGATTCAACTTTAACTAATCATGAATTAAAGTTATTAGTAAAAATTTATGTAACCTTAAGCAAAAAAGATGCTGAGACCTTAGTAAAAATACATAAAAAAGCCCTTTTGGAAATAAAAGGATATAATAAACTAGTATTGGCTCATCGACGTAATGTATATATACCAATGATTGAAAAAGAATTAAAAAATTTAAATAAAAGTAAAACAAATGAAAAATAATTTAAGATTAACACAAAGTTTAGAAAATGATTATGAAGCTCAACTTTTAAATGATTTTTATAATCAAGAAAATGAGAATAAAAAAGAGAAATTAGAAAAAATTAAGGATAATTATAAACAAAAAAGATTACAATTATCTATAAAAAGATATACAAAAAATATTACAAGATAAGGAATAATTACATGCAATTTATTGGCGATACTCAACTTGATTATAATGATGTTTTAATTGTACCTCAAACAACTACTATTAATCATAGAGGCGAAGTAGAAATAGAAAGGCATTTTAAACAACTTGAATTAGATTTAGGTATGGGATATATTGAAGAATTTAAATGTTGTCCTATTATGAATGCTAATATGACTCAAACCGGTACATTTGAAATGGCCAAAAAATTAATAGAAAATAATATGATTGGTTGTATTCATAAATTTTATACGAAAGAAGAAATATTAGATTTTCTTAAAGATGATTCACCTTATAATAAAAAAACATTTTTTGTTACTATAGGTCTTAGAAATCAAGATGAAGAAATAGAAAAACTTGAATATATAGAATATACTAATTTTAAGCATTCTATTCTTATAGATGTTCCAAATGCCTATATTCCAGCTGTTGAAGAATTAGTTAAAAGGGTACGTAAAACATTTCCAAGTAGAATTATAGCAGTAGGTAATGTATGTACAGGTGATCGTACACAAGAATTAATTAAGGCTGGCGCAAATATTATTAAAGTTGGTATTGGTCCAAGTGCTGTTTGTCGTACTCGTCATACTACTGGTTGCGGTCGTCCTCAATTATCCGCTGTTATTGAATGTGCTAACGCTGCTCATCAAGTTGGTGGGTTAATTATTGCTGATGGTGGATTTACAATGCCTGGTGATTTATGTAAAGCCTTTGTGGCAGGAGCTGATATTTGTATGTCAGGTTCAATGTTTGCTGGATGTGATGAAGCAGCTGGTGAAGTAATAACAAAAGTATTTGAAACTAATGAATATGATAATGCTACTTGGGTTGATGAAAAAGGATTTTATCATAATACAATAGATGATCCAATAACTGATAACGGAATAATTTATGATTTGAATAAAAAAAGAATCGAAACAAAAAAATTTAAAGAATATTATGGAATGTCATCTTTTAGAGCACAATGTGAAAATTATGGCAAAAAAACTACAACTGGTACATCAGAAGGTGTTGAAAGTAAGTTAATTTTATATACTGGACCAGTTAAAGATACCATAAATAATATAAAAGGTGCTTTACGTAGTTGTGGCAGTTATATTGGTGCTAAAAATATTAAAAATTTTAGTCGTCAAGGTAGTTTTTATAAAGTAAATAGAATTCAATAATGAGGAAAATATGTCTGTTATTTTAATAAGATTTTTAATACTTTATATTCTAATCAATTGGATATGTTTAACTGTATTAATAGTTTGTAATAAAATACATACTAAAAATAAATTTATATTAATAATTTTATCGCCTTTATTAATTTTATCTAAAAATGGTAGAAAACAAATAATAAAATTATTTCAGGAAAAAAGATAAATGAAAGCTAGAAAATTAAAAGAAATTTTAAATACACAAAGACCAATACAAGAAATAGCTGATAAAATTTGTATTGGTAGTTATTATGTTACAGATTTAATTGCAATCAATAAAAAAACGTTAAAACTTACATATGCATTAGATACTTTTCATGAAGGACGTAAGGCTTTAAAAAGTAAAGAATTAGAAGATATTTGGGATAAATTAGAAAAAATGATTGAAGATAATTCAATTAAAGAAATAATAGATAATAATGATCCTATAGAAAATATGAAAGAATTTTATTACTTTGATTCAGTTAATAATAATATAATAAAAAGTTATACTGATAATCGTTGTTGGCCGAATGTAGATTATACTGGTAAATTAATTTATGATAATACATCATTTGATACTTATGATGAATGTAAAGAATATGCAATAAATGATTTAATAAAACAATTACATTATGTTCAAGATAGATTAAATAGACTAAATAAAGAATATATTAAGGATATAAATGCTATTAATGAGAATTTAATAAGTATTCAAAAAGCTTTAGAATATTATACATCGGAGAAATAAAATGAAACCACAAAATATGAAAACTATACATAGAGTAATTAGTACTTTTGGCGAGCGTAATCAAAAAATGCAAGCTCTTGAAGAATTAATGGAATTACAATCGGCTTTATTTGAAAATGTACATCGAGAAACTGATAATCGTAAAAATATTATTGAGGAAGTAGCAGATGTTGAAGTTATGCTTGCTCAAATTAAAGAAATTTTTAACATAAAACCTCAAGAAATAGAAGAAGTACAGGACTATAAATTGAATAGATTAGAGCATACTATAGATAAATATTTAATGAAACACGAAAACGTTAATAATAAAAATGAAATTCATATAGACAGAGAAACATCAAACGGTAAGTAATTTTGTATAATATTTAAAATTTCAATAGAATAACTATTCGGTTCTATACTATATAGTTATTCTATTGGAGGGTTTATGCAAGACGAAATTTGGTATGAATCAAAAGAATTTATAGATAAAGTTTTTAATGAAAAATGGAAATATTTAATTTTTTCAATAACCGAATGTACAGAAGAAACTTTAAATAAAAAATGTGAATTTATTTTAAAATGTCAAGCTGTCGAATGGAAACCTTTAATTCAAATATATAAAAGAAATGTACATATGTACGAAAAATTGTTTTATATAGAAAAATAATTGCTTTACTTTTTAATTATAAATATATATAATTTATATATAAATGAAAGGAAAGTAATGAGAACATTAATTATATTAAGAGGTGCTCCAGCATCAGGTAAATCTTCTTGGATTAAAGATCACTGTTTACAAAATTATACTTTATCATCTGATGATTTACGATTATTATTTCAATCACCCACTACAAGTTTAGATGGTCATTTAACTATTTCTTCAAAAAATGATAATCAAGTTTGGAAATTTTTATATCAACTTCTAGAAGATAAAATGTGTAGAGGTGAGTTTGTAATAGTTGATGCTACTCATTATACAAATAAATCTATGTCTAAATATAAAGAATTAATTAATAAATATAGATATAGAGCATATTATGTAGATTTTTCCGAAGGATTATCATTAGAAGAGCATCTTGAGCGTAATCGTAAAAGAGAGTATCTTAAGCAGGTTCCTGATGAAGTAATTATCAAAATGTATAATCAACTTCAAAATCAGGAATTACCATCTTCTACATTTAAAAAATTAACTCAAGAAGAGGCTGGTTATATAACATCATTATATAACAATGAATATAATAATCTTAAAATTGATTTAACTAATCAATATGACAATATTGTTATATTTGGTGATATTCATGGTTGTTATAATCCTATTAAAGATTATTTTACTAAACATCCTTATAATGAAAAAACGTGTTATTATTGTATTGGTGATTTACTTGATCGTGGATTACAAAATAAAGAAGTTTTAGAGTGGGCTTGTAATATGCTTACTTATAAAAATTTTTTTATTATTGAAGGAAATCATGAAAAATGGCTTCGTCATTATGTTAATAATGAAAATAAATTTTCTAATGAATTTGAAGAAAAAACTTTACCTCAAATAAAAGATATTAATATTAAAAAAGTAAAAGAATTAACCAATCGCTTGCTTCAAATGGCTTGGTTTACTTTTGGTAATAAAGATTATTTATTAACTCATGGTGGTATTCCATGTTTACCAAATATTCGTATGGCTACCTCTGAAATGATTAATGGCATAGGTCAGTATGGTGATGTAGAAAATATTTATAAGACTTGGGATAAAAATAATAATAATACGGTTCAATTGCACGGTCATAGAAACTTAACTATGCTACCCACTAAAATTTCTGATTATATGTACAATCTTAATGATGAAATTGAATGGGGTGGTTATTTGAGAGTTGCTACTATTTATAAAGATGGTAATATTGATATTGAATTATTCAAAAATGATTTATATACTCCAAGAGCCAGAAAAGCGTCCACAGAACGAGCTTTTAATTCTGATAATGTATTTATTCAAAGATTAAATAATAGCAATCTAGTGAATAAAAAATGTCTTAAAGATGGGGTTGTTTCATTTAACTTTACGAGAGATGCTTTTGATGATTCAAGATGGAACGAATTAACAGTAAAAGCTCGCGGGTTGTTTATTGATAGTCAAACTGATGATATTGTAGCTAGGGGATTTGTTAAATTTTTTCAAGTAAATGAGGTTAAAGAAACTACTATTCCTGAACTTAAAAAGAATTTGCAATTTCCTGTAAAAGCATACTTCAAAGAAAATGGTTTTCTTGGATTGATTTCTTGGCATAAAAGAGAAAATAAGCCTTTTATTGCCTCTAAATCTACTAATGAGGGTGATTTTGCTGATTTAGTAAGAGAATATTTTTATAAATTACCTCTTATTAAGCAAAGTATTCTTTTAGAGTTTATTCGTAAAAATGATTGTACTCTTGTTTTTGAAGTAGTAGACCCAGAACGGGACCCTCATATTATTAAATATAATTCACCAGAATTTGTTTTATTAGCTGGTATCAAGAATAAATTAGAAGATGAGTATATTTCTTATGAGGAGTTGGTAAAATTAGTTAACGATTGTAATTATGCAGATAGTGAAGGAATTTTGTCTGTTAAAAGACTTGATCATCAATTTGATAATTGGGAAGAGTTTTATTCATTTTTTACTTCTGTTGAAAAAGATTTCACTATTGAACATGAAGGTTGGGTATTTGAAGACGCTAATAACTTTATGTTAAAGTTTAAAACTCCGTTTTATAAGTTTTGGAAACAGATGCGGTCTGTTAAAGAGAGAATTATGAACGAAAAAGAAGTTAAACATATTGGTAATCCTATGGCTGATGATGTAATTGACTATATGGTTAATATTCTTGGGGTAGAAGGAGTAAGAAATTGTATGAGCATTATAGATATTCGTGAAAAATGGCTGGAATATAAAAAATATGTTAAATATAATTAAAAAATAATATGTCATCTTGATACCTAAAAATTTCTTAAATTATATTTTTTATAGCTTTTGTCCAGTTCAAATATACGTATAACTTTGGAGAAATGAAATGCGTATATATACAGATGCTAGTACAAGGTCTAATATTTCTGGAATAGCATTTGTAGCAACAACAAATAAAAATGAAAAATTATATAAAAAAGGTATAGTAATAAAAGAAGCAGATAATAATACAGCTGAATTATCTGCTATTTTATTTGGCATACGAGATATTAAAAAATATTTAAGAAAAAATGAACATTTAACAATACTAACTGATTCGTCTTATGCTATTCAAGCAATAAATGGGGGTCACACTCGTATACATGAAGAAAAAATAATTAAAGCTATACAAAATGAAATGAATGAAATTAAAGCACAATTGATGTGGGTTAAAGGTCATTGTCAAGATGGAACAATTCTTTCATATTTTAATAAACAAGCAGATAAAATGTCAAAAACTGTTAGAAAAGAATATGAAAAGGAATTTAAAAAAATTAAAAAACAAAATAAATTAATTATTATTAGTAAATCAAAAACAAAAGAATAAGGCTTTACTTTTTAATTATTTGTGTATATAATTTATATATAATAATTGGAGAAGTATATGTCGCGTATAATAGATAATTTAGAGATTTTAGAAAATTTAAAAGAATGTATTTATAGAAATCCGGATTGGCGGTTTCAACAAATCCTATATAATACCGGAATTAATAATACAACAGATTTATTTTATGAAGAATCTAAAGTTACATTATCAAAGCTAAAAAGTTTTAATATCCATTCTCATACAAAAAATAATATTATTGAATTAAGAAATAATAAAGAATGTATATGTCTTTATTGCAAAGAAAAATTTAATGTAAATGATATTAAAGATTGGACAGATAATATTACTACGGCTATTTGTCCAAAATGCGGAATTGATGCTGTAATTCCAGATATATTTAATTTATCTGAAGATGATCTTAAAAAGATATATGAAAGATGGTTTAAATAAAATGGTTTTACAAATATAAAATAAAGTTCTATAAATAAATTATAAAAGTTATAAAATATTGTAAATATAAATAGACTCCAGAGGCTTCTTACTTTTTAGTATAGCACAATTCTTCGTTTATGGAAATGACCATCGATACTTTTATAAGTAGGAGTAAATTTATAGTTAGAGACAAACTATTCTGTTATACTAGTCTCTTATACTATACTTTGAATAATTAATGTTTAAACAATTACTTTTCATTTGTAACTATAGTATATAAAGTATAATACTGCTAGTCTTATCATTTGTCTTAAGCAGCCAATAGCGAGGGTAAAATGGTGAAAGATCCTAAAAGAAATGATATTTTATCGCGGGGTAGAGCAGTTTGGTAGCTTGTCAGGCTCATAACCTGAAGGTCGGTGGTTCAAGTCCATCCCCCGCTCCCAATTTATATTAGATACAGTTTATTTTGACGAAAATAAATATGCCTAGTATAAATAAAAGGTTGATGAGATAACCTTTTGTTAAAACTCATTCTGTTGTGCCGCAGTTCGAATGGCTTGTATTTCCTAGTATTAATGGTAAAATAAACTAGGTACAGCACAGTATAAGTGCCCTGGAGACTAACAAACCATAGAGGATAGGTTAATTCCTCTAATATTTTATTGGGGATTAGTTTAAACATAAAGAAACTGGTTAAGTATATTCTAGGTATAGATAACAAAGACTTAAATATAAAAACACTAATGGAGAGCTATAGAAGATCGTCAAGATTATCCTAGTTAAATGATCCGGATTAAGTTCCTAGACTGAGCTATAGATGTGGCGTTAGAAATTAAGGTGAAAGTCCTGTATCCCCAGCCAATTTTTTGAAAGGACAATAAAGTGAAAAAAGTATTTATTATCTTATGTATTTGTTTATTTACATCTAATGTAAATGCAGGTGTATTTACTTTTGCAGCGGCTTCTAGTGCTAAATCTGCTGCACGTAGAGCTGAAAGTGAAATTGAAGAAACACAAAAAGAAGTAAAAAATTTAAAAAATGATGTTAGAGAATTAAGAGAAAAGGTCGAAGAGTTAATTAAAATTTTGGAGAAACAAAATGAAGAAAAAGAAACAGAAAAGATTAATCAACAAGGAAAGTCGAATTCTTAGATTTGAATTATTTCATAATGGACTTTATAAGCAAAAAATTATTAAAAATAAAAAGAAAGATAATAAAAAATTTAATTTAATTAAAGAATTGACTAGTTATTTAAACATTATAAAATTAAAATATAGTATTTAAATAACTAGTCAGAGAAGGAGAAAAGAATGACTGATGATGAAAAAAAGAAAAAATTTGAAGAATTACTTTTTAAAAAGAAATGGGCAAAATATTGTAAATTAGCTCCACGTCTAGATATTGTTAAAAATACTGTTGGTAAAGCTCCAAAATGCAATATAAAAGGACCAAAAAAAGAAGCTACTGTTATGGTAGATAATAAGAAAAAGAAAAGGTAAAGTTTATCCTTACGGATAAAGGGAAATACCGAGATGCCCCTATGTGCAAAATGTCAACTATTAGGCTATTAGGCAGCTCTATTTATAGAGTATAAGGAGTGGTCATTATCAAGACGGTATACCTAACGTGCTTAAAGAATCGGTTAATTTAATATAAAGGTGAAATATGGATAATACTTTAAGTAAAGTAAAGTCTATACTAGCAAAGCATTTAGGATTTTCTGAAGATAATATTAAGGAAAATACTAAATTAATAGACGATTTACATGCAGATAGTCTTGATATGGTAGAAATTATTTTAGCTTTAGAAGATGAATTTTTAATAAATATTCCTGATAAAGCTATGGAAAGTTTCAATACCCCTAAAGATATCGTAAATTATCTAAAAATTCATTACAACTAATACATTTGCTCTCAGAAAATATTTTTGAGAGCATTTTATGGGAGTTCTGTTAACAACATAGTAGTTAGAGTAGATATTAGTTGATCAGCTGTATGTAAAAATCTAATTCCTCAATAATACAAAATGTTCATTAAATGGCTTATATATGACACAGATATAGTCACTCCCACCATTTTTTAATTTTAATATAACATTTTGAAAAAATAAGTAGTTCTATAAAAACATGATTAAAATGATAGTAACATATTCAAGCTTAGATAATCAACCTGAAAATTGAGGCTGACGAGTTTACTATTACATTTTGAAAATAAAAAAAATAGAAGCTCGTCAAAAAAAAATGACGAGTTTTTTATTTTATTGCTTTACAAATATATTTTTATATGTTATAAAATTTTTTGTAAAAAGTTATAATACATTGTAAATAGGAAAAGTTTTTAAAATTTCTGGTCGTGCAGAAGATTGATTATGTAAGTCTAATACACAGATGAAAGAAGCAACCATCGAAAAGGCTAATAGGAATTTTCTTTAGTTAAGCTGTGATATACTAAAGACTTGTTGACCTAACCTTGCTTAACGCTAATCACGACTATAAAGTTTTAATCAATCAAAAAGGAAGGTTGGCTGAGTGGTTTAAAGCAGCTGCCTACTAAGCAGTCGAGGGTAGTAATACCTTCCGTGTGTTCGAATCACACACCTTCCGCCAATTTTTATACTGCGGTAGCTCAGTTGGTTAGAGCATACGCCTGATACGCGTAGTGTCGATAGTTCAAGTCTATCTCGCAGTACCAAATGCAGGATTAGCTCAGCTGGAAGAGCGTCTCTCTTACACGGAGAATGTCGGCAGTTCGAACCTGTCATCCTGTACCATGCAGATGTGGCGAAACGGTAGACGCAACTGCCTTAGGAGCAGTCGTAGAAATACATGTGGGTTCAAATCCCTCCATCTGTACCATATAAATTTTATGAAAGAATGTAATTCCTGAAAAGCATTAAACCGTTACATTCTTTCTCCTCTGGAGGATTGCCAGAGCGGCTTAATGGAGCGGTCTTGAAAACCGTCGTGGATGAAATATGCCACCGAGTGTTCGAATCACTCATCCTCCGCCAATAAACTACTGAGAAGGTTGTAGTAAATATTATTAAAAGATTTAGAGCTCTTTAATAAATATATTCCTTTAACGAACATTGCTCAGTAGTATCTCTAAATGGATCGTTATAAAAACTACAAATTTTTTTGGGATGTTATATCAGTAATGCTATGATGGTTAGACCGAACTAGCAGGTTTTATACCGTAAGTCTTTCAGGCACAAAAGAGTCACGTACGTAGATGTGTACCACTACCTATCCCAAAACATTTTTTATGGATCGTTAGCTCAGTTGAATAGAGCACAAGCCTTCTAAGCTTGGTGTCACAGGTTTGAGTCCTGTACGGTCTGCCATTTATGCGAGCAGCTTTACGTTTCATTAACGTAGAAATTCTAAGGTAGCTCCTTAGAGCTCGCAACCAAATTGACTTTTTGAAATAGGAGTCCTTAAATAATCTATTTCTCATTTAATAAATTTTGTTTTAATTTTGATCATAACAGAAAAGGAGAAAATACCATGATCATAAATTCTACAACTCAAAAATCTAGTGCATTCGAATCATTAACTCCAATGCAACAAGCTGAATTAATTACTTTTGTTAACGGTATGATTCAAGGTGCACTTACTTACAAAAAACAATTTACTACATCTGATCTTGTTGGTGGTAAATTTAGAGATTGGTCATATACACCATTAGATTATATATACCAATATCATCTAAATAGAAAAGTTACTAATCCAGAAGCAGAATCAGGTAAAGATATAGGAAGAATTGTAAAATATATTATGTCTATTGATAAACATAGAGTTTATAAAGTTATAGGAACAGAACAAAGGCGTTTTCCAATTAATGTTTATGAACTTGTGAAAATTAAAGACTAATGTTAAAACTCCTTGCTACTACCTTTCAAGGTTAAATAGAAGGTAGCCTTAAAGCCGACGTAGCTCAGTTGGTAGAGCTACTGATTTGTAATCAGTGGGTCGGGAGTTCAAGTCTCTCCGTCGGCACCATTATATTGGCCCGTAGTTCAGTTGGAAGAACGCGAAACTGTTAATTTCGATGTCGGGGGATCGTGACCCTCCGGGCCAGCCAAATTTGGGCTTGTGGCGGAACAGGTAGACGCTGCAGACTTAAAATCTGTTGCCAGTAATGGCGTACCGGTTCGATTCCGGTCTAGCCCACCAATAAGGTTTTTTCGTTCATCGGTTAGGACACTGCCCTGTCACGGCAGAGAGACGGGTTCGATTCCCGTAAAAACCGCCATTTATGCGACCATCGACTAGTGGTTAGGTCATCACCCTTTCACGGTGGTAACAGGGGTTCAAATCCCCTTGGTCGTACCAATATCCTCAGGTAGTTAAAGTGGTTATAACGGGGGTCTTATAAACCTCTATTTCTGGTTCGAGTCCAGGCCAGAGGACCAATTTATTTTTATGTCGGGATATAGGTCAGTCTGGTTAGACCGCTTGCTTTGGGAGCAAGATGTCGGCAGTTCGAATCTGTCTATCCCGACCAAATTATGCGTCGGCTGCTAGGATGGTGGTCTAGCACCGGTCTGTAAAACCGGTCCCTTTGGGTAAACATTGAAAGTTCGAATCTTTCCTGGCGCACCAATTCTAATTCTTGATTATATAAACTAGTACAATTTAATATAAACGTACGCTGAATAAGTATTAAGTTGATGTTTATATAATTAGACAAGTTTATCAGTTGTTAGTACTTAGAGTTGATCGCCTGAGTAACTATGTGCTGTCGAAAATGGTAACTTGATCCTCCAACACTAGGGTGTTCGAACAGTGAGTGGATAAAGGGTAAAAACTGGTGACATTTTTATGGGGTGTTAAATCTGGTTCTAGAACAGATTGCTTAGGATGTAGGTCCAAGATAACGTGTGAAAATCATGTGGCCCCGCCAAGTTTCAATAAGAAGATACAAAAGCAGTGAAAATTACGTATAAGTAGCTGTTTTTGGAAGACATTAGAAGAAGTAGGGGTGATATCCTAATGATTCTATGTCTATGCTGATGGAAAGACATCGGACAGTTTGGAAAGACAACCTTCTAATTGTTTTATTGTATTCAGGAAGTTAAATATAGAATACTGCACAGACCCAGTGTACAATTAAAAGATTAAGTGGGGGGCTCATCCATAAAGAGTGACACAGTGTTTATGGCGGTGAAAATTGAAACAAATTAGCATTTCTTATCAATTTGAAATTATATTGTTTCTTTTTCTTACCGAAAATATATTATCTTCTTGTAGTGTAAACGGATAGATTTAGTAAATACTATAGCTCTTTTTACTAAACCCTAACGGCGGTAGCACAATTCCCTCTAAGGTTTAGGTACAAGTTCAAGCCTTGTCAAGAAGAACATTTAATACCTCGTTGTAGTCATGGTGACCGCTAATTAAAAAGTCTATAGCTCCAATTAATTAGTACGGGAATGCTGTTCGAATCAGTTTACGAGGTGCCAAGTTTTAAATTTTGACAATAAAAAATAGGTTGACTTTAATATATTTAGTTCCTCCAAGCTAGTCCTGATTGCTGAGTACAGACCGAACAGGAAGTAACATATTTGAAATGATAGAATAGGGTTACAATTGTCAAATTTAAGGGAGTTTCTTTAGTGACTTCTCCGTTTATGTTCAGTAGTAATAAACTATATGATCAAAAAGTCACTTTCTTTTATGGTTGGGGCTTTACTATGTTAAATGAGTATTTTTACCGAAAGAAAGTTTGATTAAGAAGACGGGAAGTAGAGGGAAATTTTAAGAACGGTAATTCTTAATTGTGTGAGGTTCGACTCCTCCCCCAACCGTCATTATGGGAACAATACACTGAGATTACATCATACGGTCCCTGTTCCCTTCTCTTTTTTATTTAGGGTATCTTCTAATGGTCGGAAAGCGGAATTTGACTCCGTTAATCGTGGTTCGAATCCATGTACCCTAGCCAGTTTATATAAAGAATTGTCCCAGTAATCCTATGACATCTTAGTAATGTTATGATCTGTCCTATGAAATAACATAGAGTTTTAAAAAATTCCTAGGTTTTGTTTTTAAAATGGACAAATAGTATTTTAGTTCTAACAATAATATTCGTCTAGTTTTTAAAGAATTTTTATAGGGTATGATTAAAATGAATTATAGACATTTTTCATTTTTAAAAAAGGAGTCTAAATTTATTAAATTGTCCGGTGATAAACAAAGAGCTATAGAAACACAAGCTAATATTGCCGTAGAAGCTCATAAGATATCACGATATTATAAAAAGTCTATGCAAGATGAAGAGTTACAGCAACAGTTTTTTGATATGCTATGTGATGTATATGCAAATAAATCAGAGCAAGAAATTAAAAAATATGTTATTTTAGATTCAAAGGCCTTATATTATTATCCATTGACAAAAGATAGATATGCCTATTATGATAAATTAGCTGAAGAAAAAGCAAAAAGAATGGATAATAATATATTTATACAAACAAAACAGCATTTTAAAAATTTTTCGCGATAATTAATAATATATTGGATTAGGATAGTATATTAATTCATCTGGATCTTCGTGTATTACAAAAAGTTTGAATAATTTTTTATATTCAGACTTAATTCCTTTTAGTCCAAGAGATTTGTTATTTTTATCAAATACACATAAATAAAATGTTTCTAAGTCCAAAAGATATATTTCATTATCCAATATAAAATAATTTTCTGGATTACAAGTTTCACAGTAACAATATATATTTGTATTTGGTATACAATATTTTATTTGATTAGTATCTTTTATAAAATTTTGAAGTAAAATATTTGTATTTTTATAGATAGTATCTTTTGATAAAATTGTATCTTCTTTCAAAACATTTAAAAATGGGGATTTAATAGTTAATTCATGTGTATTTTTATTATATGATGTATAAAAATTTAAATGTAATGTATTATTATAATAATTACATAAATAACTAACTATTTGAACCTCCAATTGACTATCACATAACTTATATTTTGTAACAGTTTTATTTATTTTATCTATATAATAATCTTTTCCGTATTTACCATTAGTATTACGTTTATAAGTTATTATATTTTCTAAATTTTTTAAAAAATTAAAATCAAATTCTTTCATAATATTGTAGAACTTTATATAGTATTAAATTAAAATATAAATTTTTAATATAAATGGTTTTACTTTTTTATTATTTGATGATATATTTATTTTTGTAAAAGTTAATAAATGAAAGGAAAATAAAATGTCTAAATTCTCAGGTTATGCTAAGAAATCTGAAGCAGATTATAGAAAGCATGAAGATGAACAGGTTATTAATTTTATGGATGGTATTTCTTATACAACAAATCCATTACTTGAATTAGAAATGGTTGCAGCTTCTTCTATTTTTGGTGAAAAGTCTTATTATAAGAATAGTGGAGTTAATACTAAAGAATTATCAGGTACTACTAAAACATTTATTGAAGCTTGTGATAATGCTTTATCTTATAATTTTGAAGGTGTATTAAATTTGGCTAAAAAATTAAGATATGAATATAATATGCGTCTTAATCCAGCTTTAATTATGGTTAGAGCCGTAATGCATGAAGGTAGAAAAGCATTTAATGAAGAGAATAAAGTATTTATGCGTGCTTGTATTGAAGAAGTTATAAATATCCCTACTGATATTTGGAATCAATTTGAATTATGGATGTTTTTTAATGGGTCCAAAAATAAATTACCATCTATTTTGAAGAGAGCTTGGGCTAATAAGTTATCTGCAACTAAAAAATATCAATTGGCAAAATATAAAACAACTGCTAAAATTATTGATTTAGTTCGTATTTGTCATGCTCATTCTGAAGATATTGATGAATTAATGAAATCTGGTACAATTGAAGTGACAGATGAAGAATCTACATGGGAAAAATTGCGTAGTGAAGGTAAAACTTGGACTGAGATTTTACAGGCTACATATATTCCACATATGGCTTTATTAAGAAATTTACGTGGTATTGCTAATGAAGTAAGTGAAGATGTGTTAAAACAAGTCTTAGAATTACTCGAAAATGGTGTTGAAAAGGGTAAACAATTTCCATTTAGATATTGGTCTGCTCTTAAAGCTATTCAATCAGCAAATCCGAAAGTAAATAATGCTATATTAATTGAAGAATCCTTAAATAAATGTCTTGATAAAGCAATGAATAATTTTCCTAAATTAAAAGGCAAGACTATTTGTTTATCTGATAATTCTGGATCTGCTTGGGGTACTTTAACTACTGAATATGGATCTGTAAAAGTTGCTGAAATTGATAATTTATCTTCTGTTATGACAGCTATTAATTCTGAAGAAGGATATGTCGGAATATTCGGAGATAGATTAGAAATTGAATCTGTTAATAAAAGAGATGGTGTATTATCTCAATTAGATAGAATTCAAAGTAAGCATTCGCGTAATATCGGCGGTAGTACAGAAAATGGTATCTGGTTGTTTTTTGATAAAGCAATTAAAGAAAAATTATATTATGATAATATCTTTATTTATTCAGATCAACAAGCTGGACATGGTGGATTATATGGTATAGATGCTCATGAATATTTAGATTATCTATATAAAGGTTCTTCTTCATATATTGATGTATTAAAATTAGTTCAAGAATATAGAAGAAGAGTTAATCCAAAAGTTAATGTATTTTCTGTTCAAACAGCTGGATATAATAATAATGTATTACCAGAAAATGAATACAGAACAAGTATTTTAACTGGTTGGACAGGAAAAGAAACTGTTTATTCTCAAGTATTAATTGATATTTGGAATAGAATGGAAAATTTAACAGATGAAAAAAATATAGAAAATCAAAAAAATGGTTTTACAAAAATAAAAACATCTGTTAAAAAATAATTAAATTAAATATGGGATGGAGCGGAATTAAGATTTACATCGGACTCGCCTTTTAAGTGAATAATCGAAATTAATAATCTTAGTGTAATTCCCATCCCATACTAAAAGTTTATCTTGAAGAAGCGGAAGAAATTGTTACATCGCATAACAGGAATTTGCCAATATTCTACAATTTCTAATTATTCTCTTCAGATATTAAAAAGAATTACTATGGAGAAGCGGTCGGAACAGTTGCATCGTTTAATTGGATAAAACATTTGATTTTTAATCAAAGAATTGTAGGTTCAAGTCCTACTGCAATAAACCTGTTCTATTTATTCTCTCCATAAACAAGTTATTATTTAGTAAAGAAGCGGTTTTAAAGAGTTACATCGTGAAATGGTATACACATTGTTCTTGAAAAACAACGACTTAAAAAGTCATGTGGGTTCGATTCCCACTGTAATAAACCTCTTTATAAATATTCTCTTTACTTAAAAAAAGGCTTTACAAATAAAAAAATTTATGTTATATATAAAAATATAAAATATGAAAGGTTCTATTTAATATGATGAATACTATGGTTAAGAAATGTTGGCATATGTTTGGCTTCGCCGGTAAAACTAGCGGAGGTGCTATTTAATTAACCTAATTCTCCTTATTAATTGGTTAAAAGTTGGCCTCCGAAAAATAAAAATTCGGAGGTTTTATTTTTATGTATATATTAAAATTTTGGGGATGTAGCGCAATTGGGAGAGCATCTGATTTGCATTCAGAAGGTTGAGGGTTCAAATCCCTTCATTTCCACCATGGCTCTGTAGCTCAGTTAGTAGAGCACCAGACTGAAAATCTGGGTGTCACTGGGGCGGAACCAGTCGGAGCCACCAATTTATGCGCGTATAACTCAGTAGGTAGAGTAGCGGCCTTTTAAGCCGTAGGTCGTGGGTTCGAATCCCACTGCGCGTACCATGGTAATGTAGTTCAGCCGGTAGAACGCATCTCTCATAAGGATGTAGTCACTTGTTCGAGTCAAGTCATTACCACCAATGGACTGTTGGCAGAGAAGTTATGCTTCGGTCTGCAAAACCGATTAGAGAGGTGCAATTCCTCTACAGTCCTCCAAATGCGGATATAGTATAATGGTTATTATGAGACCTTGCCAAGGTTTAGATACGAGTTCGATTCTCGTTATCCGCTCCATAGGGGTTTAGTTTAATGGTAAAACCTTACTCTCCAAAAGTAAAGATGATTGTTCGATTCAGTCAACCCTTGCCAATTTTACGAATAGAAGTATATATCAGCATATCTGGTCTATTCTTGTGTTCGTAGCTTAATTGGTAAAGCGCTGGATTGTGGTTCCGGAGGATATGGGTTCAAGTCCCATCGTTCACCCCATTTAGAATATAGGTAAGCCATATTTTAATGCCAATTCGTTATCTTCATAATGAATTCTATGCATAACTATAATATCTTTTATTTGTTGTAATTTTTCTAAAGAAATTTCAAACCATTCGCCTTTTACTTTTTGTGCAATAGTTTTTACTTTTTTATGAATAAGAGTTTCTATCTTTAACAAATGACTTCTTTTACAGTAAAATTCTTCTGTAAATAAAATTTCCAATTTTGTAGGATGACCTGTTTGTAATTGTTTTAATCTCACTTTAGGATTTTTTGATACGCCTATTTTCATATATCCATTATTATCTGAAATAATATAAATATATGCATATTCTGGATATTGCTCTTTATAAATAAATTTCTTCATGATTTTTAGAACATCTAAATTATTTATGGCTTTACTTTTTAATATAAATAGACTATTTTATAATAAAAGGAGTTAAAAATGATTGGTTATATTTGTATTGGTTTAGTATTAGCTTTTTGGTTTTTATTATCAATAAGTATTGATATTATTATTACAAATATAAGTAAAAAATAATAATGGAAAGATGTCTGAGAGGTAAAAGAAATATTTTTAATATTGTCAATTTGACGTGGGAGGTTCGATTCCTCCCTCTTTCCCCGTAAAAAATGAAAGATTAATATGGCTAAAAAATATACAGATTACTATGGTTTATTAGAAGTATCTCATGAGGCTACAATGGATGAGATACGCTCTAATTATTATATCATGGCTAAAAAATATCATCCTGATATAAATCCAAATGGAGGTGGATTATTTAGGGAAATAAATTTAGCATATGAAACTTTATCTAATCCTATTAAAAGAAAAGAATATGATTTAGCAAATGGAATAATAAGTGATAAAATTTTAGAAAAATTTAAACATGAAGTTTATACACACGATGAATTAACAATTGAATTTATAAATGATTTGGAAGTAACTTATGAAAATTTAAAATATAAATATGATACTGATAAAGAATTAATTAATAATATTTATACTAAGTTATTACCAAGAAGTAAAGGAAATAAAAAACGTATAATTGAATATGTTAATCAAAAAAGAAAAGAAGAAAATACATTAAATGAAATGATTGATGGAGATGAAATTTTTCCATTTGATTGGTTTAATGATAATATTTACTATGCTGAAGCTAAAAGACAACCAATATTTGAAATTTTATATAATTTTAATAAATATCGTTTCGAAAATGCAATTAGTGCTATATGGAATAGAAATGCTATAGCTATATTTGGTGTATTTTTTGTATATCTCTTATCAATACCAGTAATACTTAGAAATAAGTTATTTAAAAAATATTTACCTTCTAGAAAAAAGTATTTAACTAAATATAAGGTCAGATGGTTAAACTATTTTATAAATCTACAAGTAAAAAATAAATTAATCCAGACTATTTATTTTACGATAAGTTTATTTTTAATATCAACATCTAAGGTTATATATAATATTTTATATACAATATATTGGATATTTAGAAATGTTTTAGTATATTTCTTATTACCAATAGCATATATATTTAAAATATTCTTTTTAATAGGCTTTGGATGGTTATTTGGTTTAAAATTAAATTTTAAGTATTGGAAATTTTAATGAATTGTATTTGGAATAGGAATCAGATTAGAGATATATTTACTTGTATATTTAATGATTATAAATATGCAATAGATTTTAATTATTTATGTCCATATAATATGGCATCTTTAAGTATTTATGATTTATATGGAAATAGAATTTTAATTTTAAATTTTTTTCTACATTCAAATAAAGTTTATATTTCAAATACAGAAAAAGAAATAGAATTTAATTTTGATAATCTTGATTATTTGAATTTATTAATAAAAACAAAAATTGAGTTTAATTTTAATTTGTCATTAGAAATCTATAAAGATTTTTTAGAATATTGTAAAATATATAATGTGAAAGGATTATAAAATGCCTAAAACTGTTTTAGCCGATACTATTTTTAAAAATCATGTATATATAGATACTATTTATAAAGGTCCTAATACTAATATATCCATATCTCCAAATTCATTAAAAGATAGTATGCGAGTATTAACACCAGAAATAATAAATGAATTAACACCAGAAACTTCAGCTCATATTTTATATAGTCTTATATATAATATAGTCGATGAAAATACACAAGGTAGATATAAAATTATGCTTGAATTATATAATAAAGACTATGTGAAAGTTATGAGAAATATTTTAAATAAATTATCTATAGGTAGTAAATAGGAGAAATTACATGAGCTATAGAAATTATCTTTTTGTTGTAAATAAAAAGAAATTTAATAAAATTAAAAAATTAAATGCACAAGAATTATGGGATGCTATCGGAAAAGAGCCTGATGAGTTGGATATAGATGATGAAACTGGAGTTGTATCACCACCATATTGGAGAGACTTAATAGAAGCTATAGGCGGGGAAGAAGTATCTGAATTAGGTGATGCTGTATTTTATAAAGGATGTCCAATAAAAGTGTATGACTACTTAAAAAAAGCTTTTAAGGTTAAAGAAGTACACGAATGGTATAACGATGATACAGAATTTATGATTGCAAAGCCTGAATTATTAGATGATATAATTAAAGTTTACATAAAAAGAGTTGAAGATAATTATACACAATTGTTAAAAGAAGATTCTGAAGAACCAAAAGATGATTTTGGATATCCACTTAAACCACAACTCGAAAGGCTGCAAAATGAAATTCAATCACAATTACGTTGGCTTAAATTTGTAAATGATTCTGACAGTAAATGGTGTCTAGCTACTTCTTGGATGTATGCACATGAACTATTTAATATTATTCATATAAAGAAAATATTTAATCCCAAAAAAGAAATTTTAATCTGGGCAGGTAGTTAACGTATATATTAAAAATTAAAATATTCTAAATTTAATTACAAATTAAAAGAAAGACTATATACATAAACATAACTTATTAGCAGAACTACCTTTAATACTATTGTTCATGAACATAAATAAATATAATTTTCTGCAAGACTGTAAATACAGCTTAGACGGGATATGACTTAAACATGGCTTGGGTACATTCCAGATACATGGATCTACTGGATTGGGTCAGGGGTTAAAACGTCCCTACACGTAAAGCCCCGCCCCGGGGGGTACCTGCCCCCATCCCCCGTCGTAAGTGTCTGTATTTGTATAGTTTTTTATAGTATTTAGTTTATTCTATGATAGTTTCTGGGGTATTGTGAGTTAGTTATTTATTCACAGTCATTCCTTGGATTGGTTGTAACCTTGAGGGTTAGGAGTTATGTGAAAAATTATGGACAAAACAGGTTTTAGTAGGGGTAGAGTCTATGTAAGTCAGTCCCGGTATGATTCCGTGGTCTATAGACTATTTTGTTTGTATAGGTTATTGTTTGTATTTACCCTTTAGGAAAAATGTATCAATTTACGTGTTATAGACAAAATTATAGTCTCCGGAGTCAGTCCATTTTGTCCATGATATAATTGTTTTACATTGTTTTGGTTATATGATATATATTATTTATAATCAATGATTTAAGGTATAAAAAGGAACATAATTAGATAAATGTAGGAAAGGGGAAGTGATATGGTAAAGAAGGAAGTAAAGAAGGAATCGAAACTGATTTGGTTTGATGAAGAAGTTATGGAAAGTATTGAGGTGGATACGAAGGGAAGTAAGGATATAATTTTGAAACGTGATAATGAAGGTATGTTATGGATGGGGATAAGGAATCAGTATGGAAACGGGTTTAGGTTTATTCCTATGGATTCGATTATAGGATTGATATGGGGTAAGTATGGGATGATGAATGTAGAGGAGTTAGAAAACGTAGAATATGTACAGGACAAGAAGATAGTATTGAAGGTAAAGTAGTAAAAGTAAATAAATATATATAAACGTATATCTCCTTTTTGTGGTAAATGGTGGGAGGAAGGGTTAATAGATTTTTATGACGATTATGAAATAAACTATTAACCCTTTTTTAATATTTATTTAATTCTTTATTGAGATTAAACTTTTTGGTATCTTTTTTCTTATTACGAATAATTTTTTGTTTGAATAAGTTATTATTAAATAATTGGAAGTTAATAGATAAAACTTCTGTCGGTTTATTTATATTATTTTTTGTATTTTTCATAACTTTACCTTTCAGTTGTTTTTGATTTATTTTATATATATAATATAATATGATTTACTAACAATGTAAAGAATATATACTATACGTAATAAACTGCTTTACATTGTTTTATATGTATGTTATATATAGACTATATTGAATAAATAATAAAAGGGTAAATGTATGTATTGGATTTTTGACGTAGCGAAATATATACAAGATGATGTAAATTACAGGTTTAGGGATAAATTCTGTTATGTAGGAGTTTACGCCCGTAGAGATTTAGATGACAACTTGTTTTATCATATTACGTTATTGTTTGATAAAGGTCCTATGTTACAAAAACCAAAAGTTATTGACTATATAAGAAATGTATATGGATTAAATTTTAAAGTTGATGAGATGTATATGAATAGGGACTTATATAGGACTATAGTAGGTGAAGAGTATTTAAAACGGTTACATACATTACATTTACTAAGGGGTAAGAATAATGGATAATATTGAGATGGTAGATGTAGATTTTAAATCGTTATATCCCACCATTGTAGAGGATATATTAAAACCGGTAAGGATTCAACAATATATCGTTAATGATGTTATGAAATCAAAAATATGGGATAGAAATGGATTTAATTTTAGGGTTTATTTACGTCCTGATTGTTCTGTAGAAGTTGAAATTGAGGAAAGTGGTTATGCAAGTAATTATATTATAAATGAAGATATAAAACGTATAAAGAAGTATTTTAAGGATTCATACGGAATCAAAATATATAAAAGTGAACAGGTACCAGTAGGATTGATAACTGTATCGTGGAAAAAGTTTAAACTCACTTCTAAATCTATGACTAAGAAACAATATGATCGTTTGTATACGTTAACATACTTAAAGGAACCTGATTAAAATAACTTTACATTGTTATAACTTTGTGTTATATATAGTATATAAACATTAAATGAAAGTAAGTAAGTATGACTTTTCCTAATGAAGAACAATCTAAGAAATCTATAAGAGTCTTTAAAATGATAGGTAAAGACTTAAGAAAATATATACCCTATGTAGGACAGAGTTTTAATTATGGATATGGTTATAATGATTATAACTTCTCAGTTGTATGTGATGGTAAAGACTATGATAATGTAATTAACTTTTTACATAATAAGTATGATCTTAAGTTAGGAAGGAAATATTCTTTAGAAAACTATAAAAATGCTTTTCTTATGTATTTTGATATAAGTGAAAAATTATTGGATAAATTATATGTAGTATCAATGTTACGAAATAAATTATCGTAAATGTACTTTTTTTGACCTCTGGATGTATGAATTCATTTTTTCAATATAGTTATAAGAAAAAATAAAATTCGTTAAATTTAGGTACGTTTCTGGAAACATTTTAAAATAGTTTACATTGTTATGAAAATATGATATAAAGAATATAGATTAACAAATGAGGGGATAATATAGGCAAAGACATAATTTATTTAATTTACTTAGTAAGACAGAGGATGGGTTAAAACTCTGTCTTCTTTTTTATATAATTATGACTTTACATTGTCATTATTATATGTTATATATAGTACATAGATTAAAAAAACAAATGAGAAAAAAATGATTGTTGACATTATACCTACATATTACCGGTTAATTTTTTCTAATGGTTACGTTCAATCACCTATGTGGATAAATCGAGATTATTTTAAATACGGACAGGACCTAAGTATAGAAAAATATTGTAAACGTCAGGTTGATTGGAATAGACATATTGGTTGTATTGGTTACGAGTTATTGGATCAATATAAACGTTCAATGTGTAAACGTGTAGTTATTGAGTCTACTGAAACTGGTAAAAAGTAAAAAACGCCCCTACACGTAAGGGACTTGACCCCGGGGGTGGATGGGGTTAATTATAATTTTACATTGTAAAAGATATGTGTTATATATAGTCTATAGGTACTAAAAAATATGATGGATAAGTTTGAACTTTATAAAGAGATAAAAGATCTTTTAGATATATACATATTAAAATACATTACAAGAGGAATTGAACTTTCTATAGGTGTATGTCTAAATCATATGGAAATATATGTATTAGTACAAGATGGTAAAGTAAAGGACTTTAATGATAAAGTCATTACTATGCTTGGATTAGATGTAGTAAGTACGAGTAAATATGATCATAGTCGAAGGTATAGATTAAAAATTAAGGAACAAGATTATGAACGTTTAAGAACTTTACTCCTTCTATATACGTAAGTAATTAACTGCTTTACATTGTTAAAACTATATGTTATATATATCTTATAATAACAAAAAGAAAGTATTGACTATGCGTAGGAAATTACAGTTAACACCGGAAAAGGAAAAAAATCTAGATAAATTTATGAAAGTTATAGATTTATTTTTAGACATTAAAGAAAAATCAAACGAGTACTTTTATAAACGTATGGACGATGAAAGTTTTCACCTTAAACTTGATGAAGATGTATTTTGGAACAAGTCAATTGTAGAATTTACTTGTTATGTAAATGGTAAGAAAAAGGATTTATTCTATAAACTCTGTAAGACATTAGGATTTATAGTTTGTTGTTATACATATGAATATGATGATAAAGAAGGAAACTGGTGGTTTGCGAAAATAAGACATAATGAACCATTACGTTTAAATACCTTATTAGTCCTTAAGGAAGTTTAGGGGACTTTACATTGTTATTCAAATATGATATAGTCTATATATACAAGTAAATGAAAGTAAATAAAATGAGTAAAAAACAAAAATGTTATAGGGTAAGAGTAAACTGGGAAAAACAACAGGAAGGTAATAGGTACTTTACATATTTGTTTTCGGAACAATCTGAGGGTGATAAGTTTGTAGACAGTTTAGAGAAGTTACAGGATCAAGGGTTTTGTGTAAATTATTCTTGTGACTATGCGTATATAACAACCGGGGATGAGGCGATAAAGTCTTTAGATCCGTTTATGACCGCAGAAAATTTACAGCAAAGGGTTTTAATGTGAGGAGTAAAACGGAATTTAAATTAGACAAACTTCCTTATGTTAAGCGATTAGTCGAAGACTTGTCAAAGAGATTTGATTGGAATTTTATAGAAAAAAGTTCTGAGACTAAGGAGTTGATTCTAAATGTGACTATACCAGATAGTGAATTAAACTGGTTTACATATTTACTATATGATAAGTATGGTTTTGAGCAAAAGAGTATTAAACATAAACTAGGGTTAATTACAATTGATACGTATTTAATTACCATTACACATAAAACACCGGAACGTTTGGAAGTAATATTAACTATGGAAAATACGTAGTTTATTGACTTTACATTGTTGTTAAAATGTATTATATTAGTTTATATAAATACGAGAGGTAATTTGTATGAGTAATATCTTAAATACATTAGACTATCAAAAAACTTATACACCAGATGTTAAAACAATTTGGTTATATAGACACTATCAAATAATGTTTACGTTACAAAAAGTAAATGGAATAAAAAAACCGGTTTGTTATATTGAACCGGGTTATTCTGATAGAGTTAAACTAAGTAAAGTTAGACACCAGATATATAAGGAACTTGGGTTAAAAGGTACAACTCAAACATTTACCTACATAACTCCAGAAGAGTTTGACAGAATAGAAGCATTATTAACATTAAAAGGATATATTTAATTAGACTTTACATTGTCTTTAATACGTTATATATTAAATATATCTTAAAAATGATAAGAAGAAAGTAAATTATGAGAAAGTTTTTATATTTTAAGGTAAAGAAACTGGATGGAAAATTTACTCACGATTTTTCACAAGTCGTTACAAGATCGTTAAAGGAAACTATTAAACGTCTTGGTTTTGACTATACAAGTAAACATACAGACAAATATGGAAATGAATCCTATAATGGTTTAGGATTAAGAACCGGTTATGAGTTAATTTTACTTTATAATGATCCGGTATAAAAATAGAATGATTTACATTGTTATCTATATATGATATATATAAGATATAAAATAAATGAAAGGAATAAACCATGAATAAATATGTTTTACAATATACAGACATGGGAGATACATGTGACGGACTTGCAAGAGTAGAAGGTAAATATAAAACCTTAGAGGAAGCACAGGATGCAATGCAAAAAGATGTTGCGTATTATATGAATGCAAATGGGTATAATAGTAAAATGTTAACGGAATGTGATGGAAATCATACCT
>Ga0247608_10000824_pt1 | contig 46912 bp, 39 predicted proteins | sample 176DNAGHGlowgp2_FD_193490 | JGI IMG/M metagenome (GOLD analysis project Ga0247608, IMG submission 193490) | Sheep rumen microbial communities from Palmerston North, Manawatu-Wanganui, New Zealand - 1766 DNA GHGlow gp2 | ecosystem: Host-associated > Mammals > Digestive system > Stomach > Rumen ...
AGCCGGAGCGTGTCGGCGCCGTAGGTGTCGCAGATGACATCGGGGTTGACGACGTTGTACATCGACTTGCTCATCTTCTCCACGGCCCAGCCGCAGATGTATTCGCCGTCCTCGAGGATGAACTCCGCGTCCGCGAAATCGGGCCGCCAGGCGCGGAAGGCCTCCAGGTCGAGCCGGTCGTTCCGCACGAGGCTGATGTCCACGTGGATCTCGGTGGTCTCATACTTATCCTTCAGGCCGGCTGAGACGAAGGTGTTCGTGCCCACGATGCGGTACACGAAACTGGAGCGGCCCTGGATCATGCCCTGGTTGATCAGCTTGCGGAACGGCTCGTCCTCGCACACATAGCCGCGGTCATAGAGGAACTTGTTCCAGAAGCGCGAATAGATCAGGTGGCCCGTAGCGTGCTCGGTGCCGCCGATGTACAGGTCCACGTTGCGCCAGTAGGCATCCGCCTCCGGGCTGACGAGCGCTTCCTCGTTGTGCGGGTCCATATAGCGCAGGTAGTAGGCGCTGGAGCCCGCGAAACCGGGCATCGTGCTCTTCTCCAGCGGGCAGCCCCCATAGGTCCAGTCCTTCGCGCGGGACAGCGGCGGCTGCCCGTCCGGGGACGGCTTGAATGAATCGATCTCGGGCAGGCGCAGCGGCAGCGCGGACAGCGGCAGCGGCGTGGGAATGCCGTCCTTGTAGCAGATCGGGAACGGTTCGCCCCAATAACGCTGGCGCGAGAAGATGGCGTCGCGCAGGCGGTAGTTGGTCTTGCGCCGGCCGAGTCCGTGGGCCTCGACATAATCCTTGGCGGCCTCGATGGCCTCCTTCACGCTCATTCCGTTCAGGAAGCCGGAATTGCACATGACTCCTTCCTTGGCGTCCACGCTCTGCTCGCTTACATCCGCCCCCTCGATGACGGGGACGATCGGCAGGCCGAACTTCTTCGCGAATGCGTAGTCGCGGCTGTCGTGGGCCGGCACGGCCATGATGGCGCCGGTACCGTAGCCCGCGAGGACATATTCGGAAATCCAGACGGGCACCTTCTCCCCCGTGACCGGGTTGATGCCATAGGCCCCGGAGAACACGCCCGTGACCGTCTTGGTCTCGGCGATGCGCTCACGCTCCGTCTTGGTTTTCACATACTTGAGGTATTCCGCCACTTCTGCCTTGCGGTCCGCGGCGGTCAGGCTTTCGACCAGCTCGCTCTCCGGAGCGAGGACCATGAAGGTCACGCCGTAGATGGTGTCCGCGCGGGTGGTGAAGATCGTTACCGGCAGCTCGCGCCCGTCACAGACGGTGTTGAAGACCATCTCGGTGCCCTCGGAACGGCCGATCCAGTTGCGCTGCATCTCCTTGAGGGAGTCGGTCCAGTCCAGGCTCTCCAGCGAATCGAGCAGGCGGGCCGCATAGGCCGACACGCGCAGCTGCCACTGCGTCATCTTCTTCTGTTCCACCGGGAAGCCGCCGCGTACGCTCAGGCCGTCCTTGACTTCGTCGTTGGCCAGCACGGTGCCGAGCCCTTCGCACCAGTTGACGGAGGTCTCGCCCTGATAGGCGATGCGCCAGCGCATCAGGATGTCGGATTTCTCCTTGTCGGAAGCGGCCCTCCAGCGCTCCGGCGTCACGTCGTCATAGCCGGTGGTCTCGAGGCGAGCAACCAGCTCGGAGATGGGGCGGGCCTTGTCCTGGTCCGGATCGTACCAGCTGTCGAACATCTGCAGGAAGGCCCACTGCGTCCACTTGTAGTAGCCGGGGTCGCAGGTGCGCACCTCCCGCTCCCAGTCATAGCTGAAGCCGATGCGGTCCAGCTGCTCGCGGTAGCGCGCGATGTTCTTTTCGGTGGTGATCTCGGGGTGCTGCCCGGTCTGGATGGCATACTGCTCGGCCGGCAGGCCGAAGGCGTCATAACCCATCGGATGCAGGACGTTGAAGCCCCGCAGGCGCTTGTAGCGGGAGAAGATGTCGCTGGCGATGTAGCCCAGCGGGTGGCCTACGTGAAGTCCGGCGCCGGACGGGTAAGGGAACATGTCCAGCACGTAGAATTTCGGCTTCGCGGGATCCTCCGTGACCTTGAAAGTCTTGTTTTCGGCCCACCAGGCCTGCCATTTCCGTTCAATTGACTGAAAATCGTAATCCATATCTGTGTCTATCTTTTCTTTCTTCTTTCCAGGCGGAACTCCACCCAGACCGACATCGCGGTCTTCACCTTCTTTCCGCGCAGCTCGCCGGCGCGCCAGTCCGGCGATGAGGACACGACGCGCACGGCCTCGGCGTCCAGGCGCGGGTCCACCCCGCGGGACACCTTCACGTCCGTGACCTTGCCCTTCTCGTTGATGATGAAATCCACCAGCACACGCCCCTGCACGCCCTCCTCCACGCAAGAAGCGGGATAGCGGAGGTACACGTAGACCCAGCGCCGCAGGAATTCCGCGGGATCGGTGGAGCGGAAGAAGGTCGGGCGCACGTCGAGGTCGATCAGCGAGACGACGTCCTTCGCCGCACCGCGGTTTTCGTACTCGTCGTCCCGGAAGGCCGGCTTGCGCCCGTTCGCGAGGGCCAGGCAGAAATGGTAGATGTATTCCAGTTCGCGCTCCATGTCGTCATATTCCAGGATGGAGGCGACGTCGCGGTCGGTGTTGTATTCCGGATACATGCCGGTCGTGAACAGCACGGAGGGGATTTCCTCCGCATAGAAGATGCGGTGGTCCGAGGATACGGGCTCCAGGCTCACGATCTCGGGCTTGACCGGCTGCAGGCTGCCGTTGACTTCCGTGATCAGGTGGTTCAGGTCCGGGTTGGAAGAGGAGAAGGCATAGAAGCCGGAGGAGCCGGTCCCGACCATGTCCAGGTTCACCATCGCGTCGATCTTCTCCTTTCCGTTGAAGGACCGGTTCAGGAAATACCAGGCGCCGGCGCCCGTTTCCAGCGAGGAGCCGAACGCGGCGATGACCACCGATCGCTTCAGCAGCACGCGGTTCGTGGAGAGCATCTTCGCCAGCTGCAGGAGCATCGCGAGCCCGGAGGCGTTGCCGTTGGCGCCGCAGTAGATCTTCTCGCGCGGCTCGCCGTTCACCAGCAATTCCATCCGGCCGAGGTTGTCCAGCCGGGCACCGATGACGATGTAGTGCTCACGCAGGGCGGCGTCGTAACCGGGGATGAAGCCGATGACGTTGCGCGAAGTGAGCGTGTCGCCGGCTTCCTGCTTCAGGCCGAAGAGGTCCCCTTCCGGGCCGCCGAGCACCTCGACCCCATAGGAGACGAGCTTGTCGGCGATGTAGGCGGCGGCCTCGAGTTCCCCTTCCGAACCGGCCTTGCGGCCCTCCCGGGCGGGAGAGGCGAGATACGCCACGTGTTCCTTCATCGCGGAGACGGCGTCGCTGTCTTCCAGCGCCCCGTACGGAGTCCGGTATTGCGCGCCGGCGAAGAAGGCCGCCAGGCACAGCAGGCTGAGTGTCACGATTCCTTTCCGCATGGCGCTATTCGTTGTTGAGAATCCAGGCGTCCTTGGGGCAGAAGCGCTCGCTGCGCAGCTTCCTCAAAGAAGCGTACACCTCCGTCAGGCTGTTGGAAGGGCAGACGCCCACGGCGATGAAGCCGTTGCGGAACGGGATCCGCGTGGCCGGATAGCCGGCCTGCTCCGCCTTGCCGGCCTGCCTTTCGGCATTCGCCGGAGAACTGAAGGAGCCGATCATCACGTAATAGCGGTACGGCAGGTCGTAGCCGCGGCTGGTGGCGAGCTGGCGCGTGGAAACCATCGATTCCTTGGCGTTCCGCAGGGAATCCAGGGTCGCCAGGGAATCCGATATCTGCTTCTGGACCAGCTTCAGGGAGTCCAGCCGGCGCTGATGCGCCTCGGCCTCCCGCTCGATCCGCAGGCGTTTCGCCTCGATGTCCCGGGACGTGGGACGGCCGGCCAGCTGGCGGAAGAAATCACACCCTCCCAGCAGGCAGATCGAGGCGGCCAGCGCCGCTATGGCCATTATTCTTTTCATAATCCCGCAAATTTACCAATTTTCTTATATTTGCACAATCCTATGAAAGCGAAGCTGCCCATACTCCTCCTCCTGTCGCTGCTTTCCGCCGGCGAAACCGCGGCGCAGCGCCCCCGCTACACCTTCACGCCCGAACAATATCAAATCCCGTTCCCGAAAAGCGTTCCGAACGCGCCCGACACCGTCAGCGTGGCCATCCTCGGCGACGTGATGATGCATTCCCCGCAGTTCTCCCGCGACCACCGCACCTTCCTGGAAAGGATCGCCCCGGCCCTGCGGGAGGCCGATTTCGCGGTGGCGAACATGGAGTTCACCCTGGGGGGCAAGCCCTATTCCGGCTACCCCGCCTTCTCCGCGCCGGAGTATTTCCCCTGGTACGTTGCGGACGAATGCGGCGTGGACGTCTTCCTGACGGCGAACAACCACATCCTGGACCGGGGCGCGGCCGGCCTCCGGCGCACGCTCGGCATCTACGACAGCATCCGGGATTCCCTGGGGGTGATCCAGACCGGAACCGCGCGGGATCCCGCCGAACTGAAGGGGAACTATCCCCTGTTCCTCTCCCGCAAGGGCATCCGCATCGCCCTGGTCAACTTCACCTACGGGACCAACCTGGGGTCGGACCAGGAATGGCCGAAAGTCAACTACATGCGCAGGGAGGAAGTCGCCGCAGCGATCCGCAGCGCCCGGGAGCAGGGCGCGGACTTCGTCATCGCCCTGCCGCACTGGGGCACGGAATACCGGCTCCGGCACGACGCCGACCAGGGCAGCTGGGCGGAATGGCTGGCCGCCGAGGGCGTCGACGCGGTCGTGGGCGCGCACCCGCACGTTGTCCAGGACACCACGCACATCCGGGGCGTGCCCGTCATCTACTCGCTCGGGAACACCGTCTCGAACATGAGCGCCCCCAATACCCGCATCGGGCTGCTGGCCACCCTGCGCTTCGTCAGCGACCCCGTCACCGGCGAGAAGCGCCTGCTGGAACCCCGGCTGCGCTTCCTCTGGTGCACCCTTCCCGGACGGCTCCTGCCCGACAGTTACGCCACCCTGTTCGTAAAAGAGTGGGCCAACCGCCGAAACGACTGGCTCACTCCTTCAGATTACGATAATATGATCTCGACATACCGGAACGTCCTGGACGCCACCGGAATCGAGGATTAAGCGGCTACTGGGCGAAGCTGGAATACTTGTCGTATTTCTCCTGATACTCCGCGCCCTCGTTGCGGAAGCGGAAGCAGGCGTTCTTGAGGTATTCGGCGATGCTGCCCTTGGTCTCGTTGTCGGACACCAGGTTGAAGGCGGTCTCGAACGGCTCGATGCAGGACTTCAGGGTGGACTCGAACTCCTCGATCAGCTTGCTGTACTTGGCGTCGTCCATTTCCTGGGAAGCCGCATCCTGCAGCTCGACGGCACGGTTGTACAGGAACATACCCTTGCCGATGTAGCCCCACTCGTACTTCGGATTGACCTCGATGGCCTTGTTGTAGGCGGCCAGCGCTTCCTCGTTCTGACCCAGTTTCTGGCGGGCGTTGCCCTCAACATAGTACAGGGAGGCGTTGTCCGGCTCGTTCTTCTTCGCGTCCTCGAAGAGCTGGAACAGGCGGGCGGTGTCTTCGCCGCTGTTCAGGTAGTAGTTGATCAGGCCGATCAGGATGCTCTGGTTCTCGGGGAACTTGTTGAAACCCTCCTCCAGGAGGCTCTTGGACTTCTCCTTGTTGCCGAGGTGGTCTTCGACGTCGGCCATCTTGGCATAGGCCTCGCCCTTATCACCATAATAGTTGTGGCGCACGCCTTCCTCGAAGAAAGCTTTCGCACGGTTCCAGTCCTGGTTCGTCCAGGCGGTCAGGCCGGCGTTGTAGATGGAGTTGGTGTCCAGCTGGCTGAGCGGAGCGGTGGCCAAAGCCTTGGCAGCCTTCTCGAAGAGCTCGGAAGCCAGGCCGAAATTACCCATGGTGTAGGCCTTGTAAGCCTCGTCCGTGAACTTGGAGTTGACGGTCTCGAGACCGGCGGAGATATCCTTGGCCTTCTGGCCGTTGTCCAGTTCGCCGGCCTTGGCGAAAGCGTCGAGCGCCTTCTCCAGGGCATTCTCCACCACGGGCTGCGTGACTTCGATCAGGGCCAGCTGGCCGGCCTGGTTGAAGTAGTAGTTCTTGTTGGAGAAGACCTGCTTGCGCATCGGCTGGCCGCCGAGCACCACTTCGGACTCGGAGACGGGACGCTCGCCGGCGCCGAGGAGCTGCAGCTCCTGGGCGGACATGCCCACCCAGGCGTTGCCGGCCGGCGCGTTGAAGGCGTCGATCAGGGTCTGGCCGTACTTGATCCACGTGGCGGCCTTGGTGTTCTGCTTTGCGTTTTCGGTCGCAGCCTGAGCCTTCTCGACCGCCGATTTGGCGGCCGCGACGCTCTTGGCATTCTGCGCCTGTGCGTTCACTGCGGACATCGAGGCAGCGATTGCAATGATAGCCAATAACTTTTTCATCGGATTAGTGTTGATTGTTAATAATTATTTCAGTTCAAATCATACGGTATCAACCGTCTCGGGAGCCTCCTCCGGAAGTTCTTCCTCCGCCTTGGCAACCGGTGATACGGCGGCGATGGAATCTCCTTCGCGGATGTTGATCAGTTTCACACCCTGGGTAGCCCTTCCGGCGATCCGGATGTCGGACACGGCCATCCTGATGGTCAGTCCGGACTTGGTGATGATCATCAGATCATTTTCCTCCGTCACGTTCTTGATTGCAACAAGCGGGCCAGTTTTTTCGGTGATGTTGATCGTCTTCACGCCCTTGGCGCCCCGGGAGGTCAGCCGGTACTCCTGCGGATCGGAACGCTTTCCGAAGCCGTTCTCGCTGACTACCAGGATGGTATGGGCTGCCGCATCGGCTGCATCGGGGTCGTGGGAAACCGCTCCGATCACCTCGTCGTCGTCCTCGATGCTGATGCCCCGGACACCCGATCCGCTGCGTCCGATCGCCCGGACTTCCTCCTCGTTGAAGCGGCAGCAGCGGCCGGCACGGGCGGCGATCATGATCTCGTGGCTGCCGTCGGTGAGCAGCGCGTCGAGCAGTTCGTCCCCCTCGCGGATGCCGATGGCGATGATGCCCTTGTTGCGGCTGCGCTTGTTGGAATACTCGGTCAGGTTGGTCTTCTTGATGACGCCGCGCTTGGTGATCAGGATCACGTAATGGTTGTCGGTGTATTCGGGATCCTCGATCGAGCGGGCGTTCAGATAGGTGCGGATCCGGTCCTCCGGGTCGATGGAGAGCAGGTTCTGCACGGCGCGGCCCTTGGAGGTGCGGGAACCCTCGGGGAGTTCGTACACCTTGAGGCGGTAGCACATGCCCTTGTCGGTGAAGAAGAGCATCGTCGAGTGCATGTTCGCGACGTAGATGTGCTCGATGAAGTCCTCGTCGCGCGTGGCGCTGGCCTTCTTGCCCACGCCGCCGCGGGCCTGGGTGCGGAACTCGGTCAGGGCGGTGCGCTTGATATAGCCGAGGTGGGAGATCGTGATCACGACGTCCTCGTCGGCGTAGAAGTCTTCGGGGTTGAATTCATCCTCGGAGAGGGTGATCTCGGTGCGGCGCGGGTCGCCATAGCGCTCCTTCAGCTCCTGGGATTCGCGCTTGACGATGGCGAGCTGCTCGGCGTCGCTCGCGAGGATCTCGCGGCAGCGGGCGATGAACTTCTCCAGTTCGTCGTACTCCGCCTGCAGGCGGGCCTTCTCCAGGCCGGTCAGCTGGCGCAGGCGCATTTCCACGATGGCGGAAGCCTGGATGTCGTCGAAGCCGAAGGTCTCCATCAGGGACGCCTTCGCGTCGTCCACGCTGCGGGAGGCCCGGATGATCGCGATGATCTCGTCGATCACGTCGATGGCCTTGAGCAGGCCTTCCAGGATGTGGGCGCGCTTGAGGGCCTTGTCCAGGTCGAACTTCGTCCGGCGGACCACCACCTCGTGGCGGAAGTCCACGAAGGTCTTCAGCATGTCCTTCAGCGTCATCGTGCGGGGGCGTCCGCCCACCAGGGCCACGTTGTTGATGGAGAAGCTGCTCTGAAGCGCCGTGTATTTGAAGAGGGTGTTGAGCACCACGCTGGCGTTCGCCTCCTTCTTGACGACGAACTCGATGCGGATGCCTTCGCGGTTGGTCAGCTCGCGGATGTCCGCGATGCCCTCGATCTTCTTCTCATGCACCATCTCGCTGATGCGGGAGAGCATGTCGGACTTGTTGACCATGTAGGGAACCTCGGTCACGACGATGGTCTCGCGGCCGCCGTCGCCTTCCTCGATCTCGGTCTTCGCGCGGATGACCACGCGGCCGCGGCCGGTGTTGTAGGCATCCACGATGCCCTGGCGGCCCATGATGATGCCGCCGGTCGGGAAGTCCGGGCCCTGGATGTACTGCATCAGCTCCTCGGTCGTGATGTCCGGGTTGTCGATGTAGGCGCAGATGGCGTCGCACACCTCGCCGAGGTTGTGCGGGGCCATGTTGGTGGCCATGCCGACGGCGATGCCCGCGGAGCCGTTGAGCAGCAGGAGCGGGAGCTTGGTCGGCAGGACCGTCGGCTCCTGGAGGGAGTCGTCGAAGTTGAGCGTCATGTCGACGGTGTCCTTGTCGAGGTCGGCCAGGACGTCCTCCGTCATCTTTTCGAGTTTCGCCTCGGTATATCGCATCGCGGCCACCGGGTCGCCGTCCATGGAGCCGAAGTTGCCCTGTCCGAAGACCAGGGGATAACGCTGGTTCCAGGGCTGCGCCAGGCGCGCCATCGCATCATAGACGCTGGAGTCGCCGTGCGGGTGGAACTTGCCGAGCACCTCGCCGACGATACGGGCGGACTTCTTGGTCTGGCCGCCGTAGTTCAGGCCCAGCCCGTCCATTCCGAAAAGGACCCTCCGCTGCACGGGCTTCAAACCGTCCCTCGCGTCCGGAAGGGCGCGGGACACGATCACGGACATCGAGTAGTCGATGTAGGCCGTGCGCATCTCGTGGTCGATTTCGACCGGTTCGATGATCCCTATCTTTTCTTCCCGGATTTCTTCGGGATTCTTTACCTCACTGTCCATAAAAACACTATAATTCTAAGTTTGCAAATTTAGCAAAAAAATCGGATTAAATTGCTATTTTTGTCCATATTTTAGGCCTATGGAGATCAAGTTTTCACCCGAACTCCTCTGCATCCTGAACTATGCGCGGGACGAGGCGATGCGCACCGGCAGCTATGGCATCGGCGCGGACCACATCATGCTCGCCCTGCCGCGGCACGCGGACAACAACGCCTGCCGCGCCCTGGCCGCCTGCGGCATCGCCTCCGACGGCCTGAAGGAAGCCATCGACCGGAAAATCTTTTCCGAAAGGGCCGTCCCCTGGCAGGACCGGGCGATGGTACGCCCTACCCGGGCGGCCGCCGCGCAGCTCAGCGCCGCGGCGTACGAGGCCCTGAAATACGGGCAGCACGAGATCCTCTCCTCCCACTTCCTGCTGGCCCTGGTCCGTTCCGGGAGCGGCGCCGCCGCCGACCTGCTCCGCAGCCGCGGACTCGAATACGGGCGGCTCCGCGACCTGATGCACGAGCACCGCTTCATCCTCCCCCGCCGGCAGGACGCACTCCCCCGCGTGGAAGACCTGCTCGGCCCCCTCGGAGAACAACTCACCCGCCTGTACGGGCAGGCGGGTGACGATACGCGTTTGCTGAGCTAGCCGCTATCCGCAGCCTAGACTTTCCGGAAGGCAAGGCAGGCGTTGTGCCCGCCGAAGCCGAAGGAGTCGGAAAGGCCGAGGTTGACGTCGGCCTTGACGGCGACGTTCGGGGTGTAGTCCAGGTCGCACTCCGGGTCCGGGGCGTCCAGGTGCACCGTCGGCGGGATGATACCTTCCTGCAGGGCGAGCACCGTGGCGACGGCCTCGATGGCGCCGGTGGCGCCGAACATGTGGCCGTGCATGGACTTGGTGCTGCTGATGTGGCACTTGTAGGCGAAGTCGCCCATCGCGAGCTTGTAGGCTTTGGTCTCGGCGACGTCGTTGAGAAGGGTGCCGGTACCGTGCGCGTTGATATAAACGTTGTCTTTCGCGGGGTCGAAGCCGGATTCCGCCAGCGCAAGCCGGATGCATTCCGCCTGGGTGGTGCCTTCCGGACGCGGGGCCGTGGCGTGGTAGGCGTCGCAGGTGCTGCCGTAGCCGGTCACCTCGGCGTAGATGTGGGCGCCGCGGGCCTTGGCGTGCTCCATCTCCTCCAGGATGAGGATGGCGGAACCGTCGGCCATCACGAAGCCGCTGCGGTTGGCGTTGAACGGCAGGGAGGCATACTGCGGATCGGTGGAACGGGTGAGCGCCTTGGCGTTCGCGAACCCGGCGATGCCGATGGGGATGGTGCAGTGGTCCGTGCCGCCGGCGATGACGGCGTCGGCATAGCCGTGGCGGATGGCGCGGAACGCCTCGCCGATGGAGTGCGTGGAGGTGGCACAGGCCGTCACGATGTCGATGCAGGAGCCCTGGGCGCCGAACTTGATGGCGATCTGGCCGCCGGCCATGTCGCTGATCATCGTAGGGACGAAGTTCGGGGACACCCACTGTCCGGAGGGATCCTCGAAGAACTTCTGCAGTTCCCGCTGGATGGTCGTGAAACCGCCGATGCCCGAGCCCACGTAGGTGGCGAGCCGGGCGGGGTCGATGTTTTCGCCAGAAACGAGGCCGGAATCCTGCATCGCCTGCCAGGCCGAGGCCATCCCGAAGATAGTGAAGGGATCCTGCTTGCGGATGAACGGTTTGTCCATCCCGTACTCTTCCGGATTGAAGTTCCGGACCATGCCGCCGATCTTGACGGCGAGGTTTTCCGTGGGGAACTCCGTAATATGGTCAATGCCGCATACGCCGTGGATGAGATTGTCCCAGAAAGTCTTGACATCGTTGCCGATGCAGGAGAGGACACCCAGTCCGGTCACAGCTACTCTTTTCTCCATAAGTTTCAATTTTTGACGGCACAAAGGTAGTAATTAATTCTTATATTTGCATTTTATAGGATTAAACGGGATGACTTCTCTGCGCGAACAAACCCCCGGATACCTGCTTGACAGGCATCAGATCAGGATGACCGTGGTGTACACGGCCCTGTTCTCGCTGGTGTTCCTGCTGCTGAGCGTCCCGTTCTCCGGCGAAACCTGGTTCGCCCTGGGTTCCAACAGCACCTTCCTGTACACCGTCGCCTTCATGCTGTCCGCCGCCCTCGCCGTGCTCGTGAGCCGCTGGCTGCTCGGCCGCTGCCGGAATCTCAAGCGTTTCGCCCTGCTGGACTATGTGCTCTGGGTGGTCGCTGAGGTGGTGCTGGTGAGCCTGCTTTACACGGTTTTCACCCGGCAGGGGCTTCGCCTCGGCATCATCTCCGCCGCGCCGCGCAGCAACGGGACCATCTTCCTGAGCGCCCTCGTCTATTCGGCCGTCTGCCTGTGCGTACCCTATGCCTTCTGCAGCCTGCAGTCCGCCCTGCGCGACAAGGACAACACCATCCGCCTGATGAACTACGGCAACGTGGTCAGCGACAAGCCCGCCCCGCCCTATGCCGACAAGCGCATCACCCTGTTCGACAACAACGGCGTGCTCAAGTTCTCCATCAGTTCGGACAACCTCTATTTCATCGAATCCGACGACAACTACATCAAGGCCTGGTATATGGACAGCGCCGGCGAGATGAAGCAGTATATGCTGCGCTGCCGCCTCAAGACGGTGGAGGACAGTTTCGCGGACAGCGAACTGGTGCGCTGCCACCGCAAGTACATCGTCAACATCCGCAACATCGCCGTGCTGAAGGCGGAGAAGGAAGGCTACAAGGTCGATTTCGACATCGACTCGATCGACCCCATCCCCATTTCGAAAACCTACGAGCAGGCCGTCCTGGCCCGCTTCAATTCACGATAGCTTATGTGGCAAAGAGTTCAAACCCTGTATCTTTTCCTGGCGACCGCGCTGATCGCGGCGCTCTTCTTCTGCCATAAGGCGGGAGACGTCTTCTATACCGACTACTGGCCCTATATGGTCCTGCTGCTCGTCGTCGCCGTCCTCAACGTGATGGCCCTGACGACCTACAAGCACCGCATTTTCCAGATGCGTACGGCCACCCTGTCCGCCATCATCCTGCTGGGCCTCCAGGTCTGGCTGGTGGTGGATTGCATCAAGACGCACAACACCCCGGTCTTCTCCCTGACCGCCGTATTCCCGGTCGTCGCGATGATCCTCAACCTGCTCGCCGCCCGCGGCATCCTCGCGGACGAGCTGCTGGTGCGCAACTCCAGCCGCCTGCGGGCTGCCAAACGTGGCAAGAAATAACCTTCAACCGCATAATGTCATGAGAATTCCCGAATCTGAACTGATCATCAACGGCGACGGCTCCGCGTTCCACATCCATATCCGTCCGGAACAGCTGGCCGACAACATCATCCTCGTGGGCGACCCCGGCCGGGTCGCCATGGTCAAGTCCTTCTTCTCCTCCGTCGAGGCGGAAGGCGCCTCCCGCGAATTCGTCTGGGCGACCGGACTTTACGGCGGCAAGCGGTTCACGGTCCTGTCCACCGGCATCGGCACGGACAACATCGACATCGTGATGACCGAACTGGACGCCCTCGCCAACGTCGATTTCACCACGCGTGAAATCAAGCCCGGGCACCGCACGCTGAACATCCTGCGCATCGGCACCTGCGGCGCCATCCAGCCGGAAATCCCCCTCGGCGCCTTCATCCTGTCCCATATCTCCGTCGGCTGCGACGGTCTGCTGAACTGGTACGAGAACCGCGACAAGATCGCCCTCCCCGATATCGAGGAAGCCTTCAAGAAGCACGTGCACTGGAACAAGCACCTGCCCGACCCGTATTTCGTACGCGCCGGGGAAGAGATGGTCCGCCGCTTCGAAGAGGACACCGTCAAGGGCATGACCATTTCCGCATCCGGCTTCTACGGCCCCCAGGGCCGCGTGGTACGCCTGGGCCTGGCCATGCCGGACATGCTTCAGGATTTCGAGAGTTTCGAGTATAAGGGCTGGAAGATCACCAACTTCGAGATGGAAGGCTCCGCGCTCGCCGGCCTCGCCGCCCAGCTCGGCCACAATGCCGCCACCATCTGCTGCGCCATCGCGCACCGCTACCACAAGGGCGCCAACACGGACTACAAGCCCCGCGTCGCGGAACTGGTGAAATTCTCGCTGGACCGCCTGGCCCGGTAATCAGTCGCCGGCTTCCTTGAGGCGCTCGGCGTTCTCGGCAATCTGCAGCTGGTCGATACACTCCTGGATGTCGCCGTCCATAAAGACGGGCAGGTTGTACATCGACCAGTTGATGCGGTGGTCCGTCACGCGGCCCTGCGGGTAATTGTAGGTGCGGATCTTGGCGGAGCGGTCGCCCGTGGAAACCATCGTCTTGCGCTTGGCGGCGATGCCGTCCAGGTATTTCTGGTGCTCCAGGTTGTACAGACGCGTACGGAGCTCCTCGAAGGCGCGGTCCTTGTTCTTAAGCTGGGAGCGCTCCTCCTGGCACTGCACCACCAGGCCGGAGGGGATGTGCGTCAGGCGCACGGCGGAGTAGGTGGTGTTGACGCCCTGGCCGCCGGGGCCGGAAGCGCAGAACAGGTCCAGGCGGATGTCGTCCCAGCTCAGGTCCACGTCGAACTCGCCCGCCTCCGGGAACACCGCCACGGAAGCGGCGGAGGTCTGGATGCGGCCCTGGGTTTCGGTCTGCGGCACCCGCTGGACGCGGTGCACGCCGGATTCGTATTTCATCACCCCGTACACGCCGTCGCTGCCGGAGAGCTTGAAGACGATCTGCTTGAAGCCGCCGGAGGTGCCGGGGGTCTGGTCGGTGACCTCCAGCTTCCAGCCGCGGCGCTCCGCGAAATGCTGGTACATCCGGAAGAGGTCGCCGGCGAAGATCGCCGCCTCGTCGCCGCCGGTGCCGCCGCGGATCTCGACCATCGCGTTCTTGCCGTCGTCGGGATCGGCGGGGATGAGCAGGAGGCGGATCTGCTGCTCCATCTCCGGGATCTTCGGTTCGATCTCGGCGATCTCCATGCGCGCCATCTCGCGGAGTTCCTCGTCCTTCTCGTTCACGAGGATGTCCTTGGCGGCGGAGAGGTCCTCCACCATCTTCTCATACTGCTTGCCGGCTTGGATAATCGGCTCCAGTTCCTTGTAGTCCTTGTTCAACTGGACATACTTCTTCATGTCCGCCATCGCCTCGGGGCTGGAAAGCTGCTCCTGGAGCGACTGGAATTTCCCCTCGAGGGAGAGGACTTTTTCTAGGAGGGAATTGGTATCTGCCATAGGTCAAATGTGCTTGATGTAGCAGCGGCGGCGCATAAAGGGTTCGCGCTCGTAGCTGTTCCAGATGTTGACGGCGCTGTTGGACTCGATCTGCGGATTGGTGATCGCCCAGCGGTTGCCGATCTTGCGGGCCTTCTCGGCCATCGCTTCATAATACATGGCCGAAACGCCCTTGTTCTGCCATTCGGGAGCCGCGCCGTTCACCATCAGGTCCGTCACCTCGTAGTTGTGCATCGCACGCCACAGATGCCACCAGCCGAAGGGGAACAGGCTGCCCTTCGCCTTCTGGAGGGCCTTCGAGATGGTCGGGAAGGCGATGCCGAACGCCACGATCCCGTCGTTCTCGTCCAGGACCAGGCAGCTCGTCTTGTCGGAGATGTAGGGCATCACGGAGGCGGCCTCCTCGTCAATCTCCTCCTCGGTCAGGGGGATGAAATTGTGCACCGTCCGCGCGAAGCTCTCGTTGTAGGTGCGGAAGAAACGGCGCACCTGCTCCTTGTCCTTCTTCAGCTTGTCCAGGCTGCCGAAATGCAGCTTGTAACGTTCCTGGACGATCTTCGACACGCGGCGCGCCTTGTCGGGAACGCCGTGGTTCGCCACCAGGCGGTACTGCAGCCAGTCGCATTCCTTGGCGTAGCCGAGTTCTTCCACGAAGTCCTTGTAGTACGGGAAGTTATAGAGGCAGTTGAAGGGCGGGATGTTCTCGTAACCCTCGATCAGCATGCCCTGCCTGCCGAAGGTATTGTAGTACAGCGGACCGTGGATCTCGTCCATCCCCTGCTCCCGCGCCCAGGCCTCGGCGGTGCCGAGCAGCAGGCGCGCGACCTCGATGTCCCTGATGCAGTCGAACCAGCCGAAACGGGCGCGTTTCTTACCGTAGAGCTCGTTGTAGCGGGGGTTGACCATCGCGCAGATGCGCCCGGCCACGCGCCCGCCGTCCAGTACCATCCACATCTTGCGGGTGCAGTACTTCAGCGGCGCCGCCTGGGTCAGGGCGTGTTCCTGGTCGTTGTGCAGCGCAGGCACATACTGGGGACAATCCTTGTAGAGTTCATCCGGAAAACGGACGAACTGCTTCAACTCCTCGCGGGTCAGGACTTCCTGGACTTTGTAATCGGGCATTTCGAATCAGTTATCGCAGTCTGCAAAGATAGCGAAAAAGGCATTTTCCTGCAAATTGCCTCTTCCGGCATCAGATGCTGAAATTATGATAGTGCGGGCCGAAGCGGCGGAAGGCCTCCCGGTCCAGCATCTCCCGGTCGTCGGGGTGCGCGATGCTGATCATCAGCTTGGCACGCTCCTGCAGGCTCTTGCCGTACAGGTCCACGGCGCCGTATTCGGTCACGATCCAGTGCGCATCCGCACGGGGCGTGACCACGCCGGCGCCCGGGTTGAGCTGCGCGACGATCTTGTTCTTGCCCTTCAGGGTGCGGGAGGCGAAGGCGGTGATGCTCTTGCCGCCCTCCGACATCGTGGCGCCCCGGACGAAATCCAACTGCCCGCCGGTGCCGCTGAAGATGCGCTCGCCGATGGAGTCGGCGCTGATCTGGCCCGTAAAGTCCACCTCGGTGGCGGAATTGATGGCCTTCATGCCGGGATTCTGGCGGATGACCCAGGGATCGTTCACGTATTTGATGTCGCGCATCAGCACGTCCGGGTTGTGGTCGATGAAGGAATACACCTCGTTGGAACCCAGCAGGAAGGAGGCCACCACCTTTCCGGTGTCCACCTTCTTGTTCGCGCCGTCGATCACGCCCGCCTTGATCAGGCGGAGCAGGCCGTCGGCGAACATCTCGGTGTGCAGGCCCAGGTGCTTGTGGCCGCCGAGCTGGGCGGCGAGGGCGTTCGGCAGGGCGCCGATCCCCATCTGGATGCAGTCGCCGTCCTCCACGAGGGCCGCGCAGTTCCTGCCGATGACCACCTCGGTGGGGGTGGGTTCGGCGAAGGCGGCCGTCACCAGCGGGGTGTCGTCCTGCACCAGGTAATCGAACTTCTCCAGGGGGATGAGGTCGCCATAGGCGAAGGGGACGTGGGGGTTGACCACGCCGATCACCACCTGCGCCGACTCGATGGCCGCCACGGAGCAGTCCACGGAGGTGCCGAGGCTCACGCGCCCCTGCTCGTCCGGCAGGGAGACATTGACCAGCGCCGCGCCCAGCTTGATGAAGCCTTCCCGGTAAAGCTTCTGGCTTTCGCCCAGATGCACGGGCAGGTAGTCGGCATAGCCGGCGTTCACGTTCGCGCGGACGTTGGGTCCCACGAAGAAGCCCTGCTCGAAGAAGATCCCCTCGTAGCGCGGCTCGCTGTAGGGGGCGGGCCCTTCCGTATGGAAATGGTGGAAACGCAGGCCCCGCACGTCACCGGCGTCCGCGCGGCGGCACAGGGCCTGGATCAGGCAGTGCGGAACGCTGGCCACGCTGCTCAGGTGGACGTGACAGTTGGAGGGGATGTGGCTGACCGCCTCGTCGGCGGAAACGAAGGTAATCGGCTTCATTTCGGGGATTATTCTTATTTTTGCAAACGCAAATGTAGCAATTTATTCGATGCATACCAAAGAAGAAAAGCTCGCGGCTTTTTCCCGGCTGCTCGACACGATGGACGCCCTGCGCGAGAAGTGCCCCTGGAACGCCGCCCAGACGATGGAAACCATACGTCCGATGACGGAAGAGGAAGTCTATGAACTCAGCGACACCATCCTCAAGGGCGACCGCGCCGGGACGGCGAAGGAAATCGGCGACCTGCTCTACCACCTGGTCTTCTACGCCCGGATCGGGCAGGAGGAAGGCTCGTTCGACATCGCCGACAGCCTGGACAAGGTCGTGGACAAGATGGTCTTCCGCCATCCGCACGTGTTCGGCCCGGAGGCCGGCCGGCCCACCACCGCCAAGGAGATCGCCGACACCTGGGAGCTCGTCAAGGCGAAGGAGAAGGACGGCAACAAGACGGTCCTGTCCGGCATTCCGGATGCGATGCCGGCCATCCTGAAGGCCCTGTCGATGCAGGAAAAGGCCCGCGGCTGCGGCTTCGACTGGGAGCGGCGCGAGGACGTCTGGGACAAGGTGAACGAGGAGCTGGCGGAAGCCCGGGAGGCCTGCACCGAGCAGGACCCGTGCCATATGGAAGAAGAATTCGGCGACCTGCTGTTCGCGGTCATCAACGCCGCACGCCTGTACGGGGTGGACCCCGAGGCCGCGCTCAGCGGCTGCTGCTCGAAGTTCCGCCGCCGCTTCAACTATCTGGAAGAACAGACCCTCAAGAAGGGCCGGAAACTCGCCGACATGACCCTCGCCGAGATGGACGCCGTCTGGGACGAAGGCAAAGCGAAAGGCCTGTAGCGGCGGGTGCCCCCTTGCGGGCGGACGGAAATTATTTTCCGGGCAGGTTTGCCGGAAAACCAATTTCCGCTCCGCCCTCCACACGCCGGCGCACGGCACCCGCGCCAACGGAAATCAAAGTATTCCGGAACGACGGCCGAAGTCGATGATGAGGTCGGCGCAGCCGTCGATGCCCACCAGCGAGGAATCCAGGCAGAGGTCGTAGTTGGAGGCGACGCCCCAGTTCCCCTGCGTAAAGAAATTGTAATACTCCGCACGGTCCTTCTCCTTGCGGAGGATGTACTTCCGCGCCTCTTCCGGCGTCATCGCGGTGCGCTCCCGAACCCGCGCGACACGGTCTTCCAGGGGCGCGCAGATGAACACGTCCAGGCACTTCATGTCCCGCAGCACATAGTCCGAGGCACGGCCCAGGAAGATGGCGTTCCCCTGCCGGGCGATGTCGCGGATGGCCTCGCTCTGGTACTTGAAGAGTTCGGTCCCGTCGATGGCGGACGGCGCATAGGCGCTGGCGCGGTTCAGCCCGAACAGGCTGCCGAAGCGGAAGAGCCGCTTCCGCTCGTCGCTCTTCTTGAAGAAAGCCGGGCTGAAGCCGCTTTCCTCCGCCGCCTTCTGCAGCAGTTCGTTGTCATAGACCGGGATGCCCAGCCGCTCGCCCAGGACGTCGGCGACTCCCCTGCCGCCGGCCCCGAACTGGCGCCCGATGTTGATGAGGATGTGCTTGTCCATAACGTCAGGATTGGATCGTACTGCCGAGGATATCGGGATTCTCGCCGTCCTGGAGCCGGTCGAACTTGCGGAACAGCCGGACGATCAGGATGGCGGAGATGATGATGTTGATCGCGTCGGAAATCGGGAAACTCACCCACACGCCCGTCTCCTGCAGCCAGAGCGGCAGGGTGTAGATGAGCGGCAGCAGGAAGAGCAGCTGGCGCGACAGCGACAGGAAGATGGACTTCCACACCATCCCGAGACACTGGAAGAAGTTGCCCGTGACCATCCCGAAGCCCACCAGCGCGAAGGCGGAATTCATGATGCGCAGGCCGTGGGCGGCCATGTCGATGAGCTGCGGGTCGTTGGTGAACAGGCTCACCGCGCTGCGCGGGATCAGCTCCGCCATCAGGAAGCAGAGCGTGGTCACGAGCACCTCCCACTTCGCCGTAAGGAGGAAGATCTCCTTCACGCGGTGGTACTGCCGGGCGCCGTAATTATAGCCCGCGATGGGCTGCAGGCCCTGGTTGAAGCCCATGCATATCATGACGAAGAGCATGGTCAGGCGGTTCACGATGCCGTAGGCGCCGATGGCGAGGTCGCCCCCGTACTTGCCGAGCTGCTGGTTGATGAACAGCGCCACCAGGCAGGCCGCGACGTTCATCAGGAAAGGTCCCACGCCGATGGCCAGCGACTGCTTCGCCACCCGCCAGTCCAGCTGGAACAGCGGACGGGTGAAGTGCAGCAGGCGCCGCTTGTCGGAGAAGAAGCGGAAGGTATAGACCAGCGCCACCATCTGGCAGAGGACCGTCGCCAGGGCCGCTCCGCGGATGCCCAGATGGAGTCCGAAGATGAAGATCGGGTCGAGGATGGCGTTGGAGATGACGGTGAACAGCGTCAGCGCCATCGCCGTGCGCGGGTGCCCCGAGGAACGGATCAGGCCGTTGAAGCCGTGATACAGGTGCGTGAACGCGTTGCCCAGCAGGATGATGAACATATAGTCCCGGGCGAAGGGCAGGGTGACGTCGCTGGCCCCGAAGAAACGCAGGATCGGGTCCAGGAAGGAAAGGGTGACCGCGGAGAAGACGATGCCGATGATCACGTTGAGGGTCAGCACGTTGGCCAGCACCTTCTGCGCGGCGCCGTAGTTGCGCTGGCCCAGCAGGACGGAGATGAGCGTCATCGCGCCCACCCCCACCAGCGTGCCCATCGCCACGGAGAGGTTCATCAGGGGGAAGGTGACGGCGAGGCCGCTGATGGCGGACGCACCCACGCCGGGGATATGGCCGATGTAGATGCTGTCGACCATGTTGTACAGGGAAGCCGCGGTCTGGGCGATGATGCCCGGGACCGCGTACTGCCTCAGAAGCGTGCCGATCTTCTGGGTTCCGAGTTCAGTGGGAGCTGCGCCGGAGACCGCCATCCCTTAGGGCTTGTCGACGATCTCGATGTCGAAGCGCAGGGGGGCGTACGCCGGAATGGTGGAGCCGGAACCGCTGCTGCCGTAGCCGATGCCCGAATAGAACACCGCCGTGCCCTTCTCGTGCGGATGCATCTTGCTCAGCGCATAGGCGAAGCCGTCGATGACCGACGAGCCGCCCAGCTTGATGTCGCTGTACTTGCCGTCCGAGCCGAACCAGGTGACGCTGGAAGGCGCATAGGTGCGGGAGGCGGAATAGATACCGTAAAACTTCGCGCTGTCCTTCACGTTGGTGTCGAACACGTGGCCGTCCAGCATACGGCCCACGTAGTTGATGTAGATCGTGGTGTCGGCGGGGAAATCCTTCTCGGAGGAAGGGGCTTCCGTCCGGAGGTAGTAGAATCCGTATTTCAAGGTGTCGCCGGCGCTCTTGCCGGGGAAAGTGCGGACGACATAGCGGGCCAGGGAATCCGTCTCCCATTTCTTGATGTCGGGAATGACCTCCACCAGTTCCAGCTCGAAGATGGAGTCGGTGCCGGTCACCTGGGCGAGGTATTCTTCCTGCGTGGCGTAGCGGCTGGTCGTGTTGAGCCAGCCGGGGACCGCGAGGGTCCGGCTGCCGCCGGTACGCATCGGGGCGATCGCATCGTCCAGCCCGGCGGACATATGTCCCTCCCCGCGCGGCCAGACCACGGGTCCGTAGTAGTTCCCCTCGGCAAAACTCCCCTCCCGCTGCGCCACCTCCCGGCGGCTGGTGGACTGGAGGGTGCCGTCCAGGTCGCGGATGACGTGCTGCACGCGCACGAAGGGGTTGGCGTCGGCGGTGCCGGCCGCAGTCCCGCCTCCGGGCGTCTCCGCAATCACGTAGGAGCCCATGGTGGAGGGAACGGCGTCCGGATGATACACGTGGATCCAGGATTCGAAAAACAGCTTGTTGCCGTCGTTGAGTCCGGTTTTCGGCTCCTTGGCGCAGGCGCACAGGGCCAGCGCCAGGATGGCCGCATATGGCAGGTTCATCTTCATATCCTATCGGTGTCTTGGGACGGCGCTTCATTCCGCATAAATCGTGCCGTCACGGTTTCTACATATTGTGCCGCCAGCTCCCTGTCCGGGATGTCCTGGGGGAAGTGGAGCTTGCCCCCGGCGGCGCACGCGTGGCCCCCGCCGTGGAAGGCCTCCGCCGCGAGCCGGTTGGCGGCGACGCCGCGCTTGGAGCGGACCGACACGCGGAAATGTCCTTCGTCCTCGCGCAGGAAGACGCTCAGGCGTACCCGGCCGATGCCGAGCGGCAGGTTCACGAAACCCTCCGTGTCGCCCTCGCGGATCCCGAACTCCGCCTGCGTCCGCCGGTCCAGGATGGCATAGGCCACCCCGTCGGGGGTGATGTGCATCAGACGGTCCAGGAAGCAGCCCATCGCCCGGAAACGGCTCTCGCCGTAACTGTTGAACAGCGCGTCCAGCAGGGCGTCGCGGTCCACGCCGGCCGCCAGCAGCTCGGAGGCCATCCGGAGCGTGGACGGGAAGACGGAATTCGCGAAGTTGTTGGTATCGGTGGTCATGCCCGCCATCAGCGGGGTGAGCACCTCCATCGGCAGGCGGTCCGCCCGTCCCACGCCCGGCAGGGCGAGCAGGACGCGGTAGAGCAGTTCGCTCGCGGAGGAGACCTCCGTCTCGCTGAACGCGAGGTCGAACCAGTCCGCCTCGGGGTTGGGATGATGGTCCACCAGCACCTTGCGGGCCGCCGAGGCGCGCAGCGCCGCCTCCAGGTCCCCCGCCCGGCCGGGACCGTTCATGTCCAGGCAGAAAAGCAGGTCGCATCCGGCTATGCGCGAGACCGCTCCCGCCGGGTCCGCGGACGCCAGCGTCACGCCGTTTTCCGGAAGGAGGAAATCCAGCACGGAAGCCGCCGGATCGGGCAGCAGCAGGTCCGCCGCAAGCCCTTGGCAGCCACGCAGATACGCTAGCAGGGCCACACCACTGCCGACCGCGTCGCCGTCGGGGTGCGTATGCACGACGATGCAGACGCGGCGGGCGTCGGACAGCAGCGCCTCCAGGCGCCGGATTCTGGCGGGTGTCACTGTTTTCATCCGTTCCAAAAAACTTCTGCAAATTTAATAAGAATATTGCATTTGATAAATCGATTTCTTAACTTTGTGGGACTTTGAATATCAAATAAAACTAACCGATACAATGAACAAAGTAGTCAAAATTCTCGTGGAGGTCCTCCTGCTGGCAGCCATCGCCGGTCTGGTCTATCTGCTGTACAGCAGCATCATGCAGCCCGTCAACTTCAACAAGGAGAAAGCCAGCCGCCAGGCCGTCGCGGTCCAGCGTCTGAAGGACATCCGTACCCTGCAGGTGGCCCACAAGTCCGTCACCGGCAAGTTCAACTCCTCGATTGATTCCCTCAAGCAGTTCTACGAGACCGGCACGATGGACATCGTGATGCAGATCGGCTCCCTGGACGACTCCCTCGCCGTGGCCAACACCGAAGCCATCAAGAAGGCCAACCGGAAGCTCAAGCCCGAACAGATCACCGAAAAGCTCGCCGAGGCCTACGCCGCCGGCCAGAAGGTCGTGTATTCCCACACCACCAAGATCGCAGTCCGCGACACCCTCTTCAACGGCCGCCCGGACTTCTGCATCGACTCCCTCAAGTATATCCCGTTCTCCGGCAAGGAGCCCATCCAGATGGAAGCTACCACCAAGATGGTGTCCGGCGTGCCCGTTCCGCTGTTCGAGGCCCGCATTCCCTGGAAGTCCCTCCTCAAGGGCATGAACAACCAGCTCCGCATCAACCTCGACGCCGAGAGCCGCGACATGAACCGCTATGAGGGCCTGCAGGTCGGTTCAATCACCGCCCCGAACAACAACGCAGGCAACTGGGAGTAGTGTTCACCCTCGTCCCGTCCCATTTCTTCGATCCTGCCACCGCACGGGAAGCACTCTGTGAAGTGGCTCAGCTCAAGGACGGGGACGCGGTCGGATACGTAGAAATACCTCAATACGATGCTGTCCTCGTCTATGCACAAGACGGGGACAGCGCCGTTTCGGACCGTCCCGAGATCTTCCGCATCCTGACGCGGCTGCCGGACTGTCCGGAATACAACAAGATCCTGTGCAGCCAGCTGGACGGCCGGCTGTACCTGGCCGTCGCCCAGGGCAAGAACCTGCTGCTTGCCAACAGTTTCCCCGCCCGGGACTTCACCACCGCCGAATATTACATCTTCCTCGCGCTGAACTCGCTCCAGCTGAATCCGGAAATCTCCACCGTCTGCTTCCTGACGCCGCTGGACGCCGAGGACGAGATGTCGCTGTACCGCTACTTCAAGGCGGTGGAAAAGCTATGAGGATCATCGGCGGCCGCCTCAAGGGCAAGACCATCCAGCCCCCGATGGGCTATGGCGCCCGGCCCACCACGGATTTCGCGCGGGAGGGCCTGTTCAATATCCTGAACAACGAATACGAATTCGAAGACCTCCGCGTGCTCGACCTGTTCGGCGGTACGGGAGCCGTCGCATTCGAGTTCGCCTCGCGCGGGGCCGCGCGCGTTTATAGTGTGGAGATGAACCGCGACCACGCCGCCTTCATCCGCCGCGAGGCCGCCCGGCTCGGCCTGGACAATGTCACGGCCGTCCACGCCAACGTCTTCGACTTCCTGCCCATCTGCCGCGAGAAGTTCGACATCATCTTCGCCGATCCTCCGTATGCCCTGGAAGGCCTGGAGTCCATCCCGGACAAGGTCCTGTCCCGCGACCTGCTCCATCCCGGGTGCTACTTCATCCTGGAGCACGGCGGCGAACACAACTTCACGGGACACCCCCTCTTCAAGAAGGAAAAGGTTTACGGACGCGTGCATTTCAGTTTCTTCGAAAAATAGACGGACCGGTTGCAACAATCCGGTTCGTTCTGCGTTATATAGACGGAACGAGAAGAAATGACACGTCAGGAGATCAGCGAATTCTACCGGGAACACCACCGACGGCTGTACAACATCAGCCTGCGCATCCTCCGGGATTCCGGAGAAGCCGAGGAGGTGATGCAGGACACGCTGCTCAAATTCCTGTCCGCTCCTGACGGGTTCGACTCTCCCGCCCGGGTGTCCGCCTGGCTGGCACGCACCTGCATCCGCGCCTCCATCGACCGGCTCCGCCGGCGGCAGCGGCGGAATCTCTTCCTGAAAGACTACGCCCTGCAGGAAGAGACGCTCTCGCCCGAAGAAGAGCCGGACGGGGCCCTGCCGGACATCACGCAGGTCCGCAAGGCGATGGACGCGCTGCCGGAACCCTACCGGCTGGTACTGGACCTCGTGCTCGTCGAAGGCCTGGACTACGGCGAGATCGCCGCCCTGACCGGAAAGAAGGAAACGACGCTGCGGTCCCTGTACGCCCGGGGCCGGTGCAAACTGATAGAAATGCTGAAAAAGATATGAACGATCTGGGACAATACATCCGCGACCACGCGGTGCAGTTCGATTCGGAAACGCCCGCTCCGGGCCACGAAGAACGCTTCCTGGCCCGGCTGGATGCCGCCGGCAGCCCCCGTCCCCGGCCGGCAGCCCTTTTCCGCAGGCCAGCCGTCCGGGCGTTCGCCCTGGCCGCTGCCGCCATCGCCCTGCTGCTGGTCCTCCGCCCGGGCGACCCTTTCCGCGGAACCGGGAACGATCCGCAGAAAATCTATCTCGCCTATATGGACCGGGTGGCCGAACTCTACCGGAGGCCCAGCACGGACAGTGAAACGCGGGACGCCATCCTGGCCGGCATCACGGAAGAAGAGGATCCCCTCTTCCTGCAGATTCCCGAAGAACTTTCCGCCCGCGAACGCGGACGTATCCTCAAAGAGTATTATGGCCGCATGCTCGCGGCAGCCGGAAAAATCAAATAACAACAACAGATATGAAACGCTTTCTCACCCTCCTTGCGGCGGTCCTGGTCACCGCCCTTCCCGCCCTCCGGGCTGCGGATTACGAACCCACGGCAGCATCCCGCGACAGCCGGGAGTACCAGCTGCGCGGCTTCGACGGCCTCAACATCGGCTGGACCTATAAAGTGGAACTGAACTGCGCCAGCCGCTACGGCGTAACCGTAGAAGCGCCGGATTTCATCTTTCCCTACCTGAAGGTCGAAGTCCGGAACGGGATCCTCGTGCTGGACACGAAGGAACTGCCCCGGGACATCCGCCGGAAAATCGAGGCGCTCTCCCGTTCCGGGGAGATCCGCGCCATCGTCTCGATGCCCGAACTGACCACCCTTTCGATGTCCGGTGCCTCTCAGCTGACCACCCAGGACGAATTCCGGCACCGGAACGACCACTTCTCGATGCGGCTCAGCGGGGCGACCAACGTCCGCGGACTTTCCGTCAAGGCCGTGGAGGCGGTCATCGAATGCAGCGGTGCCGCAAAATTCAATATTACGGGCGAATTCGACCGCGTGGACCTGGAACTGTCCGGCGCCGCGAACGGAACGCTCGCCGCATCTCCGAAAATGGCGCAGCTGGAACTGTCGGGAGCGGTCAAGCTCTTCTGGAAAGGCAACCTGGGGAAGACGGAGATCCAAGCGGCAGGAGCCGCCTCCGCCGAGATCGAAGGGGCCGTCAACGAATTGAAACTGGACGGATCCGGCGCCGCGAAGGTCAACACGGCCAAGGCCCCGTCCCGCAACGCCGACATCCGGCTGTCCGGAGCGGCCAAATGCGAGATCGATGTCCGGGAATCCCTGAACGTCAGCCTGTCCGGCGCCACCACCTGCCGCTACCACGCATCGGACCGCCTGCGCATCTCCACGCAGAGCATCTCCCGCGGCTCCTCCCTCACGCGTTTCTAGACGCTACTGGGGCTGGATGCGGCGGACGAGACGGGCGCAGAGGCCGGGGAAGAACCGCTTGATATAGACCATCGTCAGTTCTCCGGCACCCACCAGCACTTCGCGTCTGCCGCGGTCGATGGCACGCACGATGGTCTTGGCAGCCCGCTCCGGAGAGATGCCGCCGGCCTGGCCGGGGTCCATCTGCCCGTGGGGCTTGCCGCCCTTGTCCAGGGCGCTCATCGAGATGGCGGTCTGCACCCGGCCGGGGCAGACGATCGTCACCCGGATTCCGCGATGGTAATACTCCGCCTGCAGCGTCTCGAAGAAGCCGTACACGGCGAACTTGGCGGAACAGTAGGCGCTCCGGAGCGGGAATCCGAACTTGCCGGAAATGGACGAAGTCACGGCGATGTGCCCGCCCCCCTGCGCAAGCATCCGGGGCAGGACGGTGCGGGCGATGGTTTCCGGTGCGAAGAAGTCGATCTCCATGATCTTGCGGACCATGGCATCGGACGTATCCTCCACCAGCGTACGCTGGCTGATGCCGGCATTGCAATAGACGACGTCCAGTCCGCCGAAGGCGTTCCAGGCGGACTCGCAGAGCGCCGGAAGGCCGGCGGACTCGCTGAAATCGTACGGGAGCGCCGCGATTCCGGCGGCACCGGCGGCGCGGCATTTCCCGGCGGCCGCATCCAGTTCGCCTCCGGGCAGCGCCGTCAGCACCAGCTGCGCGCCCCGGGCGGCATAGCGCAGGGCGCAGGCCAGCCCGATGCCGGAGGATGCGCCTGTAATCCAGACTTTCTGCATATCAGGGACGGGGTTTCTGACGGGACACCAAGCCCATCATCCGGAACAGGAACTTCGGAAGCGGCTTGGACGGGTCCCGTTTTTCCATATCGATGAACCAGCCCAGTTTCTTCACCACCGGGATCTTGTACGTCTCCACGAACTCGAGCAGCGTCCCGTCGGGATCTTCGATATAGGAGAAACGCCCGGAGGCGTCGCCCATGTCGAAACGCTCCCCGTCCGGGCAGCTGTCCACCGTGAACGGATGGCCCTTTGCGGCGCAGAACGCCTTGAATTCATCCATCTGCGTCACGTCGAAGCAGACCTGGATGAAGCCGGGGTCGCCCCAGAAACGCCCCTCGAAGACCTTGCGCGGGGTGTAGTCGTCCAGCGCCTGGACGAGTTCGAGTGTGCTCGGGCCGAACAGGTCGGCGAAAGCGCCGGTGAAAGGCGCGTGTCCCAGCAGGACGCGTCGGCAGCGCCGCTCCCCCCCGGGCAGGAAACCGCTGCCGTCGAAGGGACCCTCGGTATCGCTCAGGACCCGGTCATAGCCCAGGATGTCCGCGTAGAAACGCAGGGACCGTTCCATGTCGCTCACGCCGATGACGGCGCCGGTCAGGCCGCCTGCATTCCGTTTCTCGTCGAGGAATACGTCCCTGCGCTCCACGGCCTGGAACCAGTTGCCGTAAAGGTCCTTCACCCAGAAGAAGGGCGTCCCGTCCGCAAGCGTCCCGAGGGGGCCGCAGTCCTTCCATTTCGCGGAGAGTTCCCGGTGGAAGGCGGCCGCGTCGCGGCACTTCAGCCTGGCGGCCAGGATGCCCAGGTCGCCCACGGACACTTCGAAGGGACAGGGCTGGGGCTTGCGCTCCGAGAACTGCCAGATCTCGTAGCCGGACCCGCCCTGCAGGTTCACGGCGATGCAGGCGTGGCGTTTCTGCGCACGCCCCCCGGTATAGGGGAGCATGCGCTCGGCCACGGTATCGTCTTCCAGGATCTTGACATCGGCGCCGAACATCTCGATGAACCAGTTCCAGGATTTCCTGAAATCCGCGGTTCCTACGCCGATCTGCTGTATTCCGGTGATCATTTCGCGTCCATTGCCTGGCAGGCGGTGATGGCGATCATCTTGTACACGTCATCCACGCTGCAGCCGCGGCTCAGGTCGTTGACCGGCCGGGCGATACCCTGGAGGATGGGGCCGATGGCGTCGGCCTCGCCCAGGCGCTGGACCAACTTGTACGCGATGTTGCCGACCTCGAGGTTCGGGAACACGAGCACGTTGGCGTTGCCGGCAATCTCGGAGCCGGGGGCCTTCTTCTTGCCCACGGACGGCACCAGGGCGGCGTCCGCCTGCAGTTCACCGTCGACCTTGAGATCCGGATCCAGCTCCTTCGCAAGCGCGGTGGCCTCGACCACCTTGTCCACGACTTCGTGCTTCGCGGAGCCCTTGGTGGAGAAGGACAGCATCGCCACGCGCGGATCGGTGAAGCCGGCCACGCTCCGGGCGGTCTGCGCCGTACACACGGCGATCTGGGCCAGCTGGGAGGCGTCCGGGGCCGGAGTCACCGCCACGTCGCCGATCACGAGCACGCCGTTCTCACCGTACTGCGGGGTCTTGGTGATCATCAGCATCGCGCCGCTCACGCAGGTGATGCCGGGGGCGCACTTGATGATCTGGAGGGCCGGGCGGAGCGTCTCGCCGGTGGTAGAAAGGGCGCCGCTGATCTGTCCGTCGGCGTCGCCGCTCTTGATGATGAGGCAGCCGAAGTAGAGCGGATCGAGGACGGTCTTGCGGGCCACTTCGATCGTCATGCCCTTCTTCTGGCGGAGCTGGAAGAGCAGCTGGGCGTACTCCTCGGTCTTCTCGCTGGTTTCGGGGTCGATGATGGTGGCCTGCGCGATGTGCTTCAGGCCGAGCTGCTCCGCATAGGCGAGCACTTTCTCGCGGTTGCCGATCAGGATGATGTCGGCGAGGCCGTCCGCGATGGCGCGGTCGGCTGCGGTGATGGTGCGCTCCTCGAAGGATTCCGGGAGCACGATGCGCTGCCGGTTGGACCGGGCGCGCGCAACAATCTGGTCGATGAGGGACATATCAGTGTGGTTAGTTTTCAAGGTCGGATACGATGTGCATGGTGTCGCGGGCGATCACCAGTTCCTCGTTGGTCGGGATGAGGGCCACCTTCACGGTGGAATCCGGCGTGGAGAGGATGGTCTCGCTGCCGCGGGCGGCGTCGTTCACCTCCGGGTCGATCTTCACGCCCATGAAGGAGAGGTTCTCGCAGACGTGGCGGCGCAGGCGCGGGTTGTTCTCGCCGATGCCCGCCGTGAACACGATGAGGTCCACGCCGTCCATCTCCGCAATGTAGGCGCCGACGTTCTTGATGGTGTCGTAGGTGAGTTTCTTGAGCACGATCTTGGCGCGCACGTCGCCCGCCTTCGCCGCGGCGTCCATGTCGCGGAGGTCGGAACTCTTGCCGGACAGGCCGAGGAAGCCGCTCTTCTTGTTCATCACGGTCGTCATTTCGTCCGGTGTCAGGTTCTCCTTCTTCATGATGTACGGGATGATGTTGGCGTCGATGTTGCCGCAGCGGGTGCCCATGATCATGCCTTCGAGCGGGGTGAAGCCCATCGATGTGTCCACCACCTTGCCGTCCTTGATGGCCGTCACGGAGCTGCCGTTGCCGAGGTGGCAGGTGATGATCTTGGAGTGCGCCAGGTCCAGGCCGGCGAGCTTGGCGCCGCGCTGGGAGACGTACTGGTGCGAGGTGCCGTGGGCGCCGTAGCGGCGGACCCGGTACTTCTGGTAGTATTCGTAGGGAAGGGCGTACATATAGGCGTACGGCTCCATCGTCTGGTGGAAGGCGGTGTCGAAGGTCACGACCTGGGGCACGTCGGGAAGCACGTGGGAGATGGCTTCGATGCCGAGCAGGTGGGCCGGGTTGTGCAGCGGGGCGAAGTCGCAGCAGATGCCGATCTTCTCCAGGACGTCATCGTTGACGAGGGTACTCCCCGAGAAGAAGTCGGCACCCTGCACGATGCGGTGGCCGACCGCCTCGATGTCGTCGAAGCTGGACAGCACGCCGTGCACGGGATCCACCAGGGCGTCCAGCACGAGCTTCATGCCCACCTTGTGGTCGGGAATGGGAAGGGTCGCCGTGTACGGCTCCTTGCCGGTCGGTTTATGGGTGATGCAGCCCTCGGGCAGGCCGATCTTTTCGACCAGGCCTTTGGCCAGCAGGTCATAGACGTCGTCGTTCTTCATGTCGAGAAGCTGGTACTTCACGGAAGAACTGCCGCAGTTGATTACAAGGATGATCATATTTGAATGGTTTGGTTTCGTTATATCGTACAAATGTAAGAATTATTGCGTATTTTGGCAAAAATTCGATTGAAATGGTCGTGGAGAAGGACATCGTGGCGATTTCAATCCCTTTTTCAGCAGGAGTGGTCACGGCGGCCTTGTTGCCGCCCGGGGGCGATGCGCCGTACTGGCTCGCCGCAGGCAGCTGCCTGGCGGCGGCGGGGCTGCTCGCACTTGCCTGCGGGCGGGGCGGCCGCATCGGCGTCGTGCTGGCGCTGTTCTACTGCCTCGGCGTTTTCTGCCACGCCACCGCGCTGTGTGCCGGGCCAGCCCCCGGCCCTCGCCTTCCGGCGGAAAGGGCCCTGCAGGGGCTGCTGCGCGCCATCGACGGGGCCGGCTTCGCCCACGCCGGCACGGCGCAGCTGCTGAAAGCCCTGCTCGCCGGGCAGCGGAGCGGGATGGACCCGCAGACCGTCGCGGCCTTCCGTGCCGCGGGCGCCTCCCACATCCTGGCCCTGTCCGGACTGCACCTGGGCATCCTGTACGGCTTCCTGCAGGGGCTGCTCCGCCCCCTGGGGCACAGCCGGGCGGCCGCGGCGCTGCGCAGCACGGCCTGCGTAGCCGCCGCGGCATTCTACCTCGCCATGACCGGCGCCTCCCCTTCCCTCGTGCGGGCCTTCCTGTTCATCGTCTTCGGGGAAATCGCGCGCCTGCTGCCGGGCCGGCGCCGGCGGAGCGTCAACGTCTTCTGCGCCGCCCTGACGGTCCAGCTCGCCGTCAGCCCCACGGTGGTGGGCAGCCTGGGCTTCCAGCTCTCCTACCTCGCCATGCTCGGCATCGTACTGGTCTTCCCGCGCCTGGAAGCGTGGTATCCGGACGGGCGCCGCCGGGACCCGGTCCGCCGCATCTGGAGCGCCGTCGCGCTGACGCTCTCCTGCCAGCTCTTCACAGCCCCGCTCGTATGGGTCCGCTTCCACAGCTTCCCGAAATACTTCCTGCTGACCAACCTGGGGGCGCTGCCGCTCACGGAGGGCTTCATCCTCTGCGCCCTGCCCGCCCTGCTGCCCGGCTGCCCGCAGGGCATAAATAATCTGGCCGATGCGCTCGGCCAGACCCTGGTATTCTTCCTGGAAGCGATCGCTTCTATTCCGTGATATCGCGCACGCACCGCACCGAGGCGGCGAATTCCGTCTTGGACATCAGTCCGCGGAAGACGACGTCATGCTTGTGGAAGAGGTAGCGGCACACCCCCAGGCCGTCGGACTCGTCGGCGGTCCAGAACGCGGCATAGGCGTAGAGCCCGTCGAAGCTGTAATCTTTTCCGGACACGGTCGCATAGCCCACCGGAATGGCGGACAGGCCCAGCTGGTCGGTGATCTTCACCTCCCGCCAGTATTCCCACATCTTGGTGCCGTTGAAGTAGATGTCGCCCATCACGCGGCCGGCCAGGCCGGGCAGGTCCTGCTCCGCAGCGGCGGCGCCCGCCAGTGCCGTCCAGTCGGCGTCGGACGGCAGGCGCCAGCCTTCCGGGCAGGCCGTCTGCGCCTCCTCCCAGGTATAATAGCGGCCGAAAAGGTCGTTCAGAGCAACGCAGTCCAGATAGGTGACGCCGGCGCCTTCCCAGGCGAGGTTCTGGCGCATCCAGGTCAGTCCCTCGGCGTCGGTGACGTAGTATTCTTTCCCGTCACGCCCGTCGGTGACCGGCTCGGAGCCTTTCTTGTCGAATTTCGTAATGGAGCCGTTCCCGTCCAGGCCGGGGAGCACGACCGAGTAGGAGACGCTGAAGGTGGAGGCGGTATAGTTGGAACTGGCCGGGGCGAAGGCGGTCAGCATCACCGTGTTGGTGACGGCCTCATTCGGAGCGGTGACGGTGAAGTCGTGGTGGCGGATGACGCCGTCCGCGGTGACCAGGGTGTCATAGACGCCCTTGCCGGAATCGCGGAAACAATAACCGATGGTGCCGCCGTCGTCACGTTTCATGTTCATCAGGGTGTCGATCGTGAAGGTCTTGGAGAAACCGGGCTCGACAAAGGGGGGCATGGACAGGATGATCCGCCCGTCCAGATAGGAATATTCGGTAGTATCGTCCTTCTTGCAGCCCTGGACGGACAGGAATCCGGCCAGCAGGGCGGCGAAGGCAAACCATCTGACTAACTTCATATTTTCTTCCGTTACAATTTGCAAAGATGCGCAAAAATGCGCGAAATTCCGCTACCTTTGTACAAATACTTTGCCGAAGCGATGAATCCCAAACCATTTTTCCCCCTGCTCGCCGCCTTCTTCCTGCTCGCCGGATGCGCCCGGAACGGGTATGTTACCTTTTCCGGATACGCCCAGGGCGGCACCTACAGCGTCAAGGCGGACCTGACGGGGGTCGGCGTCCCGCGCGAGGAGATCGGGGCGGCCATCGATTCCATCCTCACCGGCATCGACTTCAGCCTGTCCGGCTACAACAAGTCGTCCCTGCTGAGCCGCTACAACGCCGGGGAAGACATCACCCCGGACCGGTATTTCACCGAGATCCGCGCCCTGTCGGAACGCTACAAGGCGGAGACCGGCGGCGCGTTCGACGTCGCCGCGGCGCCGCTGTTCGACATCTGGGGCTTCGGTTTTACCGCGGACAGCCTGCCCGACCCGCAGCGCGTGGCGGAGGCGCTGGCCCTCTGCAAGGAGGAGAAAACCCTGAATTTCAACGCCATCGCCCAAGGGTACACCTGCGATGTCGTGGCGGGCTATCTCCACTCCCTCGGCGTGAAGGACATGCTGGTGGACATCGGGGAGATCTTCTGCGAAGGGCACAACCCCGCCGGCCGGGGCTGGACGATCGGGGTGGACAACCCGGTGGACGGCAACGACACGCCCGGCGCGGACATCCGGGGCGTCTGGGAGTCGGACGGCGGCGCCTGCGGCATCGTCACCTCCGGCAACTACCGCAAGTTCTATGTCAGGGACGGAAAGAAATACGCCCACACCATCGACCCCCGGACGGGCTATCCCGTGACGCACGGCCTGCTGAGCGCCACGGTCGTCGCCCCCACGGCCGCCGAGGCGGACGCCCTGGCGACGGCCTGCATGGTCCTCGGCCCCGAGGCGGCCCGGGAGCTGATCCTCTCCCGCCCGGAACTCGAAGGCTACCTGATCACCGGGGACGGGAGCTGGATGTCGGACGGCTTCGCCGCCCGGGCCCGGTAAGGAGATTTCCGCGAAATTGATTATATTTGCATTTTGTCACATTAACCGTATTTATGGAACACAACGATATTTCCCAAGCACTGGACTACAATACTTCCCGGGAGCGTCTCGCCATGCCCGAGTACGGCCGCAACGTACTCAGGATGGTGGACCAGCTCCGTGAGATTCCCGACCGCGCCAAGCGCACCGAACAGGCCTACGCCGTGGTCAAGGTGATGGAACTGCTGAACCCGCAGGTGCACAGCCAGGAAAACTACGCGCACAAGCTCTGGGACCACCTTTACATGATCGCCGGCTACGACCTGGACGTGGATTCGCCCTGGCCCTGCCCGGTGGCGGAGGAGTTCACCACGGATCCCGTCCCCATCCCGATGAAAGGCTCCAAGATCAAGGCCTTCCACTACGGGCGCAACATCGAGAGCATCATCAACCTGATCTGCGAGCAGCCCGAAGGCGAGGTGAAGACCGAACTGATCCGCTCGCTGGCCATCTACATGCGCCAGCAGTACCTGATCTGGAACAAGGACAGCGTGGCCGACGAGACCATTTTCGCCGATATCGAGAAGCTTTCCGGCGGCCGCATCCGGGTCCCCGAGGGCATCAGCCTCAGCAAGATCGCGGGCGACGCCAATTTCTCCCGCCCCGGCATGGGCATCAACGTGGGGCAGCCCGGCAGCCAGCGTAACAAGCAGCGCAAGAACTTCAAACGCTCCTACAAGAAGAAATGAGATTCAGAATCTGGAAATCCTGGGACGAAGAGGAACGGGCGGCGGCCGTGCGCATAGCGGGGCTGTGCGTCGCCGCGCTCACGCTCTTCATTTTCATTTCTACCTTCTCCTATCTATTCCACTGGCGGGAGGATATGAGCCTGCTGGGCGACCCGGCCGCGATGGACGCGAGCCGCGCCGTGGGCAACGTCGCCGGCAAGCTCGGCTTCCGGACCGGCCACCTGCTGGTGTGCGACCTCTTCGGCCTGGGCAGCTTCTCGCTGCTCATCATCCTGGCGGCCGTCTCGGCGCGCCTGCTGGCGCACCGCTGGTTCAATTCCCTGGTGAAGACCACCCTCATCGCCCTGTTCGGCGCCTTCTTCACCTCGCTCGTGCTGGCTTTCGTCGGCAGGATCGCGGGGCTGCAGACGCTGTTCGGCGGCGGTCTCGGCGGCCGTTGCGGCGCCTCCGTGGTGCAGTGGAGCGAAAACCTCTTCGGCCCCATCGTCACGGGCCTGTTCATCGTCATCCTGATGGCGGCCTTCCTCTTCTTCGCTTCCAAGCGCTTCAACCGCTGGTTCGCCTCCATCGGCGTCAGGAAACCGAAGCCTGAACCGGAACCCGAGCCCGAACCGGAAGTGCCCGAAGAGCCCGTGCTGCCCGATCCCGTGGAAACGGAACCGGTGGAGCCGGAACCCGCCGTCCAGCCCGAACCGGCCGTCGCGGCCCTCGCCGCGGAGCCGAAGAAGAAACCGGAAAAGAAACAGCCCGAGCCCGGCACCGGAGATCAGGGAGGCGGGTTCGAGATCGTCCAGGACGAGGGGCTCGAAGCCGAGAACGTCGAGGACCTCAAGCCCATCGACAACCGCCTGGATCCGCCGGACGGCCTCCCGAAATACAAGTTCCCGTCCCTGGACCTGCTGGAGAGCTATTCCAGCGGCCGCCGGGAGGTATCCACCGAGGAGCTCACGCGCAACAACAACAAGATCCGCGCGGCGCTGGCCAACTACAAGATCCAGGTCAACGACGTCAAGGCCATCGTGGGCCCGACCGTCACCCTCTACAAGGTCTATCCTGCCCCGGGCGTGAAGATCGCGGACATCAAGAAACTCCAGGAGGACATCGCCCTGTCGCTGAACGCCAAGGGCGTGCGCGTGATCACCCTGTCCGACGCGGTGGGCATCGAGGTGGCCAACGACTATTCCTCCATCGTCCCGCTGAAGGCGCTGCTCAACGATGACTCTTTCCGGAACAGCAAGGCGGACCTGCCCGTCGCCATCGGCTACACGATCACCCAGAAGGTGCGCGTGTTCGACCTCGCGGACGCCCCGCACCTGCTCATCGCGGGCGCGACCAAGCAGGGTAAGTCCGTGGGTCTCAACGTCATCGTGTCCTCGCTGCTCTACAGCAAGCACCCTTCCGAGCTGAAGTTCGTCTTCATCGACCCGAAGATGGTCGAGTTCTCCGCCTACGGCCAGCTCCTGAAGCACTACCTCGCCGTGCTGCCCGACGCCGCGGACGAGGACGACGAGCGCGCCAACGCCATCGTCAAGAAGCCCAAGGACGCCGAGAAGATCCTCCGCTCGCTGTGCACCGAGATGGACGACCGCTACGAACTGCTGAGCAAGGCGGGCGTGAACAAGATCACCCTGTACAACGAGAAATACAAGGAGCGCAAGCTCCGCCCGGACCACGGGCACCGCTTCCTCCCCTACCTCGTGGTGGTGGTGGACGAGTACGCCGACCTCACGATGACCACCGGCGCCGCCCCGGAGGCGCGCGCCGCCTCCCGCAGCATCACCAATTCGATCATCCGCCTGGCCCAGAAGGGCCGTGCCGCGGGCCTGCACGTGATCCTTGCAACCCAGCGCCCGTCCGTGGACGTGATCTCCGGCATCATCAAGAGCAACTTCCCGATGCGCATCGCCTTCCGCGTGGCCTCCCGCGTGGACTCCACGACCATCCTCGACGCCCCGGGCGCCGAGAAACTGATCGGCCGCGGCGACATGCTCTTCTCCGCCGGCATCGAGTCCGAGCGCATCCAGTGCGGCTACATCAGCGGCGAGGAGATCGACGCCGTGACGGAGTTCATCGGCTCACAGACCGGCTACGGCCGCTGCTACAACACGCCTTATTACCTCCCGTCCCCCGAAGAGGCGGGGCCCGAGGGCGGCGAAGGCGGCGGCATGGTGGACATGGCCAAGATCGACGAGCGTTTCGAGGAAGCCGCGAAGATGGTGGTGATCAGCCAGCGCGGGTCCACCTCCGACCTGCAGCGCAAGCTCGGCATGGGGTACGCCAAGGCCGGGCGCGTGATGGATCAGTTGGAGGCCGCCGGCATCGTGGGACCGCAGGAGGGCTCGAAGCCCCGCCAGGTCCTTATCCCGGACCTCAACTCCCTGCAGCCCATCCTGGATTCCTTCCTGCACCGTTAGTATTTCTTTTGCGGACACTGCTTACGGGCAGCGGCAGCAGCCCCCGGAAACACTGCCACCCTCGGCATGTTAAGAGGGGGGACCGCAAGCGAAGCGCAGCGGTGGGGTCCGACGCAGGAGGACGTTTCGGGGGGCTGGCTGCCGCTGCCCGGTGCTAAGTTCTAATAAGTCGACGAGGGAATCGTAACCTGGTAGGTCTTGGCGGACTTGTTGGTCAGATGGTCGCTGCGGAGCCAGAGATTGGCTTCCTTCAGGAAGAAATAGGTGGTGCCGTGCTCTTCCGCGAAATCCGTGAAATTGGGAATGGGACCGCTGACGGAGACGGTTTCCTTCGGCGTCAGGACAGGATAATAGTCGTCCTCTTCCAGGTGGAAGCCGAAGGCCTCGGGATTCTCGAAAAACATCTTGGCCACCAGGATGCGGAACATATAGCGGGATGTTTCTGTAACGAGGAAAAGGTCCATCGCCCGCTTCTGCCGCTGGTCCGACAGGCGCTTGGAGATGCCGCCCTGGCCGGCGTTGTAGCTGGCCGCGACCGTCATCCAGTCCCCGAACTTGGCATACGCCTCCTTGAGGTACTTGCAGGCGGCCGTGGTCGCCTTCTCGATGTTGTAGCGCTCGTCCACCTCGTCCCCGACTTCCAGGCCGTATCCGCGGCCGGTGGCCTTCATGAACTGCCACAGCCCGGCCGCGCCCGCCGTGGAGTAGGCCTTGGGATCCAGGTTGCTCTCGATGGCCATCAGGTACTTCAGGTCCTCGGGAATGCCGTTCTTCTTCAGGATGGGCACGACCTGCGAGAAGATGCGCCGGGAGCGCTTGAGCATCAGCAGGGAGTTCGTGTGGCCATAGGTGAAGGTAATCAGCTCCCGGTCCATCCGCTCATAGAGGTCGGGACGGTCGAAGCGGATGGTCTCGCCGGCGAATTCGATGAATTCCGGCACGTGGGGCGACTGGAAATGGATGTCTTCCGGGATATAGACGTACTGCGCGCCGGCCCTGGCAGGCATCAGGATGCAGCAGGCCAGCAGGAGAAGGTGGGCTAACGGTCGGTTCATGGCACAAAGATGCAAAAAATCAGCGTAAATCCGTAACCACCCAGGAAGAATCCAGGGCGGAGACGTCGAATACGAAGACCGACAGGTCCTCGGACAATGGCTGATACTTCACCTCGGAGAGCTTCAGCTCCGTCAGGGAATCGCGGTAGGGCAGGAGTTCCTCCAGCCCGCCGGAGGTCTCGATGTACACCTCCTTCGACTGCGGGTCCACGGTCCAGCGGGTGGTGCCGTCGCAGTAGATCTCCATGCCGTTTCCGCTGGCACGGTAGCAATCCCCCTGGACGGTCAGGGTGCCGGACAGCTTCAGCGGGGTGTCCTGCGTGAAGGTGCAGTCGTAGTGCAGCGAGATGCGGTCGGTGCCCAGATGCGAGGCGATCTCGGCGACCTGCTGCGAGGAAAGCTGGGCGGCCGCCGTCAGGGGCAGCAGCAGGGCCAGCAGGGGCAGTATCCATCTTTTCATCATACTTCTACGGTTTTATCGTCTTCCACGTACCAGATATACGATCCGCGGATTTCATAGCCAAGTTCGTGCCACAGCCGGGCATAGCGGCGGACCTGCCGGCGGTAGCCCTCCTCTTCCTGGCCGAACTTGTAGTCCACGATCACGGCTTCGCCGCCCCGGAGGACGACGCGGTCCGGACGTTCGACCCGGCCGCCGGCGTCGAAGACATCCTGTTCGTTGACCACCTGCACCCCATCTGCCGTCTGCGCCGGGAACCATTCGGGATGCGCGGCGATGCGCGCGCGGAGCAGCGCACGGGCCGCTTCCCCGCCGGCTGCGTCCAGCCGGCCGTCCCGCACGGCGGCGTCCACCGCCCCGTCCAGGTCCGCAGGTACCTTCACCCCGGACAGGATGTCGTGCAGGACGATGCCGCGCAGGCGCGCGGAGGCGTCGGGCCCCGTGGCTCCGTCCGGGCCGAAGAAGTCCGCGGCGTCGGCGGAGGGTGAAAGCCGGTCGCCGAGGGGGATGGACGGATATGCGGCCGGGAAAACCTGCGCGCAGGCTTCCTCCTTCCGTTCCATCCGGGTGAAATCATAGGGCTCCCCGCTGCAGTAGACATCCATTCCCCCGAGGAAAAGGTACAGGATCTCGGCAAAGTTGCCGGGCTCGGCTTTTTGCTTCTTCATCGCCTCGCGGAAGCTCTTCGTGGCCGTTTTGGCGATTACGTGCAGGCTCTTCTCCGCCCGCGTCATCGCTACGTAAAACAAGTTGATGTTGTCCACCAACTGCATGCGGCGCTCATAACGGACCGCCTCCGCGAAGTCGCTCTGCTCCGCGATGGAATCGAGGGGGACCGGATAGATGCCGCCGGCCGCTTCCTTCAGGGCGGTCACGTCCGGGTCGAGCCGGCACCAGTGCGTCCCGGCCTTGTACAGGCCCACCTTCTCCGCATAGGGGAAGATCACGTGGGGGAACTGCAGGCCCTTGGATTTGTGGATGGTAAGCACGCGCACCGAGGTGGCGTCGTCCGGCGATCCGATATAGATCGTCTCCCGCTCCTCCCACGCCTTGAGGAAGTAGCGGAGGTTGTTGCCGTTGGTCCGGGTCCAGTCCTGCAGTTCGTCCATGAAGGCCTGCACGAAGAGGATCTGCCCTTCGAAGAAAGCGGGGTCCCAGGCCTGCAGGGAACGGATCAGCTGTTCGCAGAAGTCCACCAGCGAATGGTACTGCGACGGGTATTCCAGCTCCATCGAACGGGCCAGGAAGCTGCCGATCGTGTCGTCCGGATTGTCGTAATGGCGGAGCAGGGAGATCAGGCGCCGGACCGCGGGCGAGGCCTTCAGGTCCAGCGAGTCGTCGGAAATGACGGGGATGCCCTCCGCAATCAGGCAGGCAGCGAGCCGGGCACCCTCCTGCTTGTTGCGCACCAGGATGGCGATGTCGTTCCACCGCGCGCCGGCCCCGTGCGCCGCACGGACCGATTCCAGCACGGCAGCGTCCTGGTCGTCGCAGTAGCTGACCTGCACGAAGCCCCGCTGCTTCTCTTCCTTCCGCATCACCTCCGGCTTCTTCTCGGCATAGATCCGCTCCAGGCCCAGGCGCTGCGAGGCGAAGGTGAAGAAGCGGTGGTTGAAGTCTACCACCTCCTCCGTGCTGCGCCAGTTGCCCTCCAGCGGCTTCACGGTAGCCTGCGGGAACGCCCGGAGCACCTCCTCGCCCAGCAGCCGCCAGTCGGAATCGCGGAAACGGTAGATGCTCTGCTTGATGTCGCCCACGACCAGGTTGTCGCCGCCGTGCGACTCGCTCTCCCGGAGCAGCGGCAGGAAGTTCTCCCACTGGATGTTGGAGGTGTCCTGGAACTCGTCCAGCAGGAAATGCTCGAAGCGCACGCCCAGTTTCTCGTACACGAAAGGCGCGTCGGACCCGGCGATAATCTCCCGCAGGAGCGTGTTGGACTCGTCCAGGCACATCAGGTTCTTCTCCCGGAGCAGGGCGTCGAAGGCCCGGTAGAACTCCCCGGCGAACCCCAGCTGGAAAAGCATCCGGTCCAGGATCCACGCCGTGCAGTACGGGCGGTAGGACGCCTCATCGAACAGTTCCTCCAGCCCGGGGTTGGCCCTGATTACCCGGATCTTGTTCTTCGGGGAGATGATCTTCCCCTTCTCCACCGGGAAGCCCAGCGTCCGGGCGCGCTCCGTGAAATCGCGGATGACGCCCCGGCACTCCCGGCGGATGCGTTCGAGCCGTTCCTTGCCGAACGCTTCCGTCTCGGAGATGCCGTAGCGCTGCACCAGGTCGCGGTGCTCGTCGTTCTTCAGCAGCAGGCCGACCTCCTTCAGGCCGGCGTCCAGGGAGAAACGGTCTCCCTGCGAAAGGGTCTCCTCCAGCGCGGAGCGTATCCATTTCAGGAGCTGGGTGTCTTCCTCGGTCAGCGAATCCAGGATGCGGTCCATCGTCTCGAGGATCAGTGCCTCCTTGTCCAGTTCGATCTGGTAGTCGGCGAACTGGCCGAGTTCGCGGGAGAAGGCTTTCAGCGTCCGCTGGAAAAAGCGGTCGATGGTGCTGACGGAAAAGGCGCCGTAGTCGTGGAGCAGTTCCGTCAGCCGCCTTTTCGCGCGGGAATCGGTCTTCGCGAGTTTCGCGAGGTCCTCCAGGATCCGGTTCTTCATCTCCGCGGTGGCCTTGTTGGTGAAGGTAACGGCCAGGATGTGGCGGTGCCGGTCCGGCGCCCCGTCCTTCAGCAGCAACTCCACGTAATGCTTGGAGAGGTGGTAGGTCTTTCCCGACCCGGCGCTGGCTTTCAGGATCTTCATCGTCCGCAGATGTTTTTGAAGTCACACCAGGCGCAGGACTTCGTGTCCTGCGTCCGCCGCCAGGGCTTCTCCAGGTCGGAGATCTCGGCAAGCAGGTCTGCGAGCCGGCCGTCCATCAGGTCCAGGAAGCGACGGCTGAGCGAAACGTTCTCCACCTCCCGGATGAACAGGCGGGCGGGCTGGTAGACGGAATTCTGGAGGGTCCACCCCCGGAAGGCCGGATCGTCGGCGATGTACCGGTCGTACAGATAGAGCTGGAGGGCGATCTTGGGCCGCTTGGCGCCGCTGTCACCGAACAAGGCCTCCACCACCGCCTCCGCATTTCCTTCGTCGATCAGGAAGTCTTCGTCCGTCACCCGGCCGGTCTTGTAGTCCAGCACGCGGAGTTCTCCGGGCCGGATGCTGTCCAGGCGGTCGAGCACGCCCCGGAAGCGGAAGCCGCCGATGGTGGCGTACCGGTCCAGTTCGAGCCCCAGAATGCGGAAACCCTCCACCCCCTGTTTCTCCAGGTATTCGATGTCGCGCAGGACGGCCTGCCGGACGTAACGGACGATCATGTCGGCGAAAACGATGTTCCGCCCGGCGAGTTCGAAACCGTTCAGTTTTTCCAGGACGCGGCGGCGCACCAGGGCCGGGATGCGCCCGCCCGACAGTACCTGCTTCAGGTAGTCGCGGCTGACGAAGGCGCCCTCGACGGTATAGAGTTCCTCCATCACGCCGTGGAACACGGTGCCGATGTCGTTCGCTTCCAGCGACTCCCGCACCTCGTCTTCATCGCGCAGGCCGCAGACCTTGCCGTAGTAGAACTTCGCCGGGCAGACCAGGTAGTTCTCGAGGGAGGAGGCGGACAGGTTGTGCCGGTGCAGTTCCTCCAGCTGTTCCGCCGTCTTGGGCAGGCTGTCCGCCTCTTCCGGCTTGCTGATCGGGGCCCGGAGGACACAGCGCGTGACGCGGGCGCCGAAGTGCAGTTCCAGTTGCTTGACGAAGCGGCTCTCTTCCCCGCCCCGGAGCCCCTCCGTGCGTGAATCGAGCAGCAGCCAAACGTGGCCGGCCCGGCGGATCATCCGGTAGAAGTAGTACGCCCAGACGGCGTCCTGATACTCGTAGGTGGGCAGGTCGAAGCCGCGGCGCAGCTCAGCCGGCACGAAGGAAGAGGCCACGCTGCGGCGCGGGAAGACGCCCTCGTTGCAGCTCAGCACGATGAGGTTCTCGAAATCCAGGGCGCGCGTCTCCAGCGGGCCCATCACCTGCAGGCCCTTCAGCGGCTCGCCGCGGAACGGCACCGTCGCGGCGGCCACCAGCTGCTCCAGCAGGCGGAAATACGTGGCCGGTCTGACGGGAAGTTCGCAGTCGGACAGGCGCCCCACGGCGAGGTAGTAATCCCGGACGAAATCCAGCTCCAGCGCCATCCCGGGCACTTCCCGCAGCCGGGCGCCCAGGTCGGCGAGCAGCTCGCGCTGGTAACTTTCCAGTGCGCGGATCGCCTGCGGGTCGCTTCCCGCGGGCGCCGTCGCCACCGGCCGGAAGATGCGGTCGAACACCGGCAGGCCGGTCAGTTCGGACACGGGGATGTAGTAGCGCGCCTTGGCGCGGACTTCGGCCGCGCGCCGGCGCCCCTCCTCCCCAGCCAGGGTCTTGAAAATGCTGTTGGAGAAGATGGCCCACACGGGACGGTGGTAGAAGTACCACGCCCCGTCCTTCTCGCGCAGGTGCAGCTGCAGGGCGGCCACGTCCGCCATCAGGGCGCTCAGCGAGCTGCCACCCATCGGGTAGCCCATCGTCACGTTGATCTCGGAGATCCGCTCCGGCAGGGAGTTCAGCACCGGCAGGAGCAGACCCTCGTCGGGCAGCACGACGGCCGTCTCGATGCCGACGGCGCCCAGCCGGTCCAGGATGGCCGGGACCTGTTTGGCCTGGCCGACGCCCGAGGGCACGCTCAGCACGCTGATTTCGGGCACCCCGAGACCCTCCGGATCGGGTTCGAAGGCCTGGGGGAACTCCAGGACGTTCTCCGACAGGAACAGGGACGCCTTGTTCGCCGGATCGCTGATCCAGCCCGGACCGTAGTCCCAGCAGAACTCCGCTAGACGGGCGTCCCGCAGGCGGCGCATCAGGCGTTTCTCACATTCATTCAATGCATTGAGCCCCACGAAGACGAAGCGCCGGACACCGCCGAACGCATCCGGAAGCAAGTCGGCGACGGACCGTTCGGAGAGGCGCTCCGCCAGTTCGCGGTACACCATCCCCTCGTAGACCATCCCTTTCTCGCGCAAGCGCGCATGGAAAGAACGGTAGAGCGGCAGCAGGATGTCCCAGATGCGGCGGAACTCCTCCTTGTACCGGCCTCCCGAGCTGAAATGTGTCAGGAAGGCCCGGATCGCCTGCTCCTGCCGCTCGTCCAGCCAGGAGAAATCGTCCTGCAAGGCACGGAAATCCGCGATGTTGGTGAAGAGTTTCTCCGGATCCACCAGGTATTTGTCCACGTCGTCGAAGTCGGACAGCAGCACCCCGCCCCAGAAGATGAATTCGTCCAGCGGCTCCGCCTTTTCCCCGTAAAGCGGCTTGTAGCAGTCATACAGGGTGAGCAGGAGATGCACCCGGTCGGTCTCCCGCGCCCCGCAGAGCCGGTAGAAGAAGTCGTTCATCGTGTACAGGGCCGGCACGCGCATCGGACGCCCCGCCCGGGCGACGCACTCGCCCAGGTACTTGCGGAAAAACGCCACGGCACGCCGGTTCGGGAAGATGAAGCACAGGTCTTCAACGTCCCCCGCGGCATGGTAGTGCCGGGCCACCTGGTCGAGAAACGGAGTCATCGCCCTATTTCAGGATCTCATACCGGACGGACGGGAAGGCGGCGGAGCCGCCTTCCGAGACGGTATTGTAATGGTAGAGGCCGAAGCGCACCCCTTTCCAGAAACCATAGTCGACGAAGAACGGTTCGCCGCAGTCCACGAAGGACCTGCCGTCCAGGCTGTAGGAGAAGCGGTAGCTGCATGCCGGAATGTCGTAGTGCAGGCGCAGCAGGACCTTCTTGCCGCGCAGCGTTGCGACGGCCGTTTCCTGCCGGTCATCCGAAAGGGTCAGGCTCACCTTTCCGTCCCGCTTCGTCACCCCGAGCCGGAAGCTGCCTCTTCCCAGGCAGGCCAGGCCGGCGCATCCGCCCTCCGCGAGGAGGCCGAAATCCAGCTCCGCGGTCACTTCGCTTTCATAGCCCAGCACCCGCTGGGTCAGGGTGTTGCGGGCCGTCCAGAAGTTCTCCGCCTTCAAGGCGTGCAGGGTCAGCGAGCCGGGCCGCTCCGTGAGCGACCAGGCGGAATCGACGGGATTGTGGTTCCACTGCCACTGGGGCGAGAGCGTCGCGCCGGAGAAGTCGTCGCCGGTCTGCGGCCGCCGGACGCCCTTCGAAGGGAGGGGCGAAGTCCAGACCTTCACCGGTTCGCCGATGCCGTTGCGGTCGATGTCCACGCCGATCACCGGCCAGCCGTCTTCACTCCAGTGCATGGGCTGCAGATGCACCACGCGGCCCAGGGCGCCCGCCCGCTGGAAATGGAAGAACCACCACCGGCCGTCCGGCGTGTCCACGATGGCCCCCTGGTGTGGGCCGTTGACATCGGTGGAGCCGGTCTCCAGGACCACCTTCTTCTCGTAGGGGCCGTAAATGCTTTTCGAGCGCAGGACCGTCTGCCAGCCGCCCTCCACCCCGCCTTCCGGGATGGACAGGTAGTACCAGCCGTCGCGCTTGTGGATCTTCGTCCCTTCGGCCACGGGGCCGGTATAGACCGTCACGCCCTCGTCCAGCAGTTCCCGCCCGTCGGCGCTCATCTTGTGGATGATGATGGGCCCCGCGCCGTGCTTGCTGCGGCCCAGGTAGGCCTGGCCGTCCTCGTCCCAGAAGGGGCAGGGATCTTCCCATTTGGGAACCGCCTTCACGCAGTGCAGCGGGCTCCAGGGGCCCTCCGGCCGTTCGGCCTGCGTCATGAAGAGCCCTTCGTCGGGCGTGCAGAAATAAATCCAGAACTTCCCGTCGTGCCAGCGGATGGCCGGCGCCCACGACCCGCCGGCATAATGGGCGTTGGCGTCCCAGCCGGGCAGGTCGAAGCGGTCGTACACCTGCGTGACGATGCGCCAGTTCACCAGGTCCTCCGACTCCAGGATCTGCATCCCGAGGAAGTGGAAGTCGGAAGCCACCATATAATACTTCTCCCCCACCCGGATTACGTCCGGGTCGGACCAGTCCCCGTTCAGCACGGGGTTTACGTAGGTGCCGTTGCCCTGGTCTCCCCAGGACACGGGCCGCTCCTGCGCCCGGACGGACGCCAGGGGGGCCAGCAGGCACAATAGGACAGGTAATAGGCAGCGACGCATAGTATTCGCGGTTTTATTCCTCTCCCAGGAACATCGGATCCCAGGCGGGGAGCATGACGGGCTTCTGGTCCAGCATCTTCATCACGTCGGCGGGGACGAATTGTTTTTCCACCACGAGGCGGAACATATATTCATCGAACCACTCGTCGGTCATGATGATGTTGCCCTGGAAGCCGGAAGTCGCGCCCCAGCTGTTCTCCACCATCCATTTCTGCGGGACGCCGTCCTTCAGGTCCACCGCGATGAGGGTCATCGCGTGCGAGGAACCGCTGGCGTGCGTCATCACGCGCTCCCGCTTGTCCATGGACAGGTCCACGCCCAGCAGGGATTCGTAGTCGAAGTTCTTCAGGTCCGCCACGCCTTTCGTGCGGTCGAGGAACTTGGCGACGTCGCAGGAGAAATACATCGCCTTGTTCGCCTTGATGGAGGCGACGGCCATCTCCTTGATGCGCTCGACCGGCAGGTTGACATAAAGCCAGTTCTGTCCGTCGTAGAGGTGGCGGTCATACTGGATCTCATAGACCTTGCCGTACTCGCGGCAGGGGTCGTTCATCAGCATCACGTAGTCGTGCTCCAGGTCGTAGCCCAGCAGTTCCCGGTAGAAAGCCTGCGGGGTGTAGTTCTTCCCCTTCCAGGTAAACTCGGCCGGGGGGACGCCCAGGCACAGCGCGAGGACGTGATAGACGTCCGTGAGCATCTCGGTCTTCCGGGCCTGCAGCCAGGCCGGAAGGTCCTTCTCCTTCACGCCGGCGGGGGTCTCGCGCAGCTTCAGGCCGTCGCGGCGCAGCAGGGTCTTGAGCTGGGTGGCCATGGCGGAAGTGTTGTTGGCCGAAAGCGTCTCTGGCATCACGTTCGCGGGCACCACACCGTATTTCATCACCAGGTTGGCCACACCCGTGAAGGTGCCGCCGTCGCTGATGGGATTGCTGAACAGCCAGTCCACCTCGCGGTCGTCGAAAGGCTTGTCGCGGGTGTCGATGACGGCCTGCAGGAAGAGGTTCGCCTTCTCCAGCTGGTCGTAGAAGAAATTGTAGTTCTGCGAGAAGCGGAAGTCGCCCAGGCCGTGCTTGTCGGCGGCCGCGGCACGCAGCACGTTCAGGCCCGTGAAGAGCCAGCAGCGGCCGGAGGACTTCTGGTCGGTGATGCCCCAGGTCTTGACGCGGTCGGAGAACTCCGTGTCGATCATCGCGGCGTTCTCCGCGTTGGCGGACAGGACCGTGATGGCGGTGGTGTTGAGGGCGTTGCGGAGGGCCTTGTCGGCCGGGGTCCCCTCGTAGCCCTTGCGGATCTCGGAGAGCATCTGCGGGGTGATGCTGCCCTTGGACTGGGCGGCGGCGCCGATGCCAAGGAGCGTCAGCGCAAGCAGGGTGAGCGTTTTCTTCATATCGGTTATTGATTATTTGCGGAGGATGATGCGTTCGATGCGGCGCGGAACCGACGTCAGGATCTCGTAGGGGATGGTTCCCAGCAGGCCGGCGAGTTCCTCCACGGTCGGATCCTCGCCGAAGATGGTCACGGTGTCGCCGGGGCGGACCGGAATACCCGTGACGTCGATCATGCACATGTCCATACAGATGTTGCCGATCGTGGGGGCGCGGTGGCCGTTCACGCTGAAGGAGGCGGCCCCGCAGCCGAAATGGCGGTCCAGGCCGTCCGCATAGCCCACCGGGATGGTGGCGATGACGGTGCCGGTGGGGGCGACATGGCCGTGGCGGCCGTAGCCGATGGTGCCGTCCTCCGGGCCCAGTGTCTTGACCTGCAGCACCTTGACCTTGAGGGACGCCACGGGGGCGAGCCGCACGCCGGGCAGGGCGCTGATCCCGTAGATGCCGATGCCCAGGCGCACCATGTCGTGCTGGAACTGCGGGAAGCGCTCGATACCCGCGGAATTCAGGATGTGCCACATCGGTTTGTAGCCGATGGCGTCGGTGACGGCCTGCGCATTCGCCTCGAACATCGCGATCTGCCCCAGGGTAAAAGCGTCTTCCGCGGGGTCCTCGGCGGCGGCGAGGTGGGAATAGACGGACTTGACGCGCACCTCCCCGTGTTCCTTCAGGAAATCCAGCAGGGCGGGCAGTTCGGCGGTCATGAATCCCAGGCGGTGCATCCCCGTGTCCAGTTTGATGTGGACCGGGAAATCCCGCACGCCCCGGCTGCGCAGCTCCGCGCACAGGGCCTCCAGGGTATAGAGGTTGGGGATGCCGGGCTCCAGGCGGTTGTCGATGATCTCCGGGAAGAAGTCCGTGCCGGCGGTGAGCACCAGGATGGGCAGG
>Ga0247608_10000829_pt1 | contig 46660 bp, 40 predicted proteins | sample 176DNAGHGlowgp2_FD_193490 | JGI IMG/M metagenome (GOLD analysis project Ga0247608, IMG submission 193490) | Sheep rumen microbial communities from Palmerston North, Manawatu-Wanganui, New Zealand - 1766 DNA GHGlow gp2 | ecosystem: Host-associated > Mammals > Digestive system > Stomach > Rumen ...
TCGAGGATATAGTGGAGGAAATAATAGGCGAGATAGAGGATGAGCACGACGTAAACAACTTTGAGTGTCGCGCCACCAAAGACGGAGGCTACATCATCTCGGCACGCCTTGAGATAGAGCGCGTCAACGAGCTGCTCGGCATCAATCTGCCTGAGAGCGACGACTACAAGACCGTAGGCGGACTAATCCTCGCCAAGCACCAGTCATTCCCTAAGCTCAATCAGGTGATAAACATCGACGGCTGGAAATGCAAAATACTCAAAAACACCAAGACAAAAATCGAACTCGTGAAAATAATGCCACTATAATTTGCTTATTTGCGGAAAAATTATTAACTTTGCGCCGTTTTAGACCATATTGGTCAAATATGTAAAAAGATAACGAAAACAAAAAACTAAACATAAAACTCAAATGGCAGTATTAGGAAAAATCAGAAACAGAGGAGCCCTGCTCGTTACCATTATCGGTCTCGGTCTCTTCGCCTTCATTGCCGAAGAAGCAGTACGCTCTTGCGAATCAACTAAGAACAACGAGCGTCAGCAGATTGCAGAAATCCTCGGCGAGAAAATCAGTTATCAGGATTTTCAGAACATGGTTGACGAATACCAGGATGTCATAAAGATGACACAGGGTCGCGACAACCTCTCTGAAGACGAACTCAACCAGGTGCGCGACATGGTGTGGAACCAGTATGTGCAGAACGCCCTCATCGCTAAGGAGGCAGCAAAACTCGGACTCAAGGTTACTGACGACGAGGTGCGCGACATCCTCAATCAGGGCACCAACCAGATGCTCATGCAGACACCATTCGTCAATCAGCAGACAGGTCGCTTCGACGCTAACTCACTCAAGCAGTTTATTGCTGAGTATAAGAAGGCTGAGCAGAGCAACCCACAGCAGGCTGAGCAGATGCGCCCTATCTACAACTACTGGAACTTCATTGAGAAAAACCTGCGCCAGCAGCTCCTCTCACAGAAGTATCAGACTCTCCTTGCCGCTACCTTCATATCTAACAACGTAGAGGCTAAGCAGGCATTCAACGAGGAAAACGAAGAGGCTAACATACAACTTGCCGCTCTTCCCTACTCTTCTGTAGCCGACAAGGACATTCAGGTGTCTGATGACGACCTGCAGGCTAAGTATAAGGAGCTCAAGCCACGCTTCAAGCAGTATGAAGAGACCCGCGACATCAAGTACGTATCAGTTAAGGTACAGGCATCAGCTACCGACCGTGCTGCTATCACCAAGCAGACCAACGAGTTCGTTGCACAGCTCGCTACAGCAGCTGACCCTTCTGAGATTATCCGTAAGTCAGGCTCTCAGGTGGCTTACCTCGGCGTGCCAGTCACTAAGGCTGCCTTCCCTAACGACATCGCTGCTGTGCTCGATTCTATTCCAGCAGGCACCACAACAGCCGTTAAGGAGAATGCTCAGGACAACACTCTCAACTCTATCCGCCTCATAGCTCGTGAGGAGCTCCCTGACTCTGTTGAGTTCCAGGTTATTCAGGTAGCAGGCGAGACTCTCGATCAGTCACGCCAGCGTGCCGACTCTATCATGAATGCCCTCAACGCTGACCCAGCTCAGTGGGATGCACTCGCTAAGAAGTACGGACAGACAGGCGCTAAGCAGTGGCTCACCACTAAGGACTACCAGTATGCACCATCACTCGATGTTGACACCAAGGCATACATCAATTCGCTGAACACCATGGCAGCAGGCTCACTCAAGAACCTCGCCACCACCTCAGGCAATATTATTATTAAGGTGAGCGACCGTCGCGCTATGCAGACCAAGTATCTCGCAGCAGTCATCAAGACACCTATCACCTTCTCTAAGGACACCTACTCTAAGGCATACAACAAGTTCTCACAGTTCGTTTCAGAAAACCAGACCGTTGAGGGACTTGAGAAGAACGCCAAGAAGTACGGCTATCAGGTGCTCGAGAATCAGGATGTTCGTCCATCACAGCACAACATCGCTGGCATCCACGGCACCCACGAAGCCCTCAAGTGGGTGTATGAGGCAAGTGAGAACACCATCTCACCACTCTATGAGTGTGGCGACAACGACAACCTCCTCGTAGTGGCACTCACCAACATACACGAGAAGGGTTATCGCGACCTCTCTGACAATCAGGTAAAAGAAATGGTAAAGGCAGAAGTCATCAACGACAAGAAGGCTGAGAAACTCATCGCTAAGCTCGCTGGCGTTAACAGCATAGCAGCAGCTAAGGCAAAGGGCGCACAGATTGCACCAGTCAATCAGATCACCTTCGCTTCACCAGTCTTCGTAGTTACTACTGGAGCATCAGAGCCAGCCCTCTCAGGCGCAGTAGCAGCCACCAAGCAGGGACAGTTCTCTAAGCATGCCGTAAAGGGCAACGCTGGCGTTTACCTCTTCCAGGTAACCAAGAAACAGTCTCGCGGTCAGAAGTTTGATGCCAAGGCTATGATGCAGCGCATTGCTCAGCGCAATATGCAGGCAGCAGGCAACTTCATGCAGGAGCTCTTCATCAATGCCGACATCAAGGACCATCGCGTCAACTTCTTCTAATCCCGACCTCTCCTTAAATTAAATAATAACCCAAGAGTGCGCTCAGCCAAACGGCTAAGCGCACTCTTATTTTATCTATCTAGTCTTTCTTGTAATTCTCAAACTCAGTCTTGAACTCCTTTGCGTCAGCTATAGGAACTGGCAGCATGAATAATGCTAAGATGAGTTTCTGTTTCATAGTCCTTCGTTTTTTTAGTTATTATTTGTGTCTGTTTCGTTTAGGTTAGTTATGGCTCTTGCGACAAAGGTAAGAAATGTTTTTCGATTTTCCAAAATTATTGTATAAAAATATAGAAAGGAAGAATTTTGAAAAATAACCTCCTAAGGTCACTAAAATGCTCTCAAGGCGCATGAATACTGGGCTAAGGATAGTGACCTATGTTTGGCGACAGGTCACTTAGAGGTCACTTTTTACCTCACCTTAATTATTAATTAGAAATTAGGAATTAATTAGTGTGCAGTAATTCTTTTATAATATAGTGACCTCTGTAGTGACCTTTAAGTGACCTTTAAGTGACCTTTCTCGAAAAGAGGTCACTATCGGGAAGCCGCATAAACACTGGGCTGAGAGGGGTGTAAGTGAGGTATATCACGAAAAAAAATTTTTTTTCGTGAAAGTAAAAATTAAAAATTAAAAAATAATGATTTTTCTGATGAAAAGGTAAAAGCATTGCTTTTAGAGATAAAAGTAATGCTTTTAGCTGCAGAAGTAATGCTTCTGCATGCAGAGGCAATGCTTCTACGTGCGGTTGCTTAGCTCCTGCAGATGGTAGCTTAGCTCCTGCAGATGGTGGCTTAGCAACCAAAAGCTGAAAAAAAACACCGCAGGCTGTGATAGCTTGCGGTGCCTTTTTTATGTGAAACTCATCCCCCTACATAGGGGGAATGAGGGGGTCTTTTAGTCGAGCCACTTAACGTAGCAGAAGTCCTGACGGTGTGGAAGCAGGTCGTTCTTAGGATACATGCGGACGCATGTCTTGTAGGTGCCTGCATTGTTTACTTCCACGTTGCACTCGAAGGTGTAGAGGTTGCCCTCATGCTTAACGAGCTTGAATGGTACTACCATGTTGATGAGGCGGTCGCCAGAGTACTGGTCGTTCTTGAGGCTTACGAGTTCGAGACCTACTGCATCCTTGAGTCCCTGCTCGTCGATGACATAAGTAATCTTGTAACTCTTACCTGTCTCGATGCCGTTGGCGATGGTGTCGGTATTGGCTTTTACTACCTGTATGCTATCCCAACGCTCGGCTACATTCTCCTTCCACTGTGCTATCTCTTTTGCTAACTGATAGTCGTTGGCATTGACTTTCTTAGAGCGTGCAGCAAGCTTGTTGTAGAACTTAGAGTAGTAGTCGTCGAGCTGGCGCTTCATCGTATAGTGAGGTGCGATGGTTGCGATAGAGTTCTTGATTACCTTAATCCAGTCCTTAGAGATGCCCTGGTTGTCCTTATTGTAATAGAGAGGTATTATCTCGTTCTCGAGCATGTTGTAGATAGTGGTTGCGTCGAGCTGGTCCTGATAGCCCTGGTTCTGGTATGTGCGCTCCTGCTTGAGTGCCCAGCCAGCGCCCTCGCGATAGCCTTCTACCCACCATCCGTCGAGCACTGAGAGGTTTACTACACCATTCATCTCAGCCTTCTCGCCTGATGTGCCTGATGCCTCGAGCGGACGTGTTGGGGTGTTCATCCAGATATCTACGCCTGAAACGAGACGGCGAGCGAGCTGGAAGTCGTAGTCTTCGAGGAAGATAATCTTGCCGAGGAACTCTGGACGCTGTGATATCTCATAGATGCGCTTGATGAGTCCCTGTCCTGCGCCGTCAGCTGGGTGTGCCTTACCTGAGAAGAAGAAGAGTACTGGCTTCTCTGGGTTGTTGACAATCTTAGAGAGACGGTCGAGGTCGGTGAAGAGAAGGTGAGCACGCTTATAGGTAGCGAAACGACGGCAGAAGCCAATCATCAAAGCATCAGGGTTGATGAGCTTGAGGAGTGACACTACACGTGCAGGGTCGCCCTGGTTCTTGAGCCATGACTCAGCAAACTTCTCGCGGATATAGGTAACAAGCTTCTCCTTGAGTGCCTTACGTGTGCTCCATATCTCGGCGTCTGGACAGTCGTATATGCCGTGCCAGAGTTCTTCGTTAGACTGGTCGTGATAGTAGTCGCCCTTGAGGTATCTGTCGTAAACCTTGCGCCACTCTGATGCAACCCATGATGGGAAGTGCACGCCGTTGGTTACGTAGCCTACGTGGTTCTCTTCTGGATAGTAGCCGTTCCAGATGCCTGCGAACATCTTCTGTGATACCCAGCCGTGGAGCTTAGACACGCCGTTAACCTCCTGACAGGTGTTACAAGCGAAGGTTGACATACAGAAGCGCTCGTTGTCGTCTTCTGGATTGACGCGACCCATGCCGATGAACTCTTTCCATGTGATGCCGAGCATCTGAGGATAGCCGCCCATGTACTTGCCGAAGAGGTCTTTGTCGAAGTAGTCGTGACCTGCTGGCACTGGGGTGTGAACGGTGTAGAGTGAAGAAGCGCGTACTACCTCCATAGCCTGGTTGAAGGTGAGGCCGTCCTTGATGTAGTCAACGAGGCGCTGCAGGTTACAGAGTGCTGCGTGACCCTCGTTGCAGTGATAAATCTGCTTCTTGATGCCGAGCTTCTTGAGCATGAGCACACCACCGATACCGAGGAGTATCTCCTGCTTGAGACGGTTCTCCCAGTCGCCACCATAGAGTGCGTGAGTGATAGAACGGTCGAACTCAGAGTTCATATCGTTATCGGTATCGAGCAGATAGAGCTTTACACGACCTACGTTAGCCTGCCAAACGAGTGCGTGAACCACGTAGTTCATATAAGGTACGTCAACAACTACCTGATTGCCATCCTTGTCAAGAGTCTTGGTGATAGGCAGAGAGTTGAAGTTCTGCGCCTCGTAGTTGGCTATCTGCTGACCGTCCATTGACAGGCTCTGCTTGAAGTAGCCGAAGCGATAGAGGAAACCAATACCGCACATATCGACGTTAGAGTCAGAAGCCTCCTTGATATAGTCACCAGCGAGCATACCCAGACCGCCTGAGTAAATCTTGAGTGAGTTGTGAATACCAAACTCCATAGAGAAGTAAGCCACTGAAGGACGCTTAGTGTCTGGCTTCTCCTTCATATAGTTCTTAAAGTGAGTATAAACGGCCTTAACGTTAGCCATTATCTTCTTATCCTGCACTATCTCTTCCTTACGCTGGTAAGACAGGCTCTCGAGCAGGGCTACGGGGTTGCGTCCCACCTCGTCGTTAGGGTCGAGTGAACGGAACAGGTCGCGTGCGTCCTCGTTCCACACCCACCACATGTTGTGAGCAATCTCGTCAAGGCACTCAAGTTCCTTAGGGAGTGTTGACTTTACGTTAAACTCCTTCCAAATAGGAGTATTAGCATAATCGGATTTAATTTTCATAATGTTATTTTTTGGGTTGTTATAATAGTTTCTTTTGTTTCTAAGAGTTCAAAAGTAAAAGAGAATTATTTCTTCTGAGCCTTACGGAGAGCTATGTCATAAGCCTCATAGTAATACTTGATGAACTTGCTCCAGAGGGCTTTCTTAGAGAGTCTCTCTGCTGCAGCACGAGCCTGCTTCACCTCTTCGGCTGAGAAGTAAGAGTAGTCGATAACTGTATCCTTGATAACGTCAGCCACTTCAGAGTAGTTGTAGTCGGTGCGGTGAATGGTCTTCACGCCATCCTTAATCTCTGAGTAAGCGCCCATGACGCTGTTTGCCCAGAGGCCGAAACCAGCGAGGTCGGTGGTGATGCAAGGCACCTTGAAAGCAACCGACTCAAGCGGAGTGTAGCCCCAAGGCTCGTAGTAAGAAGGATATACGGTGAGGTCTTTGGCTATGAGTGCATCATAGTAGAGCATATTGAGCAGACCGTCGCTACCGTCAAGATAGCAAGGAGCAAAGATTACCTTCACCTTATCTTCCTTGCGGTTCCACATATCGAAACGACGGAGCATACCGAGCACGTTGTCCTCAGACATATTATGAAGTCCGTGGGTTATCACAGGATTGTCGAGCGGAGTGTCATACACCTTCTTGGCATCAGCCAGACGCTTGTTGAGGTCGGCACGAGCCTCGCCCACCCATGCTGGCACGTCGATGAAGGCGAGCACCTGCTTGTTGAGACGTGGGTCGTGGTTAAGACGGCTGAGCGCCTCGATGAACACATCGATACCCTTATTGCGGAACTCATAGCGGCCAGAGGTGCCGATGATGAGGGTGTCGTCAGAGAACTGACAGCCTGTCAGGGCATTGGCAAGACGCAGAACGAGTTTGCGTGAAGCCTTACGCTTAGCAGTAAAAGCAGCCCCCTTAGGCACGAAGTCGTCTTCGAAACCGTTAGGCAGCACCACGTCAACAGGCTTGATGAGCTCCCTGCACTCTGTGGCTGTGATGTCTGAAACGGTGGTGAAGCAGTCTACATTATAAGCCGTCTGCTTCTCTATAGAGTGCTTAGACTGCATGTTGAGTTCCTCAGCCATCTGGTCGCCGTTATAAGCCCATAGATACTCGTAGAGAGGCTTGTTATTGCCAGCGATAGAGCGACCTATAGAGGTGGCGTGGGTAGTGAATACTGTGCCGATGGCTGGTATCTGGTGCTTGATATAGAGAGCGCCGAGACCTGTCATCCATTCGTTGGCATGATATATTACCTTCTTATCCTGCAACTTCAGGAAGTTATACATAGACTCCACAACCAGACCAGCCGCATAAGAGAACATGCTTGCCTCGTCGTAGTCGCCGTAAGAGTGGAGCGAGTCCACCTTGAAATACTCCCAAAGTTTTGTGTATATAGTGTCTTTCTCTGCGTAATAAGGCTGAAAATCAACCAGAATAGAGATAGGCTGTCCAGGAATGTCCCAACGACCCACCTTAACCTTTATGCCCTGCTTCTTAGCCACCTTCTGCCAATCGGCAAGCAAGGTGTTGTCCTGCTTGAAATAAGGCGATTTCTTTTTGCCCCAACAGTCAGGACCTATGAATATCAGGTTGTCCTGTATATCGTCATGCAGTGTTTTAGCTCGTGTTGATAGTACAGTATAGATTCCTCCTACCTTATTACAAACTTCCCAACTTGACTCAAAAATGAAGTCAGGTTTCATCATAACTTTTTTCATATATATTTGGTTCTAATGTTGCAAAGTTAGAAAAAAAAAATTAAAAATCACCCTATTACATAAATTTTATGACAAGAAAACTACGATTAATTGATTTATATTGTGTAATTTTGCCATGACGAAAATACATTTATGACATGAGAAAAGCATTTTTTTTGACGTTTTGCTTATTATTTGCTTCCATAATGAGCATGGCGCATGAGAGTAAGTTTAAGACTCATATATATAATAAGGTGTATGACGTGGAGATAGTCATGAACCTAAATGAGGAAAGCATCACCATACCTGGACAGGAGATTCTGGGCAAGGTATTCGGATATCTGAAGAAGAAAAACGACGCAAGGGTGTGGGCTATAATGAGCGCCGAGATAAGCAAGGACGGCAAGAAGGCTGAGGTGGAGATGGTGAACGACTACGGTTCGGAAGACCTGAATGCCGAACTGACATACAACGACGACGGCACCTACACGCTGAGGCAACTGAGCGGTAGCACCATAAAAATAGCCAATAACAAGAAGTGGGTGAAACTGCCTAAGGAACTGACGTTTGAGGCAAAGAAATAAGTTGGCACACCTTTTGCAATAGCAGGAGGGCAGAAAGCAAACTTAAACTAACATAAAAAAATGGCAAAAGGTAATATTGGGGTTACAACAGAGAACATCTTCCCCGTAATTAAAAAGTTTCTCTACAGCGACCACGAGATTTTTCTTCGTGAAATGGTAAGTAACGCCGTTGACGCTACGCAGAAGTTGAAGACACTTGCCGAGAAGGGCGACTTCAAGGGCGAGATAGGCGAAACGAAGGTGAGCATAAGCCTGGACAAAGAGGCTGGCACGCTGACCATCTCTGACCATGGCATCGGTATGACCGAGGAAGAGATAGAACGCTACATCAACCAGATAGCCTTCTCAGGCGTTACTGACTTCCTCGACAAATATAAGGATAACGCCAACGCTATCATAGGTCACTTCGGACTGGGCTTCTACTCAAGCTTCATGGTCAGCGACAAGGTGGACATCATAACCAAATCATACAAGGACGACGCACAGGCTGTGAAGTGGACTTGCGACGGTTCACCTGAATACAACATAGAGCCAGCCGAGAAGGCTGAGAGAGGTACTGACATAGTGCTCCACATTTCTGACGACTGCAAGGAATTCCTTGAGGAACAAAAGATTACGGAGCTGCTGAACAAATACTGCAAGTTTATGGCTGTGCCAGTAGTGTTTGGCAAAAAGAAGGAATGGAACTCTGAGAAGAAGGAGATGGTGGAAACGGCTGAGGACAACGTGATAAACGACACTGAGCCACTGTGGACCAAGCAGCCTTCAACGCTGAAGGATGAGGACTACAAGAAGTTCTACTCCACCCTCTACCCTATGCAGGATGAGCCGCTATTCTGGATTCACCTGAACGTGGACTTCCCATTCCACCTTACAGGTGTGCTCTACTTCCCAAGAGTGCAGTCAAACCTCGACCTGCAGCGTAACAAGATACAGCTATACTGCAACCAGGTGTTTGTGACTGACCAGGTGGAGGGCATAGTGCCTGAATTCCTCACCCTGCTGCATGGCGTGATCGACTCACCTGACATTCCGCTGAACGTGAGCCGTTCTTATCTGCAGAGCGATGCCAACGTGAAGAAGATTGCCAACTACATAACCAAGAAGGTGGCTGACAGACTGAACAGCATATTCAAGGCTGACAGGAAGGACTACGAAGAGAAGTGGGACAACCTGAAGATTTTCATCGAGTATGGTATGCTGACTGACGAGTCTTTCTATGACCGTGCTAAGGACTTTGCTCTCTTCAAAGATACTGATGGTAAGCACTTTACATACGAAGAGTACAAGACTCTCATTAAGGACCAGCAGACTGACAAAGACGGCACTCTCGTATATCTCTACGCTAACGATAAGGATGAGCAGTACACCTATATAGAGGCTGCCAAGGCTAAGGGATATAGCGTGCTGATGTTCGACGGACAACTGGACAATGCCACCCTTGGACTCTTCGAACAGAAGTTTGAGAAGAGCCGCTTCACCCGTGTTGATGGCGACATCATCGACAGGCTTATTCAGAAGGAAGACGTGAAGAAGGTGGACCTGTCAAAGGAGGATACCGACAAACTGACAGAGGCATTTAAGACAAAATTGCCACAGATGGACAAGGTGACATTCAACGTGGAGATACAAGCTATGGGTGAGACAGCTGCACCTGTGATGTTCACCCAGTCTGAATATATGCGAAGGATGAAGGATATGTCACGCTACCAGAGTGGTATGGCGTTCTACGGACAGATGCCTGATGCCTACAACCTGATACTGAATAGCGACAATGCTATAATTAAGAGTGTGATAGACGGCAAGGGAAAGGAAGAGACCGTATCACAACTCATAGACCTGGCGCTGTTGCAGAACGGTATGCTGAAGGGCGAGGCGCTCGACAAATTCCTAAAACGAAGCGTTGATTTACTGAAATAAATGAAAAGGATTCTTACTATAACGATTATGGTGTGGTGTTGTGTCTTAACGTGGGCACAACGCCACATTGTGTATTCTGACGACATAAGGTCGCTACAGGTGGTGGCTGGTGTGAAATGGCAAGAGCTACCTATCATAACGCTGGGTGGAGCTGACAGAATCAACATAGCCTTTGACGAACTGTCACACGAATATCATCGCTACACCTATAGCGTGGTGCATCTGGACAAAGACTGGAAAGAGTCAACAGGACTGATAACGTCAGACTACATAAGCGGTTTTGCTAACGGACTGACCATAGACAATATGGAAGAATCCATCAACACCACACAAGACTATACCCACTACACACTGCAGATTCCTAACAGGCAGTGTCGCATCACCATGTCTGGCAACTACAGGCTGGACGTGATAGACGAGAGCAATAACGACGAGGTGGTGCTCTCAGCCTTCTTCCTTGTGAATGAAGACATAATGAATATCGGTATAAGTGCGAGTGGCGATACCGATATAGACGTGAGAAGAACACACCAGCAACTGAGTCTGAAGGTGGACTACAGCCGTGTGAAAGCCACTTACCCACGCGACCAGATTACTGGCTACGTGTTGCAAAACTACCGTTGGAATGACATGAGGCAGTTGCCACTATCCACCAGCATCAATCAGCAGTTTATGGAGTGGACTCACTGTCCTAACCTGATATACGACGGAGGAAACGAATACCATAAGTTTGAGATTCTGGACATTCACCGTAACTCTCTCAACGTGGAGGATAACATCTGGGACAGGGAGAACGAAATATGGCACACCTACCTGTGGGCTGACTATAAGCGTTCTTCGTATGTGTATGACGAGGTGCCAAAGGGTGCCTTCCTCATTCGCAACTCAGACAACAGAGAGGCTAACATCACATCTGAATACGTGATGGCCCACTTCACCCTGCAAACTCCAGAGCCTTTCCCCTACCCCCTCTACGTGGACGGAATGTGGGCGGTTAACTACGTTAACGGGAACGATAACGGGAACGGGAACGATAACGATAACGGGAACGATAGCCACCGTGGCGATGCCGTCAGGTATCGCATGACCTACAACCCCGAACAGAAGGCATATACAGGCACGGTGCCACTAAAATACGGCTACTATTCTTACCAATACATAATGCTGAAACCAGACGGTACAACGGCTATACCACCAACAGAAGGGTCATTCTTTGAAACAAGAAACATATACACCGTCTTGTTCTACTATAGAGGAAACATAGACCGTACTGACAGACTGGTTGGTGTTGCCAACCTAAAAATGAGGTAAGAATTCGAGCCTCATTTGTATCACCTTCGGAGAATCGGGATTTATCTTATACCACCCCCTGCGCTCAGCCTTAACGATTGGTGAGCCACTCTGCTGACTGACTTCGCGTAGCCATTCAGCCACTTCCTGATAAACCGTCTCTTGAGACAATGGCTCAAAAAACGAGTTCTTCATATTGAACACGTTAAGCGCAATACGACGCAGAGGCATGCCTGATTCGCCTACCTCGTTAAGCATCAACAGTATTTCGTCTTCGTAGTTCATAAAAAAAACAGGTGAAGAGGAACAATAACCGTTACCCCTTCACCCATTTATAGTATTAAGCTTCAAACAGATAGTTCTAAGCTTTTATTATGCAAGAACAATCTTGTTATCCTCTGTTGTAGCTACCTTACCCTCTTTGAAGAGCCAGCCAAGACCGAGGTAAGCCTCTTCAACAGCTACCTTTGCCTTCTTAGCTACCTCAGCAACTGTAAGAGCCTTCTCTGCAGCTGCGAGAGCCTGATAAACGTCACCAGCCTTGAAACCAGCGTTCTCAGCGTTAACATAAACTACTGCAGCCTTAGCTGAAGCCTTCTTTGCAGGAGCCTTCTTTGCAGGAGCTGCCTTTACTTCAGCTTCCTTTGCTGCCTTGTTAGCTGCCTTTGTAGCAGCTGCCTTTGTGATCTTCTTTTCTGCCATGATTTAAATCTTTTTACCTTATATAAAGTTAAAATGCTATTATTTAGCTTTCAAAAAACATAACGTTTTCTAATTGCAGTGCAAAGTTACTAATAATCAGTAAAAAGGGATAATTTTACATAAGAAATATGATGCGTTTTGACTGAATATTTGATAAATGTCAACGTAGCAAACAGAAAAATTGTATTTTTATCGTCTATTTTTCAGTTTTTACTATATTGATCTGTAACTCGTCAAGTTGCTTCTGGTCGATGAATGACGGAGCATCAAGCATCACATCACGTCCACTATTATTCTTTGGGAACGCTATACAGTCACGAATAGAATCGAGTCCTGCCATAATGCTCACAAAACGATCCAAACCGAACGCCAGACCAGCATGAGGTGGTGCACCATATTTGAAGGCGTTAATCAGGAAGCCAAACTGTGCCATAGCACGCTCTGGGGTGAAACCAAGCACCTCGAACATCTTAGCCTGCAGTTTGCCGTCATGAATACGCAGAGAACCACCACCTACTTCTATACCGTTACAAACGAAGTCGTATGCCTTAGCACGCACCTTCGCTGGGTCGGTATCGAGCAGAGGAATATCGTCAGGGTTAGGCATAGTGAACGGATGGTGGGTTGACATCAGACGCTGCTCCTCATCGCTCCACTCAAAGAGAGGGAAGTCGATAATCCACAGACACTCAAACTTGTTCTTGTCCATAAGTCCCAAACGCTTACCCATCTCAAGACGAAGTGAGCACAGCTGGATGCGAGTCTTGTTGGCATTATCGCCTGAAAGGATGAGGATGAGGTCGCCCTTCTTGGCATTCATCTTCTCAGCCACTGCCTGCAACTGCTCTGGGGTATAGAACTTATCTACTGACGACTTGATGGTGCCGTCTTCATTGAGTTTGATATAAACCAGACCCTTTGCTCCCACCTGCTGCGACTTAACGAAATCAGTCAGTTGGTCGAGCTGCTTACGGGTGTAGTTAGCACATCCCTCAGCACATATACCACCGATATACTCAGCATTATCAAACACTTGGAAAGTGCCCAGCTTGAGCACATCCATCAGTTCCACAAACTCCATTCCGAAACGCAAATCAGGTTTGTCTGAACCATACTTCTGCATAGCCTCCTGCCAGGTCATCTGGCGAAGCTTTGCTGGCAGTTCCACACCACGAACCTCCTTAAAGAGATGGCGAGCCATATCCTCAAAGATATTGATTACATCATCCTGATCCACGAATGACATCTCACAGTCTATCTGGGTAAACTCTGGCTGACGGTCGGCACGCAAATCCTCGTCACGGAAACATTTTGCAATCTGGAAATAACGGTCAAAACCTGACACCATGAGCAACTGCTTCAGGGTCTGAGGCGACTGAGGCAGAGCATAGAACTGTCCTGGGTTCATGCGTGAAGGCACCACGAAGTCGCGCGCTCCCTCTGGAGTAGAACCAATCAGTATTGGTGTCTCCACCTCTATAAACTGCTTTGAGTCGAGGAAGTTACGTATGAGTATGGTCATCTTGTGACGCAACTCCAGATTCTTCCTTACCACAGGACGACGCAGGTCAAGGTAACGATACTTCATGCGAAGCTCATCACCACCATCGGTATTATCCTCTATGGTGAATGGAGGAGTCTGTGACTCGCTTATGATATTGAGTTCTGAAACGATAATCTCTATATCGCCCGTATCCAGTTTTGGGTTCTTGGAATAGCGCTCAGCCACTACACCTGTAGCCTGAACCACAAATTCACGTCCCAGGTGACCAGCCTGTTCCTTCAATGCCTCTGGTGCATCCTCGTTAAAAGCCAACTGTGTGATACCGTAACGGTCACGAAGGTCCACAAATGTCAAGGCACCAAGATTATGAACGCCCTGCACCCAACCAGCCAGCGTAACGGTCTGTCCAACATTCTCTATGCGGAGTTCGCCGCAAGTTTTTGTTCTGTACATATCTGTCTATATGATTGTTATTTGTCTATATATATATATAAATAAGGTGTTATTTCACTATCACCCCTTCTTTCTCAAACTGCTCCACTATAGCCTCAACATCCTTGCGTGCTGTTGCTTCGTCCACCTCATATTCGTCGAGCAACACCTTCACAAGGTCGTCAGTGGTGAATGAGCCTTCCTGCATTCTGTTCCACAGCAGCAGCGACGACTCGTTGAGAGCTATGAGTTTTGAGAAATCTATGTTTGATTCTCCCATAGGCACGAGGAATGTCTGTCCGCATACCTGATTAAGTTTGAAACCTGATTTTACTTGCATATCTTATGTATTATTGTTTTTATTGTCTCTTTGGGATAGTGGTATAATCGCCACATGATGAGCAGATAGCGTCTCACGGGACGTAGTGCCACCCAAGCGCGCCAGTACACCTTATAATATATAGTGTCAACGCTATCCAGCTTTTTGCTACCCTTGCGATAGAATCCTGTGGCTATGGCGAGCACATCGGCTCTCTTTATGTGTTCGGGCGAGAAATTGCCGTCGCCATACATCGTGATGTCTTCGCCCTCTATCTTCACTATGCGATGCAGGGCATACCGTTGTGGCTCTATCTCGGCCAGTATCACATCACCCACCTTCAGGGGCTCCTTTGGTTTTACGAGCAACCCCTTGTCACGCTGGTCTTCCAGATATGGTCGCATGCTGTATCCGCGCAATGGCAGAGTGACACTCTTGCCCTCGTTCACGAGGCGAGCCACTTCTGGAATTATTATGCTGTTTGGCAATTGCATTTATTCCTCCAAATATTCTCGGCACACCTCCACCGCCTCTCTGTCAGGCAGACAGTGGATAGATGCCACCTTTGTGGTTTCTACGAATCGTGAACTCGTCTGGCACACCATCTGGTATAGCTGCTCATCCCACTTCATAGCCGAACAAGCCGTGAGCACCGTCGAGAATGCTATGATGGGCTGCATCTCTTTTACGAAATTCTTCTTGTCTCTCTCTATCAGCATTATGCCTCCCAGTGGTGCCTGTATGTTACGGTAGCAGGGTGTCTTACCGCTCCATGGCGAACCATAGAGAACTGGTTTGCCGTCTATCATCCTTATTATAGGATTGTCGTCATTCATTATGTCACACCCCTCTATATACCTCATCCAGTTTGCCACATGGGTGCTCTTGCCTGTTCCGCTCTTTGCCGTGAAAGCGTATGCCTTGCCGTTATGGCGAACCACCGAGGCATGTATCAGCAGAGTGTCGTAATAAGCAGCGCTGAAAGCATAGGTGAGCATGAGCGCATTATTGAGTGCAAATCGCTGTGTGCCTAATCCTCCACGCAGTGCCACCTTGCAGTCGTCAAATCGTGGCGAGGTGATGAGCAGGGCACAGGGACGGTCGTATATGTCACGAACCATAAACTGGTAGCCTCCGTCCTTCAGCTTATCTACTCGCGTTTTGCCGTTGCCAGTATCCACATCACGTATCAGGCGACAGTCCTCCTCAGCTATGCGTTTCAGTTCGTTATCCACCGTAAGACGAAACAGCAACTTCCCCTCTACCCCACTCTCCGCACGAAACGGGAGGAACGAGGGCAACAGTCTCGCCAGCATCTCTGCGTCGAAATCTATCTCTACCTTATGTCCTGCTATGGTGTATAACACTCCTTAGTTGTTACTGGTTACTATATAGCGAAACTCCGTCTGGTCTATCACCTTGATGGTAAACCCTCTCTTCGTCAGGCTCTTCTTCAGTTTCTCATACTCCTTGAATGCCTTTCTGTGGTTCACGTTATACATGGTGGCACACGTGCGGTTGGGCTGATCTATCTCGGCAAGGAAGTTCTTAAACTGCGACGAATAGTCCTGACGACCTACCAGAAACTTGGTTTTCTTCGTCATCTGGGCTCCTTTCAGTATCAGCACGTCAGTCATATACACCACTGAGTCCATAGGCGAAGAAGCTACTGAGTAGGCATACATCTGTGGCACCACCACCAGGGCTTTCGCTCCCCTGTTGTCTGTCTTCTCTTTCTTTCCTTTTGCCTGCACTCCTAACGACATGCACAGGGCAACAGCAGTTATTATATAAAGTATTCTTTTCATATCTCTCATCTGTATGTATAACATTATTTCTTCATTATGCGTCGCATCTTGCGCTCGGCTGTCTTTCTTATCTGTCTCACTCTTTCTCGTTTCAGGTTCATCTTCTCCCCTATCTCGGCCATCGTCATCTGCTCCGTCGTGCCTATGCCGTAATAGTGGGTCATGATTCTCCGTTCTCTCTCGTTCAGCTGGTCAAAGGCAAGTGTTATGGCATAGCTCATCTCGTTGTTCTCTGCCCCGTCGTCTGTCATCGGCTTGCCAGCCTTGAGCATATCGCCCAGTGTGTTGGTCTGTCCTGGGTGCACTGGTGCATCGGTCGAGAACCGTTTCATCTGTCTCTGGTCAGTCATCCCGTTCTTGGGCATCGTCACCATTGGTCCCTGCTGTGGTATCGCTGCCATCATGGCTTTTCTCACACCATAGCTGGCATACCTCACAAAGTGGGGCTCCTTCTCTGGTTCCCATTTCCTGGCTGCCACGAGCATAGCCATGTTACCCTCGCTTATCAGGTCGCTCATGCTCACCTCGCCTTTCTCGGCCAACTGGCGCGCCATCGCCACCACATATCTCAGGTTTGCTGTCACCAGTCTCTCCACGGCACGCTCGTCGCCTGCCTTTATTCTCTCAGCCAGCTTACTCTCTTCCTGTTCCGTAAGCTGTGGTATGTTTGCTATGTCTTGCCAATAGGCTTCCAGTGTATCTATTATAGCCATGGACTCAGCATTTTTGAAAACCAACCATAAAATTTCTTCCACGGACTTCTCCACTCATCCCATTTCTGGGGGGTCAGTCTGAAGCATGATTTCTTCTGTTCATCAAAGAACCTGTCGAGTTCGCCCGTGGTGTTCTTATCTACTATCACGGCATTCTCTTCGTGGTCCCAGTTTAGCGAACGTGCATCGAGGTTACAGCTGCCTACCGTGCACACCTTGCCGTCCACCATTATTATCTTGGTGTGGTGAAAACCACCCTGGTATATATACACCTCTGCTCCGCGTTTCATCATCCAGTGCAGGTTATAGAATGATGCATCTGGCTCCATGGGTATGTCACTCTTCTCTGACATCATCACCTGCAGTTTCACCCCTCGTTTCAGGCATCTCTTTATCGCCTTCTTCACCGAGTGCGTGAGCGACATATATGGGTTGATGAGTTTTATGCTGTCTTGTGCATTATCGAAGCATGATATGTAGAACCGTCTCATTATCTTGTTCGTCACGTGTGGCTCTCTGTTTATTATGCCCACCATCTTGCGATAAGCCGTAGCGGTAGTGTCTTTCTTCACTCCCTCTATATAGGCATCAGCAGCAGCCACCTCCGTACCTTTTATTATAGAGCGCGTTCCACGATAGTATTTCACTCCGTGTATGTTCTGTCCCGTCGTCTTGTTCCACACTCTCAGGAATATCTTCTGCAACTCGTTCACCTCGTCGCCGTCTATCCTGCAGTGCATATCGTGCCAGGCGCCCACCACCTCTGTGCCGTGTATGTAGTAGTCGGCTACGTTCATGCCTCCTGTGAATGCCACCTTGCCGTCCACCACCACTATCTTTCTGTGGTCACGACTGAACACATGGTTTATCCATGGAAACCTTATAGGGTCAAACTCATACAGTTCTATTCCTCTCGCACGTATGCTCTCCACATGACGGTTCTTCAGCGGACGGTTGTTCGACATATTGCCAAAGGCGTCATACAGGGCTCTCACCTCCACCCCCTCCTTGGCTTTCTCGGCTAAGATGTCAAAGAGCGCACTGGCTATGGAGTCGTTACGAAAATTGAAATACTCCAAGTGTATGCTGCTTTTCGCCTGTCTTATCGTGGCAAACATCTCGTCATATTTCTCCTGTCCTGAGGTAAACAGCACCACGCTGTTGTTATGCGAGAATCTTATACCGCTATCCCTCAGGTCCTTCACTATGAGCGAATCGGCTGACTGGGCGTAACCAGCCAGCACCATGCCGATGCCACATATTATTCCGAATACTCTTTTCACCTATGCCTTATCCTCTTTTTTTGCCTCTTCTATGGCTGATGCGAACGAGGCGTTTATGTCTCTGATATGCACATCGGTCTGTGGGAATGGTATCTCGATATTATTCTCGTTGAGGGCATCATATATCGCCTCGAGTATCACACCGTCGTCAGCATACTGCGTAAACACGTTCACCCACACTATCACCTTCAGCACCAGGGCTGAGTCACCCAGTTCCTTGAGCACCACGTTCACACCTTTCTTCTTGTTGATATTCTTCAGTGGCATCACGGCGTTCTTTATCACCTCTTTTGCCTGTTTTATGTTGGTGCCGTAAGCCACTCCCACATCCAGTATGTGCAACTCATATCCGTGGTTGCGCGTCATGTTCTTATAGTTCTTGGTGAAGAGCTGTGAGTTCTGGAATGCTATCACCGAACCGTCCGTGGTGTTTATCATCGTCGAGATATACGATATGCTCGATACCGTTCCTCTCACTCCGTCACACACTATCAGGTCGCCAATCTTTATTCTGCCTGCCATGAGTGATATGCCGTAGTATATGTTCTCCAGTATGTCCTTAGATGCAAAACCGATACCTGTTGACAGTCCGCCTGACACTACCACCAGCCAGGTGTTCGACACGTGGAACATAGCCATCGTTATCAGCACCCACACACCCCAGATGAATATCTGCATCACGTTCTTCAGCATCATGAATCGCTGGGCGGCATTCACTGGGTCTCTGCGCTGCAGGTAGTATTGGGCTATGGCTTTTGCCGTGTGGTTGATATAGTTGAACACAAACCACAGGGTTATCACCTGGGCTATGCTGAAGATACTTGCCGAGAAGTTCTCGGTGTTTATGAATTTCTTGGTGAAGAGCGACAGCGTGAGGTCGCTGAGGTTAAACACATCAGCTGCCCAGTACAGGCTCAGCACCACTGAGAGCACTCCACACACTGGCAACAGCACCCAGTATATCGCTGCATGGTACCATGTCTCGGTTATCGGTTTGTCTTTCAGTCCTTTACGCTCGGTGTATGCCCTGTACCAGTCTCTGAAACAGGTGATGGTCAGTATGCATGTCAGCTGCATTATCCACCATATCAGTATCTGTACCGACAGCAGGGTGTAACCTATCATTGAGCATACCAGCGACACCACAAACACAAATTGCGAGAAGTAGGCATAAGCCTTGTCGCTCGTGTCTATATGGTTCTTCCATCTTCTCAGCACATACCATTGCCATATACAGCACACTAACAGCAACGGTGGGAAGATGAGGTTGACAAGCGCGTTTGGTATCAGTATGATACGGAAACTTATCACTATGAATCCGTTTACCAGCAGGGGCAGATACACAAAGAAGGTCCTCAGCGCCAACTCTGGCTTGGTTCTCAGCAATAGCGATATTATCACCACACTCAGCAGCCATGAATACTGCACCAGCAAGCCCGCTGCCATCTGTATGAAGTTCTGGTCGGCAAGTGCCTTCACCACTCCTAATATTATGGCAAACGTAACCACCGTCGAAGCCATTATTATCATGGTGCGCTTTGCCATGAACACCTCGGCTATGCCTGCTGAGCCATAGCCTTTCTTCAGCAGTTTGGTTATCAGCCATCTCACTATCAGCTGGTTCAGCGCCACGGCTATGAAGCCATAGAACAGTATCACTATGAACAGTCCGATTATCCATCGGCTGTCCCACTGCGAGCGCACGGCTGCGTTAGTCGAATATTTCTCGTATATGCTTTCCTTGGTCTGCGTCAGGTAGTAACCAAACTTCGACAGTATGGCGAAATAATTGTCACCACCGTTTATAAAAATGCTGCTCTGTATCTCGCTGTATTTCTCGTTGGCATAATCGTTAAGGTTCTTCAGTCGTGCCTCGGTCATCTTGTAGTACATTATGTACTCCTTCAGCTGGTCGTGGTCTTCCTGCACCATGCGCTGGGTGTTCACGGCAAGAGCCAGACACACGTTTCTGTCCACCTTTGCCTGGGGCGAGAGCATCATCACGGGCATGGTCTTCAGACAGTTTATCAGGCTGTCAAACCTTGCCACCTCGTTATCGCTCTGCTCCACATATTCCATAAAGGGTATCAGCTTGCGCTCAAACTCATGATACTGCTCTATTGCCTCATGACAGGCGTATGACAGGTCAAACACATAACCGTCCTTCTGCGAATAGAGCATCAGAGCGTTCTGGTTCGAACTCTGCATCGTCTCCATCAGCGTCATAAACACCTTCTGACCTGCTGCCTTCATCACCGTCTGCTTCTGCGAATAGTCGTCGTGATACTCCGTCAGTTCGCTGCGTAACACCCTCAGGGTGTTGGCTAAACTATCCTCCTTCAACACGGCATCGGCACTCGATGCTATGGTGAGGCAAACAAGCAATATTATCGTTCTCAATAAGTTCATTGCGCATGTAAATTACGAAAATACCTTGCAAAGGTACTATTTTTTCTTGATATGTGAAAATTTTTCTGCAATCTTAACTTTTAAATGCCTGAGAGACAAAAAAAAGCGAAAAAGTTTTGGCATTATGAATTTTTTGTGTAATTTTGTTGCACAAACCTAAAACGTATAACTAACAAAGCCTTAGATACAAGAAACACTATGAGTTATTTAAAGTTTGAGAAGGCTCTAATGACTAACCTGCAGGAATCTATCAGGAAAGAGGTTCTGCAGACCAGCCGTTCAGGTGCCTATGCCAGTAGTACAGTGGTTGACTGTAATACTCGTAAATATCATGGCCTGTTAGTAGTTCCTATCCCATCTATTGATGATGAAAACCATGTCCTGCTGTCCTCGCTCGACGCGTCGGTCATTCAGCATGGTGCCGAGTTCAACCTCGGACTTCACTTCTATTATGGTGGTGCTGTGAACCCTAACGGTCATAAGTACATCCGCTCTTTCGAGTTCGACAAGGTGCCTACCACCATCTATCGCGTGGGTGGTGTGATTCTTAAGAAGGAGGTACTCTTCGAAACCTACAACGACCGTGTGCTCATTCGCTATACCATCGACGATGCACACTCGCCCGTTACCCTCCGTCTGCGTCCGTTCCTCGCCTTCCGTCGTGCCGATGCTCTCACTCACGAGAATTATCAGGCTCTGCGCGACTATCAGGAAGTGGAGAATGGCATCAAGACCACCATGTACAGCAACTATCCTGAGCTGTACATGCAGACATCAAAAAAGAGCGAGTTCGTCTTCAGTCCTAACTGGTATAAGGGACTGGAATACTACAAGGAGGCTGAGCGTGGCTATGAGTGCGTGGAAGACCTCTATGTGCCTGGCTATTTTGATGTTAGCATGAAGAAGGGCGACGAGGTCATCTTTGCTGCTTCGCTCTCTAAGGCTAAGCCGTCAGCTCTCAAAAAGATGTTTAACGATGAGGTGGCTAACCGCATTCCTCACGACAATTTCTATCACTCTCTCGTTAATGCAGCCCTCCAGCTCCACTATCGTCAGGGTGACGAGCGCTACATTCTCGCTGGCATTCCTTGGTTCAAGGCTCGTGCGCGCGATACATTCGTCTCTCTGCCTGGTCTCACCCTTGCCACTGACGACGATGAGTATTTCGCTTCGTGCATGAAGACTGCCGTCAAGGCGCTCAACGAGTTTATGACGGGCAAACCGCTCACCGTGGCTATCTACGAGATTGAGCAGCCTGACGTTATGCTCTGGGCTATTTGGTGCATACAGCAGTATGCTAAGAAATGGGGCATCGGGAAGGCTGCTGAGGAGTATGGCAAACTCGTTCTCAATATGATTACCTATATCGAGAAGGGCAGGCACATCAACGTCCAGCTCATGAAGAACGGACTGCTCCACATCGAGGGTCAGGCTCAGCCTATGACCTGGATGAACAGCGTGGCTGGTGGCAAACCAGTGGTTCCACGCACAGGCTATGTGGTTGAGTTTAACGCCCTATGGTTCAACGCTTTGAAGTTTGGCGCTGAAATCTCACTTCAACTAAAGGATAAGAAGACTGCCGACCACCTCGAGAAGTGTGCCGAGCTCGCCAAGAAGTCGTTCCAGGAGAAGTTTATCACTCCTGCTGGTTACCTCTTCGACTATTGCGAGGATGGCATCGAAGACTGGAACGTTCGTCCTAATCAGATTTTTGCTGTGGCACTGGACCACTCACCTCTTGACACCGCCCAGCAAAAGGCTGTTCTTGACTTCTGCACTCGCGAACTGCTCACCCCTAAGGGCTTGCGCACCCTCTCTCCTAAGAGTGGTGGCTATAACCCTAACTATGTGGGAGCACAGACTCGTCGCGACTTCGCCTACCACTCTGGCACCGCCTGGCCTTGGCTCGGTGGTTTCTATATGGAGGCTTGTCTTAAAGTGTACAAGCGCACGCGCTTGAGCTTCGTACAGCGTCAGATGGTGGGATTCGAAGACGAGATGATGTATCATGCTATGGGCACCATCTCCGAGCTCTTCGATGGCAACCCTCCTTTCCACGGTCGCGGCGCCATGGCGTTCTCTATGAACGTGGCTGAGATTCTGCGCACCATGAAACTTATTGATGAATATAACTATTAAACCCTAAACTCTCACTATGAAAGTATTAATGTTCGGATGGGAGTTCCCTCCTAAAATATATGGTGGACTTGCCGTAGCCTCCTATGGCATCACCAAGGGCTTGTCGGTACAGGGCGATGTGGAAACCACATTCTGTATGCCTAAGCCAACAGGCAACGAGGAGAAATTTCTCAAAATCATTAACATGAGTCAGGTGCCTATTGCCTGGCGCGATGTGCAGTATGACAACATCAAGGACCGCTTTGTGGGTCATACCGCTGAAGACTACTATCGTTTCCGCGATCACATCTATGCTGATTTCAACTACATGCAGGGTCTCGACGACCTCGGCTGCATGGGTTTCGCTGGGGGCTATCCTGGCAATCTGCATGATGAGATTAACAATTTCTCTATCATCGCTGGCGTGCTGGCACGCTCTGAGCAGTTCGACATTATTCATGCCCACGACTGGCTCACCTTCCCTGCTGGTGTGCATGCTAAGATGGTTTCAGGCAAACCTCTCTGCATCCACGTTCATGCCACTGACTTCGACCGTTCGCGTGGCAAGGTCAACCCTACCGTTTATTCTATCGAGAAGAACGGTATGGACCATGCCGACTGCATCATGTGCGTTTCTGAACTCACCCGTCAGACGGTCATCAACCAGTATCACCAAGACCCACGCAAGTGTGTGGCTATGCATAATGCCGTTTACCCACTCTCTCAGGAGTATCTCGACATCGTGCCCCACAAGATACCTAACGAGAAGGTCGTTACCTACCTCGGACGTATCACCATGCAGAAAGGTCCTGAATACTTCATCGAGGCTGCCAAGCTCGTCCTTCAGCGTACTCAGAACATCCGTTTCTGCTTCGCTGGCTCAGGCGATATGATGGCGGCAATGATTGAACTGGCTGCTCAGTATGGCATCGCCGACAGGTGCCACTTCCCTGGTTTCCAGCGTGGCAAGCAGGTCTATGAGTGCTATAAGAACTCCGACGTCTTCGTCATGCCGTCAGTCTCTGAGCCGTTTGGCATCGCCCCTCTCGAGGCTATGCAGTGTGGCTGTCCGTCCATCATCTCCAAGCAGTCAGGCTGTGGCGAGATACTCACCAATGTGCTCAAGGTTGACTACTGGGACATCCACGCTATGGCCGATGCCATCTACTCCGTATGCACCAACCAGGGTTTCCACGACTATCTTGCCGAGGAAGGCATCAAGGAGGTCGCTGGCATCACATGGGAGAAAGTCGGCTTGCGCATTCGCCAGTGCTACGACCAGCTCCTCGCCAAGGGATGGTTCGACAACGAGGAATACCTCCGCAACTATATTCCAAACTAAAAGAATTAAGAATTAGGAATTAGGAATTAGGAATTAGGCTCCGAGCTTCGCTCGAAGAATGAAGAATAAAAGTCACCTTGTACTTAGTCACTTAGTCCTTGGTATTGTCTTCTAACTCCCTTTAACTCCAAAAAAATAAAAAGTCCTTGGTATTGTCCCTTTAACTCCCTCTAACTCCCTCTAACTCCCTTTAACTCCAAAAAATAAAATAAATTATGAAAACCATTTGCTTATATTTTGAGATACACCAGATAATTCATCTCAAGCGTTACCGTTTCTTCGACATCGGTACTGACCATTATTACTATGACGACTATGAGAACGAGCGTTCCATCTCTTACATAGCCGAGAACTCTTACATGCCTGCCCTCAACGCACTGCAGGAGATGATACAGCAGAACGGCGACTACTTCCGCGTAGCTTTCTCACTCTCTGGCGTGGGTATGGAGCAGCTCGAGATGCATGCTCCTCAGGTGCTCGAGAAACTCCAGGAACTCAACGAGACAGGTTGCGTGGAATTCCTCACCGAGCCCTACTCTCACGGTCTGGCAGGACTTGCCAACGAAGAGAGCTTCAAGCGCGACATCGAGAAGATGTCCGACAAGATACAGGAGTACTTCGGCAAGCGTCCTACCGTTATGCGCAACTCCTCACTCATCTATACCGATGAGATAGGTGCACAGGTGGCAGCACTCGGCTATAAGGGTATGCTCACTGAGGGAGCCAAGCACGTGCTGGGCTGGAAGTCACCTCACTATGTTTATAACTGCAACATGGCACCAAACCTCAAGCTCCTGCTTCGTGACGTAAACCTCTCCGACGACATCTCCCTGCGCTTCAGCAATACATCATGGGAGGGCTATCCACTCTTTGCCGACACATACATTAATAATATAGCCGCTTGTCCTGAGCAGGAACAGGTAGTTAACATCTTCATGGAACTCTCAGCACTCGGCATAGCACAGCCTCTGTCAAGCAACATCCTCGAGTTCCTCAAGGCTCTCCCAGCATGTGCCAAGGAGAAGGGACTTGAGTTCCTCACCCCTTCACAGGTCATGGATAAGTATAAGAGCGTGGGCGCCATCGACGTGCCTGACACCCTCTCATGGGTTGACGAAGAGCGCGACTGCTCAGTATGGCTCGGCAACCAGATGCAGCGCGAGGCATTCAACAAGCTCTACTCCGTTGCCGACCGTCTGCTCATAGCCAAAGACCCTCGTCTGCTTCAGGACTGGGACTACCTGCAGGCATCTAACAACTTCCGTTTCATGACCACCAAGCCAAGCAACTGGAACATCGACCGTGGCATCTACGACGGACCGTTCGACGCCTTCACCAACTATATGAACATCCTTGGCGACTTCATCTCACGCGTTCGCACCCTCTATGGTGGCATAGACAATGAAGAGCTCGACAACATGCTCACCACCATCACCAACCAGGGTAAGGAAATAGAGGCAAAGGACAAGGAGATAGAGCGTCTGCAAGCCAAACTCGCCAAGTACGAGGATGCAGCAGCTGAGAAGGCAGCAGCCAAACCAGCCAAGAAGGCAGAGCCCAAGAAGCCAGCCGCTAAGAAGGCACCAGCTAAGAAGGCACCAGCCAAGAAGGCTGCACCAAAGAGCGAGGCTCCTGCTCCAGCTCCTGAAACCAAGTAACACTCCTTTCCTTTCATAATTCATTCACTCACAATCAGCCCTGATACTCCACAGAGAGTATCAGGGCATCTTTGTTGTACCTTGTCCTTAGTCCTTTTTAATTTTTACTTTTTAATTTTTACTTTTTACTTATTACTTTTTACTTTCCCCATCTCCCCAGGCAATTACGGCGTTGTAGTATTAAATCCTGACAAACCCAACGACACCAACCTTATAGTATATTCATTCACCATAATCTAAGGATATAACATTCCCCTGACAACATGACAGCGCCCCACCCTTTTTTTAGAGTGAGGCGCTTGATTGTTTATTCATCATCTTCTTCATCTTCACTATCTGGCACATACTTTTTTCGGATGTCATTTATTGCATCTCCAACACGAGCAAGGAATATCCAAAACATAGCATGAAGGAAAGAGGCTGCAAAGCCAACGAGTAATGCTCCCCACTCAAATACATATTCATTTCCCCAGTAGTAATCTTTGTGTATTCCATAAGTTAGTGTTATGAGAATACCACCTACAAATGCTAAGACTGCGCAACAATCAAATACTCTACAAACAAAATTCAAATTAACCTTCTTTCGAAAGTCTCTACTATAATCTTCGAATTCCATAATTAAACGTTTTAATGAATTTACCTTTATTTTGGTTTAGTTATAAATACTATTTATAATGTCGATGGTTACCTAATAACAGATAAGCATAATATTTGCGAGCATTGGGGGTCATAGGACTTTCTCCACACCAAATGTTTGTCATCTTTTTATTTCCATTAATAAAATCTTTCTCCACTTTATTGGCATTTTTAATGCTAGTAGTACCGTATACTACTACCATTCTTTCCCAACAATACGTAGTATCCCTATATCCATGTTCTGCACATCTACGTTGAGGATTGGCAGTTATGCCGATTTTTACATACTTGTAATATCTTTGATATTGACCAATACTTCGTTTCAATGTTGAGATAATGTTTGAAGGATTACCCTCGTAGTATTTATATTCCAGTTTCATGTTTTAATATCAAATTATGTTATTGTTTTTATCATCTGGTACTTCTGACACCAATTTCTGTAGTTCTTCAATAGAGATATCCTCCCATTCAGAATACATCTCAAATCTCGGACAAGTCTTTGCTTGAATTTGCTTGGGGAATGCAGGTGAATCTAATGTCTTATACAAAACACAGATGAATTTATCGTAATAATCATTGTATTTTCTGTGTTTACACAAGATGCAGTTTTTTATATCATATCCTTTTTTGTATAAGTACAAAAGACAAGTTTGATAAGAGCTCAAGTTCTTCACATCATTATTCATCCCCCATATCTCAACTCCACCATATTTATAGTTAAGTTCCTTTATGGAATACTTATCACACTTCTGATTCATTTTGTCACATGTAACGACCATGTCGATATCTCTATATATTTTAGCAAAACCACCTCTACGTAAAACGAACCTCGTTATAGGTTTTCCTTCGATAGGTGGTACTGGTTCTGGAGGTGGAGGATTAAAATTATATGTACTGCAATTTATTCCCTCAACAAATCCGTTGCTAACTATATCCTCTATATCCTTTTCGCTACTTATCGTCCGTGTTTCAATTATACGATATTCGGAAGCAAGTTTTTCCTCTGTAGATTCATGAGTTACTTTCACCTCGATAAATACTGGTGGAAGTGTAGGGTTATTTGAATTGCTTAGCAATAAATCTGCTCTAAAATTACCTATCGCAACTTCCTCTTCGCATTTGTCAAACAACTTGTAACCATTCCATATTTTAAGGTCCATAGGAATATCTACATTGATAGAACAAGAGTGGCCTAAATATATTTCTTCATTCTCTGGGACTGCGTAGATACAATGTTCCTTTTCACAACATGGTGCAGGCCTATTAAAGATTATCGAGAAATTCTCTGACGAGAGAAACTTCTCTCTTATTCTTCGCTTCGCAAGTTTGTGTAGATATGATTCACCATTACAATCGACATCGGCTGAATGAGCAAAATGACGAACCCTTTTAGGGCCTATTTTAGGAATCATTTTCTGTCCGCATTGCAAACATCTAAATTCATGAGAATATCTATTCTCTTTAGTTACGCTATCTATGCAAACAAGATTATCGTTTTCATCAAGACAATAGCCATATCTCACATTTTGTATATCCATAACAACTTTATCTATCTTTTCCCATACAATACTTCAATAATTCAAGATGCTCCTTATCTATAGCATCTTTTTGTCCATCCGTCAACTCTCTTTCACTTACAAATGTAGTGTACAGATACATCATAGCATATAGCTCATCATGTTCGCGGACTCCATCTTCACTTGGTTTATATTGAAGAGCGGCTTTTGTAAAACAGAATCCATCATGAACACGAACGCCATGTTTATTGCTTTCACCATATTCTTTAAAATTTTTGTTTATCTCCTCATTCATGGATACAGTAATAACATCCCTATTTCTCAGGAGATACATGCCTGCTACTTGATTTGCAGTTAAGTTGTCATTATGTAGATAACGCTCATTATATCGCTGCAAAAAATGGCTCGTAAAAACATGCACCTGTGGCATATTAACAAAGTCACATTTAGGAGTATGTTGATACCTAATCTCCATTGGAAACAATACAAAACGTTGGTTATCACTATACACTACGCCAAAATAGGTATAATAAAGTTCCTCTATTTTGCTAGCATTTTCTGCATAATAGAATATAACGTATTGATTATTTGTCGCAGGTATTTTATACTCATCAATGTGCATAGCAGGAAATGACCTCGACCTCTTAAATTCCTTGACAACTTTAGGATAAATCTTTTCTATTCTCAGTTTTATCTTAAACTTGTCCTTATCTAATTCGTCATAAATTTCCTTATATTTCATTGATGGTACTATCATGAAATTTATATCGTTTTAGTAATTTTCTAGTTGTTTACGAGTTATCCTTTCGAGGATGTCAATCGTACTACCTTCTGTGCTTACTCCTGCACGCTTGGCTTGCTTGACAGCATTTGCGTGATTTATCCTTTCGAGAATATCAATCGTACTACCTTCTGTGCTTACTCCTGCACGCTTGGCTTGCTTGACAGCATTTGCGTGATTTATCCTTTCGAGAATATCAATCGTACTGCCTTCTGTGCTTACTCCTGCACGCTTGGCTTGCTTGACAGCATTTGCGTGATTTATCCTTTCGAGAATATCAATCGTACTACCTTCTGTGCTTACTCCTGCACGCTTGGCTTGCTTGACAGCATTTGCGTGAGATTTGCGTTCAAGAAGTTCTAATGTAGAAAGGCCTTTCGTTGATTCCTTTGTTTCACTTGTGGCTTCCTCATTACGAGATGATGGAGCCTCAGTATTATCTGCTGATTCGCCTCCCTCTTGTTCAGTAGCCAATTCTTCCTCAGGAACCTCTACCATATCATCATATTCAGTATCGGTCTTTATTGATGATTTCTTCTTAGATTTCTTCGTATGTGTGGAAGTATTATCAATTAAGGCTTCCTCCTTCTCTATTTCTGTTGCCACCTCTTTGTTTACTTTCTTTGACTGATACATGACAGCAAACATAAGACAACAACAAATGGCGAGCAAAACATATCTCAACTTTAATCGCCAACGCCTTCTGGGAAAACGAGAATATGCCCCATAATAGTTACCCTTTCTCTCCCATCTGTCATTCCTTCTGTTACCCCATCTGTCATACGTCGTGCCATAATCCATCTCGTTGGGGTTTACGTTTCGGCTATCTGTAGAAAAAGAGCCTTCATCAGGGAAAGACGAAACATCATTTGTGGTAGTCGTATTTGTAGTTTCAGATTCAGTCTCGGGCTCAGATATGATGCCATGCCTCTTTTTGTGACACTCCTCACACAACACAACCATTTCCTCAGGTTTGTATGACCAAGGATTTATGTCCCTATACACAAGATGGTGCACCTGAAGTTTATTCCTCTGATTATAGAAAGTCCTACCACAATCTTCACAGGTGAAATTGCGTTCCTTGATTAGTGAGTAGGAAAATCCTTTCCAATAATCAGACATCAAAAGTTTTTCGTATTCCTCTTTAGTCATTTTCCTTCAGGTGTTTTATTTCTCCAACTTCTCCACCACGATGATGTCAGCAGGAAGCCATTTTACAGACTCTATATCGCTCTTGGTGAGCCATCGTGAGGCCTCGTGCTCTATCAGGGTGAGATGCTCGTCAGCGAGGTGACAGAGGTAGCAGTGCATGGTGAGATGAAACTGAGGATAGTCATAGTCCACTGTATAGAAGAAACTATCTATCACGATGTCAGCATCCAGCTCCTCTTTTATCTCTCTGTGCAAGGCCTGCTCAGGTGTCTCGCCTGGCTCCATCTTGCCTCCAGGAAACTCCCACCAGTCTTTCCATTCGCCATACCCTCTCTGGGTGGCAAAGGTGTGACCATCGTTGTCTCGTATTATAGCTGCTACTACTTCTATTTGTTTCATCAAATCTCTTCTAAGCCGATGGACTTCAAATATTCGTATGTGCTATCATAGAACTCAGGCTGACGAGTATGGTCTTCTACTTTTCCCTCAGGCACGCATATTATCATACCTTGACGAGCACGAGTCATCAGTACACGATAAGCGTTTAGCTGATACGATTGAGCCTCAGGCTTACGTATCTTTTGCCACTTGTTGCCTCTGAAGGCATTATGGTCCCATCCTTCTGGTGTATAACGAAAATCGCCATCCCAAACAAGGCACGTCCAATCGAGTTCCAAACCTTGAATATCAAATTCGGTTGCAGCATCCTCTAAGAACAAAGAGGAGCGTACATCCATCTTATCTGCAAGGAACCAACTCTCAACATCAGGTTGCAGTCTGACATCTATCGCTAAAGGTTTCAAACGATAAGCCTGTGATGACACAACTAATCCATATCTTTCAGAACCACGATGTTTTCCCTCCAACCATGCTTTGGCCTTATCTAAATTTCGAGTAAGAACTAATGGATATTTGTCTTTGAATGATTTATATAATTGTCTTGCTTGCTCGATGTCTCTATCTAATACATAATGTACAAATTTAGATAGATTCTCTGCTCGGAATGAACGCATAGAAACTGCAAGGTGTAGCTGGTCAACTTGAATAGCATTATGATTGTTGCTAATCATTTCTGCCACATTACCCTCGGCATATTCCTTGTCTGTCAGATGCTTTGAAATATACATCTTCCAATCAGGGAATGTTTCATTAACTGCACGTATCCACTCTGCTATTCCTGCCTCGCCTGTATTGATTTCCTGACCACCTCCAACAAGGCAAACGATGACTGCCCAGTCTTTTCTCAGATTAAGTGACCATATAAGGAATTCGGCTTCAGACATAGGGAAGTCAGGCACTTTCTTCATTCCTCCACGACTGCCTCCACGAGCGAGCCATCCTGCGAGGTGTTCTAAATCCCAAGAGCGTTGTGCCTCATCAAATATTGCAACATGCTCCACCTCACCATGACCAGAAGTGTGGTGGGCAACAGATTTAGTCTCGTCAATTTCTAACTTGCCATCAATAATTGGCAGTTTTATCTTTGCCATCATATTGCTACGATAGCGATGGATTATTTGAATAAACTGAGAAACTTCACGTTTGGCATCAGTTATATTGCATTTGTTGCCTTTCTCACGTTCTCGTTGCTGTTTGTCTTTAGCTAAAGCAGCAGTCAAAACCTTTACAAGAGGACCATTACCTGATAGATATACGGCAAGGTTACGTTCGCCATCAGGTTCGTTCTCTGATTTTATAGATTGCTTAATAGCAACATTCAAACCCACAAGTGTTTTACCTGCTCCAGGAACACCTGTGACGAAACATATACTTTTCTCACCTAATCGTTTACTTCTATCAATAATATCAAGCACAAATTGTGTTGTCTCATCCAAAGCTACTCCTGCTGCTTCGTGACGAGTAATATCCTCTACAGAATGATTTTGATATAGGGCACTCGCTGCCTCAATAATAGTTGGAGTAGGCTCATATCGGCTAATTGCCCAATTTGAGAAGTCAAAAGCTGTTGAGGGTTGTGCATGTTCCCTCTCTATAACCTTATTGATAAGCTCACCTAAACTATCTGCATTTGAAAAGAGAGGATTATATATTTTGTCGTCATAGACAGAATAGCGCAACTCATGACTACTTCTTTCTTCTCTCGTTGCGACCAAAATAGGTACAATCGTTCTATCATGGCTATCTTGATGGAAATTTTTTAGGTCAAGAGCGTAGTCTAAGACCTGCTCCATGTCAGCACGTAAATAAGCATCCTTACCAGCCTTAAACTCAATAGCAAAGACAATACCACGCAAAAGGACCACAACATCTATTCTCTTTCCAAGTCGAGGTATAGAGTATTCAAATATAATTTCTCCATTCTCATCTTTCCATGGCTTCAGTACATCTTTCATTATGAAGACTTCTTCAGACCATGCATCCTTTTGGTCTCTAACAGAATCTCCCTCATCGTTACTTGAAAGTGCGCCAAAGATGCTGTTGAAGGATTCATCAATGAACTGCTTGAATGAAGACCTATAAAAATATCTATTAATCATATTGCCTTTTGCTTTGTTAGGTATTACCTGTTGTAAATAAGTCTCGAACCGTCACTGAATTTAATCCAGAATACATCATCACGATAAGCGAAATCGTATTTGTATTTTGAAACTGTACGCACCGTAATTTTGGGCAATTTCTCAATGTTGTCCCTTAGGTACATAAATCTAAACGTCTTATAGGTATTAAGTTTTATTCTATTATCACCAATAACCAAATCTGTTGAGTCCGCCTTGCCTTTTGTGTTTTCTTCCATATATTTATGGAAATCCTCTTTATCTTTTGGGGCAAACACTAAATAACTATCTTCATAGCCCCATAAATCATCAACTAAGTTTACAAGGCTATCCCTTGAACCAACATTCAAAACATATCCTTCTATTAGGGTATATACTACAGGCTTTTGCCCCTTTGTTTCAACAACAAAAGCTGTATCGTTTTGGGTAATCAAGGTCTTGATTGTTTTCTGCCAAACAACATCATCAAACTTGTCATACTTGGTAACACTCGTGTATATTCCCTGAGCACTGCAAGCAAGGGAAGCGATGAACAATATCGAAAGTAAATATATTCTTTTCATAGAGTGAGGTTTTGTTATTTCACCCACAAAGGTAACATTTTCTTTTGATAACACCAAACATCCCTCCCAAATTTAATACTTTTTCAGTTGTCATATCATTGCCTAAAAGTCGTCAAAGTCGTCAAAGTCGTCAATAACCTTTAAGAGAATTGAAGCGCACACATCGGACTAATTCAAAATCAAGGGGCGATGACAGATGAAAAAAGAAGAGAGAAACCATTAAGGAAAAGAGATATTTATATTATATATAATAACCTATATGTGCACGTGCGTAACAGCGTTGACGACATTGACGACATTGACGACAATGACGACAATGAAAACCTGCTAAAATGTTAAAAACGGAGATGCACAAATCGGCAAAAGTGTGCCAAAAAGCCTTGTTTTCAAAAAAACGTCATTTTAACATCTAACTTGCTGATTATAAGCCTCTTATTCGTTAAATAAATTAACCCTTCAGAAAAGCTATGCTTTTAGCGCTAAAAGTAATGCTTTTATACCATAAATGCTATGCTTTTAACACCTAAAAGTAATGCCTCTGGAGAGGGAACCTCCTACAATGTTAAAAACGGAGAAAAATTTGCAGGGTTTAAGTTAATGTGGTACCTTTGCATCAACTTCCTGAAGGTCGTACGAAACGTCGCAGTGGCGACTACGAATCGCGATAAGGAATCGCTACGAAACGCTTCGCTACGAAAACTGAAGGGAGCCAAGAGCTCTTTAACTAACTAATTATCAATTAACTAACTAACGACAATGAAGATAAAGAGATGAAGGGATAAATAAAAACAACCATAACAACATGGAACAACATAAAAAAAAGTTGTCTGAGTTGTCCGAGTTGTTTTCTTAGAACTTAATTATCAATTGTCAATTATCAATTATCAATTAACTAACGACCACAGATTTCACGGATTAACTCGGATTTTTCCCCTTTTCTTTTGCATATTCAAAATTATTCCTTAACTTTGCAGCAAAGAATCAATAAGAGGAGGATAAAATATGAATGCTATAACTTTCACTCCAGCACAAGTACAGGTTTTCAATCTGGTTTCTCATATAAAAACTGAAACTGGACTGGAGACACTTCGTCAGCAATTGGCAGCATTCTATGCCAAAAGGATTGATGATGAGATGGATTCGCTATGGGAAAGTGGGCAGTATGATGCAGCAAAGATGCAGGAACTTCGTGGCAGCCACTTCCGTACTTCTTACAAATAAATTGTTAAGATGTACCCAGTAGTCATTGATACCAACTGTCTTTTGCAGATTATCTCCAGGAAAAGCCCGTACCGTCCAATTTGGGATGCTTTTCTTGAAGGTAGATATACATTATGTATCACCAATGAGATTCTGGATGAGTATCAGGAGATATTAGAACAACAAATAACTGCCACTGTGGCTGAGAATGTGGTTATGTTATTGCTTAACCAGACAAATGTGGAATTTCTTGATCCGCATTTCCGCATGGGCATTATTACAGCTGATCCAGATGATAATAAGTTCATAGATTGTGCTTTTGCAGCAGGAGCCGATTATCTTGTTTCAGAGGATAGCCATTTCAACGTACTTCGTGATTTACCATTTCCACAGTTGAATCTTGTTACACTAGATGAATTCCTTGAGACAAGGATTGTGAAAGGCAATATCTAATACATTCTGTTGTCCTTTGTTGTTTGTCACCTTGTCACCTTGTACTTATAGTGATACAACTTGGACAACTATGGACAATGTTATTTTGGTATTTTGGCAAACCTGCCAAAATGATTTGTCTTTTCCTGATTTTGGTTGACAGTTTTTTGTTATTTTACTGGGTTGGTTGACATTAGTTTTACTGATCGGGTTGTCACTTTACTGAGACGGTTGACATAATTCCTGATTTGGTTTACTTTTCCTGACATAGTTGTCAACTAACACAAAAACTGCATATGCCTGCCATAGAATTTCGTCTTCCACATCCTTTTCTGCTCTCCTGTCTGCTTATGAGCGGAGTTCGGTGTCTGCATGCCTATGCTGTAATGTGGACGCCTGGTATTGTAAAAGCAGATGAAGCGACGGATATGCTCCTGGGCAGATGAAAAGTCCTCAAAGCGTCTCTGCTGCCTGTATATGCTCTCACCTTTTATTATACCGTTGACACGTTCGGCTATGCCATTGTCGGTGGGCTTATAGTCCTCAGTCATTGATATGCTGATATTGTGTTTCTGAAGTTCTTCTACGTACATGTCGCAGCAGTACTGCACGCCACGGTCGGAGTGGTGGATAAGTCCGGTGAGACTACCTCCGCCAGCCTGCTCTATTGCCATCCTGAGTGCCTTGAGCGTGTGGACCGCTGCCAGAGAGTCTGCCAGGCACCAGCCTACGATCTTCTTTGAATAGGCATCGGTGACAAGGTGTAGGTAGCAGCATCCTGCTGTCAGGTCGATGTATGTAATGTCGCTTACCCAAAGTTGGTTGGCTCTGAGCGGGCGGAAATCCTTTATAAGGTTCTTCCACTTATGGTAGCGGTGGTTGGAGTTGGTAGTGGAGCGGCTCTTACGGGGCTTCTGCATCATGTGGTGGCAACGCAGTATGTTGAGGAACGAGTCCCTGCCAGGCATCCACCCTGTGCTGAACATCTCACGAAGCATCAGCCAGAGTTTTATGCCCCCTATGCCTGCGTCCTGCTCACGGATTTCACGCACTGCATCCACTATACGGAGTTCCCGCTTCAAACGGTGCTCCACGTCTGTATTTTTCTTGTAAAAGGCCTGTCTGCTATGGCCAAGCAGATCACAGGCAGCTGATACCGTCAGGCCGTGCTGCCCGTGAAGTTCCTCTACTGCTTGGCCCCAGATTTTTTTCTGATTGCAATGCCGTTGCGCTCAGCTACATCAATCAGGGTGTTCAGGGCAAGGTTCTGCAGTTCCAACTCGCGAATGCGGGCTTCAAGTGCCTGTACTTCAGGAGATTTCTCCTCTTTCTTCTTACATGCCATATCCTCTACAGGGTTGGGTTCCGACTGCAAAGGTACAACTTTTTCTTGATTTAAGTACTTGCGCACCCAATTATATACAGTGGTACGCCTCAATCCGTACTTTTCGCCAAGTTCGCGACAGTTTAAGTCGCTGGTCAGATACTCGCGCAGAATTTGATCACGCTGAGATATCGGAGTTCGGTAATACTTCTTGTACATCATAAGTCTAACATTTATTAAGTTCCTAAATGTGTCAACCTATTTCAGTATAAGACAATTTTTTATCTCCAGTTCTGCAGGTTTGCTGTTGCCCTCCCCCGCGAAACGGGGGAGATGCGGAGCGGAGGGGGTGTAAAGACCATTGAACTGACCTCTTTAGGTTGTTAATTGTTGTACAGGTTGTCTTTAATAATAGTTTTACTTCGCTTGTTGAATGATGGCGGTGTAAATGGCGGTGTAAATTTGGAGGATAGGAAAATTATTCCTACCTTTGCAGAGGAATAAATATCATGTGAATTTCAATTCACCCAAAAACGACAAGTTGTAAAATATGGACGATAAGCAAAATATTATTATATATCGTACATCTGATGGGCGTAACTCAGTGGCGCTATATGCCAAAGACGGCAAAATATGGCTGAACCAGCAACAGATGGCTGAACTTTTTGCCACCTCAAAGCCGAACATAAGTATGCATATAGCTAATATACTGAAAGAGAAAGAGTTACGCAAAGATTCAGTTGTTAAGGATTTCTTAACAACTGCTGCTGATGGCAAAAATTATAACGTGGTATTCTACTCGCTCGAAATGATTATTGCTGTCGGCTATAGGGTGAGAGGCGTTCGCGGAACGCAGTTCAGGCAGTGGGCTACGGAGCATCTGACGGAATATCTCGTGAAGGGCTTTACGATGGATGATGAGCGACTGAAGAATCCTGATGGACGTCCTGACTACTTCGACGAACTCCTGTTGCGCATCCGTGATATACGTGCCTCTGAGAAACGCTTCTACCAAAAGGTGCGCGATCTCTTTGCACTGAGCAGTGACTACGACAAAACGGATAAGGCTACACAGATGTTCTTTGCTGAGACTCAAAATAAATTGCTCTATGCAGTTACTCATCATACTGCAGCTGAGCTCATCGTAGGGCGTGCTGATGCCAATAAGCCTAATATGGGATTGACCACCTGGCAAGGTTCGATTGTGCGCAAAGGTGATATAGTCGTAGCTAAGAATTACCTCAACCAGGATGAGATAGAATCACTTGACAGGTTGGTGGAATTATTCCTGACCAGTGCAGAGGAACGTGTAAAGGGACGAAGAGATCTAACCACCGACTATTGGCGTAAAAACGTGGATAATCTGCTTACCTTCCAAGATAAAGATATACTGCAGGGAAAGGGTAGCATATCTAATAAAGAGATGGAAGAGCATGTCCGACAGGTTTATTCCACTTATGACACGCAACGTCGGTTATACGATGCTAAAAGAGCTGATGAGGAAGACCTGAAGATGCTTGAAGATCTGGAACAAAGTATTAAAGCGAAGGAAAGTATAAATAAAGACAATCAGTAAAAGATTCAAAACAACCCTGACAACTTTAGGTTGTTATCTGTTGTCTTGGTTGTCTTTAATAATAGTTTTCTTGCGCTCCGTAGGTGCTCAGGCGCTTTGCGGAACTTGCGCTCCGTGCGCCAGCCCTTTGCGAGAAACAAAAATCTGAGTTAATCCGTGAAATCCGTGGTAAAACTAAATTTCTAATTTCTAATTAATTATGAGCGAACAAGCGAAAAAGAATTGGAGCGTTATCATCAACGCTATCCTTACAGCAATTTGTACTATACTGACTACCTCCAGTTGCGTAAGTCACATGTAACAATAGGCACTCTTCCCAATCGGGAGGGTGCTTTTTTTGAATGAAAGTCTTGATTTTATATATTTTCTCCCCATTATTTGGAGAAATAAAAATAATTTTTTAATTTTGCAGGGAGTCTAATAACTATAGTTACTGTAAGGACTTTTCATTATGCGAACATAGTGTTCGTACGCATCGTTTAACTTTGCACATTTGGGAAAGAACTGGTGGTACTAGAATCTACAGGAACTATTATAGAAAAAGTAAAACAAAGAGTTTCTGAGATGGCAGAGCAATATAGACAATTAGAAAAATCATGATAGAACCTACTAACTATATAGAGAACGATTCGTTGGCTAAGATAGCCGAGAACTGGGTAAAGAAGCAGACTCATACTTTTGACGAATTATCAGCAAGTGTACTCAAAACCCATCAGATGGCACAGGCTGGAGCCATTAGAGCTGTCAATCAGATGGCAACTCTTCGCAATTGGCTTATAGGATGCTATATCGTAGAATATGAGCAGAATGGTAGCGATAGAGCGAAGTATGGCGATTGCCTCTTGAAACGACTGGAAGAGCGTTTGAACACAAGGGGATTGAATGAAACTCTATTTCGCAATTCACGAACTTTTTATAATCTTTATCCACAAATTGCGGAACTATTTTCAATTAGTGCGACGGCGTCGCATAAATTGGTTGATGTGATTCATCCGACAATGTCGGACGAATTGGAGAAAGCCTCATTTGAAATTTATCCGACGTCATCGGATGAATTTGCGACACCTGCCAAAATGATAATAGAACGACTTTCATTCTCACATCTATGTGAGATTATGACACAGAAAGATCCTTTGGCCCGTTTCTTCTACGAAACAGAGTGCATCAAGGGTACATGGTCAGTAAGGGAGCTGCGTCGCCAGATATCCACCAACCTCTATTTCCGTAGTGGAGCAAGCCAGAATCCAAAGAAGTTGCTCGCTTCCATTAAGCCTGAGACAAACTCGCCTGCACTCGTTATTCGCCAGCCATTCACTTTTGAGTTCTTGGGGCTCCAGGCAAAAGATGTCATAACAGAAGGCGACCTTGAAGATGCCCTCATCTCTCATCTACAGGATTTCCTTCTGGAACTGGGAAAAGGCTTTTGTTTCGAGGCAAGGCAGAAGCGCATGATTATCGATGACGAATACTATTTCGCTGACTTGGTATTCTATAATCGCCTACTTCACTGTAGCGTAATCGTGGAATTGAAGAACGACGAATTTCGCCATGAATATCTGGGCCAGCTCAATGCCTATGTATCCTTTTATAAGGAGAATGAGATGCACGAAGGCGACAATCCGCCTGTAGGCATCCTGCTCTGTACTCGCAAGGGCAAGAAGATGGTGGAATACGCCATTGCAGGCATGGACAACAACCTGTTTGTTTCCACCTACATGCTACAGTTGCCTGATAAGGACACCCTTGAAAAGTTCCTGTTGAATGAAATTGAGAATAATTCTTAAATGCGAACATTGTCCATAGTTGTCCAAGTTGTCTTTTTATAATAGTTTTGTACTCGCCATGCGAGTATTGGTTTTTCCACTCAAAGAGTGGGGTTTTTCCATGATGAGATAGAAATCCCTGAAAGGGTAACGATATCAGTGATAAGACTGTCTGGGAGCTTGCTTACAAGCAGGATTATTGCTCATAGCGTTAAGAACTCGATAGAGTTTCTATCTCAGAAATGGGGTTTTTATGGTTTTTGTTAAAATAAAAATTTCTAACTTCTAATGACTTGAAATATTCCTTCAAAATTTTGTTGTTCTCATTCTTTTTTGTATATTTGCAGAGGAATAATATAAGGAACAAACATGAAACAGTATATTTCACCTAAACTTCTGCATACGACAGAGCAGCTGCGAGATAAGGTAATAGCTATGCGACCCTTTCCTGAAGAAACATTGAAGTCGCTGAGGGAGTATTATCGCATAGGTCTTACATTCTCAAGTAATGCTATAGAAGGTAATAGCCTGACAGAATCGGAAACCAAAGTGGTGATCGAGGATGGTTTGACAATAGAAGGCAAGCCTCTGCGTGATGTATATGAAGCCGTGGGACACGCCCGTGCTTATGATTATATATACACGCTTGCAACAAGCAAACAGTTGGAAGAGAAGGATATACTGGAGTTGCACCGCCTGTTCTATGAGAAAATTGATGGGGAGAAAGCTGGACACTACCGCACGGTTCCTGTATTTATAAGTGGTAGCAATTATGCGGTGTCTCCTCCAGCGAAGATAGAGAGCGACATGAAGAAGTTTGTAAAGTGGTTTAACGATAATGAGCATCGTATGACTACTCCAGAGTTTGCTGCTCTTGCTCATCAAAAGTTTGTATTCATTCATCCGTTCATAGATGGAAATGGGCGAGTGGCACGACTAATTCTGAATCTCGCCCTTATCAGAGGGGAATACACGATAGCACTTATACCTGCCATCTTGCGACACGAATACGTGCAAGCACTTGAGATGTCGCATAAGAATCCTCAGTGCTTTGTCGATTTTATAGCTGAAAGAATCATTGCTACACAGATGGATTTGTTACGCCTATTGAATGATGGCGGTGTAAATGGCGGTGTAAATGGCGGTGTAAATGGCGGTGTAAATTTTGAAGAACTGCTGTTTGATGCCATAAAAAATAATCCTGGACTAAATGCACCTGCTCTTGCGAAAATGTTGCAGAAAAGCCTAAGAACGGTCCAAAGATACCTGAAGCAGCTTTCAGATACTGGAAGAATAGCGTTTCGTGGTGCACCAAAGAGCGGAGGTTACTATATTTAATCTTTCCCCCCCCTACGGAAGAGTGGAAAAAACATTATCAGGTACAAGGTGACAAGGTAACTAAGGACGACTCTTAAGCCAAAGGGTCTCTTTGCGAGAAACAAAGAAAAAGAGCTATTCTTAGACGCCTTTGCGAGAAACAAAAATCCGAGTTAATCCGTGAAATCCGTGGTAAAGAAAACAAAACTCGCCAGGCTTCACAGCGTGGCGAGGATGCCATGATGATGATTATGTGAAATCACACCAATGATAATACATTATTTTATTAACCTTAAAAGATTATGAAATCTATAAACCTATGAATAGATTTTAACCCTAATACACTGCGAGTTTCACAACTGGCACAATCGTGCGATTATGAAGTTTTTTCCTTTTTCTACCCGTAATCTGTAATAATAGATATAACTATGAACAATGCAAAGTTAATACTTTTTTTTCTACCCCCACCATTTGAAACATTCTTTAACTTTTTTACTGCCGAAAAAGGACCGTTTTGCTCTCGTTTTGTACCTTGGTCTCTTGGGGAGACAAGTTACTCACACTCGGAAAATTGCAAATAAATTTGCATTTTTTTTGAGAAAAATTTGGTGGTTAGAGTTTTTATGCTTAATTTTGTGAACTGAAAATACTAAAGATTAGGATTATGAGTTCACAGATTAATCTTCTTCAGACCATTCTGAATAGTTCAAGGACGGTGTTTACGATTCAGTCGTTGATGATGATGAGTGGGCTTGAGGACAGTAAAAAGATTACGAAGTCCATGCATTATTATGCCACGGAGGGAAAGGTGCTCAACCTAAGGAGGGGCATTTACGCCAAACTGAGGTATGAGGAGCAGGAGATGGCGTGCGTGATGTATCGTCCGTCATATATCTCGATGGAGTATGTGCTGCAGAGGGCTGGAGTGGTTTTTCAGTGGGATGATTCTATTACGTGTGTGAGCTATCTGAGCAGGACGGTCGAGGTTGAGGGAAGGGTGTACAGGTATCGTAAGATTAACCCTGAACTGTGGATTGGCATGGAGGGCATAGAACAGCGTGAGAATATTGCTATGGCTGTGCCTGAGCGGGCTTTTCTGGACATGATGTACCTGAGTGCTGGCAACTGCTTTTTTGATAATCTGCGACCTCTCTCTGTGAAGCGCATTCGTGAATTGCTGCCACTGTATCGCTCTGCCTCGCTTAATGAGAGGGTTGCAAAATTGTTGAATATTACTCTATGATAATGTATGGATAAGCAGAAGCATAAACTATACATGGCTCAGATACTGAGTCAGATTTTTAAGGACAAGGATTTATGTAATGTCTTGGGATTTAAGGGAGGAACGGCTCTGATGTTCTTTCATAACTTGCCACGATTTTCTACTGACCTGGATTTTAACCTGCTGGATGAGAGCAAGCAGGATATGGTGTATGAGAAGGTGCGTAGAATTCTGTTGAAATATGGCTCTATTGATGACGAGGCTAAGAAGCTATATGGTCCGATACTGGTGCTTAACTACGGCAAGGGAGAGAGGATGCTGAAGGTGGAGATTTCCAATCGCCAGTATGATAATCACTATGAGACCAAGACGCTGGCTGGTACTGACATCAGAGTGCTCACTACTCCTGATATGTTTGCCCACAAACTATGTGCTATGGGTGAGAGGCTGTCGCCTCGTGATATCTTTGATGTGTGGTTTTTCCTTGACCAGTTGCATGCCAGTATTAATGAGAATATTATACGGCAACGAACGGGCAAGAGCGTGGCTGAGTATGCGGAATGGTGCTCAAGAAGAGTGTGCGAATCGAGTCCGAAGTTGCTGATGCAGGGTCTGGGTGAGGTGATTGATGATGTGCACACCAAGAATTTTGTGAAGTCAAAACTGATTGACGAAACAACTCAGCTCCTGAAACTGTTTGCTGGATTTCCCCAAATTTCTGCCCAGTAGGCATAGAGAAGCCTCTGAGGGAAAAACTATTATAAAAGACAACTTGGACAACTATGGACAATGTTATTTTGGTATTTTGGCAAACCTGCCAAAATGATATAAAACCAGTTCTGCAGGTTTGCAGTTGACCTCTATAATGTTGTTATAAGTTGTTATAGTTGTCTTTATAATCTATTTCTTGGTTGTATTCGTAACTTTAGATAAGGTTATTTGCACTCGGAAAATTGCAAATAAATTTGCATTTTCACTCATTTATTCGTAACTTTGCCAAAGATATGAAGAGAATGATTACCATACTGGGACCTACGGCGAGCGGAAAGACGGCGATAGCGACACACCTGGCGGAACGCATAGGGGGCGAGATAATATCGGCGGACTCAAGGCAGGTGTATCGCAGGATGGACATTGGTACGGGTAAGGACCTGAGCGACTACGTGAACCCTGAGACGGGCAGGCACATACCCTACCACCTGATAGACATTGCGGAGCCTGGAACAAAGTATAACCTGTTCCGCTATCAGGAGGACTTCATGAAGGCTTATAACGACATTCAGCAGCGTGGCGCCACGCCCATACTGTGTGGAGGAACGGGACTGTACATAGAGTCGGTGTTGAAGGGCTACAACCTGTCGCCTGTGCCACAGAACGCTGAGCTGCGCGAGAGGCTGAAGGGGAAATCGCTGGAGGAACTGACCGCGATGCTGACGGAACTGAAGAAGATGACGGGCTCAGTGATGCACAACAAGACGGATGTGGACTCATGCCAGAGGGCTATCAGGGCAATAGAGATAGAGCAATATAACATGGAGCACCCTACCCCACTGCGCGAGGCGCCTGCCATTGACTCGCTGATAATTGGTGTGGATGTGGACAGAGAGGTGCGCAGGGAGAGAATAACGAGAAGGCTGCATGCCCGACTGGAGGAGGGTATGGTGGACGAGATAAGGGGACTGCTCAGTGAGGGCATAAAACCTGAGGACCTGATATACTACGGACTGGAGTATAAATTCATAACGAAATACGTGATTGGCGAACTGACATACGACGAAATGGTAAGGGGACTGGAGATAGCTATTCACCAGTTTGCCAAAAGGCAGATGACATGGTTTCGTGGTATGGAGCGCAGAGGATTTAAGATAAACTGGATAAAGGATGAACAAGCTCTGTATAATATACTGTCCTAATCACCGTCCGTTTACCAGCGTGAGGAAACGCTGGGAGAAGATTGAGGCTCTGCTGAGGAAGCACCACGTGGAATATGACATGGTGCAGAGCGAAGACCAGCAGAGCGTGGAGCGACTGGTGACGATGATGATTAGCAACGGCTATAAGGATATAATCATAGCTGGTGGCGACTCTGCACTGAACGACACGGTGAACTGCCTGATGGCGGTAGAGAAATCCGTAAGAGACCAGATAAGCATAGGAGTGATTCCGAACGGCGTGATGAACGACTTTGCACGTTTCTGGGGCTTTACCTACCAGAACACGGAGGAGAGCGTGAAGGCTATAGCACAGCACAGGGTGAGGAAGGTGGATGTGGGATGCATTCGCTACACCAACAAGTTACAGGAAAAGAAACAGAGATATTTTCTGAACTGCGTGAACATAGGTCTGCTGGCTGGCATACAGAAGACTCGTTTGCAGATGAGAAGGAAGTTCTGGTCAAGGAAACTGTCGTTTGCCCTGTCGCTGGTGATGATGCTGTTTGAGAAGGTGTTCTATCGCATGACCTACACCATAGACTACGTGACGGAGAGCCACAACATAGTGACCATGTGTGTGGGCAACGCATGGGGATATGGACAGACGCCTAACGCTGTGCCATACAACGGACTGCTGGACATAACGATGGTGCGCCACTCTGCCCTGCACCATATGGTGGAGGCGCTGTACCTCTTCATTCGCGGCAAGATACTGAACCACAAGCGCATAATACCCTATCGCGCCAAGGCTATAGAGATAGAGACACAGAAGAACTGTCCGATAAGCATTGACGGCCACCCTGCAGAGTCGCCCGTGGGGAAATATACCATCGACGTGAAACAAGAAGAGATAAATTTTATCATGGAGATGATGTCAGGAGTCAGTAGTTAGTAGTCAGTAGTTAAGGAGTTAAGTAGTTAAGACAATACCGGAGAATCTCACTATATGAGTGATACCTGACTCCTTAACTCCTGATAGCTCAGATAGCCCTGCTAATGTCTTAACTCCCAACTCCTGATAGCTCAGATAATCATGCTAATGTCTTAACTCCTTAACTCCTGATAGCTCAGATACTTTATGAACTGCTTAGAGCTCCTTTCACCAGCCAAGAACCTGCAATGCGGTATTAGCGCCATAGACCATGGGGCTGATGCTGTGTATATAGGTGCAGCAAGATATGGTGCGAGGGCTGCAGCTGGCAACAGCATAGAGGACATAGAACAGTTGTGCCGTTATGCCCACCAGTATGATGCGAAGGTGTATGTGACGGTGAACACCATAATATATGACGAGGAAATGGACGACACCCTGCAGATGGTGAAACGTCTGAACGAGATAGGGGTGGATGCCATACTGGTGCAGGATATGGGGCTGCTGAAAACGTTAACGGGAACGGGAACGGGAAAATTAACGGGAACGGGAACGTTAACGGGTTCCGCGAAGTGCCTGAGCACCAACTGGAGCGCAAGAACGGGAACGGGCTACGATACGTTGGCACTACATGCTTCGACGCAGACGGATAACCGTACGGCGGCGAAGGTGAGGTGGCTGCATTCTTTAGGTTTCAAGCGTGTGGTGTTGGCAAGGGAACTGTCGATAAACGAGATAAGACAGATACACGAAGAGGTGCCTGAGGTGGAGCTGGAGGTGTTTGTGCATGGTGCGCTATGCGTGAGCTACAGCGGACAGTGTTATGCCTCGCAACACTGTTTTGGAAGAAGTGCCAACAGGGGCGAGTGTGCACAGTTTTGTCGTATGCAGTTTGACCTGAAGGATGCTGACGGCAACACGTTGGAAATGCAGAAACACCTGCTGTCGCTGAAGGATATGGCACAGATAGACAACCTGGAGAGGCTTGCCGAGGCTGGCGCCGTATCATTCAAGATAGAGGGCAGACTGAAGGATGTGGATTATGTGAAGAACATCACGGCTGCATACAGCGAGAGGCTGAACGAGATATGCAAGAGGCACCCTGAGAAATACTGCAGAGCATCGATGGGCAGGTGCACATACACCTTTGAGCCAAACATACAGAAGTCGTTTAACCGTAGCTTTACAACCTACTTTGCCAACGGACGGAAACAGGGTATGGCGAATTTTGACACACCAAAGGCTATAGGCGAACCAGTGGGCAGGGTGAAGGAGATAAGACAGGGACGAGGCAACGGTGCAGGATCATTTAATGTGGCAACAGCGATGGCATTCAGCAATGGCGACGGACTGTGCTTCTTCAACGATAATAAGGAGATTGTGGGATTTCGCATAAACCGTGCTGAGGGCAACAGACTGTTTCCGCTGCACATGCCTGAAGACCTGAAGCCAGGCACTATGCTGTATCGCAACCACGACCAGGCTTTCGAAACGCTGCTGGGCAAACCCTCTGCAGAACGCAAGATAGAGGTGAGGATGACGCTGAGGGTGAGCAACGACAGACTGATGCTGAGTATGACTGACGAACACCAGAACAGGTATGAGGCAGAGGCAGATTACGAATATCAGAAGGCACAGAAGCCACAGGAGGAGAATATAAAGCGACAGCTGACCAAACTGGGCGACACACCGTTTGTGTGCAGCGATTTCGAAATAGACAGCGAGGTGGAGATGCCCTTCATACCTAACAGTCAGTTGGGCGAGCTGAGAAAGAAACTGAGGAAGGTGGCAACAGCGAAGAAGGAGCAGACCACCCCACTCCACGAGCCACAGACCGAACCTAAGGCACCAAGCACCACACATGCCTACCTGCTGAATGCGAGCAACAAGAAGGCTATCGATTTTTACAAAGAGAGAGGCATAGATGCCACATCATACGAAAAGGGAGAAGGGGGCACATTGCTGATGCAATGCCGATACTGCCTGAGGCACGAATTGGGCTACTGCTCAAAATATACCAAGACGACTCCATGGAAGGAACCGCTGAGCATAAGAATGAGCGACGGC
>Ga0247608_10000832_pt1 | contig 46576 bp, 31 predicted proteins | sample 176DNAGHGlowgp2_FD_193490 | JGI IMG/M metagenome (GOLD analysis project Ga0247608, IMG submission 193490) | Sheep rumen microbial communities from Palmerston North, Manawatu-Wanganui, New Zealand - 1766 DNA GHGlow gp2 | ecosystem: Host-associated > Mammals > Digestive system > Stomach > Rumen ...
GCCGTCTTTCTTCACAAGCGGCATTACGGCCACCTTGATGGGGGCCAGCGGGGCGGGAATCTTCATCACGACACGCTCCTCGCCGTTTTCGAGTTTCTCCACGGTGTAGGAGTGGGCCAGGACGGCCAGGCACATGCGGTCCACGCCGATGGACGTTTCGATGACATACGGCGTATAGGAGGTGTTTTCCTCGGGATCGAAGTATTCAATCTTCTTGCCGGAGAACTTCTGGTGGTTGCCCAGGTCGAAGTTGGTGCGGCTGTGGATGCCTTCCAGTTCCTTGAAGCCGAAGGGGAAGTTGAACTCGATATCGGTGGCGGCGTTGGCATAGTGGGCCAGTTTCTCATGGTCGTGGAAGCGGTAGTTTTCGGCCCCCATTCCCAGGTTCACGTGCCATTTCATGCGGGTTTCCTTCCATTTCTTGAACCACTCCAGTTCGGTGCCGGGCTTGATGAAGAACTGCATTTCCATCTGCTCGAACTCCCTCATGCGGAAGATGAACTGGCGGGCGACAATCTCGTTGCGGAAGGCTTTTCCGATCTGGGCGATGCCGAAAGGAATCTTCATGCGGCCGGTCTTCTGGACGTTGAGGTAGTTCACGAAAATGCCCTGGGCGGTCTCCGGACGCAGATAAATGGTGCTGGCACCGTCGGCCGTGGAGCCCATGGAGGTCTGGAACATGAGGTTGAACTGGCGCACTTCGGTCCAGTTGCAGGTGCCGCTGATGGGGCAGACGATGCCGCAGTCGATGATGATCTGGCGGTATTCGGCAAAGTCGTTGGCCTGTTCGGCCTTTACGTAACGGTTGTGAACCTCGTCGTACTTGGCTTTTTCGCGGAGAACGTTGGGGTTGGTGGCGCGGAACTGGGCCTCGTCGAAGGCATCACCGAACTTTTTGCGGCCCTTGGCCACTTCTTTCTCGATTTTTTCTTCGATCTTGCCCAGGTAATCCTCGATGAGGACATCGGCACGATAGCGTTTCTTGGAATCCTTGTTGTCGATGAGGGGGTCGTTGAAGGCGCCCACGTGGCCGGAAGCCTCCCAGATGCGGGGGTGCATGAAAATGGCCGAGTCGATGCCGACGATGTTCTCATTGAGGCGGGTCATGGCTTCCCACCAGTAGTTTTTGATGTTGTTCTTGAGTTGGACGCCCATCTGACCATAATCATATACGGCGGCCAGGCCGTCGTAAATCTCGGAGGAGGGGAAGACGAATCCGTACTCCTTGCAATGGGCTACAAGTACCTTGAAAAGTTCTTCTTGTGTCATATAGCGTTGATATTTAGATTCTTCACTTCGTTCAGAATGACAGGTGCCGTTCAGAATGACAGGTGCCGTTCAGAATGACAAATTTACGCAAAAATATCGGGAAACGCCTCGCGGATATCGGGTTTGGAGATTTCCAGCAGTGGCTTCTTCACGAAATCCCGCTCTCCGATCAGCGGATGGGGAATGGTAAGCTGCTCTGTATGAATTGTTTCTATTCCATAGCAGAGGATATCGACATCGATGATCCGGTTGTGGTATTCGCGCTCCCCCTTTTCGTTGAAAAGCGGCTCCGGCTCCCGTCCGAGGGCCTTTTCGACGGCTTTCACCTGACGGAGGATTTCGGTAGCGTGCTGCTCCGGCGTTCCCGTGCGGGGAAGCCTGTACAGAACGCACATGTTCAGGAAATCCGGCCCTTCAAAGCCCCAGGCGGGCGTTTCGACAATGCGGGAAATCCGCTCCGGATGCATGCCGAAGGCTTCGTCCAGCCGATTCATGGCCTTCAGAAGATTCACGTCGCGGTCTCCCAGATTGGAGCCCAGACCCAGATATACGTTGACCCTTTCCATCAGTCGTTCAACTTGCCGTAATCGTCCTGGTCATAATCCAGGCCCAGTTCGACGCGGGCTTCGTCCGAGAGCATGCTGCGGTCCCATTCGGGCTCGAAAGTGAGTTCGATGCTGCATTTGCTTACGCCGGGAACCGCTTCCACGCCCTGTTGGACCTCCATGATCACCTGGTCGGCCATGGGGCAGTTGGGCGCCGTGAACGTCATCAGGATGGAGACTTCATGCGCCTTGTTGATGGTGAGTTCGTAAATGAGGCCCAGGTCGTAGATGTTCACCGGGATTTCCGGATCGTACACCTCTTTCAGGGCCGATATCACCGCCGCATAAAGCGGCTGCAACTCCTTTACATCCTCCGCTGTCAGTATGTCTTTCTTATCTTCCATAAGATGCTGCAATCTCCTTGATTCTGTCAATCATGGACACCAGGCCGTTCGCCCGGGTGGGGGACAGGTTGTCCTTGAGGCCGATTTCCCGCACGAAACCGAAGTCGTCGGCCGATATTTCAGCGGCCGTACGGCCGGAGTAAACGCTGATAAGGAGCGAGATGATGCCCTTGGTGATGATGGCGTCGCTGTCGGCCTGGAACCAAAGGCGGCCGTCGCGCAGTTCGCTATCCAGCCAAACGCGTGACTGACAGCCTTTTATGAGGCGGTCTTCGGTTTTTTTGTCTTCCGGGAACGGCTCCAGGTTCTTGCCGAGTTCGATCAGGTACTCGTACTTGTCCAGCCACTCGTCGTACAGCGAAAATTCTTCGATGATTTCCTGCTTTTTTTCTTCCAGTGTCATCTTTATACCAGCATGTGAACGGCCTTGTTCAGGCTCTTGATAAAATATTCGGCCTCCTCCATCGTATTATAAGGGGCAAAGGATGCCCGGAGAAGCCCCGTTACGCCCAGCCGGTCCATGAGGGGTTCGGCGCACATCTGCCCGGAACGGACGGCGATTCCCATCTTGTCCAGGATGAGGGCCAAATCCTCGTGGTGGGCGCCCCTGACCGCAAAGGAGAAGAGGGGAATCTTGGACTCTATGGGCGTTCCATATAATGTAATTAACTCATTTTGAGTTATTTGCTCATAAACATACTCCAGAATGGCACGCTGTTCCTTTTGCAGGGAACGGTCTTCCCGGCAGGCCTTGGCAAACGCCATGGCGGGCACAAGCGTAGGAACGGCGTTGAAGTTCTGGGTGCCGGCTTCAAACTTTTCCGGAAGGGGAGCGAAGGTGGTCTTTTCAAAGGAGACGTGTTCGATCATCTCCCCGCCGCCCATATAAGGGGGCATCGCCTCCAGCCACCGGCGCTTCCCGTAAAGGACGCCCGTGCCGGTTGCCGCATAAAGTTTGTGACCGGAGAACACATAAAAGTCGCAATCCAGGGCCTGGACATCCACGCGCTCGTGAACGATGCCCTGCGCGCCGTCCACCAGCACCGGAACGCCCTTCCCGTGACAAAGCGAGACGATTTCCTGCACCGGATTTACAAGGCCTAACACATTGGAAATGTGCGTAATAGCCACAATTTTAGTGCGCTCAGAAAGAAGATTTTCCAACTGCTCCACCGCAAGGGTGCCGTTTTCGTGAATGTCAAGGACGCGCAACAGGGCTTTTTTCCGTTCGCACAGCAGTTGCCAGGGGACAATGTCGGAGTGGTGTTCGGCCACCGTCACAAGCACTTCGTCTCCTGCTTTGACGAAAGCCTCCCCAAAGGAAAAGGCGACCAGGTTGACGGCGGCGGTGGCCCCGGACGTGAAGACGATTTCTTCAGGGGCGGAGGCGTTCAGAAAGGCCTGAACCGCACGCCGGGTGTCCTCGTAGGCATCCGTTGCCAAGCCGGCCAAGTGATGAACGGCCCGGTGAATATTGGCATTGGCTCCGCTCACCAGCGACGACCAGCAATCCATGACGGAACGGGGCCGCTGCGAGGTGGCCGCGTTGTCCAGGTACACCAGAGGCTTCCCGTACACAGTACCGGAAAGGGCTGGAAACTGATTGCGAATCTGATCGGTCATGAGCATTGGATAAGTCTGCAAATTTACATAAATTTGTCCAATAATTGTCACTCTGAGCGAAGCGAAGAATCATTTCTGTCATGATAGACTATATTAAAGGACAAATCATCGAACTGACCCCCACGGAACTTATTCTGGAGAATCACGGAATCGGATACAGCATTCTCATCTCTCTTCAAACGTACGAAGTCTTCCAGTTGCAAACCCAGGTGGTCGCCTACATCCATCACTACATCCGGGAGGACGAAGAACTCTTCTACGGCTTTGCCACCAAAGACGAGCGTGAACTCTTCCGGCTGCTTATCGGCGTGTCCGGAATCGGCGTGGCGTCGGCCCGGATGATGCTGTCCACGCTCTCCTCCGAAGAAATCCGCCAAGCCATCCTGGCCGAGGACGTGAACCGCATCAAAAGCGTGAAAGGAATCGGCCTTAAAAGTGCCCAGCGGCTTGTTTTGGAACTCAAAGACAAGATCGTGAAAGGAGAGGGGGCCGAGAGCACCGCGCTCTTCAAAACGGACAATTCCGCCCTGGTGGACGAAGCCACCACAGCGCTTACCATGCTGGGATTCTCCAAGGCGAATATCGGGAAGGTGATGCCGGCCATCTTGAAAGAAACCCCCAACGCCCGTGTAGAAGACATCATCAAGGCCGCCCTGAAGCGCCTGTAGTCCGTTCCACGTAGAACCCCGCTATCGGCCGAAATAGACCAGCAAAACGGAAATATCTGCCGGAGAAACGCCGGAAATACGGGAAGCCTGAGCGATTGTCTCGGGCTTATATCTTTTCAGTTTCTGCCGACATTCTATCGAAAGGCTCTGCAGCGAATCAAAATCGAAGTCGGAAGGAATTTTGATATACTCCAGCCTTTCAATCTTCTGGGCCTGTAACTTCTCCCGCTCAATATAACCGGCATATTTGATGGCAATCTCAACGGCGGTTACTTCTTCCTGAGAAAAAGCACCTATTTTTGTTCCACGTGGAACAAAATGGAGCAGTTCCCCAAGGGAAACCTCTGGACGAGCCACCAAATCAGAAAGGTGTTTGGATTCAGAAAGAGGCGTAGAATCCACGGAAGAGAGATAATCATTCACCCAAGAAGCCTTGACTTTGGTGTCTGCACAGAAGGCGGAAAGCGCCTCAACAGCCTCTTGTTTGCGCATAACTGCATCATAACGCTCGCGGGAAGCAAGGCCCATTTCATAAGAGAGGGAGGTAAGACGGAAATCGGCATTGTCCTGGCGGAGCAGGATCCGGAATTCGGCCCGGGAGGTGAACATCCGATAGGGTTCATCGACGCCTTTATTAATCAGATCATCGATCAGGACGCCGATGTAAGCCTGGTCACGACGAAGGACGAAGGGTTCTTTTTCAGCCAAATACAAATGGGCATTAATCCCGGCCACAAGGCCCTGGGCGGCCGCTTCTTCATATCCGGTGGTACCATTGACCTGACCGGCCAGAAAGAGGTTATCGACCAGTTTGGAGCGAAGGGAAAAATGCAGATATTGCGGGTCAAAATAATCGTATTCAACGGCGTAAGCCGGCTTGAAAACGACGGCGTTTTCGAGTCCTTCGATCGCGTGCAGTGCCTCCAATTGCACCTCCAGGGGAAGGGAAGAAGAGAATCCCTGCAGGTAGTATTCCGGGGAATGACGGCCTTCGGGCTCTAGGAAAAGCTGGTGCGAATCCTTGTCGGCAAAGGTCCTGAGTTTGTCTTCAATACTGGGACAGTAGCGGGGACCCTTCCCGTGAATCATGCCGGTAAAAAGAGGAGAACGGTCGAATCCGCTGCGCAAAATGAAATGAACCTTCTCATTGGTGTGCAAAAGGTAGCAGTCCATCTGAGGGACGTCGGCCTGAACAGCCGAGGGAACATCCAGGAAGGAGAAGCGCTCCGGAGAAGGGTCCCCGGGCTGCTTTTGCAAACGAGAGACATCTACCGAACGGAAATCGATGCGGGGAGGGGTCCCGGTCTTCATCCGGGCGACCGGAATCCCAAAAGAGCGGAGCTCGTCCGAGATTCCGTAAGAGGCTTTCTCCCCGATTCGGCCACCTTCGAAAGAGTGCTGGCCGATGTACATTTTCCCGTTGAGAAAGGTTCCGGCGGTCAAAATAACGGCTTTAGCCTTAAAAATTGCCCCTGTAACCGTACAAACACCCGTGATTTTTTGATTCTCAAAGAGGAAATTCGCGGCAAAATCGGCGTAAATACTTAATTTTCTGTTACTTAGAAGGAAATTCAACCACGTGGCCGAAAACTTCTGTTTGTCGCACTGGGCCCTGGGGCTCCACATGGCGGGACCCTTGGAACGATTGAGCATCCGGAATTGCAAGGTGGACGCATCGGTCACAAGGCCGGAATAGCCGCCCAGCGCATCTATCTCTCTGACAATCTGGCCTTTAGCGATTCCGCCAACAGCCGGATTGCAACTCATTTTGGCAAGGCCGTTCAGGTCGGGAGACAACAAAAGGACAGAAGATCCCATGTTGGCGGCTGCCATCGCCGCCTCACAGCCGGCATGGCCACCCCCAATGACAATGATATCAAACTGCTGATTCATATATCGGCACGATGTGAGAGGTAAAAGTCCTCTTTGGAACGCATTACGGCAATATCCTCATCGGTGTGGTCGTCATAACCGATCAGGTGCAAGACGCCATGCACGATAACGCGATTGAGTTCGTTTTCGAAACCGGTCCCATAAAAAGAGGCGTTCTCACGGACCGAATCCACACTGATAAACAGATCGCCGGAAAGAACATCCCCCTCGCAGTAATCAAAAGTGATGATGTCGGTATAGTAGTCGTGCTGAAGATACTTCTTGTTGACGTCCAGAATGTAAGGGTCCGAGCAAAAAATCACGGAAATGTCACCAAGTTTGCGCCCCTCATGCTGGGCGACAAACTTCAGCCACTTGGAAGTAAAACGCTTTTGCCTGAAAGGGAAACGGACGTCTTCGGTAAAAAAGGAAACCATAGAGGATTTGTTCTTTTGGTCGAAAAAATTGAAACGAAAAATTGTAAGGCGTTATCGGGAAGATGGAGAAAACAAAGTAAGGGCGAAGAAAAACGAAGCCGGGAAAAATTAAAAGAAAAAATAAACCGAATAATACAAAATAAAAAAATTATCTAAGCCGGAGGCATTAACACACAAAAAGTGTCATAAATCTAAATCAGGAAGAAAACCATCAAAATTACCCGTTTCTCAAATACTCAAAATTAAAGAATTTATCTAAGCCTGTAATAAATCATACCCGACAAACGGAAGAAACCATAGGATAAAAAATACTAAAAATGTCAAAATTTCAAGGGTGGACAATAGGCGGAACAGCCGTTAAAAACAATAAGCAAACGTGCTGTGACACAATCATTTCCTACCACAAAAAATTATTAAAAGGATAACGGCCCGCATGGATCTCTGCAACGATTTTATACAGGTCATTTCTCAGTTTTTCTATCCCGATTTTCTCACGCGCGGAGATAAAAATACAAGGAGTTTTCTCTTCGGCAATCCAGCTGTTCTTCAGTTCATCCAGGGTTCTGTTAATCGGCTGCCTGGGCGTGAGGGAAAATTCGTCGTACGGTTCGTAGGAATAGGCGTCCACTTTATTGAAAACGACGAAGACCGGCTTGTTGGCGGCGCCGATATCCCTGAGGGTTTGCTCCACCACCTGCATCTGCTCTTCAAACTCCGGATGGGAGATATCCACGACGTGCACCAGGACATCGGCCTCACGGACCTCATCCAGCGTGCTCTTGAATGCCTCCACGAGTTGGGTGGGAAGTTTCCGGATAAAGCCCACCGTGTCGGAAAGAAGGAAGGGCACATTCTCGATGACCACCTTCCGGACGGTGGTGTCCAGCGTAGCGAAGAGTTTGTTCTCGGCAAACACGTCAGATTTGGCCAGGAGATTCATCAAAGTGCTTTTCCCTACATTGGTATATCCCACAAGGACCAAACGCACGAGAGAGCCTCTGTTGCCCCTTTGCGTGGCCATCTGCTTGTCCACTTTCTTCAGGTCTTCCTTGAGTTTGGAAATGCGCTGTTTCACGATACGGCGGTCGATCTCGATCTGGGTCTCACCCATACCGCCGCGCGTACCCATGCCGCCGCGCTGGCGCTCCAGGTGCGTCCACATGCCGGCCAGCCGGGGGAGCATGTAGTTATAATGCGCCAACTCCACCTGCATCTTGGCATAGGACGTCTTGGCCCGCTGGGCAAAAATCTCCAGGATCAGGCTGGTGCGGTCGATCACGTCGCTGCAGGCAATCACCTTCTCGATGTTGCGCTGCTGCATGCCCGTGAGTTCGTCGTCAAAAATCACGTATTCGATCTCATTGGCCACGCAGTATTCCTTGATCTCCTCCAGTTTTCCCGGGCCGATATACGTCGCCTTGTCGGGACGGTCCAGCCGCTGGGTAAACATCTTGTCTCCCACGGCGCCGGCCGTCTCGGCCAGAAAGCGCAGTTCTTCCAGGTATTCCTGCACTTTGCGCTCGCCGCCCTTCTCGAGGATGACGCCCACAAAGACAGCCTTGTTGGTCTTAAATTCGCTCATAGACTGCAAAGATACGGATTTTACGAAAAACCGCGACAACCTTTTCGGGGTCATCGCGGATTTTCCATCAAAAACGGGCTTTTCAATACAAGTTGGATAGCACGGCAGCAGGGATTTCAGACACTTTCTTATAGGAATCCACCTCTCCGCCCTTTGCCGATGTCAACGTAAGCGTAGAGCCGGAAATCGCCCCCTCATAAGGGCCCCAGGAAGCGCCGCCGGAATACTTTCCGCTCAACTTCCCTTCCGTGGAAACGGAATACGTTCCTTCGAACTTCATGTATCGGCCCTGGCCGATCTTCTGGTACAGCGTAAAGCTGCCGGAAGAGGCAAAGTCGATATACACACTTACCGTCTCGGAGCCAACGGTGGCCTTCGTCGCCACGGAGGTAAGTTCCCAGACACCCACCAGGTTCTCCTTGGTGAAAGCCGGGGTCTCAGGATTATCCTTGCTGTTGCCGCCGCAGGCCACCAGGCCCAGCAGCACGGTTGCCAAAGCAAAAATCTTTTTCATCATAACCATCCTCCTGTACCGTTACCGCCGGGAACATCCCGGGCAATGAGAGAAACCTCCTGCGCAAGCGCCATGCCTCCCGGAGGATTGGAACCGCCGCCCAGGTGGTCACCGCCGCCCACGGCCGAAATCTTGATCTTGCCGGAACCCACTTTGGTGGGAGACACATACAAACGGCCGAACTGTACATAGGCATAACCGTTCGCATCCACAGCGGCGGGATACTTGCCCGTATTGGTGGGCTCGATCTTCTGGAGACCCAGGGACTGCACCGTCGCCTCCGGAACTTCCACCGACAGGTAAGTCAGGCTCACCGAAGCGGTACCAAAGGCCGATGTCAGATCGATCCACTGGCTCTTTCCGATCTCGGAAGTGAGCGTGGGAAGGCCCTCGATATGCATCATCAGCCGCCAGGCGTCAATGGCGCCCGTACCCATCTGGTGATAGTAGGGAGAAAGGGTCAACGGACCGTGACCGTAAACGTAACTCTTGGAAGAAGTGGAACTGATGCGCTGGTCAATATCGTTCACGCTGGCCAGAATCATCCGTTTGAACTCTTCCCGGTCAAACGTTTTACCCAACTTTTTGGCATAGGAAAGCCCCAGGGCCACAACACCGCTCACATGCGGGCAGGCCATGGACGTTCCCTGCATATAACCATAATCCAACCCGGTTTTGTTAAATGCCCCGTCCATGCCCATTTGGGGAATTTCAGAAGTCAGCGTAGAGAGAATCATGGACTCCCAGCCATTGGGCAGGTGATACGCCTCTCCGCCGGGCGCGGCAATGTTGCAGCCGGGACCGTAATTGGTATAATACGTGGGCAGACCGTCCGGACCAAAGGCCGATACGCTGATAATGTCACAGAAGCCGCCCGGATAGTGGGCGTAATTGTGATTGTCATTGCCCGCGGCAAAAATGGCGATATTGCCGTTGAGCACCGGATTGTTCTTGCAGGCCTCAAAATAATGGACAGCATCGATTTCGACGCTCCCTACCCTCCGGATATAGTCATCATCCGAATTAAAGGAAATCTTATAACCAAAAGAACAGGAAATGATGGAAGCGCCCATGTCGGCCGCATACTTGATGGCCCGGGCCGTACCCGCGCCATTTGCGCCGTCCTCTCCGGAGAAAATCTGGCAACTCATGATGCGGCAGCCGTCACCCTTGCCGGAGCCGCCGGCAACGCCAGCAACACCCTTGCCGTTGTTGTTGACGGCCGCGATGGTGCCGGCGCAGTGGGTCCCGTGCCCGGAATTGCCTTCCGCCGTCCACTCAATGGGTCCGTTGGTCACAAAGTTGAACCCGTAAACATCATCGACATAACCGTTTCCGTCATCATCGATGTTGTTGTTCGGAATTTCCTTGGCATTCACCCACATGTTGTCCTTGAGGTCCGGATGCGACCACTTCACACCCTCGTCCACCACGGCAACGATGATATCAGGGTCGCCGCAGGTGAGGTTGGCCCACACATCGGTGACATTGATGTCGGCACCGGCCACGCTGCTCTTGGAGAAGGCAGGGTTGCCATAGTTCTTGTAGTGCCACTGATTGCCCAGGTAGGGGTCGTTGAACGAGGTGGATTCGGCCTTTACCACCGGCTGGGCCGAATAAGCCGTCCCCTCACTGCACTTGGTAGCAAACGCATCATACTCAACCAATTGGACATTGCCGATTTTGGCAATCTCCTGCGCCTTGGCGTGGACATTCGCACCCTCCTCCAGGACAGCCTCGTACCAGCGGTCCAGGCCGAACTGCTTTTCCAGGGCTTCCTTGCCGGGAGTGGAAGGGAAAACCCGCTGGAGACGGACTCCGCCGGCGTTCTCCACGGCCTTCTGCTCCACATCGGTAAGGGCCGATTCAAACTTGACCAGGACGGCGTCCGTGGCAATGTCCTCGCTGATGCGGATGATGGGGGCAGCCTCCTGGACATCGGCCAGTTTTTCCTGCTGGCAGGACGCCAGGGCCGCCACCGTAGCGCCCAAAACGAGGATAAAATACTTTCTTTTCATTCAAGTTGTTTTTACGACAAGAGGCCCGGTGGCAATACACCGGGTCTCATCGTCTGATAATCAATTCGTTTAGCGAAGAACAGGGGCCGACTGGATTTTTTCAATCTTTCTGGCCTGGTTGTGCTCCTTCTCCTTACGGGCAACGGGGATTTCCACGCTCACCTTCACAGGCTGGGCATCGCGCTCGATGACAGGACGCAGGCCTGCGAACTCACGAAGGACCCTCTGAGGCCTGGTGCTTGCGCCGGTCTTGATGGCGGGAGCGCCGGAAACGGCCTCAGGAAGAACGAGTTTGAAGGCACCATGCTGGTTGGCGTAATAATAACCTTCGCCATTCAGGGTGCAAAGCAGACCCTTAACGGTCGGGAAGGTAATCACGCCATTCTCGAGCGTACCCACGGAGAACGGCTCGCCGTTGTACAGGGAGGTAACGCCATCAAGGAAACCGTCCGAACTGTTGAGGCACACACCGTAGTCCTGAAGGGCGATGGTGACGGAGGCCGGGTTGGTCGCATCGATGATGATGAAGGAATTTCTCCAGTTACCGTCTTCGTATGCAGCCATTTCCTCTTCCGTAACTTCAAAGATGGTAGCGACCAGAGGGAGTTGGAAGCCGTCGATGGCATACAAGCCCGGGGTGTTCTCCTCTTCGTAAACATTACAAGAAACCGTGATGGGATCAATTCCATAGAGGCCGCAGGCGACATCGTCGGTATATTCACCCTTGCCCAGGTTCTTCCACTTGTAAGGAAGGTTGCTGGTGGTGTAGGAGGCTACCGCAAAGTTGTCCATGTTGCCGTTGGTAGCCCAGACAATCACATAGTACTGCGTCTTGGCATTGAGACCGGTGGCTACCGTATAATAGCCGCCGTCGGCATTGATCTCAGCAAGAACATCCTCGGTCACGGCCAGGGAAGCATTGCTCTTTACGGCATTCAGGGTCGTGTTGACGTCCTTGATGGCGCTGGCGGCAATAATGCCGACATGCACCTCGGTCAGACCGGTACCGCTGATGCCATAGGCGAAGGAATCATAAGGATAGAGCTGCTTGTAGCGCTCCGGCGTATCCTCGGTGAAAACGCTTACATTCACCTCATTCTCCTCAACATCACCGGCAGCGACGTGATTCACAACAACCCCGCTCTGCGTCTGGGCCTTTCCGTCTTTACTGCAAGCGATGGCCAGAACCGTGTAAATGCCGGAGGTTTCAGGTTCGATACCGAAAGCTCCATAATTCTTGGCCGTTTCTTCATCAAATTCGAAACTGTCATACGTCTCGGTCGGATCTTCTCCGGAGAGCATGGCTTCGAAGCGGGACGAAGTCTGGGCCGAGTTGAGTTCGCCCGGATAAACGGCATACTTGACAGAAGCGACATCGGCGCCGGCTTCGATATAAACGGGGGTAACGCCGTCAGAAGAATAATCCGTCTCCAGTTTCAGGCTATAGTCCACACGGAGATAACCTTCAGCAATGGCTACCGGAGAATTCTGGTTGAAACCATACCAGTAACCGCCGGAAGTAGGCATGTAGTAAGCCAGATTGAATACAAATCCGCCGTGTCCGTCATAATAGCACGGAGGATAGCTGGCTCCGTTGTTGGTGTAGAACTTGATTATATCACCGTTATAAGGATTGCTGGCATTGTTCTGATAGTAGTTGTAATAGTCGGCAAACCAGACTTCGGAACTTCTGGTACTATTGTACCATCCGTGATACTGGGGAGTAACTTCAATGAAATCATAACTGCCCTCACCGACGGTCATCTTTTGGTTCAGGTACCACTTGAAACTCAATTGGACATCTGTTCCCCAAGGGCCGACACCATCGCTCCCGTCAGCAGGGCTGACCAACTTTCCACCGGTGGTGGTGCAATAACGGATTCCGTCCACTTCATAGTACTGAAGATAAACATCGTCGTGCACCTCTCCCCAGAAAACGTCATCCGAGAAAGTGAGCATGGCCTTCTTGGAACCATCCTCGGTCATGAAGTCCTTCATTTCCACGCACAGCACGGAGAAATCAAGGGCGATAGCACCGGAATTGTATTTGGAAATATAGGCGTTGTCGTCCGTCAACTGCACGGAGAAGGACAAATCCTTTCCTTCCGGAGCGTTGGGGAACGTAACCTCCAGTTCGGTCTCGGACTGGCCGTCGGCAAAGGCGATGGTGCCGAAGTTGAAGATACCTTCATCGGAGACGGTGGTGGTGAAAGGAACCGTAACGGCACCGCTGGTGTTGGTACGGGAAACTGTGATGCTGACGGCTTTCTCCATCGTAGGATCATAGGTGTGACTGCCCATGGCATCCTGCGAGGGGAAGAATACGCCGTAGCAATCGCTGGGATCGGCCGCGCCGGGCTCATAGGGAGTTTCCTTCTGAGCGCAGGAGAGCACGGTCAGAGCGCCAATTGCGCTTGCAAGAATGATATTGATATACTTTTTCATACGTGCTGCAGATTAATTAGTCAGTAACACCGTCACGAAGGGTGGGATTCTGATCCATCTTGGGCAGTTCACCATCCGAGTTGTCAACAATGCCGAAATTGGTGTTGAGCTCGCTGTTGGAGAAGCGGAGCAGCAGCCAGCCGTCGTTGGCAGCCATGTTGAAACGGAAAGCGGGAGAGACGTTGGTGCTTTCGGCGGTACCCAGGAAACGCACCAGGGGTTTGTTCAGACGCTTGGTGTCGTGGATGCCGAAACCTTCGCCCCAGAGTTCCACGCGACGCTGGAACCAGATTTCGTCGGAGAGGGAACGGCCGCTGGCAGAAGCGCTGTAGGAAGGATCACGGTAAGTCTTCACGAAGTCTTCCAGGATCTGACGGCCCTTGGCCTCGTTGCCGCTCTTGGCATAACCTTCGGCCTGGATGAGAATCATCTCTTCCACGCGCATCAGCGGCATGTCCTCGGCGTTGTCGGTGGTGCCCAGCGGGGTGCAGCCGAACTTCACGTTGGTATAGGGAACGAAAGCGAGTTTGTCGTCATACTCGAAGTCGGCGATGGCCTGACCGGAGGCGGAACCCGCATCGCCGGCATTCCAGGTGAGGCCGTCCAGCAGCGGGGAATACAGGTTTTCGTCCAGCCACCAGCCTTTACGCACATCCGTTGCAGGAATCTTGTCGAAGAGGATCTTGTTGATGCAGGTGTAGGTGGCGGTACCGGCGGCATAGGCCTGGCCGGAGAAGGAGCGCAGCCAGGAGGAGGTGGTGGCATACTTGAAGATCTTGGCCTCGTCGGCCGTCATGTCGTAGCCCCAGAGCCAGTTGTGCTCATTGATATCCTGGAAGGAGGGCTTGCTCACCTCGGCGATGGAGGCGGGCTCATAACCGGCGGCAGCCTTCTCGGCGTCGGCGGCGGCAGCGGCATAATTGCCCATGTTCAGGTTGGCGCGGGCACGCATGCCGTAAGCAACCTGCTGGTCGATGAACTTCTTGGCGGAGCGGGTGTAACCCTCAAGGGTCTCCACGGCATAGTTCAAGTCGCCCATGATGATGTCATAAATCTCGGCCACGGTAGCGCGGGGATTGTTGGTGGGGTCTTCCACTTCCGGGGAACAGATGGGAACACAAGGGGCATCCTTGTGGTCTGTATAGTTGAAAGCGAAGTCACCCGCCAGCAGCATATAGGAATAGGCGCGGAGCACCCTGGCCTGTGCCATCATGGCAAGGCTCTCGGGGTTCTGCTCATCCTCGCCGAAACCGGCCAGGAAATCGTTCACGGCCGCGATAATGGCATAAGGAGCCTTGTAGCGGATAACCGGGTTACGGTAGTTGGCGCTGCGGGAAGAATACTCGCCGCACACGGAGAACCAGTTGTAGTTGTTGTCGGAGGCCGTTGCATCGGCGCTTTCCAGGTCGTTGCAGAAGAGCATCATCAGCACACCGAAATCGTCCGGAGTCCCATAATCGAAGTAGTTGGGCTGGCCGAGAATGGTAAACAGACCGGAGAAGGAAGCTACGGCACGGCTGGGCACGGCAGCGTTGGTTTCCTGAACCTGCTTCTTGAGCATGGTGCCGCTTTCGGGAACAATCGTATTCAAGTCGGTGCAAGCCGCCAGCACGAGTCCCGCAAACAAAACCGGAATATATCTGTTGAGTTTCATATTCGTAAACTGTTAAGATTAGAAGGTAAGGGTAACACCACCGGTAATGGTACGCATGGCGGAATAGTAACCGCTGTTAAGACCGGTGCCGCTGGTCATGGAACCGAGGCCCATGGAGAAACGCGGGTCGATACCCTTGCGGGCAGTGAGAACAGCCAGGTTGTCACCGGCTACATAGAGACGAAGGCCTTCGATGCCAATCTTGCGGGTCCACTTCTGCGGGAAGGTGTAACCGAGGGTCACATTGTTCACGCTCAGGTAACTGGCGCTCACAAGGAAGCGGTCCAGGGCGCTCTGGGCAACCTGAATGTCGCCGTCGTTACGGGGAACGTCGGTGATGTCGCCGGGCTTCTGCCAGGCTTTCAGGATATCCTTGTGCCAGGCGTTACCGGCATTGTCCTGGGTCCACATCAGGCTCTGGTAAGTACCGTCATAGTACTTGCCGCCCAACTGGAAGGAGCACTGCACGCTGAAGTCGATGCCGTAGGCATTGAGGGAGGTGCCGAAGCCGCCGTAAACAGCCGGCAGGATGGAGCCGAGGTCGTACTGGCTGGCCTGGGCAAAGTTGGTCGTGGTCTTGGTGTAGGTAGCCTCCTCGTCAATCTGTTTCTGGGTGGGACGGGCCACAAAACTGTCGTCCTCCTTCAGGAATTCACCATAGTACTGGGCCTGACCGGTCTGGGGATCCACGCCGGCGAACTTGTACATATAGGCCTCGTAGATGGAGCCGCCCACTTTGCGGATGAAGTTGGAGCCGCGGATACCGTTGTCGGATACGCTGGGATCCAGTTCCAGAATCTTGTTGGTGTAGTGGCTCAGGTTCAGGTTCCATCCCCAGTTCACGTTCTTGGTGCGGATGATGGAGCCGTCCAGGGACAGTTCAATACCCGTATTGCGCATGGAACCCACGTTCACCGGGATGTAACCGGTGGGGTTGCCGGAACTCAGCGGAACGTTCTTGTTGTACAGAAGGTCCGTGGTCTTGCGGGAGAAGAACTCCACCGTACCGTTGAGGTAATTGTTGAAGAGTTCGAAATCGACACCCACGTTCAGGGAGTGGGAGGTTTCCCAGGTGAGTTCTTCGTTACCCACATAGTTCAAGGAGATGGAGTAACCGGTTTCCTCGTTCCAGGAGTGAATGTACTGGTCGGAATACGGATAGTAACCGCCGATGTTGTCGTTACCCTGGACACCATAACTCACTTTCAGTTTGAGCATGTCCACCCACGGAACGTTGAACCAGCTTTCCTTGCTCATGAGGTAGGCCACACCGGCGCTGCCGAAGTTACCCCAGCGGTGACCTTCCGCGAAGCGGGAGGAGGAATCGCGGCGGTACGATCCGGACAGGAAGTAAATGCCGTTGTAGTCGTACTGGATACGGCCCAGGAAGCCCTGGGTGACGTAACGGTTGGTGGCCGAAGAGTTACTTACCATGGAACCGGTGCCGTCGGCGTTGCTCAGTTCACCCACAAACGGGTTGTAGAGGTGATAGTTGCTGCCGCTCAAGCTCTGGGAGGTAAGGGAGTATTTTTCGAAACCGGCCAGGAAGTCGAAGTGATGGGCATCAACGATGTCAAACTTGTATTCGGCCAGGTACTGCTGGTTCACGGTGAACATGCGGCTGTGGCTTACATACACATAACCGTCGGTACCGGAGGAGCCGGCGAACTGGCTGCTCAGGGAACTGTAACGGGTGTTGTCAGCGGTGAAACCGACGTTGGCATTCAGGGAGAAGCCCTTGAACGGAGTGAGCAACACACCGAACTTGCCGGTGAGAACGTCGGCATACTGCTTGGTGTCGTCGTATTCGTTGTCACGGACGGCGTTACCCACGATGGAAGGACGCTTCTGGTTGGTGTTGTTGGAGTCGTAAAGCGTGCGGCCGCTCTCGGTCACGATGTAAGGCTTGCCGTTTTCGTCCATCTTACGCACATACAGCGGATAGATGGGGCCGATGCTGTTGGCAATGTAGAACAGGTTGCCGGAGGAACCGTAAGAGTCGCTCCAGTCGGCCACCTGGCTGTCGGAGTGGGAGAAGTTGAGGGAAGTGCTGAAGCGCATCCAGCTCTTGGCCTGGTATTCGGCGTTCACACGGCCGGTGTAACGCTTGTAATCAGAGTTGTTTACGATACCGCTGTTCTGCAGGAAACCTACGCTGGCGTAGTAGTTGAAGCGGTTGGAGCCGCCGGCAGCGGAAACGTTGTATTCCTGACGGAAGGCATTGTGGAATGCTTCCTTGTACCAGTCGTCCGGCGTGTAATAGTAAGTACCGTCATAGTAGCCGAGTTTGGCGTTGGGGTTCAGCTTGAAGTTGGTACCCACCAGGTTCTGACCTTCCGGAAGGGTGTACACCAGGTAACCCAGACCGCCGTTGGCCTCGTCCAGGAGATACTTGTTGGCATAGGCATAACTCTCTGCCACGGTGTGACCGGAATAATAGTACTTGTTGTAGAGGCGCTGATAGAAGGTCTCGTAGTACTGGCCGGGATCGTTGATCACGTCGTACTGCGGGATGAGGCGGGAGTTCACGCCCCAACGGCCGTCAAACTTGACCGTGGCGTCGCCGCTCTTACCCTTCTTGGTGGTGATGATCACCACGCCGTTGGCACCGCGGTGTCCATAGATGGCGCTGGCGGCGGCATCCTTCAGAACGGACATGGATTCGACATCCTGCGGGTTGATGTCGGAGATGGCGCCGTCGTACGGAACACCGTCCACAATGTACAGCGGAGTGTTGGAGGCGCTGATGGAACCGATACCGCGGATGCGGATGGTGGGAGTGCCACCGGTCGGGTCACCACTGGCAGACGTTACCTGCACACCGGGGGTGGTACCGGCCAGGGCGCTGGTGACGCTGGTGGCGATCTTCTTCTCGATGGATTCGGCATCCACCACGGCGGCCGATCCGGTAAAGGAACTCTTGGTGGCCGTACCGTAGGCCACTACGATGGTCTCGTCCAGGACGGTGGTGTCCAGCGGAAGGACTATCTCCAGCGTGGTCTTTCCCTCGACGGGAACCACCACTGTGCTATAGCCCAGGCAACTGACATCCAGACTTCCGTTCTTGGGAACAGAGAGCGTGAAAGCACCTGAGAAATCGGTCAGGGCGTAAACGGTATTGGAACCCACCAGGATCACATTGGCGCCCACAATGGGTTCACCGGCTTCGTCTTTCACCGTACCTTTCACAGTGATGTTCTGTGCAAGGGCGGCTACAGAGAAAGCCAGCATTACCGCAGCTGTGAAAAAAAGTTTCATTTTTTTCATAAGCGATACATTAATTAAACATAAATATTGATACAAAACTTTTGATTTTCGTATCGAACACACTACCTTAATCCTGTAAAATTACAAGGTTAATCGATTGCAAATATTGTAAAACAAATTGAAAATTGCAAGTATGTAAAAAGTGGCTGCAATAACCTAAAATAAAGTGTTTTCAACGATTTTTAAATAATTTTATTTCAATCAAAGGGAAAGATAATTAAAAATTGTGAGAAAAGAAAGCACTTTCCTCACAATTTATAATTTAAATTTTTTTGAAAAATTATCTGATTTCGAAATCAAATACTTCTTTTATCGGCTTTCCGGATGTTGTAAGTCCCTCTGCCACCATGCGATAAGTGCCCGCCCGGGAAGGGGCCGTCAGGGAAAGGACCCGGCTTTCGCCCGCCTCCAGGCGCATCAGGGGATTCCAATACAGCAGCGGCCGATAGTCTTTCCCGCCCACCGGCTTTCCCAGATAGGCCACCGGATAGCAGACGCCCTTGAAATCCACCACACGCACATTGGAAGGGAACTGCAGGGCTTTCACATAGTTCCTCTTGGTGGTAAAGTTTACGCAGCCATGATAGGAAAGACCGCCCATGGCAATGTCTTCGTTATACAGTTCCACGTTTTCCAGCAGCATGGCGTCCATGTTCTCCAGCAGGGTAAGGTCCGATATCACCACGCCGTCCAGCATCACCAGGATGTTCTCCTTCACCACCCGCCGCGTTCCCACGGCGTCGGGAACAATCATCTGGATCCGGTGCTTCCCATACGAACTGCGGATCCGCAGTTCCCGGACAATCTCCACAATCACCTCCCCGAAGGAAGGAAAGCGCGTATAGTCGTCCAGATGATAGACCTTCTTGTTCACATTCTCCAGCAGGATGTCCTGCCGGCGGGTCATGAACTGCACCAACGTATCTACCTGCAGGCTGGTTTCCAGGGCCGCTTTCCGCTGCACAAGGTCGGCAAACAAGTCCTGGGACAGTTCCAGCGGCTCCGGTTCTCCCACGGAAGGATAGCGGAAAGGATCGACCAGGGAGATATAGCCGGCATTGCCGCTCACTTCGCAAACCAGTTCCCGGTCTCCATATATATTATTGGTAAAGAACAGGATACGTCCGTTGTCTCCCACCTTTCCCATATACACGTCGGAAGGGGAACCGGCCGATGAGAGCGTAGCCACCGCCATCCCGGAAAGGTTTTCCAGTTGCAGGGCGCTCAGTCCCTCCACGGCGGCATACACCACCTCCCCTTCATACTCTCCTATCTTGGAAGAGCGCTCCGTCCCTCCGGCGAAGGAAATCTCCTGCAGGAAAGACTCCATGCTGCCGCCCGCCGGTTCCTTGATTCCGTCCACTTCATAGACGGAAAAGGACAGCGTGGCCGCATCGGCATTGTTCTTCAGTGCAACGGAAAAACTCTTTCCCGTGCGCGGAATTTCCCGGGTAGAAAGGGACAAAACACCGTTTGAGGGCGCCGGAGCGGCCGTTTCGGCCTTATAGTCGCTCACAATCTTCACCCCGCCCTTCACCCGGGCGGTAGAGGTGGTATTGAAAACCGAAACCGTTTTGCTGCCGGGCGCAAAGGCATCCGGATACCGGGCGGTATAGGCCAGCAGCCTGTAATTTCCCGTAGGGGTTCCCGCCGGGATGCGGAACTTGCCGCCGCCCCGGCCTTCCATGAGCGAAATCTTGGCCGTCGCCACCGTCCCTTCGGCCGATACCAACTCCACGTAAGAAACGGCGCTGTAGCCGGACAGTTGATGGGTGGCAGCGTCCAGACAGAAAAGGGAACACCAGATTTCGTCACCGGCAATGTAAACGCTGCGGTCGGTGGAAACATACATTCTTTCCACGCCCTGGGCCGCGGCCATTATCGGCAAGAGGCCCAATATGATAATCAGCAATTTTTTCATCAGTCAAACGAAGGTTTTTCCAAAGTTCCGCCGGCCAGCACGCAGTCGTAACAACGGCCCGATCCCCATCCTACAACCGTTCCAGCGGCAGTTGTAATCTGTTCTACAGGATTATATCCATTCTCATAGTATTTCAGGTAGTCTTCGGGTTTGATGTCTATCAAGTTCTTGGGAGTCACCCAGCGGTCGTAGCGGTTATTCAGTGTCGCATCCTTCGTGACCACCCGGGAAACATTAACATAGCCATAGACCCTTTCCGTCTTATCACTTTCGCAGTACACGTTGCCGCTCACTTCGCCGGGCTCCGGAGAAAACAGATTCCCGCCGATAGATTCATTGTCTTCCAGCATTTTGCGATAGCGATACTGCTCCGGTGTCAGATTCCATACCTTTACCCGGATATTGTATTCCTGGTGGTTGCGGTCCGACGTCCTCAGAAAACTGAAAATGGCGTAATTTTCCACCACACCGTCCAGGGCGGAATAGTTTATATTGTATGAATAACCCGTTATATTTTTTCTCCAGCACCAGTGATGCTCATCATCGGGAGCCATGAGCATATACACCGAATTGGATTCCGGAATATACCCGTACAAGCGGATATAATCCGTATGGAACCGCCAAATCTCTTCAAAGGTGAGCGAGGCGTAACCGCTGCCCTGTCCGTGGTCTTCCATGGAAAGCATCACAAAGACCTGCGTGTCGTCAGCCATAAATTTCACATCCGTAATTTCCGGCGGAGCCGTAGGCTCTATCCATTCCGAATGGTAGGTTTTTCCGTCCACAATGACCGTGAGCCGGTACTGGGCATTGTCCTTTGCGGAAAAAGGGGCTATCCGGTAACGGTCATAGTAACCGTATGCGGGATACTTTCCGCCTTCGCTGTCTTCCAGGTAAACCTCCCCCTTCGGACGCCCGTACACCAGACTGTGGTCGATATCCAGCGGCTGCAAATAAGAAAGGGTGATGGTGGATGTGTTTCCCAAAAGGATATTGGCATCGATCACCAGCGACTGGGTGTAATCTCTTTCGTCAATTTCCGGAGTATAAGGATATATGCAGGAACTAAGCGTGAGCGCTGCAAACAGGTAAATAATCTTCTTCATACGCTTAGAACAGGAAATTAATGTTGACATAAGGAATCTGCGTGCCGAACACCGACAGCATGTAGCCTTGGACATAGCCCGACTGATTGGTTTTGAAAAACACCGAATAGGGGTTCTTCCGGCCCGTGACGTTATATACGCCGATCGTGAAAGTAGTGTGTACCCAGGCCTTCTTGTAATGACCGGGGTCGATGTTGAAAGCCAGATCCAGCCGGAAGTAATCCGGAATCCGGTAGGAATTGCGCTCGGAGTAGGCAAAACGGTAAGTGCCTCCCAGATAATACTTCCCTACCGGAATTGTCACCGGGCGTCCGGTGGAATAGTCCAGGTTGGCCGATATGCTGTAGCGGTGCGTGATGGCCCAGTTGGCCACCAGTTTGATTTCGTGCGGCTTGTCATAGGGGGCGTTGTACCAATTTCCGTTGGAAAGGGTTGCCGCTCCCCGGTCGGCCATTTCCCTGTACCGGGCGCGGGAATAGGAATAACTCACCCAGCCGGTAAGTTTGCCGGTTGTCTTCTTGATCATGGCCTCCACGCCATAGGCGCGGCCGTACACGGGCAGAAGGTCATCGGCAAGGTTTGCATTCATGGAAAGCGTGGCGCCCGGCTTGTAGTCCAGGACATTTCTCATCTGCTTGAAGTATCCTTCCAGGGAAAAGTCGATTCCCGTATCCAGATGCGTCCAATAGACACCGGCCGCAGCCTGCCAGCCCGTGGTGGGGGCAATCTTGCTGTCGCTGAGTTTCCAGGTGTCCATGGGAGAAACCGAGGATGTGTTGGAAATCAGGTGGATATACTGCGTCATGGTGTTGAACCCGGCCTTGAACGAAAGATTGTCCAGGGGCGTGTAACGCGCACTCAGCCGCACTTCCGGCCCTACATAGAACTTGGAAGGATTGGCAAAGAGGAAGGAGGAAAGCCGAAGGCCCCCTTCCAGGGAAAGTTTGTCCATCACCTGCCAGGTGTCGGAAACATAAATGGCAGGCTCCGCGGCATATTCCCGTTTCAGGCTGCGTGACACAACATGGGATTCCTCTCCGAAAGGATTCATGATGCCCGGATCCAGCGCATATCCCACCACATCCAGGCCATAGCCCAGAACGTGTTTCCCCAGCGGATGGGAGAAATTGCTCCGCACAAACGCCTGGCGGATATAGGTGTCCAGGTCGAATGCGCCTTCTTCCCAACTGTGGATGCCCGTCCGGTTGGAATAGTGGTCATAACCGGCACTGATGGAATAACTCTTTCCCCCGATCTCCCGGTGACGGAACTGGGCCGACCCGTTGATATTGGTGTAACGGAAGGTGGTATCTCCGCTGAATGCGAAACGGTCGGTGGCAAAATAACCGTTCACCGTAAGGCTGTTCTCGGAATCGAAATGATGGGTGATGCCTGCGTTCGCATCGGCAAAACCGGCGCTTCCGCCATTGTAATGGCTGTTGGCGGGAAGCAGTTTCAGAATCCAGTCCGAATAGGTGATGCGGCCGCCGGCGATGAAGGTGGTCTTCCTGCTCCGGCTCAGGGGCCCTTCCAGATGCAGGCGGCTGGTCAGAAGACCCACCCCCAGGGAACCCTGTATCCTTTCGTCGCTGCCCTCCTTGCTCCTCACGGTAAGCACGGAAGAAATGCGCCCGCCATACTGCGCCGGAATCGAACTTTTGTACAGTTGCACATCCTCCACGATATCGGGATTGAAGGCCGAGAAAATGCCGAACAGGTGCGTAGGATTGTAAATGGTGTTCCCGTTGAACAGAATCAGGTTCTGGTCCTGGGCGCCGCCGCGCACATTGAAGCCGCCCGAAGCCTCGCCCACCGTTTTCACGCCCGGCAGCGTAAGCACCGCCTTCAGGATGTCTCCCTCGCCAAAGGCCGAAGGAATCTTGCTCATCGTGCGGATATTCACCGTCTCCACGCCCATGGTGGTGGTCCGGTGATTGGCCATGCTCTGGGCCGATACCACCGAAGCCTTCAGCAGTTCCACCTTTTCCGGAAGTTCCACGTTCAGGGAACCGTCTCCCTTGAGATTTACCCGGATATCGATTTCCTCCTTGCCTTCATAACTGAAATGCATTACATTCTCACCGGAAGGCAAAGAAATGGAATACAGGCCCTTTGCATTGGAACGGGCATAGGTGGACGTATTGTCGTCAAAAATAACCACACCGGGCAGGGGTTCTCCGGTTTCCAGGTCTGTCACCTTTCCGCTCACCTTCACCGGACCGTTTCCGTTTCCCGTACCCACGATATAAATCTTGTTACGGTAACTGACGTTGATCTGTGTTGTCGGCCCGCTGGTTTCCTCCTTTTGGATATTTTCTGAGAAATAGCCGTCCGGAAGGCCCAGGCCATTGAGTTTTATATCCTCCATGGCCACGGCAACCGGAGCGTCCGTTCCCTTCCAACGGGGCTCCTTGAAGAAACTCTCGCCGACGGCAGGGGTTTTCATGGCTTTCTTGAAGGCCCTTCTTTTCATTTTCACCACCTTTCCGTCCTCGATGGTATAATAGTTTTCCTGCTTGGCAAAGTAATTGACCAGGGCATCGTTGTAATCAGGATCGATATAACCGATTTCCTGTCCGTTATGATTGCCGGGGCGGCTGGTGAAAATCTTCTTAATCTGCACGAATACAGGTTTGTCTCCGTCTTTGACAAGTTCGAAATAGCCGTCCGGAGCCTCCGGATGCCCCAGATAATTCAAGTTCACGAAAAAGGACTTGCCGATTGTAAAATAACACACCCAGTCCTTGATGAGCACCACGGGAGCCGTACTGTTATCGACCCGGACCTGAAGGTCCTGCCGCGAAGCGTCCACATTGATCAGGACATCTTCATACAACTTGCCGTTGTAATAGACGGAACCGCTGCGGAACAGTTTGCTTTCCCAGAAATAAGTACCGTTGATCTGATACGGATACTGCGTGGGCAATGTACCCCTGTACAAAGTGGACAAAGCCCCGACTTCTTTCAAATAGGGCTTTTTTTCATTCTGTCCGGTAAGAGGGATGCAGATGCAAGAAAACACCCATATTGATACCAACCATTTTTTCATGAAAACAAATTTATGAAAAATATATTTATATAATACCGTGTATCACAAAATCTTGCATAAAAAAAGAGGAAAGATGAAAAAATCACCTTTCCCCTTTTTGGTATGGATACCCTTTATTCGCTGAAACGGGCTTTCAGATATTCGCGGTTCAGACGGGCGATGTGGTCGATGGTCACATGCTTCGGGCACTCCATCTCGCAGGCGCGGGTGTTGGTGCAGTTGCCGAAGCCCAGTTCGTCCATCTTGGCCACCATGGCGCGGGCGCGGCGGGCGGCCTCCGGGCGTCCCTGCGGCAGCAGGGCCAGGGAACTCACGCGGGCGGCCACGAACAGCATGGCGCTGCCGTTCTTGCACGTAGCCACACAGGCACCGCAACCTACGCAGGCGGCGGCATCCATGGAAAGTTCGGCATCGTCGTGCGGAATCAGGATATTGTTGGCATCCTGGGCGCTGCCGGTACGGACGGTAATGAAACCGCCGGCCTGCATAATCTTATCGAAGGCGGTACGGTCCACCACCAGGTCCTTGATCACCGGGAAAGCGCCGCTGCGCCAAGGTTCCACCGTAATGGTGGCGCCGGGTTTGAAATGACGCATGAACAGTTGGCAGGTGGTCACCTGGTCGTCCGGTCCGTGGGCGCGGCCGTCCACATACAGGGAGCAGGCTCCGCAGATGCCTTCGCGGCAGTCGTGGTCGAAAGCGATGGGCTCAATTCCCTTGCGGATGAGCTGGTCGTTCAGGATATCAAGCATTTCGAGGAACGATGCATCTTCCTCCACATCCGTAACGTGGTAGGTCTCGAAATGGCCTTTTGCTTTGGCGTTCTTCTGACGCCATACTTTCACATTATATTCCATAATCGGGATTAGTCTTTGTAGTTACGGGTTGCAATCTTGATGTTTTCGTACTTGAGTTCTTCCTTGTGCAGCTCAGGTTCCTTGCCCTCGCCCTTGTATTCCCAGGCGGCTACATACATGAAGTTCTCGTCGTCACGCTTGGTCTCGCCTTCTTCGGTCTGCATTTCCTCGCGGAAGTGGCCGCCGCAGGATTCCCTGCGGTTGAGGGCGTCATAAGCCATGAGTTCGCCGATGTCGAAGAAGTCCACCAGACGCAGGGCTTTCTCCAGTTCCTGGTTGAATTCCTCATTGGTTCCGGGAACGCGGACATTCTTCCAGAAGTACTCTCTGAGGGCCTTGATTTCCTCGATACCCTTCTTGAGGCCGGCCTCATTGCGTGCCATACCTACATACTCCCACATGATGTGACCCAGTTTCTTGTGGATGGCGTCCACAGGCTCGGTGCCCTTTACGGCAAAGAGTTTGGCAATGCGCTCCTTCACGGCCTTTTCGGCAGCGGCGAATTCGGGGGCGTTGGTGTCCGTCTTGGGTTCTGCAAACTTATGGGAAAGATAATCGCCGATCGTGTAAGGCAGTACGAAGTAACCGTCGGCCAGTCCCTGCATCAGGGCCGATGCACCCAGGCGGTTTCCGCCGTGGTCGGAGAAGTTGGCTTCGCCGATGGCATACAGGCCGGGGATGGTGGTCTGGAGGTCATAATCGACCCAAAGGCCGCCCATAGTGTAGTGAATGGCGGGATAAATCATCATCGGCTCCTCCCAGGGAGAAGTGGAAGTGATCTTCTCGTACATGTCGAAAAGGTTGCCGTAACGCTCCTGTACACGCTGGTGACCCAGGCGCTTGATGGCGTCGGCAAAATCCAGATAGACGGCCAGACCGGTTTCATTCACACCATAACCGGCATCGCAGCGCTCCTTGGCGGCGCGGGAAGCCACGTCGCGGGGAACCAGGTTGCCGAAGGCGGGATAGCGGCGCTCCAGATAGTAGTCGCGGTCTTCTTCCGGAATCTGGGAAGGTTTGATCTCATGCTTGCGGAGTTTGAGCACATCCTCCATCTTCTTGGGAACCCAGATACGGCCGTCGTTACGCAGGGACTCACTCATCAGGGTGAGTTTGCACTGCTGGTCACCGTGCACCGGGATACAGGTGGGATGGATCTGGGCGAAGCAGGGATTGGCGAAGAAGGCACCCTTGCGGTAGGCCTGCATGGCGGCCGATCCGTTGGAGTTCATGGCATTGGTGGACAGGAAATAGGTATTTCCATAACCGCCGGTGGCCAGCACCACGGCATGGGCGCCGAAACGCTCGATCTCACCGGTCACAAGGTTGCGGGCGATGATACCCTTGGCCTCTCCGTTGATGATGACGAGGTCCAGCATCTCGTGGCGGGGATAACTTTTCACAGTGCCGGCGGCGATTTCCTTGTTCAGGGAAGCATAGGCACCCAGCAGAAGTTGCTGGCCGGTTTGTCCGCGGGCATAGAAAGTACGGCTCACCTGGACGCCGCCGAACGAACGGTTTGCGAGGTATCCGCCATATTCACGGGCAAAGGGAACGCCCTGTGCCACACACTGGTCGATGATGGAAGCGCTCACTTCGGCCAGACGATAGACGTTGGCTTCGCGGGAACGGTAGTCACCACCCTTGATGGTGTCGTAGAACAGACGGTAGATGGAGTCGTTGTCGTTCTGGTAGTTCTTGGCAGCGTTGATACCGCCCTGGGCAGCGATGGAGTGTGCCCGGCGCGGAGAGTCGCTGATGCAGAAAATCTTGACGTTGTATCCCATTTCGCCCAGGGAGGCGGCTGCGGATGCACCACCAAGACCGGTACCTACCACGATCACTTCCAGTTTCCGCTTGTTGTTCGGAGATACAATCCGGATTTCGGCTTTACGCTTGGACCATTTGTCTTTCAGCGGTCCGTCCGGAATCTTGGAAATAAGTTTAGAATCGGCCATATAGATTAGTAATTGTAATTGCTAGTCCACAAAAATAAGCATTTTTCGTGAATAAATTGTGATTTTTTACTACTATACCTTAAAATTACTGCATTTAGAAGAGCGAACCGCTCTCGTCCTGGGTATATTTCCGCTGGTTCAGGTAACTTTCCATGCCCAGATGGGCATAGGCGAGTTCGGTGGCGACGCGGCCCCGCTGGGTGCGGATGATAAAGCCTTCCTTGATCAGGAAAGGCTCATACACCTCCTCCAGCGTACCGGCATCCTCGCTGATGGAGGTGGCCAGGGTTCCCACTCCCACGGGCCCGCCCTTGAAAGTAAGGATCATGGTGCGAAGTATCTTGTTGTCGATGGAATCCAGCCCGCGCTTGTCAATTTTCAGTTTATTCAGGGCGAAACGCGTGATTTCCAAATTGATACGTCCGTCTCCCAGCACCTGGGCAAAGTCCCTCACACGCTTCAGGAGCGCATTGGCGATACGGGCCGTGCCGCGGCTCCGAAGGGCAATCTCCCGCGCGGCTTCCGCATCGATTTCCAGATTCAGGATGCCAGCGCTCCGGATCACAATCTTCTCCAGGTCCTCCGTATCATAATACTCCAGGGCGCAGTTGATGCCGAACCGGTCCCGCAGCGGCGCCGTCAGAAGACCGCTCCGGGTAGTGGCCCCCACCAGGGTGAAAGGATTCAGGTTGATGCGCACCGAACGGGCGCCCGGGCCCTTGTCGATCATGATATCGATCACATAATCCTCCATGGCCGAATACAAATACTCCTCCACTTCGGGAGACAGGCGGTGGATTTCGTCGATGAACAGCACATCCCCCGTTTCCAGGGAGGTCAGGAGGCCGGCCAGGTCTCCGGGCTTGTCCAGCACGGGACCGGAAGTCACTTTCATGTTCACCCCCATCTCATTGGCGATGATATGCGCCAGGGTGGTCTTTCCCAGGCCGGGAGGCCCGTGGAAAAGGACATGGTCCAGGGCCTCGCCCCTGAGTTTCGCAGCCTTTATATAGATATCCAGATTGGAGACGATTTCCTTCTGCCCGGTGAAATCACTGAGTTCCTGCGGGCGGATAATTCCGTCAAATTCACTATCTTTGCGGTCTGCTGGGTTATGGGGGTCGAAATCTGTCATGGATGGCGCTCTGCTTAATTCAGATACAAATATAGTTTTTATTTTTAAGAATTAATGGTTTTTATGAAGCTGTTGAAATGTTGAAAAATATAGATAAGTTTATAAAAATCAATAATATACATTAAAAATAAATTGTTGAAAACCCTTTCAAATCCTGTTGATGGCCCGTGAATGGCCGCTCCAAGGTTTTTGTAAACTCCCGGAAGGGCGGTTATCAACAGGGTTATAAACAGGTTATCAACAGGGAAAACGAAGGGAATGTTGATAAGTCAAAAAGCTTCTACGAAACTGCAAACAGCGCTCTCAAAATCGGGAGAAGTCGTTTGCAGCGGGCTTTTCCTGTCCGCCCGCTGGGCCGTTGTCTCCCAGGCAGCCGCTGAAGGCGTCCATTTCATTGTCCTCCCCACCCGTGAAGCGGCCGAGTACTGTTCGGCCGACTTATATAATATGGTGGAAGGGGACTGCGTCTTCTTTTTGCCGGAATCGGGAAAAAGCGTCGAGCGGAGCAATTACAAATCTTCCCTGGGCGTGCAGCGCACAGCCGCCATCGGAAAACTCATGGAGAGATCCTTCGCTTCGCTCAGGATGACACAGCATCTTCAAATAGAAAATTGTCATTCTGAAGAGCATAATTGTCATTCTGAGGAGCATAGCGACGAAGAATCTCCTCTGTTCATCATCACTTATCCCGAAGCGCTGGAAGAGAAGATTCCCGCCCCCGAAAAACTCACCGGGGCGCTTTTCAGCATCCGGGAGGGAGAGGAAATCCCCTATGAGACCATCCGCACCCGCCTCATGGAAGAAGGCTTCGAAAAGGTTGATTTCGTATCGGCCCCGGGCCAGTTTTCCCTCCGCGGCGCCGTCATCGACATTTTCTCCTTCTCCTCCGACAAACCCTTCCGTATCAGTTTCTTCGGAAACGAAGTGGAGAAAATCCATACCTTCGACTGCAATACCCAACTCTCCGTCCAGAAGATGGACCGGGCCGATATCTATCCCGACATCGCCGCCCGCGAGGCCGATGAAGGGGAAAGTCTCACCCATCTTCTGCCGAAAGACAGCGTCGTGTGGCTGGATTCGTCCGATATGTACAAGGACCGGGATTTCTTCGGAAAACTGCTGGAATTCAAGCATGTCTATCTGGACATTCCCCTTCAGAAGGAAAAGGCCGATGCCGTCCGCTTCAATATTTCCCCGCAGCCGGTCTTCAACAAAAACTTCGAACTGCTCATTTCGGATATCCGCTCCTGCCTGGAAAACAGTTATAAGGTGTATATCTTCGGAGAGAAGGAAAGCCAGTTGGAAAGGCTTCGCTCCATCATGCTCCAGGATCCGCACGCCCTGTTGCCGGAGTTTGTGAAGGGAAAGAACATCCATGCCGGTTTCATCGACCATGACGACAAGCTGTGCTGGTACACGGACCATGAGATTTTCGACCGTTTCCACCGCGTACACATCCGGCGGACGGTGGAAAAGTCCGAACAACTCACCCTCAACGACCTCAGCGCCTTCAACTTGGGAGACTATATCGTCCATATCGACCATGGCGTGGGCATTTTCGGCGGTCTGGTCAAGATGAAGGACGACCGCGGCCGCGTGCACGAGGTGGTGAAACTCCTGTACAGCGGAGGAGACGTGGTATTCGTTTCCGTCCATTCCCTGCACAAGATTTCCCGTTTCCGTTCCAAGGAGGGAGAGCCGCCGCGCATCAACAAACTGGGCTCCAAAACCTGGGGAAACCTCAAATCGGCCGCCAAATCCCGGGTGAAGGATATTGCCAAGGAACTCATCCAACTGTATGCCAAGCGCCGTGCCTCCACCGGATTTGCCTATTCTCCGGATACGTATCTGCAGGAAGAACTGGAATCGTCCTTCATGTATGAGGATACGCCGGACCAGGAACGGGCCACCAAGGCCGTGAAGGAAGACATGGAGGACAACTGCCCCATGGACCGCCTCATCTGCGGTGACGTGGGCTTCGGCAAAACGGAAATCGCCATCCGGGCGGCCTTCAAGGCGGCGACGGACGGAAAGCAGGTGGCCGTCCTGGTCCCCACCACCATCCTTTCCCTGCAGCATTATGAGAATTTTAAGTCCCGCCTGCAGCAATTTCCCTGCACGGTGGAATATGTGAGCCGCCTCCGGACAGCCAAGCAGATTACGGATATCAAGAAGCGGCTGAAGGAAGGGAAGATCGACATCCTGATCGGCACGCACAAAATCCTGGGCGGCGGTTTTGAATTCAAGGACCTGGGTCTCCTGATTATCGACGAAGAGCAGAAATTCGGGGTCACGGCCAAGGAAAAACTCCGCCAGATGAAACATTCGGTGGACACCCTCACCCTTACGGCCACTCCCATTCCCAGAACCCTCCAGTTTTCGCTGCTGGGGGCGCGGGACCTTTCCATCATCCAGACCCCGCCGCCCAACCGCATCCCCATCCAGACGGAAATCATTCTGTTCAACGAGGCCGAAATCAAGAGCATCATCAATTATGAACTCAACCGGGGCGGGCAGATTTTCTTCCTGCACAACAAAGTGGAGGAACTGCCGGCCATCGAGGATATCCTGCACCGGCTGGTACCGGACATGAAGATTTGCGTGGCGCACGGACAGATGGAAGGCAAAGAACTGGAAGACAGGATGTTGTCTTTCATGAGGGGAGACTATGACCTGCTCCTTTGCACCACCATCATCGAAAACGGCCTGGACATTCCCAATGCCAATACCATCATCGTGAATCAGGCGCAGAATATCGGCCTGAGCGACCTCCACCAACTCCGCGGAAGGGTGGGCCGGTCCAACAAAAAGGCTTTCTGCTATCTCATTGTACCGCCGCTGGTGAGCCTTACCGACGAGGCAAGAAGGCGCCTTCGGGCCATCGAAGAATTCTCCGACCTGGGAAGCGGCTTCAACATCGCCATGCAGGATTTGGACATCCGCGGCGCCGGCAACCTTCTCGGGGCCGAGCAGAGCGGCTTCATTTCCGACATGGGATACGAAACCTACCAGAAAATCCTGTCCGAGGCCATGGAGGAACTGGGCGTCGAGACCGGCATCACCAAGCGGGGCGGGTCCGAAAAATTCGTGGAAGACTGCACCATCGAAACCGACAAGCCCGCCTTCATCCCGGACGATTACATCGACATCCCGGCCGAAAAAATCCGCATCTACAAACTGCTGGACGCCCAGACGGAAGACCGGGAAATCGACCGCATGGCCTCACAGGTGGCCGACCGTTTCGGCCCCATGCCCGAAGAGGTGCAGAATCTGTTTACCGTAGTGAAAATCAGGAATTTAGGAGCCTCTACCGGATTTGAGAAAATCATCATCAAGAACGGGATGCTCATTATGTTCTTCGTGAACAACCCCTTGTCGGCCTACTATCAATCCCGGAAGTTCGAGAAAGTGCTCGCCCAGGTGAATGAGAATCCTTCCCTGTACAAGTTCAACCAGGACGGAGGAAAACTCCGCACCGTTTCCCGCGGGGTGGATACCCTTCGGAAGGCCTTGGATATTTTGAAAAAACTGCAATAATTCTTACTTTTGCAAGATATGTCCAATCTTTTGGTAGAAATAGGAAACACGGCCCTCAAGGCAGTCTGGTCGGATCGGATGACCCTCGGGAAAACCTTCCGGTACCAGGGAGAGAAATACATGGATTTCATCCTCTCCCTCACCCGCCGGGAAAAACCCGAAGTCATGGTGGTCTCATCGGTTTATCCCATTTCAGAGCAGGATGTCCTCAGCCTCCGGGAAGTGTGCGGCAGCCTTCTCATCCTGGACAGCAACAACAAAGAGTGGCTCATCACCAAGGGCCTTCCTTCCTATCTCTCCTACGACCGTGCCGCCGCCATCCTGGCATGCCGGTACCTGTTCAAGGGACGGGGATGCACCATCGTGGATTTAGGAACCATCCTTTCCATCGATTATATCGGCCCTCAGGGGCAGTATCAGGGGGGAAATGTATCGCTGGGATGCCGCACCCGCTTCAAGGCGGTAAACCGGTATTCCCGTTCCCTTCCCCTGGTGAATATGCCGGAAAATGTGCCGGAGACAGGCTTTTCCGAAACCGATTCCATTGCCGCCGGAGTCGTTTCAGGCATTATATTTGAAATGGAAGGCTACCTGGCGCTCCATCCGGAAAATATCGCCGTATTTACCGGCGGAGATGCGAATTATTTTGCAAAACGGATGAAAAGTTCCATCTTTGCAATTTGTAACCTTGTGCTGATGGGCCTGGCCCTAATTGCTGACGAATATGTTCGGAAAACTGACAAATAGGTTTTTAGCGGTGGTTGCACTGCTGCTGTGCGCCTGGGCTGCGAAGGCTCAGACGGACGGCACATACAGCGGTTTTTCCCCGTATTCCGTGTTTGGTGTGGGCCAACTGCATCAACCCGGAACGGCCTGGAACCGCAGTATGGGCGGCGTAGGAATCGCTGCCCGCAGCAACCGTTATGTCAATATCCTCAACCCGGCTTCCATCACTGCGCGGGATTCGCTTTCCTTCATGGCCGACTTCGGCCTGGACGGCCGCATTTCCCTCTTTACGGAAGGAGACAAAAAAGCCCTCAACACCACCTTCAGCATAGACGATTTCGTGATTTCCTTCCCGCTGTGGAAGCACACCGCCATGATGCTGGGCGTTACGCCGGTGAGCGATGTGGGATACAATATTTCCTACACGGAAATGGATGTGGATACGGGCTACCGCACTTTCTCCTCCAGCGGCAACGGCGGCATCTACCAGGTGTTCGGCGCATTCGCCGGAACGCTTTGGAACCGGCTTTCCCTGGGGGCCGAGGTAAACTACCGCTTCGGAAACATCAACAAGAAAGCCTCCACTTCCTACGATGAAGAATCCCTGCGCGACATGGCTTCCGGAGACTCCCTGCAGGTGAACAACATCACCGCCAAACTGGGAATCCAGTACGAACAGCCCCTCACGCATTCCACTTTCCTCACCGTCGGAGCCACGTACAAGTTCTCCACCAAACTCAACGGCTATTCCATCCACTACGAGGAAAGGGGCAGTTACGACCGTCGCCGCAATGCCAAGACCCTCAGCGAAAACAACCTCAGCCTGGGAGACGAACTGGGCATCGGCATCAGTTTCAGAAACACCGACAAGTTCCTGGTGGAGTTGGACTACACCCGTACCAACTGGGCCAACACGAATCTGGACCAGGTGAAAGGCTTTTCCAATGTGGGAGACGTCACTTTCTCCCAGGGTGTGGGACAGTCGGTCCGCGCCGGCGTGGCTTTCACGCCCAACCGCAACGACATCCGCTATTTCATGAAAAGGTGCACCTACCGGATGGGCGCCTATTTCGACCAGTCCTACTACACGGTGGACGGCGCCCATGTCAATGCCGTGGGAGTCACCCTGGGCATGACGGTTCCCGTTTTCCGCGGCTACAACGGCATCACCGTGGGCCTGGATTTCGGCCGCAGGGGCCTGGCCACCTCGCAGGTGAAAGAGACGTATTTCGGCTTCAACCTGGGCTTCAATGTATTTGACATCTGGTTCCAGAAACGCCCGTACGAATAAGCGGCGGCACAATACTTGAAAACAATAAATAAAAAATGCTGATATTATGAAAAAGTTAACACTCATTCTTTTCGCCGTCATGGCCGTGTTTGCCGGACAGAAAGTTGCGGCTCAGGACAAGTACGGTTCCGGCCCCAACAGGGAGGAATGCATCAAGTACCTTTCCTATTATTCAGAGTATTACAAGCAGAAGAACTACGAATCCGCCCTGCCCAACTGGCGCAAGGCCTATTCCCTCTGCCCGCCCACCGCTTCGCAGAACATGTTCGTGCACGGCACCACCCTCATGACCCGTCTGTACAACCAGGTCAAGGATGAGGCCCACAAGAGCGCCATTGTCGATACCATCCTCACCCTTCAGGACCAGCGTATGGCCACCTATCCCAAGAACCGGGTGTCCATCCTCAACAACAAGGGCCAGTACATGATCAACTACCGCAACGCCGACGCTCCCTACATCTACAAGAACCTCAACGAAATTGTGGACGAACTGGGAACCCAGTCCAACGGCGGCCTTCTGGTGAACCTCCTGCAGGCCACCATCACCATGTACCGTGAGAATCAGCTCACCGCCGACGAGGTCATCGCCATGTACGACAAGGTGACCGCCAACGTGGAGGGCGCCACCCCCAAGAACGAAGCCGATGCCGAGGACAATGCCAAGGCCAAGTCCGCCATCGAGAGCATTTTCGCCGACAGCAAGGTAGCCTCCTGCGAGAACCTTATCGCCATCTTCGGCCCCCGCTATGAGGCCGATCCCGATAACCTCGCCCTGGTTTCCAATATCGTGAAACTCATGAACACCGCCGATGACTGCGCCTCCAACGACCTTTACCTCAACGCCGTGACCTCCATGTACAAACTGGATCCTTCCTACCGCAGCGCCTTCGGCCTGTACCGTCTGAATGCCGCCCGCGGCAATGTGGCCGACGCCGCCAAGTACCTGGAAGAGGCCATCGCCTCCCCCGAGTCCGACGAGGCCACCGACGCCCAGTACTACTACGAGATGGCCGCCTTCTGCTACAAGAACGGCATGCGCGGCAAGGCCGCCGAGGCCGCCCGCAAGGCTGTTGACATGGACTTCGGCTATGCCGGCAAGGCCTATCTGATCCTGGGCAACCTCTGGGCTTCCGCCACCTGCGGCGAAACCGTTGACAAGTGGGCCCGCTACTGGGCTGCCGCCGACTACTACCAGAAGGCCCGCAGCGCCGACCCTTCCGTCGCCGACGAGGCCGCCGCTTCCCTGGGCAGCGTAAGCCGCTACTATCCTGAAGCTTCCGAGGCCTTCATGTACGACCTCACCAAGGGTCAGTCCTACACCGTTTCCTGCAACGGCATGACGGCCACGACCACCGTACGCGTACAGTAAGTGGTCAGATGCAAAATACTTGAGATGATGGCAACCGCTGCGGCGGTTGCTTTCGTCGTTATTTCCTGCAAGAGCAATCTTTCCGAGGCCGAAAAACTGGACCTGAATGTCATTCCCGTCCAGGTGGTGGACAGCATGTTCTTCGTCCAGTCGGAAAACGGCCGGCTCAAAATGCGTGTGGAGGCCCCCAGGATGGAGGTTTACGAGCGCGATACCCTTTCCTACGACCTTTTCCCCGACGGCATCCACGTGTTTGCCTACAGCGAGGAAGGGACCCTGGAAACCACCATCGACGCAAAACACGCCCGCCACGACAAGTATCCGGGCGGCAAGAAGGAGCAGTGGAGCGCCTTCGGCAACGTGGTCATCAAGAATATCCTGAAGCAGGAGACCATGGAGACGGATACGCTGTACTGGGACAGTACCGAGCACGAAATCTGGACCCACTGCTACATCCGCATGTATTCTCCCGACGGTTCCATGCAGGGATATGGCATGCGTTCGGATGAAATGGCCCGCAACGCCATCCTTAAACAGCCCTTCGACAATGAGTTCCTCCTCGGCGCCGACAGCACCAAGGTTGTGGTGGATTCGGTCAATTTTATCGGCCCGATGTTAAAAAAATAGTGATTGTTTGGAATAAAATTACTAATTTTGCAGCCCTTAAGCAAAAAAAATCGAAAATATTAAAAAACACATACGAAAATGGCAGCTCTTGAGACCATCAGAACTAAATTCGGCATTGGTGCATCGCTCATCATTGCCTTCGGTCTTTTACTCTTCCTTGTGAACCCGTCCGACATCATTCAGACCATCCAGTCCGCTTCTTCCAAGTACGATGTCGGCAAAATCAATGGCAAATCCGTCTCCTATCAGGATTTTGAGCAGGAAGTGAAGGCTCTTGCCGACGTGAGCGAAATGCTCACCGGCCAGTCCGCTTCCAGCGAGCAGGCTCAGCGCCAGACCCGTGAAATGGCTTGGAACAACCTCGTGGACCGCTACCTGGTTATCCCCACCATCGAGAAAGCCGGCCTCAAGGTAGGTAAGCAGGAACAGATCGACCTTTTCATCGGCGATGAAATCTCCCCGGTCCTTTCCTCCACCGGCCTTTTCCTGGATGAGAACCGCAACTTCTCTCCCGCCCTGGTCCGCGACTTCATGGAAAATACCTCTTCCGACGAGTCCGGCCGCGGCGTTATGCTCCGCAACTACCTGCAGAACGCCGTCCGCAGCAACCGCTACAACGAAAAGTACATCGGCCTGTTCAACGCCGCTTCCTATGTGAACTCCCTGGAGATCCAGAACGCCGTGGCCGAAAACAACACCACCGCCGATGTGAGTTTCGTGATGGTTCCCAACACGTATTATCCGCTGGACAGCACGGTTGTGGTCAACGCTGCAGAGATTCAGAAGTTCTACGACGCCCACAAGGACAACTTCCGCCAGAAGGCCACCCGCGACATCGAATATGTCGTCTATGAGGTTACGCCTTCCGCCAAGGACATCGAGGCCCAGAACGCCGAGTTCGTCACCCTGTACGACGAGTTCTCCACGGCCGACAACGTCCGTTCCTTCCTGCAGCGCAACAGCGACCGCCAGTGGTCCGACAGCTGGTACAAGGGCGGAGACCTCCGCACCGTGAACCAGGACATCGACACTTTCGTGGCCGAAAACAACAGCGGTGTCTCTCCGATCTACAAGTCCGGTGAAACCTTCTATGCCGCCCGCATCATGGAAACCGCCAATGTGCCCGATTCCGTGTATGTGCGCCACATCATGCTGCAGGGTGCCGACGCCCGCCACCTGGCCGACAGCCTCCTGGGCGTGCTCGGCAAGGGCAACTTCTCCACCCTGGCCGCCCTCTATTCCCAGGATCAGGGCAATGCCGCCGACGGCGAGCAGGGCAACCTCGGCTGGATGACCCAGAACGCCATGATTCCCGGCTTCGAGTCCGTTCTCACCGCCCCTGTCGGCAAGCCTTATATCGTCAACACCGTTTACGGTACCCATATCGTTGAGGTTACCAAGACGACCAAACCCGTCGCCAAGAAGAAAGTGGCCGTGTTCGAGAAAGCCACCCTTCCCAGCAAGGAAACCTACGCCGAAATCTACAACAAGGCCAACATCCTGGCTGTCCGCACCGCCGGCAAGTACGCAAACTACAAGGCCGCCTGCGATTCTACCGGTATCTACTCCCGTTCCATGACCATCAATGAGGGCACCGATACCTACGGTTCCATCGGTCATGCCAAGGAAGTGACCCGCTGGGCCTTCGACAACAAGCCCGGCAAGGCTTCCGGCATCATCACCGTGGACAACAACTACTTCTTCGTGGTGGCCGTCAAGGACGCCCACAAGGAAGGTTATGCCAAGGTGAGCGAGGTCGCCGAGAACATCCGCACCCAACTCTACCGCGAGAAGTACTCCGAGAAGCACTGCAAGGACGTGGCCGATAAGATTGCCGGCCTCACCTCCCTGGATGCCATCGCCGATAAACTCGGTTCCACCGTGTCCAACCTCTCCGATGTATCCTTCTCCACCAACTCCGCCCCTACCACCGAGCCGTCCTTTATCGGCGCAGTGGCCGCGGCCAAGGAAGGTGTCATCACCGGTCCTGTCGCCGGCATCATGGGTACTTACGTGTTCCAGGTGAACGGCCGTGAGACCGGCGCCTTCTACACCGAGGACGATGCCAAGGCCGCCCAGGCCCGCATGGATTCCTACCATGCCCAGATGCTTCTCCCGCTGATGATGGACAAGACCGTGGACGACAACCGCGCCCGTTTCTATTAGTCTGTCATTCTGAACGAAGTGAAGAATCTATGTCTTTAAAATGTGGAATAGTAGGCTTGCCCAACGTGGGCAAGTCTACTTTATTTAACTGTGTAAGTTCCGGGAAAGCCCAGAGCGCCAACTTCCCCTTTTGCACCATCGACCCCAATGTGGGATCCACCAATGTTCCGGACAAGCGCCTGGAGGTCCTGACGGAAATATGCCAGCCCAAGCGCACCATTCCCGCCACCGTGGAGATTGTCGATATCGCCGGTCTGGTGAAGGGTGCCTCCCGGGGCGAGGGGCTGGGCAACCAGTTTCTGGCCAACATCCGTGAAACCGACGCCATCCTGCATGTGCTCCGCTGCTTTGACGACGACAATATCGTCCATGTGGACGGCTCCGTAAACCCCGTCCGCGACAAGGAAGTCGTTGATGCAGAACTCCAGATCAAAGACCTGGAAACGGTGGAAAACCGCATCAAGAAGGTGGAGAAAATGGCCACCACCGGGGGAGACAAGGAGGCCAGGAAACTCCTTTCGCTGCTGCTCCGTTACCGTGAGGTGCTGCAGCAGGGAAAATCCTGCCGTACGGTCGTGCCCGAAAATGCCGAGGAAGAGCAGATGGCCAAGGACCTCTACCTCCTCACCAACAAGCCCGTGCTGTATGTCTGCAACGTAGATGAGGCATCGGCCGCCAAGGGGAACGCCTATGTCGATGCCGTCCGTGCCGCCGTGGCCGAAGAAAACGCCCAGATTCTGGTCATCGCCGCCCGCACCGAGGCCGAGATTGCCGAAATCGAAGACTACGAAGACCGCCAGATGTTCCTGGAGGAGATGGGGCTGGAGGAGAGCGGCGTCGTGCGCCTCATCCAGAGCGCCTACCGTCTGCTGGGTCTTCGCACCTTCTTCACCGCCGGGGCCGACGAATGCCGCGCCTGGACCATCGTGGCAGGGGACAAAGCCCCCCGCGCCGCCGGTGTCATCCACACGGATTTCGAGCGCGGCTTCATCCGGGCCGAGGTCATCAAGTACGAAGACTTTGTCCAGTACAAGACCGAGGCGGCCGTCCGCGCCGCCGGCAAAATGGCCATCGAAGGCAAGGACTACGTCGTCCAGGACGGCGACATCATCCACTTCCTCTTCAACGTCTGAGCCCCCATCCTGGCAATCGCAGCCGCCGCCTTTTCGGCCCGTCGCCTTGCCCCTTCCGGCACCTTTGTCCGCAAAAAGGTGGCTGCTAACAAACTGATAATCAACGTTTTCTGTACAATCCTCTGCGCAAAAAGCGCAGAGGATTGTGCGTAAATACCTGACTATGAGAAAGTTACTTGCCACCGGGGTGGGGGGATTGGGTGTATATTTGGGGCATGAAGAGAGGATTTTTGTGCTTATTGCTGCTGGAGGGGCTTCTGGTGGGGGCTTTTCCGGAAAAGGGGCGGGCCGCCGGGCCGATTGACCGGCCGGCCGACACATTGAGGGTGATGTTCTGGAACTTGGAGAATTTCTTCGACAACCGGGCCGATTCCACCAGCCTCTCCGAGGAGGAGTTCTCTTCCTTCGGGGCACGTCACTGGAGCCGTAAAAAGTTTCAGACCAAGTGCCAGGCGGTGGCCAAGGGCATCCTCTGGTCGGCCTCCCGACAGGGTGCGCTGCCGGATGTGATCGGCCTGGCAGAGGTGGAGAATGCATTTGTACTCAGGCGTTTACTACAAAGTACGGCGCTTCGGAAACTGGATTACAGAATCGTACATTTCGAGTCGCCGGACCCCCGCGGCATCGATGTGGCCCTCCTGTACCGCGCATCCCGCCTGCAGAAGGCCGATGAGAAGCCCTGCCACCTATACAATCCGGATTCCACCGTGATGGCCACGCGGGACATCCTGCTGTTCATCGGCCGGACGGGGGGAGAGAAAACGGCCTTTCTGGTCAATCACCATCCTTCCAAATACGGCGGGGCGGCGGTCTCGGAGCCCCGGCGCGAAGCGGCCGTCCGGCGCCTCAAGGCCCTGGCCGATTCCCTCCGGGCCGCCGGCATCCCCCGGATCGTAGCCATGGGAGACTTCAACGACACGCCGGACAATCCGCTGTACCGGCTTCTGGAGCCCACCCTGAGAAACCTGGCGGAACCCCTTTTCAAAAAGGGGATGGGCACCATCAAGTACGAAGGGGCCTGGGAACTGATCGACATGTTCTTTGTGGGCGGAGATTGTTCCGCCGCCATGGAGATTCTCCGGATTCCCTTCCTGCAAACCCCGGACGGGTCCCACGCCGGCACCAAACCCCTTCGAACCTACTCCGGCCCCCGTTATCTGGGCGGCGTCTCCGACCATTGTCCGATCTGGCTCACATTGTCATTCTGAATATCTGTCGTCCCGCTCAGGACGTCAGCCATCAGGAGCATGTTGGAAGCAATCGGGAAAACCCTCTGGTCCTGCATATGCTCTTTCAGGGAGTACCAGGTGACCGGAGAATCCTCGATATGGTCGCAGAACTCAATCCCCGGAAAACGGTCGGCCAGGTTTGTGCGGAAAACGGCCGTATAGCGGTCGCAGATCCCCTCGATTTCTTTCTCCAACGCCTCCTGCGCCTCCTGCTCGCGATATTCTGCATACACTTCCGTGAATTCACGATAGATTTCGCTGCGGTTGATGGAGGGCCCTTCGAAGCCCTCGTTCAACAGCCAGCAGTGGTTCACTTCGTCTTCGTCCCGGACGATGGCAAGGTCATTGAGCTTTGTGAAACGTACCCCGAAAAGCGTCAGGACGCCATCCTGGACGGAAAACTTGATCCGGGTAAAATCCAGGCCGATGGAAGCCTTGATATAGTATTTGCCGATGTAAAGGACCCTCCTTTCTCCCGGATGCGAAACGGCGTCCAGCCACTTGCCGAAACGGTCCATAAGGCCGTTCTTCCCGGCGAGGCCGTAGGCGGGGTCTTCCAGAAAACGTTCCAGCGGCTCTTCCTTCACAATGTAGCCGGACTTGTCGTAAGTCATCGTTTCCACCTTGAAACTGAGATTCAGGTTCGCTGGAACGCCGGCCGTCTGCTTCCAGGAATCAATCTTTCGCTCCAATTCCTGATTGGCCGATTCCAACGCAAGAACGCGTTCCCGAAGCGCTTCTTCCTCTTGCCGCCGGGCTACCAGTTCTTCGGCTTTTTTCTCGAATTCATGCCGCAGAAGGCGGTTAATGGGCTGCAGGGCTGCCAGCATCAGAACGACCGTAATGGCGTTGGAAAGGATGATTGCCAGCGGAGCCATCAGATTCGGGAAGAAAATGAACAGACCCACATTGCAGGCGATAAGGAAAAAGCATGCGCCGGTCAGGAAATAACTTGTCGCCACCTTGTTCTTATCAACAAACCCCTTGGCGGCCTTAGATAGAAAAAGTCCCATAGAATGTGCAGTTTGTGTTTACGAAGATACCACTTTTTCATAAAATGAAATCACGGGTGTACACAAAAACCGACAGACCCTTTCCTTTTCTTTTTCCAAACGGGCTTCATGTTTCTCCTTTTTTCCAAGATTTTACTATCTTTGTAGGACGCACATAAAAAAACACAAGATATGAAAGCCAAAATCCAAGAAAAATTCGAAAACCTCTTCGGGGAAGAAGGAATCCTTTATGCATCGGCCGGCCGCATCAACCTGATCGGCGAACACACGGACTATAACGGCGGTTATGTGTTCCCCGGCGCCATCAACTTCGGCATCATGGCGGCCATCAAGCCCAACGGAACCAATACGGTCAAAGTCTTCGCCCTGGACATGGACGAATACGTAGAGTTCGAAATCGGCCCCGAAACGGCCCCGGACAAGCACTGGTCCAAATATGTTTTCGGCGTGTGCCAGGAAATTCTCAAACGCGGCGGCAAGGTGGAAGGCTTCAATGCCGTCTTTGCCGGAGACGTTCCGAACGGTGCCGGCCTCAGTTCGTCGGCCGCCCTGGAGAGCACCTTCGCCTTCGCCCTCAACGACCTGTTCAACGAGGGCCGCATCGACAAATTCGAACTGGCCAAAATCGGCCAGAGCACGGAGCACAACTACTGCGGCGTGAAGTGCGGCATCATGGACCAGTTCGCCTCCCTCTTCGGCAAGGAAGGCTCCCTGATCCGCCTCAACTGCAAAACCGGGGAATACAAGTATTTCCCCTTCCATCCCAAGGGCTACAAACTGGTCCTCATCGACACCTGCGTAAAGCACCTCCTGGCCGACAGCGCCTACAACAAGCGCCGTGAGTCCTGCGAAAGGGCCGCCGCCGCCATCCGCAAGAACCACGCCGACGTGGAATTCCTCTCGGATGCCAAGCGCCTTTGGCTGGACGAGGTCCGCGGAGAAATCACCGAGGAAGACTTCCTCCGGGCCGAATATGTCATCGGAGAGGTCCAGCGCGTGCTGGATGTCTGCGACGCCCTCGAGCGTGACGACTACGAAACGGTGGGCGAGATGATGTACCAGACCCATTTCGGCCTCAGCCACCTGTACGAGGTCTCCTGCGAGGAACTGGACTTCCTGAACAAACTGGCCCGCAAGTGCGAGGTTACCGGCTCCCGTGTCATGGGCGGCGGCTTCGGCGGCTGCACCATCAACCTCGTGAAGGACGAACTGTACGACCGTTTCATCGACACGGCCGTGGAGAAATTCACGGAGAAGTTCGGCCACGCCCCCAAGGTTTACGATGTCGTCATCAGCGATGGTGCCCGCAAACTGTAGTCACTGCCATCGGGAGACCCGGATCGAGGTCTGCCAAAGCATCAACGTCGCCCTTGACCCGTCGCTCAAAGCCCGGGTCAAGGACGGCTCTTTATTCATCTGGGAATGTCCTTACTGCGGCCACCGCAACCTGGCCCGCTACCAGACCCTCTACCACGACCCCGACGCCCGCCTCATGGTCTGGCTCCTTCCCGGAGCCGAAGAGCCCCCAAAAGCCGTGGAAGAGGCCGTCAAGGGGCTGGAAGGCTACACGCTCCGGCGGGTGCGGGAGGTGGGGGACCTCATCGAAAAGGTGAACATCCACGACGCCGGCCTGGAAGACACCGTCCTGGAAATGTGCAAATGGGTCACCCGGCGGGAACTGTCGGCCAAAAACCCCGCCGCCGCCACGGCCGCCCTCAAGTTCCTCCGCACGGAAGGAGCCGACAACGAACTGGTCTTCGCCTTCCCCCTGGAGGGCCAGATGCAGGTGGTGAACGTGGGGTTCAACGTCTATGAAGACGCCCGCGGCATTCTCTCCCGCAACCCCTCTGTGCGTCCTGCGCAAGGATTCGCCGAGGTGGACGCCGCCTGGATTGAGTGCTTCTTCGCCTGAGCGATATCCCGTTGCAGGGGTAAATATATTGTTTTTGAGCGAAAAATCCTTATATTTGCAGACTGCGTTGAAAATAAGCAAAAATAATCAATAACACAGATGAAAACTTACACAACTAAAAACATCCGCAACGTCGTCCTCATCGGCGCTCCGCGCAGCGGTAAAACCACTCTCTCCGAGGCCATGCTCTTCGAAGGCAAGGTCATCGACCGTCGCGGTACTGTAGAAGACAAGAACACCGTCTCCGACAATACCGAGTTTGAACAGACCAACCAGAAGTCCATCAACGCCACCCCGCTGTATGCGGAGTTCGGCGGTTGCAAGATTAACTTCATCGACGCCCCCGGTTCCGACGATTTCTCCGGCGGCGCCCTGTCTGCCTTCAAAGTGGTGGATGCCGCCATCATGGTGATGAACGGCACCGCCGGCATCGAGGTGGGAACCACCCTGTTCGCCCGTTATGCCGACCAGTACGGCATCCCCATGGTCATCGCCGTGAACCAGCTGGACCATGACAAGGCCAACTGGGACGGTGTCCGCGCCGCCATCAACGAAGAGTTCGGCAAAAAGGCCGCCCTGTGCCAGTTCCCGGTCAATCCCGGCGTGGGCCTGGAAGGCTTCGTGGATGTCATCACCATGAAATTCTACAACAAGAAGAACGAGGAACTTGACATCCCCGCCGCCTATGCCGACGAGGCCGAGGAACTCCGCGCAGAACTCATGGAGAAGGCTGCCGAGGGTTCCGACGAACTCATGGAGAAGTTCTTCGAGACCATGGAACTGAGCACCGACGAAATCCGCGAAGGTCTCCGCCTGGGTCTGCAGAAGGGTGAAACCATCCCCGTGTTCTGCGTGGCCGCCAAGGAAGACATCGGCGTAAAGCGTCTCATGGAATTCGTGGTGAACGTGGTTCCCTCCCCGGAAGGAAAGGAAGAGCCCACCGTGGACGGCGGCACCATCAAGTGCGACCCTGCCGGCCCCGTGTCCCTTTTCATCTTCAAGACTTCCGTGGAACAGCACCTCGGCGAAGTTTCCTACTTCAAGGTGATGAGCGGTACCCTCAACGAAGGCGCCGACCTCGTGAACCCCGAGACCGGCAACAGTGAGCGCCTCAGCGCCATCTACGCCGTGGCCGGTTCCAAGAAGGAGAAAGTGACCCAGATCGCCGCCGGCGACATCGGCTGCGTCATGAAACTGAAGGCCGGCAAGACGGACGTCACCCTGGCCCAGAATGGCGTAGAGGCCATCAAGCACATGGTGTTCCCGGATGCCAAGTACCGCTGCGCCGTCAAGGCCGTGGACAAGAACGACGAAGCCAAGGTCGGCGACGCCCTCAACAAGATTGCGGCCCAGGATCCCACCATCGGCGTGGAATATTCCAAGGAACTGCGCCAGACCATCCTTTCCGGTATGGGCGAGCAGCACATCAACTATGTGAAATGGAGAATGAACAACGAGTTCAAGCAGAACATCGAACTCTACGCTCCCAAGGTGCCTTACCGCGAAACCATCACCAAGATCGCAACGGCCCAGTACCGTCACAAGAAGCAGTCCGGCGGCGCCGGTCAGTTCGGTGAGGTCCACCTCCTCGTATGCCCGTACGTGGAAGGCCAGGAAGCCCCCAAGAACTTCAAGATCGACGGCAAGGACGTGGTGTTCAACTTCAAGAGCCAGGACATCACCGACCTCGAATGGGGCGGCAAACTGGAATTCTACAACTGCGTCGTGGGTGGTTCCATCGACCTGAGTTTCATGCCCGCCATCCTGAAGGGTATCAAGAGCAAGATGGAAGAAGGCCCGCTCACCGGTTCCTATGCCCGTGACATCCGCGTCTATGTGTACGACGGTAAGATGCACCCGGTAGATTCCAAGGAAATCGCCTTCATCATCGCCGGCCGCAACGCCTTCAAGGAGGCCTTCCGCAATGCCGGTCCCAAGATCCTGGAACCCATCTACAATGTGGATATCATCACCCCCAACGAGTACGTAGGCCCCTGCATGAGCGACCTCAACACCCGTCGCGGCATGATCATGAACCAGGATATGGACAAGGGCTTCACCGTGCTTCACGCCCGTGTTCCGCTCGCAGAACTCTACCGTTACTCCACCATCCTGAGTTCCCTCACCGGTGGCAGCGCAACCTTCTCCATGAAGTTCGCCGAGTACGTGCAGGTTCCGGCCGACGTCCAGACCAAACTGCTGGCCGAATACGCCGCCCAGGAGCAGGAAGAAGACTAGTTTTGCTTATTTTACAAAAGAATTTGCGCAGGTGGGAATCCCCGCCTGCGCATTTTTGCTATTTGCGGTAAATACGCCAGATGAGCCAGACAGACACCGCCAGCCCCACCACGACGGCCACCACGGAAGCCTCGGCCCCGAACGCGCCGCCCGTGAGCCAGTCGGCTCCGTCAATCTGCGCCTGCAGAAGGCTTTCGCCGGCCTCCTGCCCCGACACCAGGAATCCGAAGAGATTACCCTGGGAGAAATTCCAGGCCCAGTGGATGCCGATGGGGAGCCACAGCGTCCCGGACCACTTGTAGGCCGCGCCCAACAGCAGCCCCGCCTCGATGGCAATGGCAATGCTGCTCCACAGCGTTCCGCCGGGGTTGGTAATATGGATGAGGCCAAATACCAGGGCCGATACGAGAATCGCCACCCAGAAGCCCCATTTTTCGTCCAGCCAGCGAAACAGAACGCCCCGGAACAGAATCTCCTCACCCACCGCTACGATGGAAAAGAAGCAGAACGAGCAGAGCAGTTCCAGTCCCGGCACATTGACGCCCGTCACCTTGTACGCCCCGGCCAGCGCCAGGATTCCCGTTACCACGCAGAAGTATCCCAGGCCCATTCCGAGGCCCGCTACCGTGTGTGCGCTCCACTTCCACAGCGGCAAGTCCTGTGCGGGCTGCGACTCGAAAACCTTTACAAAAACGGCATACAGAATAATCATCAGGCCTGACACGGCAAGGCACACCAGGCAGTACAGCCACCCGTGAGGGATAAACTCCACCATTCCGGCAAAACCGTACAGGAGCATCGACAGCAACAGGGCCAAAGCCAACAGCCCCAGCCACTTCCAAAAAGACAATTCCTTAATCATATCACAAAGTTAGTAAAAAACCACGAGACGGCCGCAAACCGCCCCTCGTGCACCAAACCGCCCCTTTTCGTGCACGAGACCGCCGCAAACCACCCCTCGTGCACCAAACCACCCCTTTTCGTGCACGCGACCGACGCAAGCCACCCGCC
>Ga0247608_10000833_pt1 | contig 46569 bp, 37 predicted proteins | sample 176DNAGHGlowgp2_FD_193490 | JGI IMG/M metagenome (GOLD analysis project Ga0247608, IMG submission 193490) | Sheep rumen microbial communities from Palmerston North, Manawatu-Wanganui, New Zealand - 1766 DNA GHGlow gp2 | ecosystem: Host-associated > Mammals > Digestive system > Stomach > Rumen ...
TGTATGATCAAGGGTCCCATCTGGTTCATGAACACGATGTCCACGCCATCCTCAACCAGTTGCGCGAGCTGAATCCCACCACCATCACCGTGGCCATCGACTACGAAGGACTGGGGCCCAACACGCACTACAAGGTGATGCAGACCATCGCCGAGGCTGTGCGCCTTTGGGACGAAGAAGCCGACCTCAGCGAGTTGAAGATCTTCGGCTACCGCAACGTGTGGTCGACCTTCCATCCTGCCGAGGCCAATGTGTACATCCCCGTGTCGCTCAACGCGATGGCGGTGTTCGAGAAGGCCTTCAAGGACAGCTACCTGACGCAGGTCAAGGCGGAGTTCCCCAATCCCGACTTCGACGGCCCTTTCAGCGAGTTGGCGGAGCAGATTTGGGTGAAACAGTATAAGGACATCCAGTTTATCCTCGGCAAGGACTTCTTCTATGAGAACGTTCACCCGCTCATTCGTGCCACGCATGGATTGCTGTTCCTGAAACGAATGACGGTCAAGGAATTTTTGGATTTAGCGGAAGGGATGAAAAGAAAGATAAATGTGTAGTTTAAGCCGCCTATGTCATTCCAGGCAGAGGTTGTGCGACTGGAATCTATAGGCGGCGGCTTGAAAGAAAAGACATTAATTATATGACGGTATTATAAAGCATAGATTCCAAACGCACGTTTCCCTGCAAGGAATGACATGCTTTATAATCCCTGCAAAAATCTCTCTAAATGGACTTCATATCTCACCATTGGCTCGACATCACCACGACGGCGCTCGGCTTGGCCTATATCCTTTTAGAGTACAAAGCCAGCGTATGGATGTGGGTTGTCGGCTTCGTGATGCAATCGTTAGGTATCGTATTGTACTATCAGAAAGGCCTCTATGCCGACTGCGGCATGGAGTTCTATTACTTGGCCATGACCGTCTATGGCTTCGTCGCCTGGATGCGTCACAAACAGAAGGCTGCCGACCTGCCCATCCGCCACATGCCCAAGAAACAAGCCGCGATTTGGCTCGGCCTCGCCGCCTTGATATGGTTGGCCATCTATTTCCTACTCAGCCGTTTCACCAACAGCAATGTGCCAGTCCTCGATGCTTTCACCACGGCATTGAGCATCGTAGGCATCTGGGCCTTGGCACGCAAATACCTGGAACAGTGGTTCGTATGGATCGTTGTCGACGTGGTTACCTGTGGGCTTTATTTCTACAAAGACATCCCCTTCAAGGCCTCGCTTTATGGCATTTACGTCGTCATCGCCGTGTTCGGCTATTTCAAGTGGAAGCGGATGATGGAAGAGGGATAGGAAACTTCAAAAGGCAAGAAAAAATGCGGGTTCGGCAAAGCCGAATCCGCATTTTTTGTTTTTGAATTGTAGTGATGATATTATGCTGAGAACAATCGTTTTCATTTTTTTGGAAAAAAATGTAATTTTGAAAATTTTTGGTACGATTTTTGATCAGATAGCGGCCGTAGTAAAGATTATGAACCAATAAATTGAGTTAGTCGGCAAATAACGGTTATGGCTTGTCTATGTCGTTTTTTGCTTCATTTGAAATCAACTAAAAATATTGATTATCAACAAATTAAACAAATTTCAGCCTATGAAACGCACTTACACTCTTAATGAAGGCACCAACCAAAAAACTGCCAACCTGACCCACAACGCACAGCTGAACTTTCTGGTCGAGTCACATATTGGACTGGTCACAAAACAGGCCAAATACGTGATAAGTCGCAACCGAAACTACTTCTGGCTGACTGAAAGCGACCTATTGAGTGCAGGATACGAGGCGCTTTGGAATGCCGCCCTTGCATACAATCCTGCTTGTGAAGCCTCGTTCAGCACCTATGCCACGTGTGGCATTCGGAACGAAATGGTGGCTGAAATCAAACGTATGTTCCCCATTAGGGTGTCGGACGAGCAACGCAAGGACATCTTTTTTGTCAGGGACGAGGTTGACGATTCCGAATTGGCCAATCCCAGACCTTCGGCTTTCGACCAATTCCAGTCGGAGTGTATGGATTGCAACTGGGGATTGGAGGAACAGTCGCTTCGTGAGAAAATCGACGAGGCAATGGAACAGCTTCTTCCCGAAGAAAGGACATTGGTGCGTAGGCGTTATGGCTTCGATAATGGCCCCTTGACCCTTAAAGAGTTGTCCGAAATCTATAATATCAGCCTTCAAGCCATCAGCAAGCGCCAGGGCAAGATCCATGACAAACTCCGCATGTTTATCGTGGACGAGTGCCACAACCTCAGACGCTGCGCTTAAGATTTTTTTCATGCCCTTGGTTGAAAAATTGCATTCGGGGCTCTATAAGTAGAATGACAGACAAAACAATATAAAGAACCATTTAAATCACCCGCCTTATGAAAAGAAAGCAAGTCCCCACTGCGTTGGACGAAGACGTGTTCAACCCCATCCCCTACTACGCACAGGCCACTCCGGTCAATAAGACGAAACTGAAAAGTATGAGCCTGCTCGACAAGCTCGAGCAACTCATACAACTGGCACGAGGCTGCCGTTTTGAAGACAAGTTCTTCAAGCTCCACAAATCACTGATTGAGTCGACGGCTGCCGACCTTGAACTGACACCAGAAGAGACAGTAATGCTCTGCCCCTTCATTTCTGACTCTGAGAACTGCTTGAACACGCGTGAAATAACGGACTACTTCAATTGTACTTCCATCACCACAATGCGCAAGGCGGATACTATCAAAACGTTGTTGCACCACCGCTACATCAGAAAAAGCAATTCTTATCACAATAACACAAACTACCAGCTGAGCGAAAAGGCCAAGGCTGCCTTATGCAACAACCAAGCCTTGCCCGTTGTTAACACTGCCAATCTGTCAGCAGATGAGTTTATGAAACACTTCACCTTCTTGTTGCGCGATGCTGGACACAACGGTCAGATTGACGAAGAGGAGCTGCTCTACGAGACCATAGAGCTGCTCAACAACAACCCCCAGCTGAACATTGCAAGCAGCATCAACAACCTAATGATAAGCTGGTATGACAAGTTGTATCTGCTCTATTTCTGCAAAAGACTTGTCGTTGACCACCAGGTCAACATCCCCCTCGAACAAACGAACTTCCTCGTGGATGATGTCTGTGGTGACGATTTCTCCATAGAAATGGACAGCGGAAGGCACGTATTCCTTACAAAAGGGCTACTCACGCTTTCGGGCCAAGACAACTTCTTCTCACGCAACCTCTACAAACTCACCGATAAGTCGCGCAAGCTCTTCCTCAGTGAGTATGACCTAGGTCCCGATGTTGACGAGGTGGACAAGGACGAACACAGCAACATACTCCGCTGCAAGGACATCAAGCCCAAGTCGCTGTTCTACTGCGCAGAAGACCAGGGACAAATCAACACCTTGCAGCACTTGCTCGAAGACAAGCAACTGCAAGCCATACGCGAACGCTTGGAGAAGGCCAACCTCCGCAAAGGATTCAACTGCCTCTTCTATGGCGGTCCGGGCACGGGCAAGACTGAGACAGCCTTGCAACTGGCCCGTATGACGGGTCGCGACATTATGCAGGTCGACATCTCGTCGATACGAGATAAATGGTACGGGGAGACGGAAAAGATAGTGAAAAGCATCTTCGAGAGCTATGCCGAGCGCGTGAAGAAATCGAAACACATCCCCATTCTGCTTATCAACGAGGCCGATGCCGTGCTCTCGGTGCGCACAAGCTTGGGAGGCAACAACCCCACCCTCGAGAAGACGGAGAACGCGATTCAGAACATCCTACTCCAGGCAATGGAAGACATTGATGGCATTATGATTGCCACCACCAACCTCACCTGCAACCTTGACAGTGCCTTCGATAGACGCTTCCTCTACAAGGTGGAGTTCCACCAGCCCAGTGTCGAAGCCAAGACCCACATCTGGCAGAGCTTCATCCCCGATTTAGCCGATGATGATGCCAACGTGTTGGCCCGCTCCTACAACTTCAGCGGGGGTCAGATTGAGAACATCGCGCGTAAGGTGATGGTTGACCACCTGCTTTTTGGTGGCACTCCTGACCTCAATCACATCGAGGAGCTCTGCTCGAAGGAGCAGATTGCTGGTCGCAACACGAACAGCCGCAGGCCGATAGGATTCCGTAGTTAATAACAATAAACATATAAAGATTATGATAGTGATTCACGTTGACACAATGGAGGACACCGCTCGGTTGAAGAAAACCTACGAGGGTCTTGAGAACGTAACCTTATTGTACAACCCCACCAAGGAGGAGGTCGTCGCGCAACTAAAGCGCGACGACGACCCCTTGGTGATGTGCCTCGGGCACGGAACCACAAGCGGACTATTCGGTACCAGTTGGCTGAATTATGTGGTTGACCGTAGTATTGTCGACCTCCTGAAGGACAGGAAGGTGATCGGCATCTGGTGCTTTGCCAGCAGCTTCGCCGAGCGTTATGGCCTACAAGGCTATTTCACCTCCATGTTCGTATCCAACTGGGATGAAGCCTATAGCTTTGGCTTCCCCAATAACACCAACGAGGACATCCTCAACGAAGTCAACCTCTTTTGCGAGACCATCAACGCCTACCTGAAAGGAGGCCTTCCGATGGACGAATGGGTACCCCGCCTGCAAGCCGGTTGCCACAAGGAGAAGGACTTTGTGAAGTATAACTATGAGGGGATGAGGTGTTTTGAGAAAAACAGAATTATGTTGAATGATGATAGTACATCAACCGGGAAAAATGTTATCAATGAGATGGCAAGACTAAACAAACATGACGACTCTCAATCTCCCTTTCCTTCCAACAAAACCACAATGCTGGGGCGTATTGGTACCAATCAAGAAGCAGCCTTTAATGAATGGGAAGCTTGCAATGATGATTAAACACACGGTAACAAGTAAATCTATAGCATTATACTATTAAGGAACTAATCGTATATAATTGCCTTCGCAAAAGTCCACAATGCATTGTTGAAAAGTATTAGTAGAAGAACAACAAAAAAACAAATAGTGATGAAAAGTACCATTATATATCTTCACGGGTTTGGATCCTCAGGTCAAAGCCAAACCGTCAGCTATCTGAGAAAACTGATGCCTGATTGTGAAGTCATTGCACCGGATATTCCCGTTGATCCAAAAGAGGCTTTGCCTTTTTTGAAGTCTCTCTGTGAGACGAAAAAACCAGACTTAGTCATAGGCACAAGCATGGGTGCCATGTATGCCATGCAAATGCTGGATTACCGTCGTATCTGTGTGAATCCTGCACTTCGGATGTCAGAGCTTATCGAGGTGCTAAAAGTGGGAACGTTCGACTATTTCCAGCCCACGGCATCAGGCAAAACAAGTTTTACCGTCACGGAAGAAACCATCCAACACTTCAAGGAAATGGAGCAGCATCTGTATGACGGGCTCACCGACGAAAGCCGTCGCTTGTGTTGGGGATTCTTCGGCAAAGAGGACACTACAGTCAATTGCAAGGAAGAGTTCCAGCGTCAATACTATCCGCACATCATCGACTTCAACGGAGGACACAGAATGAACAATGCCATACTGCGAGAGGTGATTGTGCCCTTTGCGAAAATGCTCATCAACGAGGAACAAACCGATGAGTGTGGTGTTACCTATAGCAGCTATGGTAGGGTGTTGAAGAGCGTGGACGACAACCTTTTCACTTGTGAGGAATACACTGTACCCGAAGGTGTTGAAGTCATGGAACATGACTCCTTCTATGGTCAATCCCATCTTCGGCGCATCCATTTGCCGGGTACTTTGCGAGAAATGGGCGACAACGCCTTCATTCATTGCCCGATCGAGTCCATCGAGATTCCCTCAGGGATTACAAAAATCAGTGCATCCCTATGTGAAGGGTGCAGAGAGCTGAAAGCAGTCCGACTGCCATCTACCATTAGAGGAATAGAAATAGGAGCCTTCAATTGTTGTGACAAATTGGAGGAAATCAACCTTCCAGACGGCATACATTATATGGAAGACAATGTCTTTAGCGGTTGCACGTCGTTGAAGCACGTGACCTTGCCCAAACAACTCAGATGGATTGCTCCGGAACTATTTGATTCGAGCGATATCGAATCTATTGAAATTCATGACGGAATCGAAGAAATCGGGGATTGGGCATTTTGGGGCTGCAAAAACCTGAAATTGCTCACCATTCCTGAGAGTGTAACCAGGATTGGAAGAGGAATTGTCTCTGCCCATGAAGGGTTTGAAGGCGTGGTCTGCCATGCGCCAGGCTTTCATGTCGAAAACGACGCCCTGATTGAGGATGGCTCGGGGACGCTCCTTTGTTGCTGGACCACGCAAAAGGATTATGTCGTTCCCGAATGTGTCAAGCGGATTGCCGATTTCAGCTACAATGGTTTTGTGGAAACCATCACCGTAAAGCAGTACGTTGAGATCATGGATTCTGACACTTTTGCCAGCAATACCAATCTCAAAAAGACTAAATTCTTGGGCGGTTATGGCGCATATCCTGAGAGGGGGAAGTCGGCTAGCAATTGGTTGCCGTTACCCACTGGTTGAAATATTCAATGATTTATTCTATATACAAGTATAAACACAATAAAGTAAGCATCATGTTAGGAGCAATTATTGGAGACATCGTTGGCTCATGTTATGAGTTCAACGGCATCAAAACAACGGGATTTGAGCTGTTCAATCCACGTAGTCGTTACACGGACGATTCCGTGATGACCATGGCCGTGGCTGAATGGCTGCTTGAGGATCCTTACCACACGCACAACATCCTGGAAGAGAAAATGGTGAAATATGGTCATTTGAATACCATTGTGGGATATGGTGGAATGTTTCTTCATTGGCTGTTCTTTCCCCAAGCCGTCTTCCCTAATGGCAAGCGAAGGCCATACCACAGCTTCGGCAACGGTTCGGCGATGCGTGTCAGTGCGGTCGGTTGGATGTTTGATTCGTTAGAAGAGACGGAACGCGTGGCGGAAATCTCGGCCAGCATCACTCACAACCATCCAGAGGGTATCAAAGGAGCGCAAGCTACGGCGGCGGCCATCTTTATGGCGCGACATGGGGCCAGCAAGGAGGAAATAAAAGACTATATCTCAAAGAAGTTCAAGTATAACCTCAATAGGACTTGCGACCAAATCAGGCCTTTTTATGGTTTTGAGGTGTCGTGTCAGAAATCGGTGCCAGAGTCCATCATTGCCTTCCTCGACAGCAAGGACTATGAAAACACAGTAAGGTTGGCGGTATCTCTTGGAGGTGATAGCGACACACAAGCTTGCATTGCAGGGGGCATCGCAGAAGCTTTTTATGGAATACCTGATGACATTATCATTGAAGCCGCAAAATACATCCCGCGGTATTTCAAGGAAACCATTCTCAGAATGGCAGAAAACTCAGCATACAACTGCCGAAAGGAACAACTTGAGAGGTGCTGGGAACATTAAAGGACAGATTTATAAAACCAAATAAAACATCGTTTAGTAAAAATGAAAAACACAGACAGCAAAGGTAATTTCACAAGTGAAAAATCAGAAGCCTACTTTCTCTTTCCTCTATCTATTCTTACGAATGTGTCTCGGTAAGAAGTGATTTTGGGAAAGATGTATGGATATTGGTAAACATTGAAGATATTATCACTGAACTAAAATCATTCCTTATGAGGGGATGAGGTGTTTTGTGTGACATGACAAAATAGAAACAATATGAGTAGAAGCTATTTAAGAGACAAATGGATGCGGAAAAACACGACAGGTCAGTCATATTTTCCCTACACACCAAAGGATAAAGTGAGAAATAAGCATCGCCAAGACGAAATGCCGAAAAACAAAGCATCTAAACTGGTCACGATGCATTGCTCTGCTGATGTGGATTGGCTGAATCATCCTGGCTATTGTGAAGGACATCGTCCAAGACGTGGCGGACATAGGCGGGTGAGCGGCTTGGTACGCGCATCACTGAAAGAAGAATTGAGAAAAAGGCTAAAGGAAGAACTGGATTAACTGAGTCCTATGGAAAACAAAAACAATCACTTCAAAGACTGGGAAGAAAGGAGTGCTTGCTACAGGCAAATGTTGCCCCTTGCCGAGCAGCCTTTTGAGCGGCAGCGCGAAGCGTTGCTGGACATTGAAGGCCAAGTGAGAGCCATCGTGGGTGACGACCCAATGCTAGTGAGTTACCAAAGGCCTCATTGCAGGGAGCTACGCCTATTATTGCTCAAACGCTATTGGCTGCTCAACTGGATGTTCAAAGAGACTCCCGAGACCTACGAGCGAATGCGACAGGTCAACCAGCACCTCTACGACTTGGACCGCCAGCTCCATGAGCAAATGGCTGATATATGTGAAAAACTAGTAAGGGAGTCCAATCCATCATTCGTTGACGATTATGAAGTCAGAGGTATGCTAGGCTTCAGCTTTGACGACAAAGACTCGGTTTTGGCCTTGTCCATCGATGAAGACTATGGCAGCGACTATCTGCTGCTGATGTCGGTGAACGCAAGCCTGTTGAAAGCGGAGAAACCCCATTGTGGTAGCTCGTATCTTGGCGCTGGATTGGAATGGTGCTGCCGATATGACCATAATAGAGAAGATATTCTCGATGACATCCTTGACGATGGCGTATCGTGGGCGCATGAGTTGCCAACGCCTTTCGAGGGCCTTTGCATCTGCCACACCACGGTGGCCTTTGTCAAGGATCTATGCTATCCCGTATTCGACTTGCTTCATGTTAACAACTTCTGGAGTGAAGTCGAAGTGACTTACCAGCATTTTACCCAGATAAAAAGCCATTCGCCCGAGAAGGATTGCGAGGTTGACTCCCCTTAAGTAAGTTCGGGCGTTTGGCGTTTTAAAACTATGCGATAATAGTGGCGACATTAGAAAACATGGTGTATCTTTGCCGTGCCATTTGAAAGAGAGGTGCAAGTGACTTTAGGTCTACCTAATGGATTCTTTCGGATGGCTTTTTTATGAATTAATGAATTGACTATGGCACTATTGAAAGAAGACTGCAGTCTGGACATTGACCGCATAAACCAATTGCCCTTGGAAAAGAAACACAATTTAAACGAAGAATATCTTAACTCATTGACAGAAGAACAAAGAATTGATGAGATGAGTGAATGGAGTGCCGAAGAATGGGGAAACTATTATTGTCCAGAAGTGTTGAGAGTGTTAGATAGGCTGTATTGCGAAGACTGACTTTGTGCTATCAGGTATATAATTCCCTTAATCCTATCTTTTTCCCTTCATTGGTTGAAAAACCAACATGTTTGTTCTATAATTAATACGGATCATTCACAAAAATAACAAAGATTATGATTTCACTTGAAGACCCCAACATGAACCCTGCCGAGCTCTTTGAACCCAATAACGAGCTCCCGCCCAAGTTCTCTTTATGGCTGCACGATGATAAAGCCCAATGCGAGAAAGTCGCCAAAGAGTATGCCGCCTCCATGAGAAGGCCAAAGTATTTCCCGCTGTATGAAATGACTTGTGCCAAAATCGATTTGATAGAGGGTAAACTTTTCGATCATCAGAAGGTGGAGGTGGAACTCAACGATGAGGAATATGTCTATCTGCTTACCCGGGCACTGCTCTATGGCACAACCTACCGTTTCAGTCACCTTCGTCACGAAAACCCTGCCCTGGCCCAAAAGGTCTTCACCCAAGCCATGGCTGGCTATCCCGACGACCTGAAGAGCGAAGGTGCCCTCTATCAGATTGCCTTCAGCGAAATGCACGACAACGCCAAGGAAATCTTTCAACTGAAGAACTATTTCTTCCCTGGTGATTTGAATAATTCCAGGATCTTCATATAATCCCGAAAATAAATACTACCTTTGCTATCAGAAATCAAAAACATCAAACGAAAAGAAACAACCATGAAAATATTACATACCAGCGACTGGCACTTGGGGCATGTGCTCTATGGCCACGACCGCACTAGCGAACAGCAAAATATGCTTGACCAAATGGTTAAGATTGTAGAGGAACAAAAGCCTGACGTGTTTCTGTTGTGCGGCGACGTTTTCCATACTTCGCAGCCATCGAATGCCATACAGACCATGCTGTCGGATGCACTCGTAAGCATACATAAAACCCATCCCGAGATGGTCATCGTGATGACCGCCGGCAACCACGACAGCGGCACGAAACACGAGATATTCAGAACACCTTGGCGGGCACTGAATGTATATGCTATTGGGCAACTGGAGAAGGAGGACATTGAAGAGCACATCATCAAAGTGCCTGGAAAAGGCTACGTCATTGCCATCCCTTATGTCAACGAACGAAATCTCCCAAAAGGATTCTTCCAACAATTGCTTGACAAAGTGGCTGCTATGAATACAGAAGGATTGCCGGTGGTGATGACCGCTCACACCACGGTGAAAGGTTGCGATTTCTTGGGTCACGACCAAGGCACAGAATATGTCGTGGGTGGCATCGACTCGATAGACTTGGAACAATTGGGCGAAGGCTATGACTATTTGGCCTTGGGTCACATTCATCACGGACAGTTTATCCATAGCGGGAAACATAACGTGAGATACTCAGGCACCCCGCTGCCCATCAGCTTCGACGAGACCTTTAGCCATTCCGTAAGTATGATTGAGATCGATAAGCATGGCGATACCCCAACCGTGACAGAGATTGAAATCAACAATCCTCATCCCTTAGTGACCCTGCCTTCCGAAGGACTGGCATCATGGGAAACGGCCAAGGAACTCTTGGAAAAGTTTCCTGCCGATATCCCAGCGTATATCCGTTTGAACGTGGAGATTGACGACTTCCTACCCGTTGAAGCCCAAGCCGAAGCGGTAAATCTAGTCGAAGGAAAGCAATGCCATGTTTGCCACATCAACGCCAAAAGGAAAACCATCGACCAGACTGAGGCCAAGGTGCTGACGGTACAAGAATTCCAAGCGGAGAAACCCATTGAAATCGCCAAACAGTATGCCAATTACGAAGGCATCAGCTTCGACGAAGAAATGACCGACATGTTTAACGAGATCGTGAATTTGGTGAACAACGATGCACGAAACGACAAATAAAGGAGAATAATAACCATGAAACTACAAAAACTGACCATACACAACATTGCATCGATTGAGGATGCCACGATTGATTTTGAAGCACAGCCGTTGGCCAACAGCGAAGTGTTCTTGATTACGGGTAAGACGGGCTCGGGCAAGTCGACCATCTTGGACGCCATCTGCCTGGCCTTGTTTGCCACCACCCCTAGGTTGGCTGGCACACAGATGCAAGGCGACACGAAAGACGGAAATGCTGACGTCACCATCAAAGACCCGCGACAGCTGATGCGAAGGAATACGGGCGAGGCTTTTGTGTCGCTCACCTTCACAGGCAGCAACGGCATACACTACGAAGCCACTTGGAGTATTGCACGTGCCTACAAAAAAACAACAGGAGCCCTTCAAAGCAAGTCCTGGCAATTGAAGAACATCGACACGGACTTCACTTATACCAAAGACAAAGAGATTAGCGCTGAGATTCAAGAGGCCATCGGCCTCGATTTCGGCCAGTTCTGCCGTACAACATTGTTGGCTCAAGGCGAGTTCACCCGTTTCCTAAACAGTAAAGATGACGACAAGGCAGAAATTCTGGAGAAAATCACCGGAGTTGACATCTATTCGAAGATTGGCAAGAAGGTCTTTGAGGTGACCGGCCAGAAGAAAGAAGACTGGGTAAAAGCCCAGCAAAAGGTCGAAGGCATGAGCACCATGGACGAAGAAGACATCGCTGCCAAAAAGGAGGAGCTTGCCGGATACGAAGCACTGTTGGAGCAGGTCAAGAAAGCAGGCGAGGAAGACAAGGCCAAACTGCAATGGATTAAGACGGATGCCGACTTGGAAAAGGCTGTCGCCACTGCCACTCAAGAGCACCAACAGGCTCAAGCCGTAGTGGAAGGCGACGACTTCAAGCAAAAGGAAACATTGGTCCAACAATGGAATGCCACAATTGAAGCCCGCAACTGGCTGGTCACAATGAAGGGTGCGGAGGAATCCATTTCCCAAGGGAAAAAGAAGATTGAGGAATGCGAAAGCACCATGGCCAGCGAGAATAAGAACCTCACGGAAACCCTGCAACCCGCTTTGGAAAAGGCGCTGAAGGCCGAAAATGGTGCACAAACTGCCTTGGAGCAACAGGCAGCAACACTGAAGACCCAGGAAGCGACACTTGCCGAACTGCATCTGCCCGAACTGAGGAAAAAACGCGACGACGCCAAGGACTTGAAGCGAAACATCACCACAACCTACGAGCGAATCGAGACCTATAAAAAGGAAAAGGAACGCAGAGAAAGCAAAACCACATCGCTCAAAGATACACTTGCCGACATCGAACAAAAACAGAAAGAGGCAGCAACCATGGATCCGCTCATCCACGACGCCAAAGTGAAGATGGACGACCGCAAGGCATTGCTCGACAAGCAAAGCGACACCATCGACAAGTTTGCCCAGACCCTGCGCCAGAAACTGCATGTGGGCGACATCTGCCCCGTCTGCCGACAGGAAATCAAAAGCGAGCTGCCGCATGAGGAAGAACTGGCACAACTCGTTGGAGAGCTGAGAGCAGCTTACACCGAGGCCGAGTCGGCGCACCAAGAACTAGTGAACAAGAAAAACAAGCTGGAGGCTGAGATAAAGGCTGCCCAAACGTCGTACGACAAGGAAAAAGAGGCCTTCGACAAAGACAACACCCTCATGATGGCCACCCAAAGAGTCATCGAGGCCTGCAAGATTTGTGGTTTTGAGACCATCGACCAAGACACCACAGAGAAGCTGGCCACCTTAAAGGCCAATACCGAGACACGCTTGCAGGAACTTGAAAACAAGATTGCCGAAGGCGAGAAAAAGGAAAACCTCATTAAGGCCCAAAGAGACGCCCTCGATAAGGCCAACAAGGGCCTAGAGCAACTGAAGAAGGCCACACAAAAGGCCGAACAAACCATCAGCGAGTGCAAAGGCCGAATCGCCATCGCCGAAGAGGTTAAGAAAAACACGGAACAGGTGCAGCTGAAACAAGCAACGGACGCCTTCAATGCAAACGACCAGCAATTGAAGGCCTTTCTTGGCGCTCATCCAGACCTTGACCAAGAGCGCCTGACGGCCTTGAATGCCCACTCTTCACAAAGCATCAACGGGATTCAAGCCTTGCTTGAGGCCGACAAAAACAAAGTGCTCACCAAGCAAACACTGAAGGAAGAGGCAGACAGGAAACTCGCCGAACACAGACAAGCAAAGCCCGAACTGAAGGAGGAAGATTCCATCGAATTGATGGAGGAACGCATCAAGGACAATGAGAAAGCCTTGGCCGACCTCTCAGAGAAGAAAGGTGCCATCAACCAGGAGCTGAAGGCCGATGAAGAGAACAAGAAACAACTTGGCCACCTAAAGGAAGAGGCCGACAAGAAGCAAGCCGATTATCAGCGATGGTCGCGCATGAATCAACTCATTGGCGACTCTACGGGCAACAAGTTCCGTAAGATTGCCCAGAGTTATGTGTTGAACAGCCTCATCCATTCGGCCAACCACTATATGAGGACGCTGACCGACCGATACACACTGAAAGTGGTGCCAGGCACGTTCGTCATTTCGCTCGAAGATGCCTATCAGGGCTATGTGAGCCGGGCGGCAAGCACCATCTCAGGTGGAGAGAGCTTCCTTGTTTCCTTGTCGTTGGCTCTTGCGCTCAGCGATATTGGACAGCAATTGGCGGTGGACACCCTTTTCATCGACGAGGGCTTTGGCACCCTCAGTGGTGAACCCTTACAGAATGCCATCAACACGCTGCGTTCGCTCCACACCAAGTCGGGCCGCCACGTGGGTATTATCAGCCATGTGGAAGAGCTGCAAGGAAAGATTCCCGTACAGATTCAGGTGATACAAGAAGGAAACCTCTCAAGCAGCGAAGTGAAAGTGGTTACCATTGATTGATGGGAGAAAAAAATTTCTCCCTTTGGTTGAAAAACCCATCGAATCGTTCTATAGTAATTATGTGGCAGGGTGCCACAGGGGTGTCTTTACCCTCCATTATCAACAAAAAACAATATTACTATGGAGATCCAGCAAGTCAACCAAACGGAATTCGCCGAAATGCTCAAGTCGGCCGGCAACGAAACCCACCAAACCACCTTCGAGAACGACGTGTGGTACGAACAAGTCACCCTTGGGGAGGTGACCTATCGTCACAAACTGCTTTCGCTCAAGAAAATGAGCTCGGAGTTGCTCACCAGGAAAGCCTTCGAGGCCAAGCCCTGTGTCGAACCCATCCGTCTGCGCGCCCAAGGCAACGGCCCCGTCGTGGCCCTTGTCTTCAACACCAAGTCGACGGTGTTCTACCACTTAATGGTAGGTTCAAAAAGGGAAATGGCCCAAGCCAAAAGCCTCGTGAACTTCTTCGCCAAGAGCCTCCTCCCAAAGACCACCAAACAGCCGCAGGAAGCCGAAGAGGCTTCCTGCGCGGCCTGAACCCTATCATTTATCCTAATACCACAATAGTATGACTAGCATTATCACCTGGTACATCATCGGAATACTTGTCTCGGCCATAGGCATATTCTCATACGAATACTTCTACCTCTATGACAAGGAGATCGAGTACATCCCGACAAAAGAGATCGTCGAGGATGTGTTGCTTTCCTTCCTGTCGTGGACGATGGTAGCGTGGCTCATCATTAGCGTAATCCTTGACATGTACATGGGTTGGCCGTCGAAAGGATACGATCTGAACATTAAGAAGAAGAAAGGTGGTTAATTCTATATGATTATGAAGAAATTGATACTACTAATTCTGTGGCTTGTTTTTGTGACCGGCTGTCAGCCTAAAACCACGAAATACATCCATTATCACAACGAACGCTTCGGCTTTGAGCTGGACTATCCCTCTTTCATGACGATGGATCCACCGCCTGAGAATGGTGATGGCTTCTCATGTCACGGCAAGGGCTTGGAATTGACAGCCACTGGGGGCTTGGACATGACCTGGATGGATTTGGACGACACGGGCTTGACCCCCCGTGACCTTTATCCACAAGACGAGGTGTTTTATGTGCAACACGATATTGACGCAATTGGGACGGTTTACTACAAAAAAACAGCTCGTTTCCCCAACACGGACAACGGAGACATCATCCTCACATTACAACTCACTTATCCACAAGGACAAGTCGATTCTGCAACAATCCATCATCTTTTGAAAAGCTTTAGCTTTCATGGCATTAATTAGTAATTTTGCAGCCTACTAAGACAATCATTAAAAACAATAATAGATATGAGAAAAAACAATTTCGACCCCCAGGTCACCCTTGTAAAGAAACGCAATGCAGAGGTGTTCCGCGAAACCACCGGCATTATCAAGACCGGTTATTACACCACCCCTTCGGGCAAACGTATCGACCTCGACATGCAGCCGATGATCGACGGAGGCCGTTGCTACCACAAAGAATTAGGTCCTATTGACGCTCCAAAACTAGAAAAATGCTGTCTTGTCAGGGTCGAAAAAGGCGACTGCCTCAAGGTGGCCGAGCAATTGGTCAAAGAGGGCTACAATCCCGCTTTGCTCAACTTCGCCAGCGCAGGTCATCCGGGGGGCGGTGTCGAAACAGGTGCCCGCGCCCAGGAGGAGACCATCTGCCGACGCAGCACGCTAACGCGCTCCATCTTCAGCTTTGATGGCAAGTATGCCGCTCGCTACGGCTACGAACATCGCGAAGGCAACAACTACCCCATCTCCCGCTCACTCGACTTCAGTGCGATTTATTCACCCCAAGTCACGGTTTTCCGCGAAGCCGGTCCCGACTATACGCTGATGGAGGAGCCCTTCCAAATCGGCGTCATCACTAATGCTGCTCTCAATATGAACGGCAGTTTTCCCATCCGTCTCACTCCTGACGGGCACATCCCTGAAGTAGGCAAAGCCATCACGCTCAACAAGATTCGCACCATCTTCCGTATAGGCCTGATCAAGGGCCACGACAGCCTAGTTTTGGGAGCCTTTGGCTGCGGTGCCTTCAAGACCCCGCCGCGCGAGATGGCTGAACTCTTCAAGCAGGTGATGGAAGAAGCCGAGTTCAAAGACCGTTACCGCCTCATCACCTTCGCCATCCTCAGCGACTACAACGACCGCAGCGGCAACCTCGCTGCCTTCGAGGAGGTGTTTGGCAGGAGCAACAGGGCATCCAAAGCCATGCAAAACGCCATGTCGAACATGGGTCTTGAAATGGAGGCGGTGGAAGAGATGAAAGACACAATCGTGGCCCTACTGAAACAAACTGGCAGAGAAGGCATTGACAACGTGGTGGAATGGATGGAACAGCATGTTTTTTGAATCCGTTGCTTCCATATCACATCACAACCACTTTTATGGTGGATTGGCCTCCCATTCCTTTGAAGTATACAAAGAGGCCATGAAGTTGAATAGCGAACGCGAGAAGTACTTGCCGGAGGATTCAGTGACGTTGTGTGCCCTGCTACACGATCTTTGCAAGTCGGATCTTTATTATTACGACAGAGAAAGTCGTTCTACGAAGAAAAGAAAAGACATTGCGGCCCAAGGTCATGGCATTCGTTCTGTGAGGATTCTGAAGTCGTGTGGTCTGGCTTTGTCGCGCGAGGAAGAGTTGGCCATCTGGTGGCACATGGGCGAGCATGAGGAACCGTTCGACCAGCCCGAGGTCTATGAATCCACCAAGAGCATTCCCCTTTGTAACTTGATTCGGAAAGCCGACCATGATATGGCGTTAATGAAAATGCCAAAATATCGGAGATGAGGAGGCTCGTCGATGATGACTTATATGCAGAAAGACATTATAAGCGAACTCAACCAAGAAGCAGAGGGGGCCGTTCTATTGGACGGTGAGTCACAACCCAGCAGGTTTGCCCGACTATGTGTATTGTGGCCATAGGTCACACCGTGCTACATCAAACAGGGCCAATCCTGACAACATGAATATGAATATGCAGATATTAAATGTTATTGATTAAATACCACACATCATGATTACATCTTTCAATTCATTGTGCTTCTTCTCAAACCATTACGACCTTTTGGAGACCGGGAGCGCCACCCCCTCTGAAACCGCATTGTGGTTTCGCAAGAAATTTGCGGAGAACGAGGCCAAAGCCAAGGCGTTCTTTGCGACGAAAGAACGCAAAAAGTATTACCTTTTTTCGGGAATCACTCCCGAGGATCATGAAACGAGCTTCTCATACCCCTTTACTGACGAGGAAGTAGAACGAGTCAAAAAGCTAACCGTTGAAGCATACGAAGCCTATATCGGAGACGACTATGACGAGAATTGGGCCAACACTTTTGAAGATATTTGCCAAGATTGTGAGCTCCAACAGCTTGAAGGTATCAATCCCGAACTTGATGAGCTAATTTTTGATATTTACGATAGGGCTGATGGTCCATTTACGCTGCATAGCATTGACTTTAAACAGGCTCACTATGTCTACAATATGACCTACCAAGAATTAGGGAAAGAGCCTCAAAAAGTCAGGGCACATCTCACCGATGAGGAATACATATATCTGCTCACTTGGCGGCTGGTCCACGAAAGTTTTAATTTTAACCGATTACTGCTATATCGTCCGGAGCTAGCCCAAAAAATTAGCGTTCAATTTGATGGCTGCAACTACGATTATAATTGTGAAAGCGACAACCCATATCTCATTGTTTTTGACGAAGTGAATGCCGATGCTGAAGCCATTAATGAAGAAGCCAAATAATCCTCGGTGTATTTCTTAAAGAGAGGGCGGTTTTGTTGGTCCGTGCCATAGTCTGTTTATCGGTATTGTTTAATGTTCAATAAAGTTTTTTGCCTTGATTATTTTTTGGCACAATATTTGATAATAAGAAGACTGTATAATTCCCGATCTATTATGAAAATAAAATCTACCAGGCAGCAAGTCGAGGTCTTGCTCAAGCATTCAATGTGGAAACTCAATTCAGAGGAACTGTTCATCACCCATTGTTATTTTGGATTCTTTGACCATAGGGCAATGACCAAAGAGGAAATAGGTAGAAAACTGGGTATTGACATAAAACAGGTTAATAGTCAGTTACATACGATTATGAAAAAGCTGGTTGGACCTATTGAGTATGGTCCTTTCGCAGCCTAAACCAAGGGACTACTGGCAAAGTTTGCGCCAAAAACAAGTATCTTGGTGCAAGCTTTGTCAAGCTAAAGCCAAACCACACCATTAATAAAGATTATGAAAGACACCATGACGGTGGCAAAGTATCGTGGGGAACTCCTGGGACTACCCAACTCCAAAGAATGGAGAGAAAAATAAGCGGCCTTTCTTTGTGCCGTCATGTATAGAATTCCCTTGATGAAAAAAATATCAATTTTGAAAAAAGAACTCCAATTAATGTTGAATGATCCTACAATTGGGTTTATTAATATCCGAAGACCCAGCCTCTCACTCACAAAGTTAAGTGTTATGAAAATCATCGATACTGAACACGACTTCAAGCACCCTGAAGGAAAAATCCAACTGTTGAATGGCAGTGCCATTGACTGCTATCCTTTGGAACAGCCAGCAGCACCTCAGAGCGACGCAGAAAAAGAAGAAGAGGAGAAACTGTTTTTAAGCAACGCTTTCAGGTTTCTGCAATACAGAAACAGGATCATGTCAGACAGCCGCATGTTCCTCTGTCCCGTGCCCATCCAAAACGGAATGGCCTACACGGGGACAAACGGATTCCAACACCCCACCTTGGGCGTTTACCTAGAATGGTGGCTCAACTGCGAACGCGCCTTGACTTGCGATGAACACGGGACGAAAAAGCTTGTTTACCAGATCAACGGCAGTCCCTTGTCAGGCATGAACAATTGTGGCGTTGTCGACAAAAACGGCAAAACCGAAATGGAATATGTCTTTTCGTTCTCGTCGCTGTGGTCAAGCTTCATAAGGATCAACAGCCGTTATGACGAGGCAAAGAGCTTGTATCAGGCTTACTCGTTGAAACAGGTAGTTGAAATCTTGGACAAAGAGAACTTCTCCTTGATTGACGACAAGGAAATGGAAATCCTATATCTTGAGAGTGCTCTATTCCGACAACAAAAAGACATGGCCGGTGTGATGAAACAATTGGAAGTCAAGATTGACATGCTCAAAACCAGGTTGTTTCACGAGCATCGAGACGAACTGGAAGCCATCATGGACACCTATGAAGAGAAGAAAGAGAAGAAAGAGCAAAGAGAAAAGGAAATTGCCGAAGAACGCATGGAACTGCGTAGGAAACTGAAGTCAGGCGAGATTGACAACAAGCAATACCAAAAGCAACTCACTCCATTGAAAAAGGAGAAGGAAAACAACGAATATATGCTGCGAGAATATCGTAGAGAGGCGCTTCGGGCTTTGTTCCCCAGACTGTGGTTCATCACTATCGGTGACGTGGAAAAGTTTTGTAGCGGCCTCAAGCATGCGTCAAACGAGGAAGAGCCAGGATGATTTTGTGGATCAAATACCATATTTTCTCTCTCACTTTTACTTTTTTTGGCACGATTTTTGATAGACAAAGTTTCGTCTTTAAAAAATATAGAATTATGAAAAAAGAAATCTTCACCTTGTCGGTTGCCGACGCCAATGAAAACAACGTTTCCCTGAACCTCGCAAGCGCCTTTGGCGAGAAGTCCGTCACCTTCACTGTCCTTGATAAAGAAGGCAAATCCTGTGCCACAACAGTGTCTTTTCTTGACGTTCAAAAGGTCATCGACTTCCTGAACCATCGCTTGAATGCCGTGGAGGAAACGCCAACGACCTACGGGCCTTCTTACACTCCTACCGGCGTGGGGCTCTGCGTTTTTGACTATCAAGGCAAACTTCTCGATACCTATTACAATCCGGAGAGCCTTGCGCGAGGTATCGAAGGCTACAGCTACGAACAACTGGCTGAGGCCTTTGGTGGCGACAATGTCATTTATGTGGTTTTCACTCTTTACGATGGCAGTGTTGGTCGCGAAACGCTTATCCGAGTAATGCAAGCCTGCGTGCAATTGCAAGCTCGTTTTATTGTCACCGGCGAGCCTGTCTTTTGTAGCCGCATGACGCTGGATGATGTGGCCCAACAGATAGGCCTTGACCTGACCACCGTGTCGCGTTGTGCCCGCGAAGATTCCAAAACAAAAGCAGGTGTTCGCGTTTATGGTCCACGCCAGACCTTCACCCTCGACAACAAGGTCAGCACGCTAGAGCGTCCATCGCTCTTCGACGAAGGCATTTCCCGCTACGGTTTTCCCGTATCGCGCCTTGAAGTGTTGGAGCGTATCAAAACCTTGATTGACAAGGAGAACAAACACAAGCCCCTGGGCGATTTGGCTCTTTGCGACAACCTGAAAGAAATGGGCTACGACATTGAACGTAGGACGGTGGCGAAGTATCGAGAAAACTTGCTGAAGTTGCCAAATTCGAATGAACGGAGGGTGAAGTGATTCGCCCTCTTTTAAGAATTTCATATTCTTGTTCTTTTTTTTCTTGTAATTCTTTTAAGAATCTTATTATCTTTGCAACCTAATATATAAACCAATAGTAGCAATATGCTTATTGATAACAAACAAAGCTATAGCTCTGATAGTTCCATCAAGACGGTATGGGATTGTATCGCCAATTATTCCAATTCCAACGACAGAGTTGGAAAGATGGATATAGTTACGGGATTCTTCTCCTTGGCCGCCCTCCACATCCTTTACACCGAGCTGTCGTCCAACAACAAATACCGCATTGTTTTGGGTGACATCCACGACATGACTCGCGACGAGGACTTTTTAAAACGAGCCATCGACTTGCTCCAAGGCGATGGTGCCATCGAGACCGCCTTCCAATTGTCGAATTATGCCCAAAACGCACTGGCTTTTCTTAAACAACAATCCGTGGAAGTGCGCACTATCAACAATGCATTTTGCCATGCTAAGTCGTATAGCTTTGAAGACAATGCCGATGCTGCTCACGATTATGCCATTATGGGCAGTTCCAACCTCACAGAAGCAGGATTGGGTATAAAAACCAGTTCCAATGTTGAGCTGAACATCGTAGAAACCGGACGCGACAATGCTACGGTAAAAGAGTTGAAAGGGTGGTTCAAAGACCTTTGGGAGAATGTTGCTTCGGCTAAAATAGAACTTAAGACTGCCGATGGTGGAAAAACGATAGAGGATGCCAAGGCATATCTTATCAAACAAATTGAACAAGTGTTTAAGGCTTATACACCTGAAGAGATATATTATAAGATACTCTTTGAATTTTTCCGTGCTGACATTGAGATGAACGACTCCATCGAGTACAAGCGCGACATGGAGTTTCTGCAAAAATCGAAGATTTGGAATACTTTGTTCGATTTCCAGAAAAGTGGCGTTGTCTCATTAGTAAAACTGATTACCCGCTATGGTGGTGCCATTTTGGCTGATGCCGTAGGTTTGGGTAAGACTTTCTCAGCACTTGGCGTGATTAAATATTTCCAAAACAACGGTTATCACACACTTATCCTTTGCCCGAAAAAGTTGCGCAACAACTGGACAAGATATAAGGTCAATGCTAATTCCCGCTTCGAGGAAGACCATTTCGAATATATGGTTCGATGCCATACGGACTTGCAAGAGAACCGATTAAACAATTACGGAGACAACATCACAATAGACACTATCCTCTCACATGAGAAGATGTTCATTGTCGTCGACGAAAGCCACAACCTGCGCAACGACAAATCGTGCCGCTACAAGATGTTGCTCAACGACATCATCAACGAGTCAGCAAAACGGGGACATACCGTGAAAGTATTGCTGCTTTCAGCCACGCCCATCAATACTGGTCTTATCGACATCCGCAATCAGTTTAAGATGATTGGCTACAACGAGAACAAACACTTCTACAACGAGTTCAACCTCAACGTACCCGATAATGAGAACGACCCCTTACGTACCATATTCCAACAAGCCAATTCAAGATATACCGATTGGTCAAGAGAACCTGGTCGCACGGTAAATACTTTGCGTGACAAGCTACACGAAGTCAAGGATTTCTTCAAGCTTACCGATGAATTGATTATAGCCCGAAACCGCGCTTTTGTCACTTCTTACGAGTCGAGCCTGACATTCCCATCGCAACTCAAACCGCAAAACGAGCATATTGGTATTTGCAACATTGGCGCTTACAAAGATATGGATGCCATGTACGATGACATGAAAATCCTTCGACTGACGGCATATCAACCTACGCAATACGAATATAAGTTGTATGATGACCTAAAAGACACTGCGGACTACATCATGGATCTGGTCAGAAAGGGTCAGTCGGATGTAGGTTTGATTGATGAAGAAGAAAGGAAGCTGTACAAAGCTCTGAAATCGGTTGAAAACGAAAACAAAAGCGGTCAATTGATGCGGATTATCGTCCAAAACTGGGTGGTGAAACAATCCGTCAATAGATTTTATGATGGGCATATTCCATGGGACAACAATGTCTTGCGTGAGCTTTCGTTGGCCGGCATGATGATCTCATTGTTCATCAAACGCTTGGAAAGCTGCTGGGAATCTTGTCTGTCAACCTTGACCAAGGTGAGAGACTTGCACTCAAAATGGTTGGGATTGGCTCAACAACGCGTTAATGCAGATTTTGATGATGAAGACGATACAACCGAAGAAGCAGACATCGAAACCATCGGCAAACGTGCCATCGATTTCAACAAGATGCTGCGCATTGATGACTATATCAACGATTTGCAAAGGGATATTGAAATCTTGAACCGCCTCATCGAAAACTTGGAGGACTACGGAAAAAAGATTGATACTGGAACCCGAAAGGACGAGAAACTGGAAAAACTTATTGATGTTTTGAAACAACGCGACGGTCGCAAAGTCGTTCTTTTCACCTCTTATTCTGACACGGCGAAATACATTTACGACCATATTGCCAGCCGCTTCAACGGAGTTGAATTGGTAACGGGCAACATTAGCACCGGCGAATTAGAAGAAAAACTGCAATGCTTTGCGCCTTTCAGCAAACTGTTTAAGGAAAAGAAATGGGACGATTTATACAATGCGAACAATATTAGTCCCGACAAATATGACAGCATAACCCTATATGGAATATGGCGTAATTTGGTCTTCCAATCATCGTCATATAAGGAAGTAAAAGACCAGTTGCGTAATCCCGTCAACATTTTGGTAGCCACAGACTGCGTGAGCGAAGGACAAAACTTGCAGGATGCGGACACGGTTATTAACTACGACATCCACTGGAATCCCGTACGCCTCATCCAGCGCTTCGGTCGTATCGACCGTATTGGGTCGCCCAATGCCAATATCCAAAGCGTCAACTTCTGGCCTTCGGAAGACATTGAGTCATACCTCAACCTGTCCGACCGTGTGAGCAACCGTATGGTGGCAATGAATGTGGCTGGTTCAGAAACACTGCAAGCCAATGAGAAAATTGAGGAGATGGAGCAAAACAACAAGTTCCGTCAAGAGCAGGATGCACGAAGTTTGAAGGCGATACACGATGACCAAGTTGGCGAAATCGAAGATTTGGGCACGCCCACCTTCGACCTGCTGTCGCTCTCCGAGTTTAAGGCCGATGCCGAACAGTACGTGCAAGAAGCTGGCCATTTGAAGGCACTCCAGCATATCCCCAACGGCGCCTTCTCTGGCTTCCGATGGAAGGCCTTACAGCCATACGCCGACTACCCCGAATGTATCGTTGCCCTGCTTCGCCATCGCGAGGATGCCAAGAACTTCCACCTGCTTTGTCTACCCATCGATGTTACAAAACAACCCCAATTCAAGGAGTTCGACAAGGCCATTGTCCTGAAGTTGCTTAGCGAGCACAAGAAAGAAGACACATACTTGCCTCAAGACATTCTGGCTGCTGATGTGGATGCCTTGAAAAAACTGGCAAAGGTGATTACGGACTGGTTTGTTCCCCAAAAAACACAAACCATAGTGAACAATATCTCTAATATGCTGAAAGGCAATGATGATGCTGTTGTTAAGGGTAATCCGGATGAAAGCATCGAAGAACGCATCGATATATCCAAATACGACTTGATTGCCTGGGACTATGTGTCAGAAATGAAAATTGAAGAATAAAAAAACAAAGAACCATACACTATGAAAGATTGTTTGAAACGATTTGTGAACTCTGGGCTGTTCGAGGCATCGTTATCCCTGCTCGACAAGCTAGGCATCCGTTATACCAAAGGGTCGGCGCAGTCCATTGATGTCCGCCAGTTGAGCACCGACAGGCTGTCGAAGGCGGCAGATGCGGCGTTGGATTTGGTGACGGGCACTTGGTTTGTGGCCCAGATTGACGACCGCACATTCCAGTTGCAACCCGACAGCGTCACATTGGATTCGGCGTTGAGCGATGCCGGCCAAGAGAGATACAACGGGTTGTTTGTGTTTGCCGTAGAGGTGAAGCCTGACGCGAACGTTACGCGCACGGTGGCGGCCACGCTCACGCGCGTGTTTAACCGCATCGCGAAAGCCCAGCCCGTCATACTGTTCATCCGCCAAGGCCACGAGCTCTCGCTGTCCACCTGCGAGCGCAGCGAATACACCCAGCAGTGGCGCAGCGGCGAGAAGTTGGGCAAGGTGAGCATATTGCGCAACATCAACTGTGAGAACGCGCACCGGGGGCATATAAATTTGTTGTCACGAATGAGTGGAGGAGCCACAAATTTCGATGAACTCTACAAAAATTGGATGACAATCTTTGATATCAAATTGCTGTCTAAACAATTTTACAACGAGCTCTTTGAATGGTACGAGTGGGTCATGCAGCTTGTACAGCAGGGCTTAGTGCGTTTTCCTGCCTATCCCAAGGATGGTTATGGCAACGAGAGTAAGGACGAAACCATTATTCGTATCATCACGCGAATGTTATTTGTTTGGTTTATTAAAGAGAAAGGTCTCATTCCCGAAAAACTGTTTAATAAAAATCAAATCAAACAATTAGTCAAGGAATTTGACCCAAATAGTCTCTCGGCCCACAACTATTATAATGCAATTCTCCAAAATCTGTTTTTTGCTACTTTAAATTGTGAGAAAGATGAACGATGCTTCATCCCTGAAAGTAAACCTAATGGTACAAATCCAGGTTACGGCGTGAACAACCTTTATCGTGGTGACGATTTACTCAAAGTAGACAAGGAAAACTTCATGTCAATTTTCGATAGCATTCCCTATTTAAACGGTGGTCTATTTGAAAGACTTGACACGAAAGGCAATTACTTTGATGGTTTCAGCAAAGAGCCCAACAGAAGGGCTATTGTACCAGATGTTTTGTTTTTTGGTAAAGAAGAGAACAATCACATCGGATTATTAAGTTTATTTGAAAAATATGTCTTCACGGTTGAGGAAAATACACCTTTGGAGCAAAATGTATCATTAGATCCTGAATTGTTGGGACGCGTATTCGAAAACCTTTTGGGTGCTTACAACCCAGAAACGGATACCACAGCGCGTAAAGCTTCTGGATCCTACTATACTCCGCGTGAAATTGTGGAATACATGGTCAATGAATCATTAGTACAGCACATCATCAAACATGGCGTAGCGGAATCCACTGTAAGAGACCTGCTTGAATACAAGGAAACCGACACACGCGATGTCAGCATTGATGAACGCACTTCCATCATGAAGGCGTTGTATCACATCAAAGTTCTTGACCCCGCTTGTGGTTCTGGTGCATTCCCTATGGGTATGTTACAGCAAATGGTTCACATTCTCCGACAGATAGACCCTGATAACAGTGCTTGGAAAGATTTCTTGAAACGCACTGCTGGTAAACAAGCAGACAAAGCATATCGCGAGACAGATGATCAAGAGGAGCGACAACTTCGTCTCGAACAGATTGAGAAAGCTTTTAACCTACGATATGCCAACCCCGATTACGCCCGAAAACTCTTTATCATCCAAAATTGTATCTATGGCGTCGACATACAACCTATTGCTATGCAGATATCGAAATTGAGGTTCTTCATTTCCTTGATATGTGAGCAAAACAACGGCAACATTCTACCGTTGCCCAATTTAGAGACCAAGTTCGTTTGCGCCAATACGCTGATTGGCTTGGAAAAAGGAGATGGGGTTTTATCATCTGACGAATTGGAGACAAAGAAAAAGGAACTTTTGGAAGTGCGCAAACAGCATTTTTATTCCCGAACCTCAAAAGAGAAGCGAGAATATAGGAAGAAGGACGATATCTTACGTAGAGAGTTGGAGTGTATAATTACCGATATAGACGGCTTCAATACTGATTCAGCCAAACAATTGACATCATGGAATCCATACGACCAAAATGCCTCTTCCCCATTCTTCGACCCAGAATGGATGTTCGGAGTGGGTGATGGCTTTGATGTGGTGATTGGTAATCCACCATATGTACAATTACAAAACGTCTCGATTCCGAATGAAATCAAACATTATTATTTAACGCATTATAAATGTGCCCAATACAAAGTGGATTTGTATCATCTCTTTATGGAAAGATCTGGTGAACTGAGTAATAAGTCTGGTGTCATCACTCTGATTACACCGATATCGTTTTTAATGAACGAACATAACGACAAATTACGTCAACTATTAATCTCACAAACAACAATTTTATATGTTATCCGATTTCATATACCTATTTTTGAAAATGCATCAGTAGACAATGCAATTTTCATAGGTCGTGACTGTAAATGTACTGACAAGAACCATTGTATAAAAGTATTAGACGTGACAAACTCTATTGATGAGATACATACACATCTGTTTTATGATTTTTATCAAACAAACATCCATGCTCCTAAATTCTTTTTTGCATTTGATTGCCTTGTTAACGACAGAGGAAATGGAATAATAAACAAAATGAATCAAAACCCACTTTTAAACAGATTTGCATCTGCTTATTTTGGAATACAAACATTTGACAGAAACTATTATGTGTCTGATTGTAAAGAGAACAATAATTATGTGCCTGTGGTTGACGGAACAAATATTAGACGCTATCACTTATCTCCAAATACCGAATTTGTTGATTTCAGGCCAGAAACCATTAAAAGTGGCGGCAATCCTGTAATCTATGCTAAGGAGCGCATTTTAGTTAGACAAATAGGAGAATATCCCATTTGTTGTTTATGCCCTTCACACATATATACGATGAATACCATTTACAACATTTACTTGAAAGACAATATAATAGATATAAAATATTTACTTGGTGTTATTAATTCGAAAGCAATACAATACTATTGGAAAACGAATTTCTCGGATTCAAAGAAAACCTTCCCGAAGATAAAAAAGCGACCTTTAGAATCCATTCCCGTTGTGCAAACGTCCACAGAGAACCAGCAGCCCATCATCGCCTTGGTTGACAAGATCCTTGCCGCGAAGAAGGCGGACCCGCAGGCGGACACGGGCGCGTGGGAGGCGGAGATAGATATATTGGTTTATCTGCTTTATGGCCTCACGTGGGACGAAATGCAAATTGTGGAGAACTCTTCGGTACAAGCTGCATTGCCCGTCAACGAGAGTACCTACACAAAATGGTTAGAGCGGTATCAGAATGATGGAACGTTGCCGAGCGAGGAGGAGATGGAACACATGGCATGACAAATAAATACTTATAACTATGACTAAATTAGAAAAACTCTACACCTCCATCAAGAACCTTGAGGAACTGGGGCTTGAACTTACCCCGGAGATGCTGCTCGAATGCGACAAGCTGGAAGAGCAAATCATTAAGGATGAAATCCTCCCTGCCCTCGGTCAGGACATCGAGCCACGGCTCAGGCAAATCCAACGCCCGCTGGTCTTGGTGGTGGAATACACGCCCGAAGCCCCCATCAGCGTGAAGTTGTCGCGTAAGATGAACATTGCCGAAGCCTTGGGTGCCAAGCAAATCACTCCGCCAAGCACCAAAATGGGACACCCCGTCACTTCGGCTGAGCCAGCACCAGTACCCGAGCCTCACGAGCCAACGAAGCAAGTGGTCAACCATACCAAAGGCCTGAAAGTCACTTTCCGTGATGGAACGGTAATTAACGAAAGTGCCGCCATAGAAACCTTCAAAAAAGCTTTGGTTAAAATCGGCCTAGACAAGGTTGCCGCCACCTCCATCAAACATGGTGCCTATGGTCTCGTCTCAAAGGATAAAAGACCACCAAAACCAGGTTGCATCTGGCAGCACAAGATTGGCGACTGGTATGTTTATGTCAATGTCAGCAACCTACAGAAAAAGGATGATTTAAAGAAACTGTCAGACATGTTTGATTTGGGGCTGGTGATTGAGGATGGGAAATAGGGCAAAGACTCAAGTATCGGATGAAGGATGAGTTGGGGAAGAATAAATGGTAAAACAGATCTTTATGAGAGAGACCAATCGAATAGAGTTTAAGCGTGAACTGACTCGCGAGCTGGACATTGAGCGCGAAGTGGTTGCTTTCCTCAATTACCGCGAGGGAGGCACACTCTACATCGGTATCGACGATGATGGTACTCCTGTGGGCGTGAAAGACATTGATGGCGATATGCTCAAAATAAAAGACCGCATACGCAATAATATTGCCCCATCGCCTATGGGTTTGTTTGATGTAACCGTGGAACACATTGGGGATGTACCTGTCATTAAGGTGTTTGTGGCATCAGGCAGCGAAAAGCCATACTACAAAACCAAATATGGCTTGTCGGAACGTGGATGCTATATTCGCGTAGGGACGGCAGCGGAGCCAATGACGCCCTCACAAATAGAAGATTTGTATGCTCATCGTGTTCGTGTCTCGCTCAAGAACATACCATCACCCCGACAAGACTTGACATTTCAACAAATGCTCATCTATTACCAAGAGAAGGGAATGCCTCTCAACGACCAGTACCTTCGCACATTAGAACTGCTCACGCCTGATGGCAGGATGAATTATGTGGCATACTTGCTTGCAGATGAAAATGGGAACTCCATCAAACTTGCGCGTTATGCGGGCAAGGACAGGGTTGACCTCATCTCGAATATGGAGTTTGGCTATTGCTCGCTGCTAAAGGCAACTGACCGTCTGCTCGACCGATTGAAGATTGAAAACCGTATAAAAACCAAAATCGGCTATCCTTTCCGTGAGGACAAACCGCAATGGAACGAGCTCGCCATACGCGAATTGGTCATCAACGCCATCGTTCATAATGACTACACCAATGAGGTGCCACCCAAGTTTGAGCTTTTCTCCGACCATTTGGAGATAACCTCGACCGGCACTTTGCCAATTAGTATGTCGAAGGAAGATTTCTTCAGTGGTGTCAGCTATCCCAAAAACAAGGAATTGATGCGCATATTTCGAGATGTAGAGGTTGTTGAGGCACTCGGGTCAGGGATGTCGCGGGTCATGAAAGTGTATGACCGCAACAACTTCATCTTTCTTGACAACTTCTTGCGTGTATCCATCCCATACGATTGGATTGAACAGGAAAACACCACTACGGAAAGCACTACGGAAAGCACTACGGAAAGCATATTGTCCGCTATTCGAAACAACCCGAGTATCACCCAAAGAGAATTGGCGGAAATAGTTGGCATCACAACAGATGGCGTGTATTATGTCATGAAACAATTACGCGAACAAGGAATTATACGAAGAGTAGGAGGAAGAGCAAATGGGAAATGGGAAATTATTCAGCAATAGGAAATTAGCTAACTTTGGAGAATTGGCCAAGGATTGTGTCGCTTTTGCCAACTCAAATGGCCATAGTTTTTTCTTTTAAAAAGTGGCAGAAAAGGGCGTTTTTTTATGGACATCAAGAAAAGATAAATACTAATTGATTGATTATTATGGATTTGTTTCTGTTGGATAGCAAGAAAAGCAATGGTAAAAACAATAAAAGATTTATGCCAATTTGATTGGCACAAATTCAAAAACTATTGAGGGAATAAACAAGGGAATAAATGAGGGAATAATTCTCAGAATAAGAAATAGATGAGAAACAAATAGGATTATCAGTTAAACCAATACATACATCATTATGAATTACGAAGTTGGAAACCAATACGTCATGCAAGTTGCTGGCATCCACAAGGATTCGGCCGGCTACGACTACATCGCTTTGCACGACGACGACCCTAACAAGGAATACCGCGTCTACAACATCCTGAAATGCCAATACGACAATTTACCAGAACAATTGCGCGTAGTGGTGAAAAGCATCGATGCCTTTGGTAAGGTAAAATTACGCCAAGACGAGGAATGGCTCAACCGAAAGCACTACGAAGTAGGGAAACTATATGCCTTTGAGATAACCGAAGTGAAAGAAGACTATAACACAGCTGCGCCATATTACATCATTGAGGACGATTTCACTTCGCATCGTTACTATTTCAAAGGTGAGCAGCAATATCAGGTTGGCGACTCCTGCATCTTGGAAATGACTGGTTTCTTGGACAATGGTTTTGTGAAATTTAAGGAGCCAAAACGCTATGAAGAATCCAAAGTTGAAAAAGCCGCAGAACCCGCCGTCGACCAAACGGAGGTAAGGATGCATAATGTGTGGGATTCTTTGCCTGTGCTCGATGTCGAAGAAGGCCAAAAGGTGGAGTTCAAGAGTTCCATCGTCTTCCCGCCCGACGGTGACGGAATAGCCGACATCGACAGGCAAATGAAGAACATCCTCAAAGAACTGACAGCATTTATGAATGCAGAGGGGGGAACTTTGTATATTGGCATTCATGACAAGTCCAGGAAAGTGATTGGCATTGCCGATGACTATGCCCATTTGAACGATGAAAGCGAGGATGCCTATAGCAGCCAATACAAAAACGACCACGATGGCTATGAGTTGAAGATACGCAACACAATGGACCGTTTGTGCCAAAGTGTGGCCAATTCGCTTATCACGATAAGTTTTGTGCAGGTTAGAGGTAGAGAATACTGCAAGATTGAGGTGAGGCCAGCCCGCCGTCCCATCTTCTTGTGTGGCACGGAATTGTATGTGCGCCAAGGCAATCGCGTCAAATTGCTCAAACGTGACGAAATCACCTTCTTCGTCACGGAAAGGATGACGGTGTCAATTAAGGAAGTACTTGACACAGAAGGTCTTGAAATAGGCTATCGCTCTGTTGACATGGAGGAAATCAAACAGATAATCCAAACACTCGTGAATGAGCGTAGGGCAATTCCCAATCTTCCAGCTCCAAAACCGCTCAATGAAGTTGACTATTGGGTGACTTGGTATCAGGATGGCACTTGGAAACGTACGCGTGATAAAATCAGCGAAGCAAATATATATGTCCAATTACCCGTCTATAAAGACACGAAAGCCACTGTTTTGACTTTTTGTTATGGAAATGGTAGGGTGAGTACCATAGAATGGACTAAATTTAAAGCTAAAGCGAATTTGGGTGTTCTTCAAACAAAGAAGAAATGGAATGCTGACAATGGTAAGCCCAAGAGTATCTTCCTCATGTTAGCGACCGACTATCTTGTTGGTTATAGTATTGACAGCGACGGAACGGAAAAAGTAAAGATACATTCTATATCTGATTTCACCACAACGGCTTCTGCGTCCAATCAAGGTTCGCCTTTCCTGCCTGACACCAATCGTATCGAAACTTATGCTGTCATTGGAGCAGAACACCGTAAGAAGGTTGCCCATCTAATTGTAGCAAAGGCGAAGCGTTCGACCTATTCGGGTGTTTCAATCAATAATCCAAGTTTGAACAGTGAAATCGAATATCTCGAGCGTGTATTGAAACAAGAGTAATGTTCTGAGTTGTTTCCAAAATCATCCAAACAACTCCGCTCCCAACTCATACACCGAAGCCACAGGTATAATCTGTATCTTGAACCGCTTGGTGTCCAAGCCCTTGGCATTGTACTTTGAGACAAAAATCTTCTCGAAGCCCAATTTGTCGGCTTCGGCGATGCGGGCTTCGATGCGGGTGACGGCGCGGATTTCGCCCGAGAGCCCCACCTCGGCGGCAAAGGCATAACTTGATGGAATAGGCACGTCGGCATTCGACGAAAGCACCGCAGCAATGACGGCCAAATCAATGGCGGGGTCGTCGACGCGGAGACCGCCCGCGATGTTCAGGAACACATCTTTTATCGAGAGGCGGAAGCCAGCGCGTTTTTCAAGAACCGCGAGCAGCATGTTCATCCTGCGGATGTCGAAGCCCGTGGCTGAGCGTTGCGGGGTACCGTAGGCCGCACTGCTCACCAAAGCCTGCGTTTCGATGAGCATGGGACGTTGGCCTTCCATGGTGGCGGCGATGGCGATGCCGCTCACCTCCTCGTCGCGTTGCGAGAGGAGGATCTCGCTGGGGTTGGTCACTTCGCGGAGGCCAGTGGCGTTCATCTCGAAAATGCCCAACTCGGAGGCCGACCCGAAGCGGTTCTTGATGGTGCGCAGGATGCGGAAACCATAATGGCGGTCGCCCTCAAACTGAAGCACCGTGTCGACGATGTGCTCCAAAATCTTCGGTCCGGCAATGCTGCCGTCTTTGGTGATGTGACCGATGAGGAACACCGGCACCTGATAGGCCTTGGCGATCTTGTTCATCTCGGCTGCCGTCTCGCGGATTTGCGAGAGGCTGCCCGCCGTGGCATCCACGTAGGGCGATTCCAACGTCTGTATGGAGTCGACAATCACGATGTCGGGCTGAACGTTCTTGAAGTGCTTCAGGATCTCTTGCGTGTTGGTCTCGGTGAGGATAAGGCAGTCGGTGTTGTGGATGCCGATGCGCTCGGCCCGCATCTTGATTTGGGTCTGGCTTTCCTCGCCGGAGATGTAAAGGATCTTTCGGCCAGCGAGTTGCAAAGCCGTTTGCAAAAGCAGTGTCGACTTGCCGATGCCGGGTTCGCCGCCCACGAGGGTGAGGGAGCCGAGTACAAGGCCACCGCCTAAAACGCGATTAAGTTCCTCGTAGGGCAAAATGATGCGCTGCTCCTTGGCGTTGGTGATTTCGTTGATGGGCACAGGCAAGCCTTTGTCCATCTCCAACCCGACGGTCTTTTTTACTGATTTAGAGTCTTTTCCCGTCACAACGGTTTCCTCAACGCAGGTGTTCCATGCGCCACAGGCGGGGCATTTTCCGAACCATTTCGGCGACTCGTTTCCGCATTCCTTGCAGAAAAAGGCGGTTTTCTCTTTTGCTGGCATAACTATTGTTTTTCTTGCCGCAAAAATAATAAATCGAGCCAAATGCGTGGCACTTTCATATTTTTTGTTACTTTTGTGGCCAAATAATCTGCCGATGAAGCATCGTTTACTCACACTATTCGCCATCTTCCTCACTTCGCCGCTCTTTGCCCAGCAAGGTGACGTGGTGTTGTGTGAAGGCTTCTTCAACCCTTGGCTCGAGGAGGGCTGGGACGCGAAGGGCGACGACTGGGTGGTGTGGTACATCTCCAACACGACTTTTGCCGGTGGCAAGGCCCATGAGATGCAGATGTATCCTGACTTCAACTTCGAGGGCACCACACGTCTCGTTACGCCCATTGTGGAGTTGGAAAAATACGACTTCATCAATTTCCAATTCAACCACAGCCTCGAAGCCACCCAAGGCGAGCTTGACGTGCGCATCGGCATCGGCATGTCGCAAAATGGCGAGGATTGGGAAAGCATTTGGGAAGACACCGTCAGAGGCAGCATTGCGCAGAGCCAATATCTGCTTACTTTCGACATGGAAGAATGGCCATCGAAGTCGCCGCAGTTTTGCCTTTATTTCTCGGGGCACGGCGCCTACGTCAACAGCTGGTATATCGACAATGTCATCATCTTCGCCTCGAAGAAAAACAAGTACGGAGGCATCGACGATACCGACCAGAACGGATTTGTGGCTTCCCGCTCCCACATCCTAAGTCTCAAAGGTCCTTCGGCAGGCACGGTGACGCCCTTTGCCAAGATGAAGAAGTCGAAGAACAAGTTCTCGAAGATTGTCGAAGGTAGGAGGGGACGGAGAAGAAGATAGAAATCAGAATTCGTCGCGGAATTTGATGTCTTTCACGTTGAGTTGAAGGTTGGTCTTACCCTGCCATGTATTATACTCCAAATGATAGCAGATGCTGAAAGGCTCGCCGCTATGGATGCGGTTGAAGAGGTCGCCTTTCTGGAAGGCGATGCCTGAGAAAGGCGCGATGCCTTGTGCGGCGTCGCCAACTTGCGACACGGTGAGTTTCAGGTGTTTGTGACCACCCACAGGTCGCGATCCGCCTGCGTCAATGACATTGTCGGTCCAAAACACAGGAGCCATGTTGCCTGGTCCGAAGGGCGCAAACTGGTTGAGGATGCGCATGAACTTGGGCGTGATGTCGCTGAACTTGATTTTCAGATCCACTTCAAGCTCTGGTACAAAGTCCTCGTCGACGAGGTGTTCTGCGACATAGGTCTCGAAGCGGCGGCGAAATTCAGGCAGGTTTTCGGGTTTCATCGAAAGTCCAGCGGCGTATTTGTGGCCGCCGAAGTGCTCCAGCAAGTCGGAGCAGTTGTCGATGGCGTCGTAAATGTCGAAACTCTTGATGGAGCGTGCCGATCCGGTGATGAGGCCGTTGGCGCGGGTTAGGACGATGGTGGGCCTATAATAATAATCGGTGAGGCGCGAGGCCACGATACCAATCACGCCACGATGCCAGCGTTCGTTGAAGACCACGGTGCTCTTGGCGTCTTTCAGTTCTTGGTCGGCATCAATCATGCCTAGAGCCTCTTCAGTGATGCGGTTGTCGAACTCGCGGCGCTCGTCGTTGAGATCGTTGATGGAGGAGGCCAGTTTTTCGGCATGTTCTTTTTTGTCGGCGATGAGCAGGCGCACCGAGTCGGAAGCTTTGGCGATACGTCCGGCTGCGTTGATGCGAGGGCCGATGAGGAAGACCAGGTCGCTGATGGTCAGTTCGCGTGTCAACACGTTCTCGTCTTCGTCGATTTGATCCTCGTCGCGTCGATAGATATTGGCGTGTTGCAGGATGGCTTCGATGCCGGGACGGGGTTTTTTGTTGAGTTGTTTCAATCCGAAATAGGCCAGCACGCGGTTTTCGCCGGTGATGGGCACGATGTCGGCGGCAATGCTCACGGCCAGGAGGTCGAGCTGCTCATAGACGGCTTCAATGGTCCCCAAGCCCTTCATGGAGAGGGCGGTGACCAGCTTGAAGCCCACGCCACAGCCTGAAAGCTCGTCGTAAGGATAATGGCAATCGGGGCGTTTGGCGTCAAGTACGGCTACCGCGTTGGGGATGACGTCACCTGCACGGTGGTGGTCGCAAATGATGAAATCGACGCCACGACTGTTGGCATATTCAATGCGCTCAACAGCCTTGATGCCGCAGTCGAGTGCGATGACGAGTTTGAATCCGTTATCTGCCGCATAATCAATGCCTTTAATGGATATGCCATAGCCTTCTTCGTAGCGGTCGGGGATGTAAAACTCAATCTTTTTCTTCTTGAAGAAAGGTTTTAAATAGGTGTAGACCACCGCGACAGCTGTCGTGCCATCCACGTCATAGTCGCCGTAAACCAGTACTTTCTCACCATTGCGGATGGCGCTGAGCACACGCTCGACAGCCTTGTCCATGTCTTTCATCAAGAAAGGATCGTGCAGTTGCGATAGGGAAGGGCGGAAGAAAGTCTTTGCCTCTTCGTAGTTCGTAATTCCGCGTTGGACAAGCAAAGTGGCAAGGTTCTCATCGATATTGAGCACCTTGACGATTTCTGCAACCCGTTGTTTGTCAATAGATTGATGTAAAATCCACTTCGTTTCCATTACCGCAATTTTGAATTTGTAAAAATAAGGAAAAATCCAATGCGGACAAACGAAAAAAGCAATTTATAATCGAATTATTTTTTATTTGCCTCTATACCAATTGTTTAAACTTCCGATTTTTTTCTATTCTAATTAACGGGGCGTTTTTCTTCGTCCTGGTTGTTTCTGTTGAAATCTTTGTTCAAAAAAAATGCTTCAAGGCCTTGCGTGGTTTCGAGATTTTTGGTAATCTTGCATTTTTAAACCAATTAGACATTTGAGCTTTGAAGAAAATTAGAACTGCTTTAATATCAGTCTTTTACAAAACTGGCATTGATACCATTGTCGGCTTGTTGAAGCAAAATGGAGTGCAGATTTACTCCACGGGTGGCACCTTTGATTTCATACAGCCACTCGACCCCACTGTGAAAACCGTCGAATCGCTCACGGGCTACCCCTCCATCTTGGGCGGTCGTGTGAAGACGCTCCACCCCAAAGTGTTTGGCGGCATCTTGGGCCGCACCCAGCTTGCCTCCGACCAGAAAGAGATGCAGGAATACGACATCCCCGCCTTCGACCTCGTCATCGTCGACCTCTATCCCTTTGAGGAGACCGTGGCTACCACCGACGACGCCTCTAAGATCATTGAGAAAATCGACATCGGCGGTATTTCCCTTATCCGCGCTGGCGCGAAAAACTTCAACGACGTGCTCATCGTGCCTTCGCAGAAGTACTATGCCGAGCTTATACAGTTGCTGAAAGACCAGCATGGCGAGACCTCCATCGACGACCGCCGTCGTTTTGCCACCTACGCCTTTGGCGTCAGCTCACACTACGACAGCGCCATCATGAACTGGTTCGCCAAAGACGATGCCAGCAGGCCGCTACGCATCACCGAAGAAGAGGGTACGCCTTTGCGTTACGGTGAGAACCCACACCAAAAGGGCACATTCTATGGCGACCTCGATGTAATGTTCGAGAAATTGCATGGTAAAGAGTTGTCGTACAACAATTTGCTCGACCTCGATGCAGGCCTTAACCTCATCCGTGAGTTCGATGAGCCTACTTTCGCTATCCTCAAACACAACAACCCCTGCGGCATTGCTTGCCGACCCACTGTGAAAGAGGCCTACCTTGCCGCTTTGGCTGGCGACCCCGTCTCGGCCTTTGGCGGCGTGCTGGTGTGCAACCGCCCCATTGACATGGCGGCGGCCGAAGAGATCAACAAGCTCTTTATCGAGGTGATTGTGGCACCCAATTATGGAGAAGGCGTGCTCGACCTGCTTTTCTCAAAGAAGAACCGCGTGGTGCTGCGCTTGAAGGCTGACCACTATAAGCTACAGACCGTGAAGACTGCCTTGAACGGGTACCTTGTGCAAGACCGTGACCTCCACACGGAGTGCCCTGACGATTTCAAGGTCATCACCAACCAGGCCCCTACCGCTGTCGAGGTGGACGACATGGTGTTCGCCAACAAGATTGTGAAACATAGCCGTTCCAACGCTATCGTACTCGCTAAAGGCAAGCAGCTGTTTGCGTCGGGCATTGGTCAGACATCGCGCGTTGATGCCCTACGCCAGGCCATCGAGAAGGCCCGTTCGTTCGACTTCGACTTGAAGGGCGCTGTGTTGGCCTCTGATGCTTTCTTCCCGTTTAAGGACTGCGTTGAACTGGCCCATGAGGCCGGCATCACTGCCATCGTGCAGCCTGGTGGTTCGGTGCGCGACCAAGAATCTATCGACTGTTGCAATGAAAACGGCATCGCGATGGTGTTTACCGGATACAGACACTTTAGACATTAATACACTTACAACTGAACAACTGACAACTAATAACTGAAGACTATGGGAGCATTTTCATTCCTCAACAAAGAAATCGCTATTGACCTTGGTACGGCCAATACGATTATTATATACAACGACAAAGTGGTCGTTGACGAGCCCTCCATCGTGGCCTTGCAGCGCGACACGAAGAAAATCATCGCTGTGGGCAAGCGTGCCATGATGATGCATGGCAAGACACACGAAAACATCAAGACCATCCGCCCGCTGCGCGACGGCGTCATTGCCGATTTCCAAGCCGCCGAATACATGATGCGCGAGATGATTAAGATGATCCAATTCAAGAATACGCTCTTCCCGCCCAGCCTGAAGATGGTGATCTGCATCCCTTCGGGTATTACCGAGGTGGAGGAGCGTGCCGTGAAAGACTCGGCCGAGCAGGCTGGCGCCAAGGAGGTGCGTCTGATCCATGAGCCTATGGCTGCTGCCATCGGTATCGGCATCGATGTGCTTGAGCCTACCGGCAATATGATCATTGACATCGGAGGTGGCACTTCCGAAATCGCCGTTATCGCCTTGGGTGGTATCGTCAACAACAAATCCATCCGTATCGCTGGCGACGACTTCACCGCCGACATCGAGGAATACATGCGTAAGCAACACAACATTATCGTGGGCGAACGTACGGCCGAACGCATCAAGATCGAAGTTGGCGCAGCCATACCGCAACTCGACAATCCGCCCGACGACTACGCAGTGCAAGGCCGCGACATGCTGACGGGTATCCCGAAGGAGATCCGCGTCAACTACGCCGAGATTGCCCATTGCCTCGACAAGAGCATCATGAAGATCGAGACCGCCGTCTTGAATGCCTTGGAGCAGACTCCCCCCGAGCTTTCGGCTGATATCTATCGCACGGGTATCTATCTCACTGGTGGTGGCGCTTTGTTGCGCGGACTCGACAAGCGTCTCAATGCCAAGACCAAACTGCCCATCCATGTGGCCGAAGACCCGCTTCGCGCCGTGGCCCGTGGCACAGGTATCGCCTTGAAGAACTTCGACCGCTTTACATTCCTTATTAAATAAGGTATGCATAACCTGCGGGATTTCATACTGAAGCACCACGTTGTCATCTTGTTCATCCTGCTCGAGGTGATTTCCATCTTGTTGTTGGCCAATAGCCAACGGTTTCATCGCAACCGTATGGTAAATACGACCAATGATGTTGTTGGCAAAATCTACGAATGGAGCAGCGAGGTGGGCAACTATTTCCGCCTCAACAATGCCAATGAGCAGCTGGCGGAAGAAAATGCCATGCTCCGTCAACAATTGTCGATAGTCTACGACACCACCACTTGCTCTTACGACATCAGCCAGGGCGACACACTTTACAAGTATATCCCCGCCCAAGTCGTCAACAATAGCACCAACCAGGCCAACAACTATATCATCATCAATAAAGGTGCCGTTGATGGTATCCAACGCGACATGAGTGTCATCTCCACGGATGGCATCGTTGGCGTGGTGACCGACGTGAGCCGACACTATGCTTCCATCATGAGCTTGCTCCATAGCAAGTCGGTGGTTGGTGTGCGCATCAAGGAGAGCCAAGAACTGGCCAGCGTGAAATGGGAGACCAACAACTACCGTTATGGCATGGTGGAAGACATCCCTACCCATATCATGTTGCAGCAGGGCGACACCATACTTACCAGTTCGCATTCCTACATCTTCCCCGAAGACCTTATGGTAGGTACCGTGGAAGAGTTTTATCCCACTGCTGTCGACGCGTTGAACAAAGCCAAGATTCGGTTTGCAACCGACTTTGCCACGTTGAGGCATGTTTACGTAATTCAAGATTTGCACAAACCCGAGCTCGATTCGCTCAAAGCCAGATTAGAATGATATGAACAAGACTGTGCTACAAATTGTCCGCTTCGTTGCGCTCGTGCTCCTTCAGGTGCTGGTCATCAACCATATCCGTTTGGGCGGTTATGTCCATCCATACGTCTACCTGATCTTCATCATGTTGTTGCCGTTCAACACGCCCCAATGGCAGCTTTTGTTGCTGGGCTTCGTGTTGGGCTTGACCATTGACCTGTTCACTGGGACGCTTGGCCTTCATGCGGGTGCCACCACCTTGATGGCTTTCTGCCGGCCCTCGATCATCAAGTTGGTGTCGGGCAACCAGAAATTCGAAAATGTACAAGAACCTAATCTCGGTCAACTTGGCGGTGCGTGGTTTTTCCGCTACGCGATTTGTATGGTGCTGGTCCATCACTTGTCGCTTTTCGTTTTGGAGTCGTTCAGTTTCCGCCTCATGGGGCAGGTGCTGTTGCGCCTCCTTCTCAGCGCCCCCGTGTCCATCTTTTTGATTATGATGGTTCTATTCATTTTCAAGAGTGAGAAAAAAAGAGAATAAACAATTAAATAAACATTTGATTTACAATGAAAAAACACACTTTATTCTTAATGGCACTTGCATTCGGCCTGACCGCTTGCAACCAAAAAACTGACGACTTTAAGGTCAACCTGAGCTTGACCAATGGAAACGAGAAAACCGTTTATCTGCAAAAGTTTGTCGACAACACTCCAGTCACCATCGACTCGGCTGTCATCGCCAATGACCAAGCCGTCTTGTCGGCCCCTGTCGATGATCCTCAAATCCTTTATGCACTGAAAGTGAAAGGAATGCGTGGCTCTATGCCTTTCTTTGCGGACAATAAGGACGTCACTTTTGTGGGTGATGTCGCCAATCCACAAGCTGTTGAAATCATGGCCTCGGAGTCGCAAGCCGAACTGGATGCCTACAACGACCAATTGCATGAATTTGATAATCAAATCAAGGAACTCTACACCGTCATGCAACAGGCGTTCCTGGATAACGACTCCATTTTGATGGATTCGTTGAACACGGCTGGCACTGCCTTGATGGAACAGCAGGACAGTTTTAGGGACGACTACATCAAGGCACACCCCGAGAGCTTCGTCACGCACTACATCCTCGACCAAGTGAAGCAAGACTATCCGATTGCGCAGTTGAAGGAGTTGATGGCCGGTTTCACCTCTGAATCCCTCTACAGCAAAGACCTCAACGACTATATTGCCAAGCAAGAACGCCTCGAAGTGGGTCAGCCTTTCATCGACTTCACGCTGCAAACCAAAGAAGGCCAGGATGTTGTGCTTTCTGAGGTTATCGCCAAGAATAAGCTCACGCTGGTCGATTTCTGGGCTTCGTGGTGCGGTCCGTGCCGTAAGGAAAACCCAGTGGTGAAGGCTGCCTACGAACAATATCATGAACTTGGTTTTGATGTGGTTGGCGTCAGTGTCGACCAAGATGAAGACGCTTGGCTGGAGGCTGTTGCTGCCGACCAACTTCCTTGGACGCAAGTGCGTGATAGCGAGAACACGGTCAGCGAAACCTATCTGATTTATTATATCCCGTCCAATTTCCTCTTCGACCAAAACGGCACCATGGTGGCCAAAGGCTTGCGCGGCGAGGATTTGGCGGCCAAACTTGCTGAGCTTTTGCAGTAATATCGGCCCTTCGACAAGCTCAGGGACCTTAGCAAAACAAAGTGTCGTTGAGCCTGTCGAGACGCCCATACCTAAATAATTACGTTATGAAAACAAAATCTTTTCTTTTTGCCGTGGTGGCAATCGTTATGGCTGCTTGCACCTCGAAGCCAAAGACCGAGACTTTCAAAGTCAACGTGAACCTGGCCAATGCCGATGGCAAGACGGTTTATTTGCAAAAAGACGGACAGACGCTCGACTCGGCCGTGATTGCCAACTGGGATGCCGTGTTTGAGACACCAAAATGTGCCGACAACGAGATGTATGGCCTCATGCTGAAAGGCTGGCGCCGTCCATTCCCATTTTTCGCCGACAATATGGACATCACCCTTGAAGGCGATGCGCAGAATCCCAACGCCATAGTGGTGAAAGGCTCCGATACCCAAGCCCGACTTGACGCTTTCACGCAAAGCTACAACGAGTTGGAAGAAAAGCTCGAAGCCGACAGCACGATGGCCCAGGCCGACAAGGACGAAATCCTGAAGATGCACTGCTTCGACTATGTTTGGGACAACCCTACCGACCCGGTGGCACATTATGTGATGTATCGCTACAAGTGGGCCTTTGGTCCGTGCGAGCTGCGCACGATGCTCGACAACATCCACCATGCCGATAGCACATTGACCAACAACAACTTAAAGCTGGCCGAGGAATATGTTGAGAAAGTGGAGCGCGTACAAGCCGGCCAACCCATGGTCGACTTCACCCAAAACGACGCCGATGGCAACCCTGTGACGCTTAGCCAAATCGCTGAAGGCAAGCTGCTTTTGGTCGACTTCTGGGCTTCGTGGTGCCCCGATTGCCGCAAGGCCAATCCGGGCGTGGTGGCCGCTTACCAGAAATTCCACGACCAAGGCTTCGACATCCTTGGTGTGTCGTTTGATACCAACAAGGAGGCCTGGCTCGCCGCCATCGAGAAGGACAGCCTGACCTGGACCCACGTCAGCGACCTGCAAGGCTGGGGTAACGCCGCCGGAGCCTTATACAGCATCGCTTTCATCCCGCAAAACGCCCTCATCAAGGACGGCATGATCGTGGCCCGCAACCTTGAAGGCGCGGAACTGATGGAGGAGATTGAGCAGCAGTTGAAGTAAGGGATTCCTCTCGTCGTTTTGCACAGGGGACAACTATTCCTTTATGATTTTCTCCAAAAAGGAGTTCCCTTCACTGTCGGCAATGCGTAGCAGATACACGCCTTTTGGCATGTCTTCCACGTTGATTCTATTGGTGTTCGTGAAGGATTTAACCTTTGCGCCAAGAGCATTGTAAACCTCTATCTCGGCAACATTCATTCCTTCGATGCTCACCATATCCTTGACGGGATTGGGGAAAACCATCAGTTGCTGTTCTTCGTTGCTTTCAACAGAGAGGTCGGTCCTTACCAAAATCGGGAATCCGTCGTTGACGTTGTTTGCGTCAAATCCCCAAACGCTACCGCCTTGGTTGAGCACATCCACAAAAACCTCCTCACGCATTTCTTCTGCGCTTTTCGGGATACCATATTCGTCGCCTGAACAAACATTGAGGTAGTAACAATTCTCGAAGGTCGTGTTCTCGGGTTGACTGGCGAATCCAAGCAAACATCCAACATGATGATTCCCTATGATTTCTCCAACACTATAACTGTTCTTGGCCTCACTGCGAATAGCAACAATGCCCAACAAACCACCAGCGGCAGGATAATAGGTTGACGTGTCGCCAATTGCGGACACATTGCCTATGTTGTAACAATTGTCGATCATTGACCTGTTAGAATTGGAAAGAATGCCGCCACCGAGCCTGCTTGCCTCAACGTCGCCTTCGTTGAAACACTCGGAGATTTCAGCCTCCGACATCATGCCCGCAATTCCACCTACACTGACACCTTTAAGACGGCCAATATTGGAGCAATTACTGACTATTTTGCCTCCAACCCCCATAATGCCCCCAACGCTATTACCCTCAATATCAGCGCCATTTCTGCAACGAGAGACAATGACTATTCCGCCATGGCCGACAATGCCTCCGCTTTCATCTCCTTTAATATAGCCATTGGAAACGAAAACATTCTCTATCACCACAGTGTCTCCAGCAACCCAGGAGTCGGCATAACCGAACAAGCCCGCATAACCTCCTTCGTTATCGACATAAATGTTGGAAATACAGTGGCCGCCGCCGTCAAAACAGCCTCTAAACATTGTGCGAGGAGCATAATAGCTTGCGTTATTTGCAACTCCCCTGTCGCAACCGTCCTCATCGAATCCCTTGTTGTACAAACCAATCGGTATCCATGGTTGGTCTTCGCTGCCGTTCAGGTCGATATCGGTGGTAAGACGAAAATATAAGCCTTGCGTGTCGTAATCCTTATTGACCATATAAGACAGGAAGGCCAGTTGCGCTGCCGTCTCAATCAGATAAGGGTCGCCTTCCGTACCGCTTCCTCTTGTCCAGAGTTTTCTGCTGCCGTCCCAAACGCTGGTCTGGGCCTCGACCATGATGCCCGCCAAAAGAAGCATCATTATGATATAAAGTTTCTTCATCTTATTCATTGTTAAATGGTTAGACATTCTGTTATTTTCCAAAGTTGCTGTTGAACAAAGCCCTTACATGGTCGATGATGGCACCTTTGCGCTCAAGGGCAGTCTGGCTGTCGTTTTTCCAAACAGTAATCATCGCATAGTCCAGTTCTTGCACGCTCCCGCTGCCGAAACTGAAAGGTCCAACGGTCGCCAGACCTCTTCTGTCATAAGGTTGGCTTTCGCATTGTTCTTCCGTCCAATATTTGTCTTGGGTATTGTATCCATCGTTGGGTGCGATGCCATTGGTGCCGAAATTGCATGGGTCGCTGTCGGCAGGATAGGCGAAATTGCAATCAGGACAGGCCACCCCTGCTCCAGCGTATCCATTACCGCCATACTGCATGTGATTGCCGTTTTTCCATTTACAACGCAAATAATTGTACCAATCAGGAGGATAATTTGGAACGCCAGAAGGATTATAATTGTTTCCAAACATGAACCCACACAGACCCAACCGTTCGTCATCAACGACGCCATTGCCGAAGTTGAACCCATTGTAGGCATATTTGTCCAAAGGATGTGTTTGGTCAAACAAGGCTTCGCAATCGCCATCGAAAGCGGGATTGTCGCGCCCGTCGGCATCCATATAAGGACCTGCCAACACCGTGCAGACTTGCACGGGCGGGTTATCGCCGTAGGCCCAGGGTTGTCCATTGCCGTCGATGGGCGTTCCGTTGTAGGCAAAGCATGAGCCACGCCGCACATCGCTTCCCACATAGTCGTCCCAACCATAACCGATGTCCCAATCGTTCCAAATTCCCAAATACACTTCATGGTAATCCGATGAAGAACGGTTGTAGATTTTGTAATTGAAGAAAACTGTATTGCTGAGAGCTTCGTCATCGGGGGCGTCAAAGGTATAGACCATGGCATGTACTTCAAGGCCGAATGGTGCACCACCCGATTCGGTATGCATGGCATAGTTGTCATTGAAGATGAAAAACAGGCATTGGTCACCTTTGATGTCGGGATAATCGCCGTCGGCAGGGTTGTATCGTCCGTCAGCATTGACGTCAACAAAAGGTGCCAGGTTTTCGGCATAACTTTCCTCGCCATGCGCCGGCCACGTCAGGATGTCGTCAGGAACCTGATAATTCTCGTTTCCGTGATGGGTTATGAATTGCTCTATTTCGGCACGAGTGAGGTTCCAAACATGGTGAAATTTCAAGGAAGTCATCATATCCGTCGTTGCCTCCATCGGTTTGAGCGGCCCCGACCAATAGTCCCATCCATTCTGTCCAGACCGGTTTGCGGCAAAATGAAGGCTGTCGTCCGCATCCAAGCCACCAACCCAAAGGCAATGTTGGAAAACCGTTTCTTTTCCACTGCCTTTTGGAACCTCCCAGGTAGGACAATCGCCATGGTCTTCTTGCCACTCTTCGTAATAGGTACCTCGTTGAGGAACCAAACAAGTGCCATTCCCCAAGATGGTTGCCCTGACATTGTGGGTCTCGACATGTGAGATTGGGGGATATTGTGCCTTAGAGGCCAAACACGTCGCGCACAATACAAATAACAGAAACATTTTCTTCTTCATAGCAGTTGGGGTTTTTAAATGATTACTATTTGTCGTTTTACGATGGGCAAAACTACCAAAAATATCTGCCGCTGTCAAGAAAATTTTTATAGATTATTAAGAATCAATACAATGTAAAGGGTTTCGATGTGCCGCCCAAGCCACAAACGGCGGGTTGGGATATTCTTTTTTGCTGTATTCCAAAGGCTGCCCATCGCTAATGCGGAGCACTCGGCCTCCAGCAGCACGCAGGATGGCATCGGCAGCTGCGGTGTCCCATTCCTTGGTCTTGCTGTAACAGACATAGACATCGGCAGAGCCTTCGGCCAATCGGGCGAACTTGAGGCTGCTGCCCTGTGTGTCGATGACGAGGTCGGGATGGGCGGGGCGCAATACCTTATTAATATAATCGTCCACCTCGGGCGTGCGGTGCGAACGGGAGACCAGAACCGTGTAGGGACGCACCGCGTGCGTCCGCGTGCTTACGGGCGGACACACGCAGTGTGTCCCTACGGCGTACCACAATTGATCCGTCACCGGTGCATAAATCACGCCCAAAACGGGTTGCTTGTCGTCAATCAGCGCGATGTTGACCGTGAACTCGCCGTTGCGTTTCACGAATTCGGCCGTGCCGTCGAGCGGATCGACGAGCCAGTAGCGCTTGAATTGCGAACGGTCCGATGGTAGATCTTCCTCGCTAACGAACGGAAAACCAGTAGGTTTCAAAATCTCCTTAATGATATTGCTGGCACGCAAATCTGCCTGGGTGACGGGCGAGTCGTCGTCTTTGGTATAAACTTCAAACTGCGTGGCATACACCTCCATGATGGCACGTCCGGCTTCGAGAGCGGCCTTTTGAGCCAATTCAAGTAATTGTTCCATGGTGCAAAAATACAAAATATTCATCTGTAAATCAGCATTATAACAAAAAACTTTGAAAAAAACTTCATTCGTGCCATTTAATTCCACTAATTTTGCACGCGAAAATCGGGGCTTTTGGCCCTCCAAAATAGAAAAGCTGAGACTATGGCAAAGAATTTAGTTATTGTGGAGTCACCAGGTAAAATCAAGACCATAGAAGGTTTCTTGGGCAAGGATTTTATGGTGAAAGCAAGTCAAGGACACGTGCGCGACCTGAACAAGAACACTTTGAGTGTCGACATCGACAAGAACTTTGAACCTGAATACGAGATTCCGGACGACAAGAAAAACTTGGTCGCCGAGTTGCGGAAGCTATCGAAAGCCGCCGACACGGTGTGGCTGGCTTCCGATGAGGACCGTGAGGGAGAATCCATCTCGTGGCATCTCTATGAAGTGCTCGACCTGAAGAAGAAAGACACCAAGCGCATCGTTTTCCACGAAATCACCAAATCGGCCATTACCCATGCCATCGAGAACCCGCGCGACATTAATATGGGTCTCGTCAATGCGCAACAAGCCCGACGCGTGCTCG